>Ga0209979_1001048_pt1 | contig 32433 bp, 32 predicted proteins | sample AnhtaG_FD_183114 | JGI IMG/M metagenome (GOLD analysis project Ga0209979, IMG submission 183114) | Deep subsurface microbial communities from Anholt, Denmark to uncover new lineages of life (NeLLi) - Anholt_01485 metaG (SPAdes) (version 2) | ecosystem: Environmental > Aquatic > Marine > Oceanic... | reverse complement strand
TTGGTCAACCTCTCTGTCAGCGGCCCAGCCACCGCCGCCACCAGGGTCGTTTTGCCTCCACCAGCAGCTTCACCTGGTCCTCCAGGTGACGGCACTGAGCCTGAAAGTAGGCTACCTGGGCATAAAGCTCAGCCTTCTCCTGCTGCAAAGCCTTGATCATGTCCAGGGTTTTGTCCAGGGCAGGGGTGGGGGCCTTGTCTAGCCCTGCCGCGGTGGTGACCACCTCGCCCAGCTCGCCGATGCGATACTCGGGACCAAAGCGACCCGGCACCAACACAGCTTTGATTTTGCCGCTCTTTATCTGGCGCCGCACCGTTCTCTGCGACACACCTAGGGCTTGAGCGGCCTCGGCAACTGTCAAGCCATGTCTAGACATTTGACCACAACCCCCTAGACAAAGTCTAGCCAAACTCTGGACAAATGTCAAGACTTAATGGGGATTTGATGGCTGAATTACCGTACGGGCAGAGTCTTGATTAATGGCATAAAAACTCGTATACTTCAGGTGCATGGCCTCTATTTGCTTTCGAGTCTTTAGCTCGAAAAAGGGGCTGCATATTTCGCTATGGTGTGGAGTGCGGAAACACACATGAGAGGAGTGAGCCCTGAGTTCGAAAAAAGCCAGCGTAGCTCAGGGGCAGAGCAGCGGTTTCGTAAACCGCCGGTCATCGGTTCGAATCCGATCGCTGGCTCTTAGGAGGAGTGGTGAGCAAACTCTTGGAGAAGTTGCAGCGCATCTCTAGCGGTCCCAGTCAACCGATGGGTTTCAGGGCAGCGGCAACTATGCCCAAAGGTCCTTCCATGGTGCTTATCGCTGCCTTGACCGAAGAAGATGCCACCTCTGCTGGGGAGAGCGCCGACGCAGTGCTATTTCCCTGGGAAAAGCTGGAGGGGGGGAGCCTGGGAAAGATTGTAGCCTCCTTAGGTGACCTTCCCTGGGGGGTATCTCTGGAGGAGGCAACGGAGAAGGAGCTCTCCCAGCTCAAGGAGATGGGATGCGATTTCTTGGTCTTTAACGCGGCAAGGGCACCGCTGGCACTGCTTCGAGAGGAGGAGATGGGTAAGATTGTGGAGATAGAGCCCTCTCTAGCCGATGGCTTGGTGAGGGCTATCGAACAATTGCCCATCGATGCGGTGCTTATTGCTGAGGAGGGCGAACTTTCTATACATCGCCTGATGGTCTGCCAGCATTTAGCCAACCTGGTGCGTAAGCCCCTGGTTGCTCTAGCACCTATCGCTATGTCCAAGGAAGACCTCCAGGGGCTTTTCGAGGCAGGGGTGGCGGGGGTGGTAGTGAAGTTGGAGGGAGGCGTTAAGGAGCTCTCCAGATTGAGGCAGGCCCTGGAGGAGCTGCCCTCCTCTAGAGGGAGAAGGAAAGAAAGGATGGAGCCCCTCCTCCCCTACGCTGGGGAGGAGATAACCGAGCCTGAGGAGGAAGACTAACCTACCAGGCTCTTGATCAAAGAGAGCTCATCCCTTAAGAGCCTGGGCATGAGGAAATTGTTTTTGATGTGTTCTTTGCCCTGCTTGCCCAGTTCGTGGGCTACTCTGGGGTGTTGCAGAAGATAGGCCACCCTTTCAGCGCACTCCTCAATGCTGGTGATCAGATATTCGGTAAGGGCGCCGGTCATCTGCAAAGGAATGCCCCCGGTATTGCCGGCAACCACAGGGGTTTCCTTCCAAAGTGCCTCGGCAACCACCAGACCAAACCCCTCCTTAATAGACTTTTGGATCACTACCCCGCTCGCTGTCTGAAAGGCGTTTACCTCCATGTTGCCCACCCCGGTGAGGTTGGAGAAGATATGGATATCAGGGTCTTTTTGCGCCTCGTCATGGACTGCGGCATAAATATCCCAGGCCTCAGGGTCATCGCCGGCAAAGGAGGTGATAAGGGCGAGTTGAAGCCCAGGGACCTTTTCCTTCGCCAAGCGATATACCTCCATCACTCCAAAGGGGTCTTTCCAGAGGTCAAATCGGGAGATCTGGGCGATAAGGGGGCGGCTCTTGTCGATGTCAAGGTTATCAAGCATCTCCCGGCAAAGGGAGGAGGGGAGAGGCATGTTCTTGGAGCTGAAGGGGTCGATGGCGGGAGCCATAATGGCTATACGGGGCAGCCGGTGGCTGTATAGGTGCACTCTGAGGTTAAGGGGAGCAAATTTCTCCATAGTGAAGACCGCGGCATCATACTCCTCGATGTAGGGGCTCAGGAAATGCCAGGTCGCTTCATCGGGCTCTGAGCTATCGACATGACAACGCCAGATCCACTTCGCCCGGGAAATGTCGCAGAAATGGCGTAGCGCTGCCGGTTGGGGGTCGTTGACAACAAAAACGTCGTAGTTAGGGTCTAGCTCCCTGGCGTTGTCCAGGTTATTGGATTTGTAGGCTCTCTGGGTTGCTTCCTTCTCGACAAGGGGATATTCACTCCCCTGAAGGGCATTATGTAGCGACTTGGTGATGGTGAAGAACCTGCGGTCGCCCCGAATGATCTGCCAATCGGCGCTGATCCCCGCCCCTCGCGCCAAGGGGATGTATGATGAGAGCAGTTCGGCAACCCCACCGCCGAAGGGGGTGGCGTTAATGTGACATAGCCTTAGCCCTTTTAGGTCTTCCGCTAGCGCCTTTATCTCATCGATAAGCTCACTGCGCAGAAGAAGACGGTATTTGTCGATATCCTTCACCGGAAGAGAAACCTTCTGCAACACCAAAAACCTCCTTATTTATTGCAGGCGCCTCAGGCTGGGGCGCAGCAAAGCCATTAAAATGGTGAATAGGACAATGAGGGCACCACTGGCACCTATGGCCACCGAGGGCCCAATAGCATCAGCAAGGGCGCCTAGAGGCAAGGTGCCTAAAGGCATCAAGGCGAAGGTCATCATGTATATGCCCATCACCCGCCCCCGCACCTGGTGAGGGACATTGCTCTGAATAAGGGTATTGTTCACCGCCATATAACCAGCGCCGCCAGCACCCACCCCTAAAAGCACCACCAGGGAGAGGGCGTAGGAGCCGGAGATGCCAAAGAGGGTCAGCGTCGCCCCGAAACCTACAGCGAGGATCATTAGAAGCATACCTTTTCGCCTGAAATCGCCAAGGGAGGCAATGCCAAGGGAGCCAGCCAGTGCCCCCGCCCCTGCCATAGCCATAAGTATCCCCAAGCCGGGGGCACCAACATTGAACACTTCGTCGGCGAATACGGGCATGAGGTTCAGGTAGGGCAGGCCAAAGGCGATGGGAATAAAGGCCATTGCCAGCAGGGGTAGGATGATGGGGCTGTGGCGAATGTAGCTGAGCCCTTCCCTAAGGTCTGCCCTCACCGAGGTTCTGTCTGGCGCTGCAACCCTCTCCGGTACCGAGATCATAAATAGAGCGGCCACCGCAGCTATGTGGCAGACCACCACGATATAATAGACGCCGGCTACGCTAATGAGAGGCACCAGAGCTCCCGCTAGAGCGAAGGCGATAACTCGCGTTAGATTCATCCCTGTAGAGTTGAGGGCGATGGCGTTGAGCAGTTCCCTTCTCGTTACCAGCTCAGGGATAATGGCCTGGCGTCCCGGGCCGTTAAAGACGAAGGTAATTCCGGTGCAAAGGGCAGCAGCCATCAGATGCCAGATGGCAATTGAGCCGCTGAATATCAGGATAGCAATGATCAGGGTGATGAAGACATTGGCAGCTTGAGTGACGATAAGTAGATTGCGCTTATTCACCCGATCGGCCACAGCACCGCCATAAAGCGAGAAGAGAAGGATTGGCACCCCAAAGGCAGCGCTCACTATCCCCAGGGCAAGGGCTGACCCGGTCATATCAAAAACGAGCCAGCCGCGGGCCAATATTTGCATCTGAAGCCCGGCGAAGGAGGCCAGCATTCCCAACCAGAACCAGCGATAGTTGCGAGTGCGCAGGGAGGTGAAGGTGGTGATCCTAGCCTCTTCCGGTGTCACCACCTCGATTTGACTTTCTCCGAGGGGCACAGGTCTTTGGAATTCTTCCGGCTGTCGATCGTTCATCCTTATCGCTTATCGAAGGGGGGACACCTACCTCACAGCTTACCTTTCATCCCCCTCGCATGTCAAGCAAGCCAATTGACAGCGGAAGGGATGGCGGGATAGAATGCGATAGCATGAGCGAAAAACTCCTTTTTGGCACCGCAGGCGCCCCGGCCAGCTCCAAATCGCCTACCACTGAAGGCGGCATCGAGCGAGTCGGGGAGCTGGGGCTGGGTTGTATGGAGGTGCAATTTGTGCGCGGGGTGAAGATGAATGAAAAGATGGCCCGGGTGGTGGGCGAGGTGGCCAAAGAGAGGGGAGTGAAACTTACCGCCCACGCCCCCTATGCCATCAACCTCAATTCCCATGAGAAAGATAAGGTCATTGCCAGCCAGGAGAGGCTGATTCAGACGGCGCGCATCGCTTCCCTTTTTGGGGCTGAGGGCATCGTTTTCCATGCTGCCTTCTATCTCGATGACCCACCCTCAGCGGTTTATGCCACGGTGAAGAGGAGCCTCGAGGAGACGGTAAGGCTGCTCAGAGCGGAGGGGAATCGGGTTTTGCTCAGACCGGAGACCACGGGGAAAGCGAGCCAGTTTGGCACCCCGGAGGAGATACTGAAGCTAAGCGCAGAGGTCGATGGCGTTGCCCCCTGCATCGACTTTTCTCACTGGCATGCCAGAACGGGGAGGCTCAATTCCCACGAGGAATTCGTAGCCCTGCTGAAGCAGGTGGAGGAGATACTGGGGAGGCAGGCTTTGGATGATATGCATATCCACATCTCGGGGATCGAATATGGGAGGCAAGGGGAGATCAAGCACTTGAATCTGAAGGAGTCGGACTTTCGTTATGTTGAATTCCTTCGAGCGCTGAAGGAGCTCGAGGTAAAGGGGCTTATTATCTGTGAAAGCCCGGATCGCGAGGGTGATGCCCTCCTTCTCCAAGGGACCTATAACTCGCTGTAGGATTTACGAGGGTCACAATTCTTTACGCAACAGCCTCTGCCAAGCTAGCACGGTGCATAGCGCTACCAGCCCCAGACTGATGCCAACGGCCCACCAGGCGCTGGGTCCAGACCCTGCTATGATGCGTTGTCCCCAGTTAATCATTCCCATCGGAGCATAGGGTTCGAGCTGAGGAATTAGAGACAAGGGCCATTGTCCCACTACTAGCACAAAGGCAAGCCCGCCTGCTGCGAGTTGGCTCTTAAAGAGCGTGCTGCACAGTAGAGTCACTGAAAGGCAGACGAGAAGGAAGAGGCCAACCAGCAGGTTAACCGCAATGAAGGACGAGGCATTCAGCTCGGTGAAGAGAATAGTGGTATATAAATAGCAAGCCCCAGCGCCAGCAGCAAGGCCCAGCCCGAAGGTCACACTCAGAGCAGCTAGCTTTGACGCGATAAATGTGCCGCGCCCCACCGGTTTGCTCAGCGTCATAACTGCTGTGCCTCGCTCCCTCTCCCGAGCTACCGCACCCATAGAAACAAGGATCACTACCAGTATGCCCATCTGGGTAATGGTCCCCAAATACTCACTGACTACATCCGCCGCAGTGAAATCAGGGAGCGGTATCGGGGTACCCCCGGTGTTCTCCAGCAGCAACGGCAGATAGTTGAGAAGTAGCGGTGTCCCCAACCCGAGGAGAAGGAAAACAGCAACAATTATCAGCAGCTTGTAGGTTCTGAGGTGGTCCCGCAGCTCCTTTTTCAACAAGACACTGAAGCTCGTCATTCTTCCCCTCTAGTGCCCACTAATTCGATAAAGACCTCCTCCAGGCTTGGCGACATAAGCTCATAGTGAAGCAAGATCAGCCCGCTCTCCGCTATGATTTTGGGCAGCTCTCGCTTTGCCGTTATCACATCGCTGACGCGAATATGTAATACAGCCTCATTGTCGCGGTGCTCCTCTTCTACCTTTGCCACCCAGGGTAGAGATTGCAACAACCGGGTTATGGAGTGAGCCTCTCCCTCAAGGTGCAGCTCAAAGACGGGCTTGGCAAATCGGTCCCGCAGCTCCTCCGTCCGCTCCTCGATGACCAACCGCCCTTTATCGATAATGCCTACCACATCGCAAATCCTCTCCACATCGGCGAGGATATGGGTGGACATGAATACTGTGGCCTCTTCCTTGAGGCGGAGGATGGTATCCAGGACCTCGCGCCGGCCAATAGGATCGAGGGCAGAGCATGGCTCATCGAGGAAGAGCACCTTGGGGCGATTCATTAGGGCTTGAGCGAGCCCCAAGCGTTGGCGCATCCCTCGCGAGTAACCGCCAATCCTTCGAGAGGCTGCTTCACTTAGGCCGGCGAATTCGAGCAGCTCGTCGCAACGTTTTTTGTTCTCTCTGGGTGGCAGGTGAAAAAGCTCCCCAACATAGATCAAAAATTCCCGTCCATTCATCCAGTTGTAGAAGGAGGGCTCCTCGGGAAGGTATCCGACCTTACTTCGTAGGGAAACCGAGGTGAGAGTGACCTCTTCACCCATCACCCAGGCCTTGCCACGGGAGGGTCGACTCAGCCCAGTTAGCAGCCTCACTGTGGTCGTCTTTCCTGCCCCATTGGGGCCCAGGAAGCCGAAGATCGACCCCTCCTCGATTACCAGGTTGAGACCATCCACAGCAGCAATGGCACCGTAGTGCTTGCTCAGGCCTTCACATCTTATCGCTTCCACCTCGCTTCAATCCTCCTCCCGGCCAATAGTGAGGTATAGAATAGGGCCGATGATACTCACAAAGACGATCACTAGCCCCCACACCAGCTTGCTCCCCCCTTTGACCCTATTCCGCTTTACCAGGTCATAAAGGGCGAATCCCAGGAGGCCAAGCTGGATGGCTGCCAGGGGGATGATTAAGAGAATCATTTCGTTCATATCTCAACCTCTGTTTGGGTTACCCGGCACTTCTCCGCAGTGATAATGGCATCGATCCGAGCCAGCGCAAGGTCGAGCCTATCCTGGTGATTCACCACCACATAGTCGAACATCGGTAGGCACTTCATCTCCTCACGAGCGGTCTCGATGCGTAGATTCAGAGCGATGGTGGATTCGGTCTTACGCTGCCTGAGGCGCTCCTCCAATTGCTCCATAGAGGGAGGAGCGAGGAAAATGAGCAAGGCTTGAGGCACGGCGCCTTTGATTGTTGCTGCCCCCTGGACATCGGCCTTTACGATGACATCGAGCCCCCTCCCCAGTGCCTCCTCCACCTGACGCCTGGGCACCCCATACCAGTTGCCATAGACCTTGGCCCACTCCAGGAGCTCTCCCCTTTCCACCATCTCCTCGAACCTCGCCGCGGAGATGAAGTGATAATCCGCTCCATCGGTCTCCCCCTCCCGCTGCGGACGGGTGGTCGCAGTCACTGTGTAGTGTAGGGGATAACCTAATTCCTTCATCCTGGCGAGCACAACGTCCTTGCCCACCCCAGAGGGACCGGAGAGCACAATAAGCAGTGGTTTCGCCCTGAGAAGGCGAAAGGGCTCTTTTTCCTTCAGGCCTCTTCCCCCCGACTTGCCGTCAGCCTGCCGGCGATGGTTTCCGGAGCGATCGCTGCCAGTACAATATGACCGCTGTCCATAATGAGCACCGCTTTAGTCCTTCTGCCATTGGTCATGTCAACGAGCACCCCGTTACTCCTCCCCTGTTGAACCATACGCTTTGTCGGGGCTGAGTTTGGGGAAACCATGGCGATAACCCTATTCACTGCCAAGACATTGCCGAAACCGATATGAATTAGCTCTGTAGTCATCTCTCACTTTCCCAACCCCGAAAGGTCAGGGCTGGTAGGAATTTTACCCCCTTTCTTTCAAATTCTGCTGGCCGCTGAGCCTCTCCAGGTCCTGCCAGAAGGCAGGATAAGACATAGCTACTACTTCGGCATCGTGGATCACCGTTTCCCCCTGGGCAATGAGCGCCGCTATGCCCAGGGTCATCGCCAAGCGATGGTCAAGGTGGCTGGAGCACTCCCCACTTTTGAGCATCCTGCCCCCGTGAACAATCATGCCATCGGGTAGTTCCTCTATGTCCGCCCCCAGCCTTGATAGCTCCCTCACCGTAGCCCTGATCCTATCCGTTTCCTTTAGCCTAAGCTCTGCGGCGTCTCTGATGATGGTGGTACCTCGGGCGAGGGAGCCGGCAACGGCGATTAGTGGTATCTCATCGATGAGCCTGGGGATGATGCTCCCTCCAATTTGCCTCCCCACCAGCTCGCTGGATTCTACGGTGAGGTCGGCAACGGGTTCACCACCCTCTATTCGCTCCCTCTCTATGCTGAGCTTTGCCCCCATGTCTAAAAGGACCTCGATGATTCCTCCCCTTGTGGGGTTAATCCCTGTGTCTTTGACCTTTATTTTAGCATTAGGATGAATCGCTCCAGCGACAAGCCAGAAGGCGGCGGAGCTGATGTCTCCGGGGATGCGAAGGTCGATAGGCAGTAGGGGGGCAGGTCCTGGGATAAGGATGATCCTTGTGCCATCGCCCTCCACCTTCGCCCCCATCGCTCTGAGGAGGCGTTCCGTGTGGTCCCGAGAGGGTGCCGGCTCCTCAACGATGGTCTTCCCTTGGGCGAAGAGGGCAGCGATGATGACCGCCGATTTTAGCTGGGCGCTGGCCACGGGGAGGCGATATTCTATGCCCTTGAGCTGATTCCCTTTGATAGCCAGAGGGGCTAGGGAATCTCCTCCCCTCCCCCAGATCTCCGCTCCCATTAGGCGCAGGGGATGGATCAGCCGACCCATGGGGCGAGAACGCAGCGACTCGTCCCCGGTAATTATGGAAAGGAAGGGCTGAGCGGCGAGAAGCCCCGCCAGAAGGCGCATCGTGGTGGCGCTGTTCCCTGCATTGAGCACATCCCTGGGCTCCTTGAGGCCTTCCAACCCTGAGACGGTGAGCACGCCGCCGGATTCCTCGATAATCTCCACTCCTAGTTGCCTCAAGCAAGCCACCGTGGAAAAGCAGTCATCGCCCGGGGAGAAGTTCTCGAGCCTCGCCCTGCCACGAGCTATGCTGTTTAAGATAACAGCACGGTGGGAGATGGACTTATCGCCCGGGGGAGTGACCTCGCCCCTGAGAACTGAGCACCCCTTTACCCTCTGCTCCATGGCCATCAAGCCCCTTCCCCAATCTCCCCAAGCCACCTCTCCCGTCCCTGGCGTGCCCGAATAAAGGCCTGCTCCATTTCCTGGCCACCCTCGCCTACCAGGCGGCGGAATTCCTCCAGCTCCTTGATATACTCATCGATCCAGTGAAGGATGGGCTCCCTGTTGGTAAGGCAGATGTCCCGGCTCATCTCGGGGTTCCCCGAGGCAAGACGGGTAAGGTCCCGAAACCCTGTGGCGGCGAGCTTCGCCATCTTTGGCCAGGAGGGACTTCTTGTGGTGGCTGAAACAAGGGCTGCGGAAAGTAGTAATGGGAGATGACTGATTGCGGCGACAAGGCTATCGTGCTCTGAGGCATCAAGGAAGATAGGCTTTGCCCCTATCTGCCCTACCAACCCCTCCACTACATTGATCGCCTCAGCGGTGGCCCTTCTCCCTGGGACTAAGCAGTAGGTGCAGCCAGCGAAAAGAGCACTATCGGCGGCCTCGATCCCTGATGCCTCCTTCCCCGCCATGGGATGTCCGCCAATGAAGCTTACGGATGATGGCAAAAACTCCTCCGCCCAGCCCATAACCTGTGCCTTGGTGCTTGCGGTATCGGTGACGATGCAGCCTTGGGGTAGGCACTCCCCGATCTGAGCCAATATCTCCTTTATCGCTACCACAGGGGTGGCAATGATGACCAGTCTAGCCTCTTCCACTGCGGAGAGCAAATTCCCCTCAGCCCTGTCCACAGCCCCAAGGCTGAGAGCCTTGGCGGCGACCTCAGGTCTGCGGGCAAATCCCACCAGCTCCAGATCAGCAACCTTCTTCAGTGCTAAGCCCATCGAGCCCCCAATTAGCCCCAGCCCGATAATGGCAATCCTTCTCACACCTCACCTCCAGATCGCCTAAAAACCTTTCAAATTCTCCTAAATTCAGCCCATTATAGCACAGTTTCGCCGATTATGAGAAGAAAACCCCCTCTTTTCCGGAGCTGGACGATATAGGCTTGACATTATCGGGGCGGTGTATTATAATATAAAGCCCAGAGGGATGGAATGGAATTGAATCCCTCAATGCGCGAAGATAGTTGCCTCTGAGTTATAGTAAATCTCCTGAGAAGGAATTCCTTCTTGCGATATAGCTAGGGGTGGACCTCTAGCTTTTTCCCCTAAGGAACCTAAGGGATGACCAAGTATATATTTGTGACTGGCGGCGTGGTTAGCTCGGTGGGGAAGGGCATCACCGTTGCCTCCATAGGGAGGATCCTGAAGAGCCGCAACATCTCGGTCTCCATCCAGAAGCTGGACCCCTACATTAACGTCGACCCGGGGACGATGTCCCCCTACCAGCATGGCGAGGTGTTCGTCACCCAGGATGGTGCTGAAACCGACCTTGACCTAGGTCATTATGAGCGCTTCATCGATGTAAACCTTACCACGGCCTCCAGCGTGACCACAGGGCAGGTTTATGGTTCTATTATCGCCAAGGAGAGAAGGGGCGATTTCCTCGGGGGCACCATCCAGGTGGTGCCTCATGTCACCAATGAAATAAAGGGGCGCTTCAGGGAGGTAGCGAGGCAGAGTGAAGCGAGTGTGGTCATCGTCGAGGTTGGAGGCACGGTGGGCGACATCGAGGGGCTCCCCTTCCTGGAGGCAATTCGCCAGATGAGGAGCGATGTGGGGCGGGAGAATATCCTCTATGTTCATGTCACCCTTCTTCCCTATCTCTCCTCCACGGGTGAGCTGAAGACCAAGCCCACTCAACACAGCGTCAACGAACTGCGGCGCATCGGCGTTCAGCCCGATGTTATTGTATGCCGCAGCGATCATCCCATCACCGACGCCGTCAGAGACAAGATCGCCCTTTTCTGTGATGTGGATCGGCGAGCTGTGGTGGCCTTACCTACTTTGCCCATAATCTATGAGATCCCGTTGGTTCTCGAGGAGGCAGGGCTGGGGCGATTGATTGTGGAGATGCTTGATCTGCCTCGCTCAAGTGGGGATCTTAGCGAGTGGCGTCAGCTAGTGGAGCGGATGAAAGAGACCAAGGAATCTGTTCCCATTGCCATTGTGGGAAAATATGTGGAGCTTCGTGATTGCTATATCTCGGTGCGAGAGGCCCTTCGTCACGCCGCAGTTTATCATGACCGAGACGTGGAGATTCACTGGATTCATTCCGAGGATTTGGAAAAGGATGGCAGCGACGCTTTGCTTCGCTCCGTTCAAGGGATTGTGGTTCCCGGTGGCTTTGGCATTCGAGGCATTGAAGGGATGGTGGTCGCCGCTAGATATGCCAGGGAGAACGAAATCCCCTATCTGGGGTTATGTCTGGGGATGCATGTCATGGTCATTGAGTATGCCCGATATGCGCTCGACTCCGTTGAGCCCAACTCAACCGAGTTCGAGCTGGAAACCCCTTACCCTGTCATCGACCTGCTCCCGGAGCAGCGTCAGGTGAAGGAGAAGGGGGGGACGATGCGCCTCGGTGTTTACCCCTGTCATCTGGTAAAGGGTACCAGGGCCGCTGCCGCCTATGGAGAGCCCGTGGTTTATGAGCGCCATCGCCACCGTTTCGAGTTTAACAACGATTTTCGGGAGACCTTGGAGAAGGCGGGAATGGTTTTCAGCGGTCTCTCCCCGGAGGGGAGATTGGTGGAGATCGGCGAGGTTGGAGGCCACCCCTTTATGGTGGGCTGCCAGTTCCACCCTGAATTCAGGTCACGCCCCAATCGCCCCCATCCCCTTTTCCGCGATTTCATAGGGGTGGCGAAGGGAGTGCTCCGCGAGGGGGCTCAGCCCCCCTTGCCTCTCAAGTAGACAAGGGTTTGTCCCATGATGGGATGGAATTAAATGAGAATATTGGTAACCGGTGGTGCTGGGTCTGTGGGGAGCGCTCTGGTGAGCTCCTTGCTCGATAAGGGCCTCAATGTTAGGGTCCTTGACAAAAGCATGGGAAAATTGGCGGAGTTAAAGGAGCCAAATCTAGAGGTTTTTGTGGCCGGCATTGAGGATCTAGAAAAGGTCGAGTCTGCGATGAAGGATGTGGATGTCGTTTATCATCTTGCGGAGTCCTATTCCTCTCAGCCCCGCGAGGTATTTGAGATCGACATAAGAGGAAACATCAATCTCTTGGAAACCGCAGTCAAATACAATGTTAGGCACTTCATATTCACCAGTACCACCAGGGTCTACGGGAAGCCTGGATACTTGCCCGTGGATGAGGGGCATCCCTGTAATGCAGAGGATTCTGGGCGCCCCCTTTATGCCATGTCCAAACTCTTCGCTGAGAAGCTTTGTCTCCTACATAGGGAGCATAATTTACCTACCACAGTCTTTAGGTTTTGGTGGGCATATGGTGCTGATATTGGTGGCAGGGCGCTGAGAACGCTCATCGACACCGCAGTGAAGGGAGGGACGATCAGGGTTCCCGATGGTGCAGGTGGGAGTTTCTTGCATGATGATGACACCGCCAGAGCCTTTGAGCTTGCTACATTGACTGAAGAAGCATATGGACAGGTATTCAACCTATCAAGCGGTTTCTTTACGAGTTGGCAAGAGTTGGCGGAGCTTGCCTGCCAATTAACAAACTCATCATCAAAGATAGAGCTTATGCCACGGGATACCTGGACTGGAGATGCCTCCATAGGGAGTGATCCTGACATCGCTGAGAGATGGGACATCGGCATTGGCAAAGCGAAGCAGGTGCTTGGATACAAGCCGAGGTATAGTCCAGAGGAAGCAAAGAGATTTCTCAGCGAGGCCATAAACAAACTTGTATTAACCAGGGAAAAGGTAGTATAGTGGGGATGAACAGCCTCTAGGGAGTTCGGGATGCGCATCTTTTTGGACACCGCAAATATCGACCAGATTCGCCATGCCGCCAAGCTTGGCATAATAAGCGGGGTGACCACAAATCCTACCCTGGTCGCCAAGGAGGAGGCGGTCGACTTCAAGGCAGCGATCCTGGAGATCTGCTCCCTTATTCCCGGTCCCGTCTCCGCCGAGGTGCTTAGTCTGGAGCCGGAGGGAATGATCGAGGAGGCACGCCAGCTCTCCTCCTGGGCTCCCAACATTGTGGTTAAGATCCCCGTATCGGAGGCAGGGCTTGAGGCGGTTTCCGTTCTCTCTCGGGAGAACATAAAGGCCAATCTCACCCTTTGCTTCTCCGTCAATCAGGCGCTCCTTGGCGCCCTTGTCGGCGCAACCTATGTCAGCCCCTTCGTGGGCCGGCTCGACGATATCGGTCATCAGGGGATGGAGGTGGTTGCCGAGGCTGTGGAGATCTTTCATCGTTACGCTCTCTCCACACAGGTGATTGCTGCCAGCCTTCGTCATCCCCTTCACATAATCGCTGCTGCCAAGGCGGGGGCCCATATTGCTACTGTCCCTTATAACGTACTGATGCAGATGATCCGTCATCCCCTTACCGATATCGGGATCACCCGCTTTGCTGAAGACTGGAGGAAGGTGGTTAAAAAATGAGCACAAATATTGTAGAACTGGAAGCGAAGACACGCGAAGAGCTGCTGGAGATAGCCAGGGCAATGGGCGTCTCTGGTCATACCGCGCTGAAAAAGCAGGAGCTGGTGCTCAGGCTTCTTCAGGCCCAGGCCGAGGCTCAGGGCAACATCTTTGGCGGTGGCATACTGGAGATCATGGACGAAGGCTTCGCTTTCCTGCGCCATGATAGCCTGAGGCCGGGAGCGGGCGACGTTTACGTCTCCCAATCACAGATTCGCCGCTTCGGGCTGCGCACCGGCGACATGGTCACCGGGCAGGTGAGGCCGCCAAAGAATGGGGAGAGATACTACAGCCTGCTTCGCGTTGAGGCAGTGAACGGTATCGACCCGGAGGCGGCAAGAAATCGCCTCGGTTTCACTTCCCTGACCCCAATCTTTCCCGACAGGTTCATCGACCTGGAGACCACCCCCAGCAATCTCTCCACCCGCCTTTTGAACCTGATCGCTCCCATAGGTCGGGGGCAGCGGGGGCTCATCGTCTCCCCGCCCAAGGCGGGCAAGACCGTTCTCCTCAAGCATATCGCCAATGGCACCATGACCAACTACAATGACATTCATCTCATGATCTGCCTTATAGGGGAGCGCCCCGAGGAGGTCACCGATATGCAGCGCTCTGTCAAGGCGGAGGTGATCAGCTCCACCTTTGATGAGCCTGTGGAGAACCACGCCAAGGTGGCTGAGCTGGCACTGGAGCGGGCGAAGCGCCTGGTGGAGAACGGGAAGGATGTGATGATCCTCCTCGATGGCATCACTCGCCTCAGCCGCGCCTACAACCTGGCCCTGCCCCCCAGCGGTCGCACCCTATCTGGAGGGATCGACTCGGTGGCCCTCTATCCCCCCAAGCGCTTCTTTGGCGCCGCCCGCAACACCGAGGAGGGGGGCTCACTCACCATCATTGCCACCTGCCTCATCGATACCGGAAGCCGCATGGATGAGGTTATCTATGAGGAGTTCAAGGGCACGGGAAATATGGAGCTCCACCTCGACCGAAGGCTCTCCGATCGCAGGGTCTTCCCCGCTATGGACATCCTGCGCAGCGGCACCAGGCGAGAGGAGCTTCTTCTGGACGAGGCCAACATGCAGAAGGTCTTTCTCCTGAGAAGGATGGCGAACCTGGTGGCCTCCAACTCCGCCAATCCCACCGAGGCGACGGAGAGGATTCTGGAGCGCATGGCAAAGACCAGAAACAATGCCGAGTTCCTCGCTACCCTGGCCAAGGAGATGTAGCTGGGGGCTTGACAAATTGATAAATAGCTTTATACTATGTAGAAGCTAGGGTATTGACAAATAGCGTATCGATGTAGTAACATATTTGAACGTTTGTAGCGGAGCCTTCTCAGGCTGGGGGGGTGAATATAAGGACGGCGGTGATGAGTGGCATTCCTGATAACCAGTGAAACAGGCATTATCTTTTTCATTCGACATAGGGCTAAGCAAGAGCTAGCTGCCCCGATATGTCGGGGTGGGTAGCTTATTTTTTGTTGTTTCGCCATAGGGATTGACAGATTCGATAATATGTGATATACATTTTCAAATGTGATAGGTTTGGGCTCGACGAAGGTAAGGAGGGCCTATGAAATCTGAATTATTGGAGGAAGGGGGTGATAAGTGAGAAAAGGGTGAAGAATTGAGTCCGACCACTGAATGTCAACAAAGCCGTGTTGCTTAAACAATATGGCAAAAACGGAGGTTAAAGTATGAAAGGAAAATCTAAATGGACGAGCGCGGTGTTTCTGCTGCTGGCCCTGGTGCTTGCGCTGGGGGCGGCACTCACCGGCGCGCCCGCAAGGGAGCCGCCCGCGGCTGAGGCTATGCCTTTGATCTGGGGCACCGCCGAGGGCGTGGTGCCCTATGGCCTGCCGCCGGGGGTCGGCCAGATTGTCGCCATCCATGTGACGGGCAACACCGTCTTCGTGCTGTGTGACCTTGATGCCGGTGCTGATGGCAACATCGAGGTCATACGTTCCGACGATGGCGGCTATTCCTGGGCGGCGCGGAACGTGATCGCCACAGTAGGCGGAGCAGGCACCACCGGTGTCGCCATCGTGGCCTCGCCGAAGTACGGTAACGATGGCACAGTTTTGGTGCTGGGAAGTGATGGGGTTGTCTACCTCTCCCAGAACCGGGGCGTGACCTGGCCTGTGGCGTTTCAGACAGCTGCACTACTTGACGCGGTTACCTCCCTGGCGGTGGCTCCCAACTTCGATGGGCTCACTGCGGGGACTATCGCCGTTGGGGTTGTTCGTGCGGCTACGGCCAGCACGGTTCACCTCAACACCTGGGCTGGCGCCCCCGGAATATGGGGTGGATGGGCTCCTCTAAACACAGTCACTGCGCCTTTTGGGGCCACTCTCGCGGTGGCGTTTGCCCCCCAGGCCGCCTACTCGAATTGGGTGGTCACGGCCACGGTTGACGTTGATGCCAACATCCACAGCTATGTTACCACCGTTGGCGGTGCATGGCCGGGGGTTCTCCCAGCCAACACCGTAGCTCCTGGGGCGGTAACCGATACGGCGGTGATCGCCTTCGGCGATGACTACAACCCCACGGTAACTCCTCTCCAATACTTTATCGGTCTCACCGGGACTAGCCCTGGGGTATGGTGGGAGCAGACTCTTACCATCTGGGTGAACCTCTATGCGGCGACGACAGTTCCGGGACCCCGCCAGCATACGAGCGGCCTGGTGGCAAGCGGCGACTATACCCGCGCCACCCTTATTGCTGGCACGGCTAACCTGCTCGGGGGCGTTCCTTTGACGTATAAGATGGATGTCCGCTCCGGGATCGTGGATCCGCCGGTGTTCATCGAGGGCGATGGCGGACCGATAGGCACGGTTAGCGGAACGGTTGGCGTTCTGCTCGCCTATAGGGGGACAGGTAATACCGTCTTCGCCGCCACCGCTGACTTCGTTGGCGGCTTTACAGCCGGCGACCTCACCGGGCTGCACCGCTCCGACAGCTTCGCCGATAGCTGGTTTGACACCTGCCTCACCGGCGAGGACTTCAGGCAGAACGTTAACGACATGGCCTGGCTGGACGGCAGCACGGGGATCATCGTCTGTGACGATGCCAGCGTTGCACCGGGCCCCTACGAGTCGGCCTTCAAGACCTGGGACACGGGCATAAGCTGGAAGCGGGTTGACCGCCGCATCAATGTGACACTGATCTCTGTGGCACCGGACGGCACCATCTTGCTGCTAAACACTGGAAACACCGTCGACAAGGTGATCCGGTCCACGGACGACGGCGATAGCTTCACTGCCACTGCCGCTGATCCTACTATAGCGTCGGTAGTGATGACCGCTATGGCTGCGGGCAGCGCCGATGACATCGTCCTTGGCGATGTCAATGGTCGAATCTACTGGAGCGACGATGGCGGCACTAGCTGGACCGATGTCGGTCAGCAGTCTTCCAGCGTCATCAGCTTGTGGGTCCCCGACCAGTACGACACGGTGAACCATGTGGCTGCCGGGGTGTGGAGCCTTGCCGGCCTCATGGAAGTGCTGCTGTCCACCGATGCCGGCGCTAGCTGGACCCAGGTGGGGACCAGCACACAGGTCGGTGGCTGGGGTCCGGGGCTGGGCTACATTGGCGGCGCCTTCTCGCCCACCTATGAGACGGACAGTCTCCTCTATAACCACACCGTCGGTGCCGCCGTTAACGACATCTACCGCACCGACACCAGCGGTGACCTAGCCACGGCGGGGTACATGCCTCTCGGCGCCGGAGCGGCGATAGCGGCCATTGACATGGTGCATTACGCCGCCGTTGGCGATCTAGAGGCTTATACGGGCAACATCCTGTACGCTACCGTCCCGCTTGCTGCGGGCGGCGTGATACTGATGACCCGCAGTCCCGAGATTGTGAACTACCAATTCCCCTTCACCACTTTCTGGGACGCCTTCACGCCCGATGGACCTCTGGGCTCTACCTTCGCGCGCAATGGCGTGCTGGATGCGGTAGCTGGCTCCTCGATTGACCTCTTCAGCGTGGATGTTGTTGCTGGTGTTGACCGGGTGAGGACCATTACCGAGACCACTGGCTACCTCTCGCCGCCGGCCACCCTCGACCCGATAGGCGGCAAGATCGTCCCCAGCAACGACCCGGGTACTGGCGAGCCGGTGGAGGTGAGATGGGGCCTGGTAATAGCCGCGGTTAGCTACGATCCGGTCGTCGCTACAACGCCGTCCAGGCTCGACGCCGTATGGAGGCCTGGTTTAACTCCTGGCGCGGTAATTGCAACCTTGACCTCTGTGCCTCAGGGCACCCTGGCGGATGGCCAGACCTACTACTGGCAGGTGCGGGTTAACATGACGCTGTGGAGCGGCGCCGCGGGTCACTTCGGGCCTTGGAGCGACTGGCAGAGCTTCACCGTTGAGGCGGTGGAGCTGCATGTGGCTCCCACGCTGATCAAGCCGGTGGCTGCGGCTGTTGATGTCGCGGTCAGGCCTCTGTTCCAGTGGAGCGGCATCGAGGATGCCACGGGCTTCGTGTTGCAGGTGGATGACGATGCTACCTTTGGCAGCCCGGTCATCGACGAGACCCTGGGCGTGCAGCAGACTTACCAGCCTGCTGTTGCCCTGGACTGGGAGGAGACCTATAGCTGGAGGGTGAGAGGCATCGGCGTCGACTGGCAGACACCATGGTCTGAGAGCATCTTCGTCACCATTCCCGAATGGGCACAGCCAGCACAAGCGGTTACGCCGGTCTGGGTCTGGATCGTGATCGTTCTCGGTGCTATAGTGGCGATCGTGGTGATCGTGCTCATCGTGAGGACGAGGCGACCGGTCTAATCGCTGAGGCCTAGCATAAAAAGAGCCCCCCGATTCATCGGGGGGCTCTTCTTTTCGAAGCCCCCTCTCCCTCGACGGGAGAGGGCTAGGGTGAGGGTGCCCGCCAGGGGAGGGAGAATGTGCGATGTTCGAAGCCCCCTCTCCCTTGACGGGGGAGGGCTAGGGTGAGGGTGAAAACTCACCCCAGAGCCTTCCTTATCCCCTCCAGAACTCCCTCTGTGTTCATCAAAACATCATTGTTCCAGAACCTCAAAACCCTGTAACCCCTCTCCTCTAGCCACGCTGTCCTTTCCTCATCCTTTTCCCTAGCTTCTTTCTCGTTATGCTGGCCACCATCAATTTCGACGATGAGTTTCCTTTCAAAACTTGCAAAATCAACAATATATAGGCCTAGGGGCTGCTGCCTTCGGAACTTTACACCTTCCACCTGTCTGCTCCTGAATCTTGCCCACAGGACCTTTTCAGCCTCCGTTTGTTCACGACGAAGATTGCGAACAAAGAGCATCTGATTTCTGTCTTTCTTCATTTCAGGAGTCCCCCTCCCTCTAACTCCCTCCCGCCAGGGGAGGGAGAATAAGATGGTTAGCTCTTGTAGTCCAGCACCAGCACCTGGGTCTCTTCAGGCAGGCCCGTCCTGGTTATGGAGAGCTTGGGCTGTGGGGTTGCTACCTTCAGCCCCATTTCCTTGAGGAAACTTTCCACCGGCTCCAGCTGCAAAGACACGACATCGGTCTTGAAATGCATAGGGATGACGATCCTTGGCTGGAGAAGGCGCACCATCTCCGCGGCAGCGGCGGCATCGATGGTGGAGAGCCCGCCAACGGGCACCAGAAGCACCTCGACGCCGCTCATCTCCTCCACCTGGTCCGAGGAGAGGGCGTGCCCCAGATCGCCAAGATGGCAAACCCTCATCTCCTCCATCTCGATGAGGTAGACGGTGTTCTTGCCTCGCCTTTTACCCCTCTCTGCATCGTGAAAGGTGGCGATGCCGCTGATGAAGACGCTGGCGATCTCGTATTCCCCCGGCCCATGAACGATCCTTGGCGCACCGCCAACGCCTGCCACAAAGCTGTGACCGGGGTGAGGGTGGCTTGAGGTGACGATGTCCGCCTTGGGGTTGCCCAGGGAATAGCCAATGCTGCCGTCATAGGGGTCGGTGATGAGGGTTGCCTCCCTCCCCTTTATCCTGAAGCAGGAATGACCCAACCAGCTGATTTCCATTACCCTCACCCCCTTTAGAGAGGCGCTTCTCTTCACTTGTCATTGCGAGCACAGTTCCTCTCCCTTGAAGGGAGAGGGCTAGGGTGAGGGTGAACTTTCCCCCTCCCTCTAACTCCCTCCCGCCAGGGGAGGGAGAATTTGTGAAAGGCTATCTTCCAAGTCTGTTCACCAATGCCCACCCTGAGGGCAGGGTGACGGTTGCCAGAACTAGCTTTGTCAGGTCGCCAGGGATGAAGGGGTAGAGCCCTGCGGCGAGCACCGAGCCCGAGGGGACGAAGTTGGCGAGCCAGGGTAGGCCGAAGGCATAGATCACGATGTTGCCGATGAGCATCGCTAAAGCCATACTCCAGAAGCGGCGATCCCAGCCCCGCTCGGCGAGGAAGCCCACCACGAAGGCGGCGGCCACAAAGCCAATGAGATAGCCACCGGTGGGACCCATGAGGACACCGATGCCCCCGTGCCATCCGGCAAATATGGGGGCCCCCATGGCTCCCATCCCCAAATAGGTAAGCTGGCTCAGCGCTCCCCGCCTGCTCCCTAAAAGCGCTCCGGCAAGAAGCACGGCGAAGGTCTGCCCGGTAATGGGGACGGGACCGATATAGAAGGCAATCTGGGCGGAGAGAGCGGTCACCACGCTGAAACTGAGAATAAGAAGGACATCGCGGACGAGCGTTGCCTTGGGGAAGATGGCATCCATCATGGTAATTGCTTTTGCTTGCTTCAATCTCTCCTCCTTTTTCGAGCTAATTGCTGTGGTGGATGTCAGGCTTTATCGCTTTTTCGAACTAATTGCTCATCTGAATGTTACCCGCTTTGGCTATCCTGCCTTTTTAGGCCCTTGGTTGCCACCGCAGAACCACGGCGGCCCAGGATAAACCGGCACCAAAGGCAACGAGAACGACAAGATCGCCCTCCTTGATCCTTCCCTCCTCCACCGCTTCGCAAAGGGCGACGATGGGAGATGCGGCGGAGAGGTTGCCATAGCGATCGACGTTGACATAAACCTTCTCGCTAGGGATGCCCAGGGACCTGGCTGCCGCCTGGATGATGCGGTCGTTTGCCTGGTGGGGGATAAAGAGGTCGATATCAGATATCTGGAGGCCGGCGGCCTCCACAGCCTGCCTGGACACCTTGGGCATCACGGTGACGGCGAACTTGAATACCTCCCTCCCCTCCATGAAGACATAGTAGCGTCCATCCTGGGGGGCACTGGAGGGCTTGCCGCAAGGGTGGGGGATGTAGAGGAGATCGCCACCTGACCCGTCACTGCCGAGCACAAAGCTGAGCAGGTCTGTCGCCTGCTCGTTTGCCTGCACCACCACTGCCCCGGCGCCATCGCCAAAGAGGACGCAGGTGCCGCGGTCCTCCCAGTTAATGACACGGGTTACCGCCTCGCTGCCCACAACCAGAATGTTACTGTAGGTCCCGGAGGAAATAAACTGATAGGCGATGGCCAGAGCGTGGATACCGCCGCTGCATCCGGCACCCACATCGAAGGCAGCCGCTTTCTTGGCACCTATGGCATGCTGCACCAGAAAGGATGAGGCTGGGGTTATCCTATCCGGGCTATTTGTGGCCACAATGATCAGATCGAGGGAGCTCGGTGATAGGCCAGCAACTTCAAGGGCTCTCTTCCCCGCCTCCACCGCCATGGTGGATGCGGTTTCATCATCCCCCACAATGCGTCGCTCCCTGATCCCGGTGCGGGTCATGATCCACTCCTCAGTGGTGTCCACCATCCTCTCCAGCTCTTTATTGGTGAGCACCCTTTGCGGAAGATACTTCCCCCATCCTGTAATCGCCGCGTGAAAGCCCAACTCTTATCCTCCTCTAGGTTTCCAGTACATGCTACTAACGAGCTTAAATGTATTTTGAAAGTATAGCAAAGAGAGGCTAGCCGGTCAACCCCTTGACAAGGGAAATAAAAGAGTAGTAAATTAAAATGTTAGCACTCTCAATCTGAGAGTGCTAATCAAGGGGTTAAGCGATGCTCTCGGAGAGAAAAGAGAACATCCTGGGGATAATCATTAGCGAATATATTTCCCGGGCGAGCCCTGTGGGTTCGGAGGCCGTTGCCAGAAGGCATGGGCTTGGGGTAAGTGCCGCCACCATCCGAAACGAGATGGCACGCCTTGAGGAGGATGGCTATATTATTCGCCGTCATACCTCAGGGGGTGGCGTTCCCTCGGACAAGGGCTACCGATACTATGTGGAGTCCCTGGTCAAGGAGGGCGATATCCCTGTGGAGGAGCAGCGCATGATCTCCCATCTATTCCACCAGGTGGAGAGGGAGCTTGAGGAGTGGACCCGCTTAGCCGCTTCCTTACTTGCCCGCATGGTTCGTAGCATAGCTATTGTTACCTCTCCCAAGGCGGTGGAGTCCCGGCTTAAGCATTTGGAGTTGATAGCAGTTCAAGATTTCCTTGCCCTGCTTATCCTCCTCCTCCGGGAGGCCAGGCTCAAACAGCAGCTATTAGCTTTCGATGAGGCGATGTCTCAGGAGGAGCTTAGCTTTATTTCCAATAAATTGAATGCAGCCTTTAAGGGTTTGACCACGTCCGAGATCCTGGCCAGGGGCATTGAGCTTTCCCCCGCTGAGGAGCAGGTAACGAAGGCCATAGTGCATATAATGGAGGGGGAAGATGTGCAAAGGTATGAGGAACCTTATATCGAAGGACTATGCCATATATTAACCCAGCCGGAGTTTGCCGGCGGTGAGATGATGTTGAGCCTTGTGGAGGTGCTGGAGAGCAAGAGGCTTGTGAGGTCCGTCTTCCCTGAGATGCTCGCTGAGGAGGGCGTCCAGGTGATCATTGGAGCGGAGAATAGGGAGGATGCAATGCGGGAGTGCAGTATGGTGATCACCCGATATGGCATTCCTGGCGAGGTCAGTGGCGCCCTCGGGGTAATGGGTCCCACTCGGATGCAATATGGACGAGCCATCTCTGCGGTGCGCTACATGGGTTCGCTGATGAGCGATCTTGTCGCTGAGCTGCATCGTGGAGAGTTCCCCAGGAGGTCAATATCTTAAAGGGGGTGCTACCGTGGACAATGAGGAGAAAGACCTTAGCCCTGAGGAGATAGTTCAAAGGGAAGAGGATGTGGTCAGCGAGTTGGAGGATATGGAATCGCTTCAGAAGGCGCTCTCTGAGGAAAAGGCTAAGGCACAGGACTATCTCGCCAATTGGCAAAGGGCCCAGGCAGATTTCATCAACTACAAGAGACGCATCGAACAGGAGCGAAATGAGACGGCCAAGTTTTCCAATGCGATGCTTATTCTGAACCTGCTCCCCGTTCTCGATGACCTGGAACGGGCTCTGGAGAACGTCTCGGCAAAGCTTGCCGGGCTCACCTGGGTGGATGGCATTATGCTTATCTATCGAAAGCTCCAGGCGATTCTAGAGGGGCATGGGCTCACTGAGATCAAGGCCATTGGCGAGCCCTTCGACCCAAATCTTCATGAGGCGGTGCTCTTTGGAGAGGGGGAGGGGGGGAAGGTTATCGAGGAGCTTCAGAAGGGCTATAAGCTACATGACCGGGTGATACGTCCCACCATGGTGAAGGTGGGAAAAAGCAAGGAGGAAAAGGAAGAGAGCCCCGAGGAGGGGCAATGAGCCTTACCGCTAGGGAGGAAAAGAATGGGAAGGGTGATAGGTATCGACTTAGGAACGACAAATAGCTGCGTCGGTGTGATGGAGGCCGGAGAGCCAGTGGTGATCGTCAGTGCCGAAGGGGGAAGGGTGACCCCTTCGGTGGTGGCGGTGAGCAAGGCTGGGGAGCGCCTCACCGGGCAGGTGGCGAAGCGACAGGCGATCACCAATCCAGATAACACCATCTTCAGCATCAAGCGCCTCATGGGGCGAAAGTTTAATGACCCTGAGGTGGTGCGCGACAGGAAGATATTGCCCTTTAAGATTAGCGAAGCCCCTAATGGCGATGTTAAGGTAGTTATGGGTGATAGAGAGTATAGCACCGCAGAGATCTCGGCGATGATATTGCAGAAGATGAAGATGGACGCCGAGGCCTACCTTGGCGAGAAGGTCACTGAGGCGGTAATCACTGTGCCCGCCTATTTCAACGATAGCCAGCGACAGGCAACTAAAGACGCGGGAAAGATCGCGGGGCTTGAGGTTTTGAGGATCGTCAACGAGCCCACCGCCGCCTCCCTGGCCTATGGCCTGGACAAGAAGAAGGATCAGACCATCGCCGTCTACGACCTTGGCGGGGGTACCTTCGATATCTCCATCATGGAGCTTGGCGGTGGCACCTTTCATGTGAAATCCACCAACGGTGATACCCACCTTGGCGGAGATGACTTCGACCAGCAGGTGATCGATTGGCTTTGTGATGAGTTCAGGAGGGACCAGGGGATCGACCTTCGTCAGGACCGCATGGCGCTACAAAGGCTCAAGGAGGCTGCGGAGAAGGCCAAGTGCGAGCTGTCCACAGTAATGCAGACGGAGATAACCCTCCCCTTTATCACCGCCGATGCCTCAGGCCCCAAGCACCTCAATATCACCCTGACCAGGGCTAGGCTGGAGCAGCTAGTGATGGACCTTGTGGAAAAGACCATCGGTCCCTGTCAGCAGGCGCTGGCGGATGCCGGCGTTACCCCGGCCCAGATCGATGAGGTTGTCCTCGTGGGGGGACAGACGCGCATGCCCATTGTTCAGGAGAAGGTGAAGCAGCTCTTCGGTAGGGAGCCATGTAAGGGGGTTAACCCCGATGAAGTTGTGGGCATCGGGGCGGCGATCCAGGCGGGGGTGCTCAAGGGGGAGGTAAGGGATGTACTCCTCCTCGATATCACCCCCCTTACCCTGGGCATCGAGACCCTGGGGGCCGTGATGACTCCGCTCATCCCTCGAAATACCACCATCCCCACCGCAAAGAGCCAGATTTTCTCCACCGCTGCCGATAACCAGACCACCGTTGATATCCATGTCCTCCAGGGGGAGCGCGCCATGGCCGCGGACAATAAGACTTTGGGCCGGTTCATGCTCGATGGCGTTATCCCCGCCCCCAGGGGCGTGCCCCAGATCGAGGTCACCTTCGACATCGATGCCAATGGCATCGTCAGCGTGAAGGCCCACGATAAGGGGACGGGCAAGGAGCAGAAGATCGTGATCACGGCCTCCAGCGGCCTGTCCAAGGAGGAGGTGGAGCGGATGCAGCGGGAGGCGGAGACCTATGCCGAGGAGGATCGCAGGCGGCGCGAGGAGGTGGAGACCAGGAACGCTGCCGATACCCTAGCCTACACTGCGGAAAAGACCCTCCGCGAGCAGGGGGATAAGGTGCCCTCCGACCTTAAGCAGCAGACCGAGGATAAGATAGCCCAGGTGCGCTCAGCACTACAGGGGCCAGACATAAACGAGGTGCGGCGCACCATGCAGGAGCTATCCGAAGTATTGCAGAGGGTGGGCGCCGCCGTATATCAGGCAGCACCGCCCCCACCCGGCGCTGAAGCACCACCAGGTGAGGAGCCACCTGAGGGTAAACCTCCGGAGGAGGGGACTGTGGAGGGCGAGTTCCGCGAGGTATAAGGTAGTAAGTTTTAGGCAGAAAGGGCGGAGGGCTATCCTCCGCCCTTTTTTGTGATGTGCGTTTCTTCGCTTGTAAAGATGGACGAGGTGAATTATAATAAAATGTTAACCTTTAATCTTGGAATTTGAACAATGGCTACAAAGCGCGATTATTATGATGTTCTGGGCCTCGGCAGGTCCGCCTCTGAGGAGGAGATCAAGAGGGCCTTCCGCAGGCTTGCCCTCCAGTACCACCCCGACCGAAACAAGGAGGATGGGGCTGAGGGGAGGTTCAAGGAGATCAACGAGGCCTACGAGGTTCTCTCCGACCCTGATAAGCGGGCATCCTACGACCGCTTCGGGCATGTTGGGGAGGGGGTTGGTCGGGGTTTTGAAGGCTTCGATATTTTCCGGGGCTTCGGCGACATCTTTGATGCCTTCTTCGGTGGTGCCACCACGGCGACCAGGCGCGGCCCGCAGGTGGGAGCCGACCTGCGCTATGGTCTTGCCATCTCCTTTGAAGAGGCGGTTTTTGGCTGCGAGAAGGAGATCGAGATTAGGCGCATCGAGAACTGCTCCCTCTGCCATGGCGTGGGCAGTGAGCCGGGGAGCCAGCCCTCAAGGTGCCCGGAGTGCAATGGCAGCGGGCAGGTGCGCCGGGTGCAGCGAAGCGTTTTCGGGCGCTTTGTCAATGTGACCACCTGCGACCGCTGCGGTGGCGATGGCAGGATTATCACCGATCCCTGTCACCAGTGCCGAGGCTCGGGCAAGGAGGAAAAAGAGCGCAGGATCGCCCTCAAGATCCCTGCTGGGGTCGATGATGGTTCTCAGATACGCCTCAGCGGGGAGGGCAATGCAGGCAGCTGGGGTGGTGGCCCAGGTGACCTCTATGTAAGCCTCTCGGTGCGGGAGCACCCGTTCTTCCAGCGGCGAGGGGATGACATCCTCTACGACCTGCCTATCAACTTCGCCCAGGCAGCCCTCGGTGATGACGTCGAAGTGCCTACAGTGGAAAGCCCGGTCACCCTCAAGATTCCACAGGGAACCCAAACAGGAAGGATCTTCCGTCTCAGGGAAAAGGGGGTGCCCCATCTCAGGGGAGGAGGTAGGGGCGATCAGCTGGTAATGGTTCATGTCATCACCCCGCAGTCGCTGGATGAGGAGCAGCGGAGGCTGGTCAAGGAGCTGGCGAAAACCCTGGGCAAAGCGACGATGCCCAGGGAGGAAAAGGGGTTTTTCCAGAGGATTAAGGACGTCTTCGACGTCATGACTTAGCACAGGACATTGAAGTTTGAGGTGGCTGGAACTAACCGCCCAGGTGGAAAGCAGCGAGGCTGAGGCGGTGGCGGAGGTCTTTGGACGCTTCGGCTATGGCGGTGTGGCCATCGAGGAAAAGGTGATCTGGGGCAGCGAAGACGAAGCGCCTTTCCCGAAAAGACGAGCAACGATCAGGATTTTTCTCCCCATTGATAATTCCCTCCCCAAGAAGAGACGGGAGCTAGAGGAAGCTCTTGCCTGCTTGGCGCCAAAGAATCCCATTAAGCTGTTCCCATGTGAAATCGATGAACAGGAATGGGGAACCGCCTGGAGGAAGCATTACAAGACTCTAAAAGTTGGTCAGCGCCTCCTCATAAAGCCTTCTTGGGAGGACTATAAGGCTAGCGCTGACCAGGTGGTGGTCGAGCTCGACCCGGGAATGGCCTTTGGCACAGGGCAGCATGCCACGACGAGGCTATGTCTTGTTGCCTTGGAGAGATATCTCCGCGCTGGAATGGCGGTTCTCGACCTGGGAACGGGCTCGGGGATTCTAGCGATAGCGGCAGCAAAGTTAGGGGCCTCTTCAGTTTTGGCCCTGGACATCAATACTGCGGCAGTGGAGGTGGCGAGGAGCAATGTTCAGGCGAATGACCTTTGCCACCTGGTGACCGTTGAAGAGGGCACCCTGCCCAGGGATGAGGCTACATGGCGGGGAAGCTTTGATTTGGTGGTTGCTAATATTGTCGCTGGCGTCATTGAGGAGCTAGCTGATTTCTTGGCGAGCTCTCTGAAAGCGCAGGGAATTCTCATCGTCAGCGGGATCGTTGGGGGCCGCCTCGATGGGGTGATTGTGAGGCTGGAGGAGGAGGGATTGAGAATAATCGAGGTCTTGGCTGAGGGTGAGTGGCGAACTGTGGTGGCCCAAGCAGAAGAAAGCTGAGGTATCAGATGCACCGCTTCTTTATTCTCCCGGAGTGGATCGACCAGGATAGGGTGGTCATCAGAGGGAAACAGGTTCATCAACTTAGGGATGTGCTCCGATTGACGGAGGGCGACCGCATCCTTGTCCTTGACAACACCGGCTGGGAATATGAGGTGGAACTAAAAAAGGTAACCAGGGGGCAGGTCGAGGGGACGGTGCTAGGGAAAAGCTCGGTGACCGAGCCGCGCACCAGGATTATACTCTATCAAGCCTTGCTAAAGGGCGAAAAATTTGGATTTATCCTCCAGAAAGGCACTGAGCTGGGAGTGGCAGGTTTTGTCCCCATTCTCTGCGAGCGGTGTGTAGCGGGACATCCTGAGGATGTGAGCGATAGAAAACTAGACCGCTGGCGGAGAATTATTGCTGAGGCAGCGGAGCAATCGAGGCGAGGGAAGCTCCCCTCACTCGAGCCTGTGCTGCCCTTTGAGCAGGCCTGCCAGTTGGCCATGGGATTCTCCTTGCTAGCGTGGGAAGGGGAGAAGACGTTAGGGCTGCGTGCTGCGCTACAGGGTCAGAACCTACCCTCGGTGAACATCTTTATCGGCCCCGAGGGGGGATTCTCCCCTTCAGAGGTGGAATTTGCCCGCAGTTGCGGCATATTGCCCATCACCTTGGGGAGCCGAGTTTTGCGGGCGGAGACCGCGGGATTGGTTGCTGCCACTGTGGTATTTTATGAATACGGCGACTTAGACCCCTCCGATTAGCTCGGCCATCGCCTCCCTCAGGTCAACACCTTCAAAGAGCACCCTGTAGACCTGCTCAGTGATTGGCGCCTCCACCCCCAGCTCCTGGGCCATTCGGCGAGCGGCAGCAGTGGTGGCAATTCCCTCGACAACACCTCTCAGGGAAGCCTTTATCTCCTCCAGGGGGCGCCCCTTTGCTAGCTCCTCTCCCAGGGAGCGATTACGACTTAACGGGCTGGAGCAGGTAGCGATAAGGTCTCCCAGGCCGGCAAGCCCTGAAAAGGTGAGGGGGCTCCCCCCGGCGGCGACGCCAAGGCGGGTGATCTCGGCAATACCTCGGGTTATAAAGGCAGCCTTGGCATTAGCGCCATAGCCCAGGGAGTCGATCATTCCAGCACCTAGGGCGATGATGTTCTTGAGCGCCCCCGCCAGCTCCGCACCAACCATATCGGAGCTGGTTTGCACCTGAAAAAGGGGCGAGTTCATTATCTGTCCAACCTTTTCCGCTACAAAGCCATCCTGAGCGGCAATCACCGTTGCCGCTGGCAGACCGTGAGCAATCTCTTTGGAGAAGTTTGGGCCAGAGAGAACACAAATATTGGGGTGATGCTCGGCGCCGAGCTCTTCGGCGATCACCTGGGACATCCTTTTTGCTGTGCCCATCTCCAGCCCTTTGGCGGCACTCAGGATAGGCATCGACCGGTCGATGTGCTCTTTTATCAACCTTATGTTGGTGCGCATCTCCTGAGATGGCACGGCAAGGATGACCAAAGAGGCACCTTTGATTGCTTCTTCTATGGAGCTTGTAGGGGAGAGGTTTTCGGGGAAGGGAACGCCCGGGAGGCGAGCGGTGTTCTCCCTAGCCCCATCCAATCTCTCAGCCTCCTCCTTCGTTCTCGCCCAAAGCGCTACCTCTATCCCTCTGCGGGCGAGCACTATCCCCAGGGTCGTGCCCCAACTGGTAGTCCCGATAACGCCAACTTTCACGAGGCCTCCGTTTTTTGACTTATCTTTCGTTCTGTGCCAGAAAGCAGCCTTTGAATGTTACCCCGATGCCGAAAAATGATTAACGGCGCAACGATTAGCCCATAGACCAGGTAGGCAAAGGGCTCCAAATTCAACAGAACGAATGGGATCATGACCACCAACATGCTCAGTCCCGCCAGCATAGAGCCCAAGGAGACATAGCGGGATAGGGCGACAACAATTAGGAAGATGGCGAAGCAGATCAGCCCCACGGGCCAAGCGATCATTAGCAAGGCGCCAAAACCGGTGGTCACGCCGCGCCCACCGCGGAATCCAACGTATACCGGCCAGCTATGCCCGATAACGGCTGCTACCCCGCCAGCAACCTGACCCCAAGCAACCATGGCGGGGAGGGAAGCGAAGATAAGCCAGGCAAAAGCCACCGCAGCCGCCCCCTTTGTCAGGTCAGCTAGGAAGACAAGCACTCCAGCCCCGGCGCCAACGGTGCGCAACACGTTGGTCATTCCCATACTGCCACTGCCATAATCCCTAACATCGATGCCCCGTGTTAACCGGCCTATGATGACGCCAAAGGGGATGGCGCCGATAAGGTAGCCTAGAATAATCACGCCGATAAACTCTAACGCGATCATTCTTCGCCTCTTCTCTTGAAAATTAGGCGTAATGGGGTTCCTTGAAAGCCAAAACTCTGGCGCAGCCTGTTCTCCAGGTAGCGCTGGTAGGAGAAGTGCATTAGACTGGCATCGTTGACAAAGAGGACAAAGGTGGGGGGACTCTTCTCAGCCTGGGTGGCGTAAAGGATTTTAAGTCTTTTGCCCCCTACCGAAGGGGGTGCGTGGGCGGCAACCGCATCACGGATCACAGTGTTTAGAAGGGAGGTGGGGACGCGCTTCTTTCTCTCCTCAAAGACCCCCCTCGCAGCAGTAAGAACGTTCTCCAGTCCCCGCCCAAACTTGGCGGAGACAAACAAAATAGGGGTGTAAGGCATGAACTTGAGCTTTTGCTGAATCTCTGTGGCATACTGCCTACGATCCGCCACCTCCTCAACAAGGTCCCACTTATTAACCACCAACACCATCCCTTTAAAGGCTTGCTGGATGTAGCCGGCGATGTGGGCATCTTGGCCAGTGATCGCCTCGGTGGCCTCGGTGATGAGAAGGGCGACATCCGCTCGGCCGATGGCGCGCAGCGCCCGAGCCACGCTGTAGCGCTCGATGCCACCCTCAATTCTCCCCCTCCTTCGAATGCCTGCGGTATCGATGAGGAGCATGCAGTCGCCATTATACTCAAAAATGGTATCTATAGCGTCTCTGGTGGTCCCTGGGGTATCGGTGACGATGGCTCGCTCCTGTCCCAGGATGGCATTTAAGAGCATCGACTTACCCACATTGGGGCGACCGACAATCGCCACCTTCATCATCTCCAGCTCCTCTTCAGGGGGGAAGAAGGGCAGATTATCGACCACCTTGTCCAGAAGCTCATCGATGCCGATGTCGTGATAGGCGCTGATGGGCAGGGGGTCGCCGAGGGCAAGCTCGTAGAATTGAAGGGCCTCGCTGTGACGCCGCTCGTTATCCGCCTTGTTGGCAGCGAGCATTACCGGCTTATCGCAGCGCCTGAGGATTTCGGCGATCTCCTTATCCATAATGGTACCCCCATCCACCACATCGACGAGGAAGATGATCACATCGGCCTCCTCGATGGCGACCTCCACCTGCTCCTTGACCCTTTGCGCCAGCTCAGAGGGCGGGATGGGAAAAAGACCGCCGGTGTCGATGAGGGTGAGGCTTGAGTCCCTCCAGGCGATATCGGCATAGAGGCGGTCTCTGGTTGTGCCGGGCTCATCCTCAATAATCGCCAGACGCTTTCCCACAAGACGATTAAACAGCATGGACTTGCCCACATTGGGCCTGCCTACTATGGCAACGATGGGTTTGGTCATGGCTTTTTGCCCTTGAAGCGCTTCAGAATCTCTCTATCAAAGGTGAAAAGTTCCAGTTCTAACTCCTCAGCTACTGCGGCAATGACAGCATCATGCCCCCTTAATTCATCCCTAAGAGCGATTTCCTGTGCCTTCGTCATCCTTTCCCCATCCAGTGGATATAGCCTTATATAGCCATCACCTACCCAGTTTTCGATCTCCCTTTTAGCGAGATATGCTCGGGCGAGGCTTTTTGTCCTCCTTAAAATAGCCGAGCACACTTCGACAGGCACCAACATTGAGACATGAAAAAGGCATTCCCCGGCCCTCAGGTTCTCCACAAACTTGATAGCCTCGCTGTGATATTGGTCTTGTTTCAACCAGGCAGCGATGAACACATTGGAATCTACAGCTATCTCCTTCACTCTCGCTCCTTCCTTACAGCCTCAACTGCTGAGAGACCCTTGGGCCATTTCTGGCTGATCTTTTCCCCCAATGCCTTCCAGCGCTCAAGCGGGTCTTCCACCGCCAGCACTGCCAACATAACTCCAAATTCGTCAAAGAATTTCAGCTCCTTTTTGGAGAGCTCTGCCTTGACCTCGTTTACTGCTTCGTCCATCACCCCGCCTATCCTTTCATCCTCGGCCCGCCGCCGGAGCCCGGTGAACTCCTGCGCTGCTTCCTCGGCCTCCTTAAGGGCCCCGGTCTGGACACGTCGCAACCCCTCAACCACAAGCAGTGCGCCTAAATTGAGGTATACTTTAGCCCCCCGGTCAGCGATCTGATCCTTCAGAGCCAAGGCTTGTTCCCAGGCCTGTCTGGCCTCCTCGAACCGCTCCAGTTTCTCAAGAGCTACTCCCTTGCTATACCAAGCCTGAGCAAACTCCGGCCACAACCGCACCGCTTCATTAAGAGCCTGCAGTGCCTCCTCATAGCGCCTCAGTTCGCCCAACGCTGCTGCTCTGTTGTGCCAGGCTTGAGGATATTCCGGTTGTAGCTGTAGCGCTTGGTCTATAGCCGCCAGCGCTTCCTTAGGCCGCCCTAACCTCCCGAGCGTCAACCCCTTGTTATGCCAATAATTGGCGACAGTGCGATTGAGCCGGATGGCCTGTTCATGACAAGCTAACGCTTCTTCCTCCCTGCCAAGCGCGCTTAGCGAATTGCCTTTGTTATCCCAGGCATCAGGATAGTCAGGACTCAAGCGTAGCGCCTCGTCTAACGCTGCCAACGCCTCCTCATACCGCCCCAGCACCCCAAGCGTCGTGCCTTTATCATACCAAGCCACGCTACAGTCCGGCCTCTGCTTTAGCGCCTCTTCAAATGCTGCCAGCGCCTCTTCAAGCCGCCCCTGACCGGCCAGCGCCACCCCCTTGTTAAGCCATACTTGGGCTTGCTTAGGAACCTTTTCAACTCGGGGCTGTGCCGAGACCTGTTCCGTTGCTCCACCAACATAATCCGTAATGGTTTTCATCTTCATCTCATCCTTTTAGCA
>Ga0209979_1001046_pt1 | contig 32438 bp, 38 predicted proteins | sample AnhtaG_FD_183114 | JGI IMG/M metagenome (GOLD analysis project Ga0209979, IMG submission 183114) | Deep subsurface microbial communities from Anholt, Denmark to uncover new lineages of life (NeLLi) - Anholt_01485 metaG (SPAdes) (version 2) | ecosystem: Environmental > Aquatic > Marine > Oceanic... | reverse complement strand
TCTGTGTCTGGATCCTGCGTAGGGGGCTGAGCATCGGCGAAAACGGATTCTCTCAGATCCAGAGCCAGGAGCTCTGGCCCACAAGACATAGCTAAAACTTGACGATAATCTAAGTCTGGCAGAGCCCGGTTAGGCAGGTTATTTTCACAAACTTTCATCTCAACCTCGTGGGGAAGCAGCGGCCAGCGCGCAGGGCGGCGATCAGCTCCTCGTCGGTGGAAATAGGATCAGGGAACAGGGTGGCAGCGCTGCCCACCTCTGAGGCAAAGTGGGCGTCGCTGCCCCCCACGCCGGGAAGCCCCAGGGCTCGCGCCAGACGACGGGCCTGAGAGGCCTCCCCATCGTCGCAGTGGTCATTCAATACCTCGACGGCCGCCAGCCACCGCAGCTCAGGACACCAATCCAGTGCTCTCGCCAGGGGAATCCGGGCCATCCGCAGCGTTTGGCCGAGAGCGTATCCCCCAGCCCGGAAGGGATGGGCAGCAACGGCCACTCCGCCCGCCTCCTCCACCATGCCCAGCAGGCGACGCCCATCCACCTCCCAGGGGAAGTCCCGGTACAGGCCGAAGACGAGGATGTCGCCCAACGTGGTATGAACCTCCACCCCCCGAAAGACAGGGAAGCCATATTTGGCCCCTAACTCCTGCACCGCCTCCGCCCCGCCAATGCGGCTGTGATCGGTCACCGCGACGCCATCCAGGCCCACCGCCATCGCCCGGTTGATCAACTCCTCCACAGGCAGGTGGCTGCAGGAGGAATACTCCTGGGTGTGAGTGTGCAGGTCAATGATCACCGCTCCTGCTCCCGGTACAGCCCGCGCCACTCGTTGATCCGCACGGCCAGGACGTCTCTGAAATGGCGGATGGAATCGGTGACGGGGTTGACCTTGGAGCGCAGGCCGTAATGCCACTCGACCGGCACCTCGGCCACCCGGTAGCCGCGCTTCAGGGCCAGGAAGAGCATCTCCACGTCGAAGGCGGTGAGCGCCGCCCCTTTGATTGTAGGAGCCTGGTCGCCGTAGAGCCGGAGGCGGGAGAAGAGATCGCGGGCTACCTCCCCTCTAAAGCACTTGAACCCGCACTGGGTATCCTGAAAATGGCCCACGGCGATGATCCGCACCAGGAAGTTGAAGATCCGGCCCATCAGGTGGCGGTACCAGGGCTCGCCATAGCGCCGGGCGCCCAGCCCCTCTCGCGAGCCGATCACGACGTCGTATCCCTCCTCCAGCCGGGCTAGGAGCCGAGCTGTCTCCTCGATGGGCACGGCCAAGTCGGCGTCGCAGAAGAGCACCACCTGTCCCTGGGCGGCCAGCATTCCGGTGCGCACGGCGTACCCCTTGCCCCGGTGATCATTCTCCATGAGGCGCAGATTGGCGTGTCGCGGCAGCAGCCCTCTGATGATCTCGACGGTTCTGTCCTCGCTCCCGTCATCCACGACGATGACTTCACCCTCGTAGGGCTTCTCATCGAGGTAGCACAGGATACGGGCCAGGCTGGCCGGCAGCCGCCGCTCCTCGTTGTAGGCGGGCACCACGATGGACAGATAGGCTTCTTGGGCTGAGGTAGCGATGGTCATCCTCCTCTGGTGCAACCCGCACCTTGGCTGCTCAGGAGCTCAAAATGGACTCCAGGTACTCCTCTGAGACAACGCAGCTTCGCTGCACAGCTCGCCGCTTGCGCCACAATCGGGGCCAGGTCAGCATCCCGGCGAGCTGGCCCCGCAATCGGGCTCGGGCCGCCTCCCCTCGCCAGGCCTGCACTGCCTCCCAGGCGCTTTTCAACTGGGCTCCCATTATCCGCGGCCAATACTTCCGCCACAGCGAAGCTGGAAGGTCCTTGCCCAGCACCCAGATGGTGTTGCGGCCGGTGTAGTAGCTGGCCGTGACTCCGCCTCCGGTAGCGCTAAGCCGGTGGTAGGCCACGGCCCGGGGAGTGTAGAGACAGCGGTAGCCGGCCAATTGCGCCCGCCAGTTAAGGTCCACATCCTCGCAGTACATGAAGAAATCCTCGTCGAATCCCCCGAGGGCCTCCCACATGTCACGCCGGTAGGCGACTGCCCCGCCGCAACCGCCGAAGACCCACTCCTCGCGGTCATAGTGGCCCCGGTCCTCCTCCCACACGCCCCGGTTGCCGGGGACCCCGTCGGGGCCAAAGGTGTCACCTGCGGAGTTGATGATTGTGGGGCAGTCGTAAAGGAGCATCTTGGAGGCGGCCATCCCCGCCTCTGGATGGCGACTGAGGGCATCCACCAGCGCGGCCACCCAGCCGGGATCGGCCAGGGCGTCGTTGTTCAGCAGGGCCAGCACCTCCCCTCGCACGACTTTGGCCCCCGCGTTCACCCCACCCGTCAGCCCCCGGTTCTCCCCCAGCTCCAGCAGACGCACCTCCGGGTAACCCCCTTTGACCAGGGCCACCGAATCGTCGGTGGATCCGTTGTCCACGACGATGACCTCCAGCCGGGGATAGGCCTGCGCCCGCAGGGAGTCCAGGCACTCCGGCAGGTATCGCGCCCCATTCCAGTTGGGGATGATTACAGACACTGACAGCGAATGGTCAAGGGACAAACGGGTAGCAGTCTGGCTCATGGAGCAGTGGTCTCCGACCCTATATGAACCCTCGAGCTTTCAAAAGAGCGGCCAATCTTCCGTCACGCCATTTTACCAATTCCTCCATTGGCATTGTGCGAACCGGCTCCATGCGCTCGACTAAGGAAACCAATTTCTCTTTATCTTCTTCTGACAGAGAAGTAAAGGTCCCCAAAGTCTTCCATCTTTCAGCCATTGTCGGGCCTATATGTTCGAGATAGGAGGCAATGCCACCTTCTCCGCCACCTAAATGGTAAGTTAGGAACGTACCCAAAACAGCTAAACGAAATCCCGGACCAGCCGTAATTGCTTTATCCACCTCTTCAGGGCCAGCGATACCTTCAAGCACGATGTTAATAGCCTCACGCCAAATTGCGGCCGTGATGCGATTGCCAATACTACCGACCGCCTCTTTTTTCTGGACGACAGGCATCTTGCCCAGTCTTTCCATAAACTTCTGCGTTTCTTCAATTGTTGCGCTAGCCGTTTTCTCGCCTGGAATAAGCTCTACCAGGGGCACAAGATAGGGCGGATTCCAAGGATGAGCCACGATACATCTTTCTGGCCTTTGCGTTTCTCTAGCTATGTCGGTCATGGCCAGAGTGGAAGTGCTAGTAGCCAGAATGGTAGAGGGCGGGGTGAGCCTATCCAATCTGTTGAATAGCTCAGCTTTGACTGACAAACGCTCCAGCACGGATGCTTGAACATAATCACACCCGGACACCGCCTCTTCCAAATCGGTAGTTGCCTTAATCCCCTGTACTTTAGCTTCTACCTCTTCTGCCTTTAATAATCCATTCTGGGCGAGAAACTCCAGGTTGGCCCTGATGCGGTCGAGGGTCGGGGCAAGCGTATCCTCGTTCCGCCTGTGCAAATTGACACTACAGCCTCTCCAGGCGAATAGCGTCGCCCACCCATGACCGATAAGCCCTCCTCCGATACAAGCCACTTTTTGAATAGCCATCTTGACCTCCTTCCACGGCTTCTTTCAGTTCGCACCTGAGTGGATTAACCGATGGGTTCGTAGTGGCGACTGAAGTCGCTACTACCAGCTCCCAATTTGAGGTTGAGAGAGGACTAGCCGAAGGCAACCGCAGAGCCCTACTTCAGCACCCTCCACATCTTGCGGCTGGCGGTTCTATACCCCAGTTTCTCGTAGAAGGTGATCGCCTCTTGGTTGAACTCCCAAACGTACAACTCAACTTGGGTTGCCGCCTTGTCCCAAGCCCACCGATGAGCTCTCTCAATGAGCGCTCGGCCAACTCCGGAACGGCGAAACCCCTTCTTTACCGCCAGGTTGTCAATCACGCCGTACCGTCGCGGCACCATGATAGGAATATCAGGCGACTCTCGAAGGAGAACTTGAACGAGGCCGACGATCTCACCGTCATTTTCGGCAACGAGCAAAGCAGCGTCCTCATCGGCGATGATGCCAGAGAGGAACTCCTTTGTTCGAGCTGGTTCATCGGGTTCTCGAAACACATGGGGTAGAGCCTCGCAGTGGATAGCATCTGCTTCCGCGAACACCTCACACAGTCCCTCATAATCCTCTGGGTTTGCCTCTCGAATGGAGACCTCCATATCTTTCCCCTCTGTAGGCTGATTTCGGTTAACACGGGTTTGCGGGCTCACTTTGTTCGCCCAAACCAGCATTCGGCTGGCTTCGCAAAGCCCGAAAACGTTAGCCGAAGTCGTCCGCCAATGAGCGGGATGATTTGGCAGCACGGACATACAGGAACGCTGCTGCGTGATCCCGCCACCTTTGCAGCCAAGGATGCTCTTTGCACACCTCCTCGGATGGGCGTGGTTCTTCAATTTGCTTCAAGACAAATCCTGCCTGGATCAAAGCGTTGAAATATTCGGAGAGTGTCTTGGGAAAACGTGGCACAGCAAACGGCATAACGTCTTTTGGGGCGCCACCTTTTGAGAATCTCCAATGCTCCACTCGGGGCTGGTCGTCAAAATAATCGGATACTGTCAGCTTGGTGCAATTGCCCTGCTCATCAGGTATCCACCCGTATCCTTTGGTGGAGAAACACGGGTGAATCATGCTAAAGATCAACTCACCGTCTAACCGAAGTATTCTGTAAATCTCTTTGACGGCGCCCTCAAAGTTAGGGCTATCCATCAGGGCCATGAATGAAACTACGCCATCGAAGGATTCGTCGTCAAAAAGGGATAGGTCAGAAAAAGACGCAACCTCGTAACGAATCCCAAGAGGTTCCCTGTGCTCTTCCTGTCGAGCAAGTTCGATCATCCTCTGAGAAATATCTACGCCGACCATTCGCGCCCCGCTTCTGGCGAGGAGCCGCGTATTGTAACCCTCTCCACAGCCGGCGTCCAGAACTGTCTTTCCATTAAGGTCACCGATGAACAAAAAAAGGGCAGGATTGTTAAAGTGCTCGCGGTAGGCATCCCAACCTTTGCGGACATGGTCGGCCCATAAGTCCGCGTTCTGGTCCCAATATTGGGCGACTTCTTCTTCGGATAATTCCGAACGCTTCATTTTCCTGCTCCTCTCAGGCGGGCAATCTCGGCTAACGTCCCCGCCGTTGGCGAAGCCCGCCGCGCTCCGGTCAGCAGGTCACCTCGCACACACCGGGGGATGTCAACGGCAAGCAACCTTTGCCCACCCACAAGCGGCGGGCTTGAGCGTCAGCCGCCAACGGCGCGTTAAGCGATTGGGATCGTTACCGCAAGGGTTATAACCTGCCCCACAATTCGTGCAGGTTCGAGATCGGGTCTTCCCCAGCATCGTGCATTGCTCCACGGCGGTCGATAAAGACCGCTTCTATCCCAACAGCCCTCGCTCCCACCAGGTCCCATCTCGGGTCATCTCCCACAAAGATGCAATGTTGCGGCAGGGCCTGCAACTTCTCCAACGTGAATTCAAAGATCTGTCTCGCTGGTTTTCGCCATCCTACATCCCTGCAAAAAACAGCAACATCCACATACTCACTCAAACCGAGTCGCTCTATCTCTTCTCGCCACAGAACAGCAGGACTCCCCCACGTGGTGTTAGAGACAATTGCCATCTTGAAGCCCATTGATCTCAGTCTCTGAAGTGTAGGCAGGGAATCTTCATAGCAACGTCCCCTGGCAAATATGGGTTTCATGAAACACCGGCATATGGCCATAATAAGACTACTGGATTGGACTGTGTCATCAAGTTGGAAGATTCGAACTAGCCGCTCCTCGAGGGGCCTGACGCGGTACTCTCTGGCTTCGTGATCCTCGTCCCTTACTCTCCGCCACATGGCCTCCCGTGATATGCTGAGAAGACCCTTTAGACGGAGACAGTTCTGCACCTCGGTAATGGCTTGCTCAAGGATGTCGGGAAACTCAGATCTTTTAAAGTATTGAACCAGGGTTCCGCCAAGGTCGAACAAAACCGTGTTTTTCATGCTGGGAAGGCCCCTTTCGCTTAACACCTGCATATCCGCACCGGTTATCTGACGCGTGGTCTCATCACACCGCGTCTCTACCCGGGCCGTTACTGGGCTCTCCTTGTCATCCGCTACCCTCACTGCGGAAAAAGTCCTGAAGTGCCTCCTCCCAGGGCCGCAGGGTAATGCCGTGGAAGGCACCGCAGAAGTTGCGCAGCACACAGTTGAGCGGCGGTGTGGAGAGGCGGGAGTACCGGTCGGAGGTGATGGGCTCCACGGGGACATCGCTTCGGCCCGACAGCTCCAGGATCTTGAGGGCGAACTGGTAGCGCGAGCAGGCCCCTTCGTTGGTGAAGTGATAGGTGCCGTAGAGCCCGGTCTCGATGAGCTGGACAATGGCCTGCGCCAGGTCGGGGGCGTAGGTGGGGGAGCTGATCTCGTCTGTGACCACGTGCAGCCTGCCCCGCTGATCGGCGGCACGGATGATCTTGGTGGGGAAGTTGTTCCCCCCGGGAGTGTAGAGCCAGGCGGTGCGCACGATGTAGTGTCGGCTGACCAGCGAGCGGGTGAAGAACTCGCCCGCCAGCTTGGAGGCCCCGTAGGGGTTGATGGGGTGGGGCTGATCCCACTCCAGGTAGGGCCCGCCCTTCTGCCCATCAAACACCTCGTTGGTACTGACATACACCATAGCAGCGCCACTTCGCTGGCAGGCCAGGGCGATGTGCTGGGTGCCCAGACCGTTGATCCGATAGGCCAGATCGGGATCCCGAGCGCATCCGCCAACATCGATGTAGGCCCCGGCATGGACCACCGCATCAGGTCTGAAATCCACGAGTGCCTCGATGATGGCCGGGTCAGTGAAATCGTGCTCCGGCAGGTCAATGAGGAACAGCTCCTGATCGGCCAGGAGCGCGCAGAGTGATCGCCCCAGTTGCCCTTTGTAGCCGGTAATGGCAACACGCATTTTCCCCCTCCAGTAGACCTCTCTAGCCTTCCGTTACACCGTCGGGCTAATTATACCAGCTTTGGCACAAATTGGGAATCCTTCTTGCCTCGCAAGGGAGTTGAGGTTACAATTGGGAGTGGAGGTGGGATATGCACTTCGACATCCTGACCCTTTTCCCCGGCATCTTCGCAGGTGTCTTCCAGGAGAGCATCCTTCAGCGGGCACAGGAGATGGGGGCTCTCACCATTGCCCTGCACAATATCCGGGACTACGCTGCGGACAAGCACCACGTCACCGACGACACTCCCTATGGTGGCGGTGGGGGCATGGTGATGAAGCCGGAGCCCATCTTCAGGGCGGTGGAGAGTGTCCTGGGGCTGGAGCCAGGGCAGCCTGCACCGGTGCCGGTCATCCTTCTGACCCCCCAGGGCCGACCCTTCACTCAGCAGATTGCCCACCAGTTGGCGCAGCATGAGCGGATCGTGCTTATCTGCGGGCGGTACGAGGGGGTGGACGAGCGGGTGCGAGAGCACCTGGCCACCGACGAGATCTCCATCGGCGACTACGTGCTCACCGGTGGGGAGGTCCCGGCCATGGTGATCGTGGATGCCGTGACCCGACTGCTGCCCGGCGTGCTGGGCGATCCCGGCGCACTGCTGGAGGACTCCCACGTCAGTGGAGTTCTGGAACACCCTCACTACACCCGCCCTGGCGATTACCGGGGCTGGCTCGTGCCAGAGGTGTTGCTGTCCGGCCACCACGCCCGGATAGGGCGGTGGCGAAGGGAGCAGGCTCTCAAGCGCACCTGGGAGAGGCGGCCGGACTTGCTGGCTCGGTCCGAGCTTTCGGAAGCGGATCGGGAGTTCCTGCGGAGATTGGAAGGGGGAGGGGACTGAGTTGCGTCCTCACGGAAGGGGGGCTCTATGAAACTGGGTGTTCCCTGGCCAGGACAGGCTGACACACTGTTCGGAAAAGATCCTACGCTGGGTGGCTCAGACGGGCTTTGAGGTGGTGGAGCTTTCCGCCTGGCCCGAGAGCCGCATGGATGCGACCAGGTTCACAGCGGCGAAGAGGGAGGGACAAGGGCGCTGCTGGGGATGAGTTGGGACTGGAAATATCTTCCCTAGGCTACTACCCCGGCCACCTGGACGCAGGCGGAGGGGAACGGGCCCGGATAGCTGAGTACTTCCAGACCCTGCTGCGGCTGGCGGCCGACCTGGGGGTGCCGGTCGTCTCCACCCACGCCGCAGGGTCGGTGTTGCTCACCTTGGAGGAGATGGTTGCGCAGTTCGTGGAGTCTTCACCCCTCGCCTGGAGCTGGCTGAGCGGTTGGGGGTAAAGATCGCGCTGGAGAACTGCCCTCACGGACCAGGCGGGGGCAATTTTGTCAACGGGCCGGAGAGCTGGGACGCGGTCTTTGAAGCAGTGGACAGCGACTTCCTGGGCATCGAGCTGGACCCCTCGCACCTGGTGTTCCGCTTCATTGACTACGAGCGGGCCATCCGTAATTACGGGTCCAAGATCTTCCACGTCCATGCCAAGGACACTATGATCCGCTGGAATGTGCTGGAGCGGGTGGGCATTTACGGGGAGGGCTGGTGGTGCTTCCGCATTCCCGGCCTGGGCGAGGTGGACTGGACATGCTTCATTGACGCGCTGCGCCTGGCCGGGTACGATGGGGCGGTGGTGATTGAGAATGAGGATCCCTACTTTGGCACCGGGGGTCGGGATATCATCTACCAGGATCCCACTGACCTGCCGCCGGCCTCCAGGCGGGCCTTTCTCTACGGCTACCACCACCTGCGCCCACTGATCGTGTGAGAGTCTGCCCTGGCCAGGGAGCGAGCGGTGGAGATCATCGTCGAACTGGAGCGGGACGACTACGTTCACGGCTATCTGTGGGCCTACTACCTGGGGGTTGACAGTCGGCCCATGGTCGTAGGTCTGGTCCTGGTGCTCCTGCTGATGTTCCTTGGACTGACCCTGCTGCGCCGCGTGAGCCCGCCCCGTCTGCGCCTGCCCCTCCTGATGGGGCCTCTCCTGTCGGTGGCCCTGGTCGCCTGTCTCCCCCTTTACACCTACTGGCGGGCCCGGACCACCTTCCGTCAGCGCTGGTGGCTGCATCAGCCCACACGCTACACCTTCGACAGCCGGGGCATCGCCAGCCAGGCCCCCTCCTATTCTGGATTCCGGGAGTGGGGCCGCATCTGGCGGGTGGAGGAGAGTGGGAGGTCCTTGCTGATCTACCTCTCCCGGTCTCAGGTGGTCGTTATCCCCAAGCGCTTCTTCAGGAACGAGGATCAGGTCCGCGCCTTCCGGGAGCTGGCCGCCGAGAACTGTGCCCGAGTGAGTCTGTTGGACACGTGAGGTGGTGGCGAGATGGCTCTCCTGCTATTAGTGTATTGGGAAAGTGGATTGAGCGCTGGTGGACTACCGAGGCAATCTGCTCAATGGGGTGCGTCAAGGGTCTCTCATTTCAAAAGTGAGATCTTTGCCGTTGAAGGTGACGATGAAGCGGTTGAGCACATCACGACCCAAGAGGACGTCAGTACGACGTGAAGAGGTGACCTCAATAACAGGAATGCGATACCCCGCCACTTCAATCCCCACATAGTAGGTGGGGCGCATCGTCAGAACTCCGTCGTAACCATAGAAAGCGGCCTCACTTGTTTGGATAAGCTGTAGTGTTTCCACCGTTGTCTGGGGCAGTACTGATATGGCTGCTCCGGTATCCAACTTGGCAGGCACATGCTCAGCAGTGCCACTGACCAGGTCAATCACCTGTATTTCGATGACCGCCGCTGGTGGGCGCATGCGCATGTCATAGTGAGGCATTGAGGATTTCCTCAGGCGACGGCAGCTCGAAGATGCGTGGCTGCTGGCACACTTTTTGAATGTAGACCTGTTCGTTCCCGAAGCGAGCGATCACCCGTTGTGCCAGCGCCAGGTTGTCCGCATCTGAGTCTACCACCTGTCCGTCGTGGATAGCCACAAACTGATCCCGGTGGGTCCTCAGCAGCTCAGGCAATAGACGTTGGAAAGCCTCGCGTCCGGGCCGCAGCTTGTCCAGTTCGGCCCGCCGCCAAGCATCGGCGTCCCGCCACTCACAGTATGCCTGGTACTCCTCTGGCGCGATGACCACAGCCACAGGCTTGCCGTGACGCTCCAAGACCACAGGATGATCGGCTAATTGCTTCTCGTCAAAAGGCAACGCATAGGCCGCGTGGACCTCTTTGATGATCTTCGACGTAGCCATTTGTGATCACCTCCGTAGAGAGCTTGAGAGCAAAGCCCGTGCCTTCTATGAATCTCATGTGGCATTTTACCTTGTTTGGCAGCTGTAGTCAAACTCAACCGAAGCGCAGGCGCTACGCACACACAGAAAAACAGCGAAGGAGGAAATGCCATGAAGATCACCCAAGTCCGCCTCTTTCAAGTTCAAGGTACGCTGGAACACGAAGGCCCCTTCTGGGAGGAGAGGCTAGTGCGCCCCATTGACCTCTACCCCGAACACCGGGTCGAGGGTCCAGGGGACTACCCACCCCCCATCGCCGAGGAGCGCTACCGGGTGCAGTCCATCTTCCTAGAGGTCGAAACTGATGAGGAGCTGACTGGCCTGTCAGGCCCCATCTCGGAGGTCTCGGCCTTTCTGATTGACCGCTCTCTGAAGCCCAATTTGGTGGGCCAGGACCCACTGGCGGTGGAGCTCATCTGGGATAAGCTCTACCGGCACGCCGTCCACGGGCGCAAGGGGGAGATGATGATGGCCATCAGCGCCCTGGACTGCGCGCTGTGGGACCTGCGTGGAAAGTGGGCCGGAGCACCGGTGTACCGCCTGCTGGGCGGGCCGACCCGCAACCACATCCCAGCCTACGCCAGCGCTTTAGGCTACTCCCTGGAACCGGATAGGGTCCATCAGCGGGCCCAGGAGTTCGTCCAGCAGGGCTACCAGGCCACCAAGTGGTTTTTCCGTCACGGTCCGGCCAGCGGGCACGAGGGAGTGGAGAGAAATGTGGAGCTGGCGCGGACACTGCGGGAGGCTGTCGGCGATGACGTAGATATCATGCTCGACTGCTGGATGAGCTGGGACGTGCCCTACACCCTCCACATGGCCGAACGGTTGGCCGAGTACCGGCCCCGCTGGATCGAGGAGCCGGTGCTGCCGGATAAGATTGACTCCTACGCCCAGATTCGTGCCCTCTCCTCCATCCCCATCGCCGGTGGAGAGCATGAGTACACCCGCTGGGGCATCCACGCCCTGCTCGAAGCGGGGGCTGTGGACGTCCTCCAGCCCGACGTATACTGGGCGGGTGGGATCACCGAGATGGTGAAAATCTGCGCCCTGGCCTCGGCCTACGACATCCCGGTCATACCCCACGGCCATTCCGTGCCCGCCACTGCCCACCTCATCGCCGCCCAGCCGCCGGCCCTGTGCCCCATACTGGAGTATCTGATCAAGTGGAACCAGGTCCACCAGTTCTTCCTCAAGCATCCCGTCCGGCCTGAGGGCGGTTTCGTCCCCCTGCCGAAGGGGCCGGGATTGGGGCTGGAGCTGGACGAGGGCAAGATCGAAGATCGGCGGGAAGTGAGTTGGACTTGAAGTGAGGAAGGGAAAGGGAGGAAGAATCATGCCCTACCAGGTCTACATCCAAGAGAAGCGAAATGGGCATACCATGGCCCACGTCCTTGATCTGCCCGACTGCATCGCCCAGGGGAACACACCGGAGGAGGCTTTGGAGCGGCTGCCCACGGCTATCCCTGAGTATCTTGCCTGGCTGCGAGCCTATGGCCAGGAAGCACCGCCGGAAGAGGAGCCCATTGAATTCGAGGTCGTGGAGCACAATCCCAGCACATCCACCACAGGTCTGATCGGCTTCTACGAGCCGGAGCGAGTGCCAGTCAGCGAAGTGAAGATCGAGTACTTCCTGCGGCTGATGGCCCACTCGCGTGACACGCTGCTCAAGCTGGTCAGTGACCTCCCCGAGACTGTGCTGCGCGAGCGCCCGCCAGGACACACACGTTCCATTTGGGACATCCTGCGCCACATTGCTAGCGCCGAACGGTGGTATCTCAGCCGGCTGTGGGATGACCTCCCCCGTTTCCCACAACAGCGAGATGTCTTCGACCGGCTGGCGCTGGTGCGGGAGTACGCCTGCCAGCGGCTGCGGGCCATGAGAGCCGAGGATCGGGCGCAGGTGGTAACCGCGGGGGATGGTGAGCTGTGGAGTGCGCGTAAGGTCTTTCGTCGCTTCTTGGAACACGAGCAGGAGCACACTGATGAGATCGCGGAGCGTTTGCACCCCGCCGGGCGGTTCAGGCGCTGAGGGGCGCACATGATCGGAGGGCATTTTGGACAGGATCGCGGAGGAAAACGAAATCCCCGATGAGGCCTCATCGAGGATTGTAGCCCGTAGGGGAATCGAACCCCTGTCTCCACCTTGAGAGGGTGGTGTCCTGGGCCGCTAGACGAACGGGCCCTGCAACGGCTCATATTGTAGCAGGGATACTCTGCAATGTCAAGTCAGCTCAGGTGGAAGTGATGCCCCATGATGATTCCTTTCAGCCGTTCGCTGCATTCTCGGCAGAAGGTAACCTCCGCCTCCTCTTCCTCCATGGCCAGGCGCACGAGCTCTCGTGCATCACGGGCATCGCGCATGACGCAGAGGTTGAAGCAGTGATGGGGCGCGTCACTGCCGGCGTAGCGGCCCGCTGGTAGACCGATCACATGGCCGAAGAAGTGGAGCACCAGACGCCGCAGGGCTAGCTGCCATTCGTGGATGCCCAGAATCCTGCGCAGCCGATGGATGGAGATCACGGCTGCCATGCCGGGGACCATGGCTCCCAGCACGAAACTGTCAGGGGCGCTGGCCAGTGCGTCGTCGCTGGCAATGAGATCCCGGGCTACGAGCGCCACGTCGTAGTGGGGATCGTCCTGTTGCCAGGGCTCTGCTTCCACCAGGCTCAAGAAACGGCTGCCGACGATCTTGTCCACAGAGGGCTCGTAGCTCTGCTCAATGTACCACTGAGCGCTCCAATAGGGAGATTCCTCTGGTGCGCCTTCGAGCACCCAGGTGCCGAAGGCCCGCAGGCCGACGGGTGGGGAGATCAAGCCCAGGGGCCAATGGCGGCGATAGAGGCCTGAGATCAGCTCCTGGATGGTGTGCACCGCCACCCCGGCCTCGATGTCGCGCACATCCTCACTCCACATCATGGACACGAATCTGGCCACACAATTCTCCCCAAGGGGATCCCTTTCCGCACCGCAAGCCTCACTCTACCTCAGACAGCACTCTATCCAGCGCGGCCTTGGCCCGGCACGCCGCCTCAAATGGCCCCAGGGCCACCAAAGATTGGTCAAAGGTCTCGACCGAGACTGTCTCATCGTAGCCAGTTGACTTGACGGCCCGGAGGAAGGCGGCCAGGTCAATACAACCCTCGCCTGGGAGAAGTCGCTCCAGGTCTTTCAATTCCTCGCGGGACAGGGCTGGGTCGGCATCGTTGATGTGCACCTGGGCGATGCGCTCGGCGGGGAGCCTCGCTAGATCCGCTGGATCGGATTGGCCCACGTACCAGTGGTAGCTGTCCAGCAGGGCACCCACGTTGGGCCGGTCAATGGCCTCCAGCAGGTCCCATAGCTCGCCCATGGTGGTGATGAACTTGTGGGCTGCAGGGAAGCCGCCCTGGGGCGCGACGTACTCCAGCCCCAGCAGGATTCCATGCTCGGCGCAGATATCCACCGCGGGGCGTAGCCGTTCAGCCACCCACTCCACGGCCTCCCGGTAGGGCAGGTCCAGCCGGGCAGGCATCCAGGTGACGGCTCGAGTGAGGCTCAGTTGAACGGCGAAAGCGCAGATCGCGGGGAGCTCCTCCAGATCAGCCCTCCACATGGCCTCGCCCTTGCGCCACTTGGTGGGCAGGCCGAAGGAAGCGGGTCGCAGCCCCTTCCCATCCAAAAGCTTCTTGAGGGCATCCATGGAATGCGCCTCTGCGTGCTCCTGTGCCCAACCGATGGGGAGCTCCACCGCCGCGAAGCCCGCCTGGCTCGTGGCATCAAGGAATGCCTCAAGGCTGGGGGCTCTGATTGTTGCATTGTTGAGGCAAGGGATCATCAGGTTCTCCTTTAATTGGTAGCCATGTCGGTCAAGGTAAGTATAGTTGATTTCGCGCACATTGGCAAGGGTGCGAGGCCAACATCTCCTTGATGTTCCTCCTCCCTCCTGCTATAATCTACCCCACCATCTAGCCAGGAGGAAACACCATGATCGAACTTCACATCCGAAGTCAAGAGAAGAGACAACTGGTTGATATAGCCGACCAGGTGCAGCACGCGGTGGCCGAGAGCGGGGTGCGGGAGGGGCTCTGCCAGCTCTTCGTGCCCCACACCACTGCGGGGCTCACCCTGAATGAGAACTGGGACCCGACGGTGGGACGCGACATCCTCAGCGCTCTGGAGCGCATAGTGCCCTCGAGGCCCTACAGCCATCGAGAGGGCAACTCGCCGGCCCATATCATGGCCAGCTTAGTGGGCTGTGAGGCGACCCTTTTCATCGAAAATGGCCGGCTCCTGCTGGGCACCTGGCAGGGAGTGTTCCTGGCCGAGTTCGATGGGCCGCGCAGTCGGCGAGTGCTGGTTCGAGTCACAGGTCGCCAGGGGGCAAGTGAGCAGACGACGTGACCATTGTGGATGATCGGGCGCTGGATCGCATGTTGGCCAGGGTGCAGAAACCCGCGCGCTACACAGGCGGGGAATGGAATAGCGTGGTCAAGGATTGGGAGGGCACCGAGGTCAAGGTGGCCCTGGTCTACCCCGACATCTACGAGGTAGGGATGTCCAACCTGGGATTGGCCATCCTGTACGACGTGCTCAACTCCCAATCCGACCTGCTAGCGGAGCGTGCCTACACCCCCTGGCCCGACATGGAGGCCCAGATGCACTCGGCAGGGATGTCCCTCTTCAGCCTGGAGACACGCCATCCCCTGGGGGAGTTCGATATCCTGGGCTTCAGCCTGCAGTACGAGCTGAACTATGCCACCGCACTCAACATACTCGACCTGGGGGGCATACCCCTCCACGCCGCAGAACGCGGCCTGGAGTGGCCGCTGATCATCGCCGGGGGAAGCTGCGCCTACAACCCTGAGCCGCTGGCTCCCTTCTTCGACGCTTTCGTGATCGGCGAGGGGGAGGCGGTGGTGCTGGAGCTCGTAGGGGTGGTGAGGGAGTGGAAGGAGGAGGGACGAGGGGGAAAGGAGGGGAAGACAAGGCTGCTCCGACGGCTGGCGACGATTCCGGGGGTGTATGTTCCCAGCCTGTACCAGGTGCGCTACCAGGCGGATGGCACCCTCGCGGAGGTGCAGCCGAGGGTCCCAGAAGCACCGCAGGTAGTGGTCAAACGTGTCCTGCCCCGCCTGGGCCCCATTCCCACTCACCCCGTCCTCCCCTTCCTCCAGGCCATCCACGACCGGGGCATGGTCGAGATCCAGCGGGGTTGCACCCAGGGTTGTCGCTTCTGCCAGGCAGGCTGCATCTACCGGCCTGTGCGCGAGCGGCGGCTGGAGGAGATCCTGGCCGCAGTGGAGGAACTGCTGGCCAACACCGGCTACGAAGAGGTAGCGCTGCTGTCGCTCAGTTCCAGCGACTATTCCCGCATCGAGGAGTTGGTGCGGGCGCTGGTGGAACGCTACCGGGACCCACCGCTGGCTGTGTCGCTTCCCTCCCTGCGCACCGATGCCTTCTCCCTGGGGCTGGCCGAACTCTTTCAGGGACGACGGCGCACCGGCCTCACCTTCGCTCCCGAAGCGGGCAGCCAGCGGCTGCGCGACGTGATCAACAAAAAGGTCACGGAGGAGGACCTGTTGATCACCGCCGAGGCCGCCTTCTCCCGCGGCTGGCACCGCATCAAGCTGTACTTCATGATCGGCCTGCCCACCGAAACCTACGAGGATGTGGCCGCCATCGTCAAGTTGGTGCGGAAGGTGCGGGAAATCGGCCGTCGCCATCACGGCCGGCGGACGCAGATAAGCGTGAGCGTGGCTACCTTCGTGCCCAAACCCCATACGCCCTTTCAGTGGTGTCCCCTGATCGGCCCGGAGGAGCTGGAGGCGCGCCAGGCCCTCCTGCGTCGAGGGTTCCGTCAGCGGGGGATCAGCCTGAGCTGGCATGAGCCAGAGACGACTCTGCTGGAGGCGGCCCTCTCGCGGGGAGATCGGAGGATGGCACCGGTTGTCGAAAGGGCCTGGCGAAGTGGAGCCCGGCTGGATGCCTGGAATGAGCATTTCGACGCCGACCACTGGTGGCGGGCTTTCAGTGCCGAGGGGCTGGATCCCGACTTCTACGCCCGACGCCAACGCTCTCCTGAGGAGATACTGCCCTGGGATCACATCAGCCCGGGGGTGGACAAAGACTTCCTTGTGGCCGAGTTCCGCCGGGCGATGGAGGGACAGACCACGCCCGATTGTCGAGCGCACTGTCTGAGCTGCGGGGTGAACGTGGCCCTCCCGGTGAAGGGGCCGGTGCTGGCAGGGGGGAGGGATGGCTGAGCGTCGCCAACGGCTATGGCTCACCTTCGCCGTGGAGGGGAGCCTGAGGTGGCTGGGTCATCTGGACCTCTTTCGCGCCTGGGAGCGGGTGCTGCGACGCGCGGGGTTGCCCCTTCTCTATTCCCAGGGCTTCAATCCCCGGCCTCGCATGGCCATGGCTTTCCCTTTGCCGGTGGGCTTCACGGGTGAAGGGGAGCTATTGGACCTGCTCCTCACTCATCCTGTGCCCCCACTGGAGGTCATTCACCGCCTGCGCGCTCAGCTCCCGGCAGGGTTGGCGCTCCGTGGCGTGGAGGAGGTGGACCTGCGGACCCCTTCGCTCCAGTCCCAACTTCAGGCCGCGGAGTACATCGTGCGACTGCAGGCCATGCCTGAGGATCTCGCTCAGCGGGTGCAGGAACTGTTGGCCACTGGGAGTTGTCCTCGTGAGCGGCGTGGCCGGCGGTACGACCTGCGGCCTCTAATCCAATCGCTGTCTGTGGAAGCGGACCAGGAGTTGAAGATGGTGCTTCAAGCGGGCGATCGGGGCACAGGGCGACCCGATGAGGTGCTGCTGGCCCTCGGGTTGGACCCCGGGACGGCGGATATCCATCGCCGGAAGCTTCATTTCGCATTTGACAAATAGGGGAGCTGCTGGTATAATAATAAAGGTCGGATTGAATTCGGGCCTCGGCGGCGCGTGGTTCGCTGGGGTTTTTGATTGTGTGGAGATAGCAGCCTATGTACGCCATTGTGGAGACTGGTGGGAAGCAGTATCGGGTTCAGAAAGGGCAGATCATTGACGTGGAGCGGCTGCCAGCCGAGGTTGGCGAGGAGGTGGAACTGGATCAGGTGCTCCTCGTGGCCGACGAGGGAGAGGTGACCGTGGGCCAGCCTACGGTTGAGGGGGCTAAAGTGTGCGCCACCGTCTTGCGACAGGACAAGGCGCGAAAGGTCATTGTCTTCAAGTTCAAGCCCAAGGAACGGTACCGTCGGAAGGCGGGCCATCGGCAGCACTTCACCCGACTGCGGATTGAGGAGATCGTTGTGTAGTGTGAGGAGGTAGAGATGGCACACAAGAAGGGTGGCGGCGCCAGCCGCAACAACAGGGATAGCCAGTCCAAGCGGCTGGGGGTGAAGAAGTTCGGCGGAGCGAGGGTCCGGGCCGGGAATATCATCGTGAGACAGAGGGGGACCCGCTTTCATCCGGGCCGGAATGTGGGCCTGGGCAAGGATTACACCCTCTACGCCACTATTGATGGCTTCGTGAAGTTCGAGCATGGCCGTAGGGGGAAGAAGCGAGTCAGTGTATATCCCGAGCTCTAGTTGTGAATTGAGGGATCAGCGATGAAGAAGGGCATTCACCCGCAGTACTATCCCCAGGCGAAGGTGATCTGTGCCTGTGGCAACACCTGGATAACCGGTTCGACCAAGCCGGTGATCCACACCGATGTCTGTTCAGCCTGCCATCCCTTTTTCACCGGTGAGCAGCGCATTGTGGACACGGAAGGGCACGTGGAGCGTTTCAGGCGGCGGTTGAAGCGCAGTGAGGAGCTCAGGGCCGCTCGGGCGAAGGCAGAGAAGGTGGCCTTGGCTGAGGATGCGGAGTAGAAGCAGGGGAGTGGCTGGGACGCATGGGTGACGCGGGGGGCAGATCGCAGGGTCTGCTCTTTGTCGTTTCCCGACCGCGAGAGAGCATGGACAGCCGTGAGGGTGGTGGGATCGAGTTGATCTGCGGGGGCATGTTCGCCGGTAAGACCGAGGAGTTGATCCGCCGGGTGCGCCGGGCGCACATCGCTCGACAAAAGGTGCAGCTTTTCAAACCAGCTCTGGATAACCGCTACACAGCGGAACGAGTGAGCTCCCACAATGGAGTGCATCTGGAGGCTACGGTGGTGAGCAGCGCTCGGGAGATTCTGGAGCAGGTGGCCCTGGACACAACGGTGGTGGCAATTGATGAGGCTCAGTTCTTCGATTGGCACATCGCCGAGGTGTGCGACGAACTGGCCAACCGAGGGCTGCGGATCATCATAGCTGGGCTGGACATGGATTTCCGGGGGGAGCCCTTCGGTCCCATGCCAGTCCTCATGGCCCAGGCGGAACGGGTGGACAAGCTGCAGGCCATCTGTGTGGTCTGTGGGGCACCAGCCTCCCGCACGCAGCGGTTGGTGAATGGCCAGCCTGCCTCCTACGACGATCCCATCATCCTGGTGGGGGCTCAGGAGGCCTACGAAGCACGGTGCCGGCGCTGCCATGAGGTGCCGGGGAGGGCATAGTCCACGTCAGGAGGAGGAGAAGGTGCTTGAGCAGGACATATCCAGGGTTTTGATCAGTAGCGAGAAGCTTCAGTCTAAGGTGGCGCTGATGGGCCAGGCCATCTCCGAGGATTATAGGGGCCAGCATCTGCTGTTGGTCTGTGTGCTCAAAGGGGGGTTCATGTTCCTGGCCGACCTGATGCGCCACATCACCATCCCCCATGAGATAGATTTCATGGCTACCGCCAGCTACGGCCGAAGCACCGAGTCCAGCGGCATTGTGCGCATTCTGAAAGACCTTAACACCAGCATCGAGGGACGCGACGTTCTGGTGGTAGAGGACATTGTGGACACGGGCCTTACCCTTCAGTATCTCCTGCGCCTGCTGAGGGATCGGAACCCTGCTAGCTTGCAAGTGTGTTGCCTGCTTGACAAGAGGGCTCGGCGGAAGGTGGAGGTCCCCCTGGACTATCTGGGATTCACCATACCCGACGAATTCGTCGTCGGGTATGGCCTAGACTACGGGGGGCTATACCGCAATCTCCCCTTTGTGGGGGTACTGAAGTCGGAGTTATACGAAGAATAGTGGGGGTTCAGCGGTCGACAATCAGCGACTGTCCGGAGGACAGACATCAACCTTGGAGCAGACGTAGGGACCTGATGTGTAGGAGTGGGCATCTGTGCCCACCCTGTTGAGAGAGTTCAGAAAACTGAGAGTGTGGGAGCTGTCGTTGCCGATAGCCGATAGCTGGAAGTGACCGGGGTAGAGCGAATGCTCACATCGTTCGGACTGTCCATCGGACTGGCGCAGTCCGCGTCCGCTATCCAAAAGCTGAAAGCTGATCGCCGACGGCTGAATGCTCACTTTTGAAGAAAGGAGCAGAAAAGATGGCTACAGAGAAGTTGGAGCGCACGATAGCACAGATGCATGAGGATTGCGGGAAGCTGGCGCTTCGACTCGCGCAGCTAACGGAGGAGGACCTGGCGAGACCGACCCCCCACGACTGGGCACCGACGGTGGGGGAGTTCATCGCCGCCGCGGCCGAGCACAAGCGGGATCATGTCCAGCAGATCGCAGCGAAACGGGAGGCTTTGGGCCTGGAGCAGACCCCTGCTCAGAAGGTGCTGGCCGATGTGGTGGCAGCTCAGGGTGAGCTGGACGGGGCACTGATCGGTCTGGCCGATGAGGACCTGGAACCAGTACTCGAGGGCCAGACCTGGTCCATTGGCCGGGTCCTGGACCATGTGGCGGGGACCGACGGATGGTTCCTGTCGGAGATTGAGAAGGTGCTCAAGGGCTAGCCTCCAGAGGCGATTCCTGCCAGCCAGTAGCGGTTCGCAAATAGCGACCTGTCTTCTAGGATTGTAAACCATCGCACATGCGACTTTTGTCACAGACAGGGGGGCGAACCGCTGCTACAATTCAAGGTATAGGGTAGAGAGTCAAAGTGATGGGACGGGGTTGAGAAACTGAGCTGCCCCTCTGAGGCTCGTTAATGCCCGGCGGGGATGGTTTCTCCCTGTTTTCCACGCTTATCCTCCTTTCACCCTAAAGCAAAGGGGACGGGTTTTCGGCTCGTCCCCTGCGCTTTTGGTTTCAGATGATGTGCACGTCGGACCTGCCAAGATTCCGGGCTGTACGTGCTCCTGTTGCGATCTACCGTGAAGTTACCGAAGAGGGAATAGCTAAGGAGGATAAGAGGTGCAGTACCGCAGGTTTGGGAAGCTAGACTGGAAAGTTTCGGCTCTCGGATTCGGATGTATGCGACTCCCCACCAAGGGGGACCGGGCGAATATCGACGGACTGGAGGCGACCAGGATGGTGCGTTGGGCCATCGACCACGGCGTGAACTACCTCGATACAGCGTACCCCTATCACGGGGGGAACAGCGAAAGGTTCGTCGGCCGGGTGCTCAAGGATGGATACCGGGGAAAGGTCAGGCTGGCAACTAAATTGCCCTCCTGGCTGATCAACTCCCCTGGGGATTTTGACCGCTACCTGAACGAGCAATTGGAAAAGCTGCAGACCGATCACGTAGACTTTTACCTCCTGCATGGCCTGAACAAGGACAGGTGGTACAAGTTGCGCGATCTCGAGGTGCTCAAGTGGGCTGAGGCGGCTGTGGCCGACGGGCGCATCGGACACCTCGGTTTCTCATTCCACGACAAGTACGAGGTACTTAAAGAGATCATAGACGCCTATCACGGATGGACCTTCTGCCAGATACAATACAACTACATGGACGTAGAGGAACAGGCAGGCACCAAGGGGTTGAAGTATGCGGCTTCAAAGGGGCTGGCAGTGGTGGTCATGGAGCCTATACGGGGTGGCAGACTCGTGAATCCACCGGAGCCGATTCAGGAACTCTGGAATGCGGCCAAGAAGAAGCGTACACCCGCCGATTGGGCGTTGCAGTGGGTCTGGAACCAGCCTGAGGTATCCGTCGTGCTGAGTGGCATGAGCACCATGGAGCAGGTCAAACAGAACATCGCCAGCGCCGATGTGTCGGGCCCCAATACGCTGACTGGAGAGGAGCTAGCGCTTATCGCTCTGGTGCGCGAGAAGTACGGGGAGCTTTGCCCCATCCCCTGCACCCGGTGCGGGTACTGTATGCCATGCCCCAACGGCGTCAACATCCCTCGCAACTTCGATATCTTCAACGAAGGCGTGATGTACAACAGACTCGATTCTGCACGCCAGACCTACGAACGTCTCTCCGAAGAAGAACGAGCCAGCGAGTGTGTTCAGTGTCAGCAGTGCGAGGAGCTGTGCCCACAGCATATCCCAAGCAGCGAGTGGATGATTCAAGTCCACGAGGTGCTCGGCGAGGGCCAACCGTACACCCGGACTTGATGGCCAAGGGATTTCACCGCGCGGCCAGCGGATACTGCCCCCGCTGACTAGTCGGGGCTCTCCTCTCTCATGGAGAAGGCCACCCTCTATCAGCGGGTGGCCTTCTCCTTTGCCTTTCGGGACCCCAGAACTGTGCGCCCGAGGACGGCCAACGTTCCCCCGACCATGAGCCACACTCCCCAGCCGATGGTGATGGGGCGACCATAGACTGCGCTCAACGCGTCGCGCACGGACAGGAACTGGACTATGGGGCTGGCGGTCCCAACCAGGGTCAGGAGAGCCAACAGGATGGAACCCCATCGCCGGGGCAGCCGTCGGCCAAGCTCGCTCAGTGTCAAAAGAAATGAGACCCAACTCACCAGAGCCAGAATCGTTCGCGCCCGCAACTCGTCCCCTAGCAGCCGGTCGGGGGTATAGGGGTAGGGGGGGATGAGGATGATGAGGAGCAGCAAGCTCACTACGACCAGCACTAAGCCCAGCCAATGCACCCTCCGGCTGCGCAGTTCATGGGTCAAAAGGCCAAAGCTCAGGGCCACTGCGGTCAGCGGCAGGAAGAAAAGCCAGCGAACCATCGGCTCACTGCCATCTTTGACCTGGGGCAGGAACTTCACGAACTCGCTAAGGTCAAAGCCATTCTGCAGTAGCCCGGCCGCGGGATGGGCCACCCAGGGAGCCCAATAGCCAACGAGGATGCAGAGCACCCCCACTAGCAGCAGAAGTCCAGTGCTTGGGGCTGTGAAATAGTCCATGGTTACGCCTCTTGTGCCATCAATGAGCTGAATAGCTCCAACAACTCCCCCGCGGCGCGCTTCCAAGTGAACCTCCGCACTTGAGCCAACCCTCTGGAGATCAATTCCCTCCGCAACCCCTCATCGCTCAGCACGCGCCCCATCGCCTCCGCCCAGCCCTCCACATTCAGAGGGTCCACGAGCAATGCGGCGTCGCCCGCTACCTCTGGCAGAGAGGAGGCATCAGAACAGACCACCGGCGTTCCGCAGGCCATGGCCTCCAGCACTGGCAGCCCGAAGCCCTCGTAGAGCGAGGGGAGGGCGAAGAGATCGGCCAGGGTGTACAGGGCCGGCAGGTCGTCGTCGGCCACGAAACCCGGAAACAGCACCTCCTTCTCCAGGCCCAATTCGCGGACGCAGTCGAAGATGGATTCGTACAGCCAGCCCTTGCCACCAACCACCACCAGTTTTGAGTTGTCGGTTTCAGGCTGCAAGTTATCCACCGACTGGCCGAAGGCCCGGATCAGCCGTTCGTAGTTCTTGCGGGGCTGGAGGGTGCCCACGCTGAGGATGAAGCGTTGCGGCAGGTCGTACTGCTTCCGCACGCGGGACAGTTCTGCCGCGTCGATCACGGGGCAGAAACGGGGCTCGACGCCGGAGTAGAGGACACTTATCTTCCCCGGCGACACACCCCACAGCTCGGTGAGATCGTGGGCTGTGTTCCGAGAATCGGCCAGGATGTGGTCCGCGCTCCACACTGAGCGGGGCACGGCTACGTTGAGGTAGCGATGCAGGTGGGGATCAGCGGTCTGGGGATAGCACACGAAGGAGAGGTCATGCACTGTCAGCAGGGTGCGTGCTCTCCACACCGGGGGCAGGACGAAATCGGGGGAGTAAAAGAGATCAAGGGGACCGGTGAAGACTTCGACAGGTAGCGGAAGGCGCAGCCGATGCCAGATACGGGTGAGGTTCCGCTGGGAAAGGGGAAGGGTGCGCAGGCGCACGTTGGAAGGCCACCGAGCCTGTCCAAAGGGGCCACCTCCTCCAGCCACGAAAAGCCGGTATTCATTCTTCCCATCGAGACGAGTCAGGGCCCTGATCAGCCCACGCGTGTAGCGCCCGATCCCAGCCCCCTGATGGGCAGCCGCGGTGTAATCTATCCCGATGCGCATGGCTCACACATGCCGATAAGTCCATAACCGATTGACGCCGAAGTTCCAGAACAGCACCACTCCAGTGGCGATGGCCTTGGCCAGGTTGTATCCCAGGGGCCCCCAGCCGGTGAAGGCCCAGCGGTCCAGGGAGAGAAAGATGGCCTGGTTGATGCCCAGCCCAATGACATTGACCAGGGCGAACCGGGTGAGTTGGGGTAGGGTAGGCTCACGGCGTGTCTCGGGGTAGGTCCACAGCCGATTCCACAGGAAATTGCTGCACACAGCGGCGGAGAAGGAACAGGTGTTGGCCCACACCTTAGCCAGTCCAAAGAGCAGTATCAGCAGGTTGAGGGTGCCGAAGTCCACCACCGCACCAATGGTGCCTACCACCGAAAACTTGAGGAAGCGCCCCACCTCTTTGCGGTTAGCGATGACCAGTCTGAGCAGCCTGGCCCATCGGTGATTGGCTTCGGCCAGGGGCAGAATCCGAGCCCAGAGGCCCGTAATCTGAGTTTCAGTAGGCGAGGGTGTCAAAGCAACCTACCTTTCAGGCTGTCCTAGCAGGCCAGGGGTGCGATAGCTCTTCGCTGGATCACGGCCAGCAACCCCAGCAGCACTGCTACCTGCAAGTACATGGTGTGCACGTACAGGTTGTCGAAAATGCTGTGAACGCTGAGGTGCATAAGCGCTCCCAGCGTGCCCAGGGCCACGGCCTGGGGCAAGCCGCTCGTGCCGTGAGTAGCTCGGAATGCCCGCCATAGGGCGCCGATCCAGAAGATGAGGTAGAAGACAAGGCCCACCAGCCCGGTCTCGGCTCCAATGTTCAGATAGTAGTTGTGGGCATGACCCAGGGGCTCAGGCCAGTGGGATAGGGCGTAGGCAGGATAGACCACGGCGTAGTTGCCGATGCCCACCCCCAGCCAGGGATGGTCAGCCCACATCCTGAGGGCCGCCTGCCAGTGGGCTAGCCGCTCGATCAGGGCGTAGTTGGCCTCGGTGACCTCGGCGGTGGTCACGTTGGGCAGGGTGAAGTAGGCTGACAGCCCTGCAAAGCGCTGGGCCAGGATAGGGGGCAGGGGATGGGCGCTGCTCAGGACCAGGGTCAGCACCAGGAACCCCATTGCTACCCCTGCCAGGATCGCCGTCCACCGGCTGCGGGCCACCCTGATGACCAGCATCGCAGCCGCGAACCCCAGCCAAGCCCCCCGTGACCAACTCATCGCCAGGGCCACGACCATCAGGAGCAGAGCAGCAAGGGCGGCCAAGCGTCCGAGCCAAGCGCGGAGATCGAATGTCAAAGATACAGCCAGGGGGAGGGTGAGGCCCAGGTAGCCGCCGTAGGGGTTGGGCTGCTCGAAGGTGCCGTGGGCGCGCATGAAGCGGCCGAAGAGAAGAAACCATTCGGGGCCCCGACCGGTGAGAAACTGATAGATTCCCAGCAGAGCCTGTCCACATCCAGCGGTCAATATAGCGCCCATCAGCCAGCCCAGGTGCTTGCGCTCCACACGGGTGGCGACGAAGAGGTAAGCTGCCAGCATGCTCCCCCACTTGATCAGCTCCTTGAGCGCCGCTCGAGGGGAGAGTGCTCCCGGCAGTGAGGTCAGCATGGCCCCTAAGAGCAGCAGAAAGGGCAGCAGCAGAGGGGGATGGGGGAATCGGATCTGGCGATGAGCCGCCATCTGGATCAGCCAGGCCAGCAGCACCCCGGCCAGCATCAGCTCCGCCGGGCTGATGCGCATACCCCACGCCGCCAGCCCGCCCAGCCGGGCCAGGGGCACGCTCATTAGCAGGGGGATCAGCCCCCAGGTGGGGCGCAGAAGCAAGAGCAGCCCGCCGATGCCACCTGTCACGAGCGCGACAGCCCAGAGGAGAGGCAATCGTGCCAGGGCCAGCCCCAGCGCCAGGGTCAAAAGCCCCAGAAAGAGGGGGCGCGCAGCATCATCTCGGAGTCCAACTGCCAGCGGATTCACACCTTGCTCCGAAACCAGTCCACCGTACGCCGCAGGCCCTCCTCTAAAGGGACCCGAGGCTCCCACCCTAGGACCCGGCGGGCTTTGGAGATGTCAGGTCGGCGCACCTGGGGATCGTCCTTGATGCGCTCGTCCTGGGGATGGACGAAGGCGATTTCCGAGGAACTGCAGGTGATCTCCAGCACCTTGTGGGCGAACTGGAGGATGGTCATCTCCTGGGGGTTACCCAGGTTGACCGGGGCGACCTCATCGGACATGAGGAGCCGATACAGGCCCTCCACCATGTCGTCAATATGGCAGAAAGAGCGGGTCTGAGAGCCGTCACCGTACACCGTGAGCGGCTCGCCGCGCAGGGCCTGGCCGATGAAGTTGGGCACCACCCGGCCATCGTCCAGCCTCATGCGGGGGCCATAGACATTGAAGATCCTGGCGATGCGGGTGTCAATGGAGTGATAGCGGTGGTAAGCCATGACCATCGCCTCGGCGAAGCGCTTGGACTCGTCGTACACGCCTCGGGGGCCTACGGGGTTAACGTGACCCCAGTAGCTCTCCGGTTGGGGGTGCACCTGGGGGTCGCCGTAGATCTCGGAGGTGGAGGCCAGCAGGTACCGGGCGGACCTGGCCCGGGCCAGTCCCAGCGTCTTGTGGGTGCCCAGGGAGCCCACTTTCAAGGTCTTGATAGGCTCGTGCAGATAGTCCACCGGGCTGGGCAGGGAGGCCAGGTGCAGGATACCGTCCAGCGGGCCGTCAATGTAGATGTAGTTGGTCACATCGTGTTTGATGAACAGGAAATTGTCTCGTCCGGCCAGGTGCTCAATGTTGCTAGTGGAGCCGGTGATGAGGTTATCCATGGCGATGACCTCGTGGCCCTCCGCCAGAAGCCGATCGCACAAGTGGGAGCCGATGAATCCAGCCCCGCCGGTGATCAGAACTCGCATAGCTTTTCCTTACCGCAACACATGTTTGGTCAACTGCCCTTTACTCGCTCCAACGACCGCCGTGCGACCTCCGCGTCTGGTGACCCAAGTGTCTCAAGCAACTCAAGGCTGCGAGAAAACAACTCCCTGGCCTTCTCCAAGTCCCCTTCCTCCTCTGCCAACCGCCCCAGTTGGTGGAGGGTTGGGGCAATGCCCCGCTTGTCCCCCAGTTGGCGCTTGATCTCCAGGCTCTGTTGGTAGAGGCAGCGAGCTTCCTCTAAACCGCCTGTGTCCTCTGCGGCTCGCCCTAATTGATGGAGGGTCTGGGCAATGCCCTGCTTGTCCTCAAGTTGGCGCCTGAATTCCAGGCTCTGCTGGTAAAGGCGGCGGGCTTCCTCCAGGTCGCCGGTGTCTTGGGCGATAGCACCCAGGTTGTGAAGGGTTAAAGCAATACCTTGCTTGTCGTCCAGTTGGCGCTTGATCTCCAGGCTCTGCTGGTAAAGGCGGCGGGCTTCCTCCAGGTCGCCGGTGTCCTGGACAATGAGGCCCAGGCTGTGGAGGGTTCGGGCGATGCCCCCTTTGTCCTCCAGTTGGCGCGCAATCTTCAGGCTCTGCTGGCAGAAGAAGCGGGCCTCGCTCATTTCTCCCAGCTCGTAGTGCAGGTATGCCAGTTTGAAAAGGATGTCGGACCGGGCCTGGCGTACTCTGGGGGTGTCCTCCAATTCTCGATAATCCTCCAGCAGTCGTTCCAGAATCTGGATGCGCTCCCGCTTCAACTCACCCGGCAAACTGCCGGTAGCCAGCAAGGGCTCATAGGCCAAGTGCTCCGTCAGCGCCTCGACTATCTCCGGCTCCGGGGTGAACTCGAACACGCCGCTGCGCCAGGCCCAGAAATCGGGTGCTCCACGAGCCAGCTTGGTCAGGGCATAATCGGGAAGCCACAGCACGAGCGGATGAGGCACCCCCCGGCGGTACAGCTCGCGGGCCAGGTTGAGGTGGGACAGCAGGGGGGGATGGGGATCGCTGGAGGGCAGGGAATGATCCAGGCCGTAGACAAAGAGAGTCAGTTGGTGCGAGTCTGAGGAAAGTTGCGCTGACTTGGTTGGCGACTTGGTCTCTGCCAGCGCGCCTTTGACCCTGGACAGCAGGTCGTCCACCGGCTCCGCGAGCTCCAGCTCAACCAGTTGCACATCCAACAGCTCCAGCATGGCCCTGAGCCGCTGGAGCAAGGTCCGGCGCTGCTGGGGCAGGTTGCACTTGACGAAGGCCAAGGTGAAGCCTTCGGCCAAGTCAATCATCCGCGCAAGATGGCGCAGTGTCTCTTCATTCGTCGCCGAAACACTTTGCTCGTTCATGCTCCAAAGCCTGTTGGAACTTCGGCAGCCCGCGCACCACAGGGTGCACGTCGTGCCAGGGCGGCGCGCCGTTGTAGTACTCCAGCACGCTCAGGTTGTACAACATCAGTTCGTGCTCCGGGTCGTTCTCCACTGTCTTGTTCAGATAGACCCGGGCCAGAAGGGGGAAGTGTTCCTCGGGGATCATGCGGCTGTACTCCGCCACCAACCGGGACTCGGCCCGTTCAGTGACCCCCAAATCAATGGGCCGGGGCCACACGTTCCGGGGAGCATAGGTGCAGGCGTAGCGGACCAGGATCATCAAGTGTCGGGGGTGGCCGCCGCTGGCTCGGCACAGGTGGTCAACCGCCTCGTCCGTGAGGACCTTCCTCAGGTCGATCCGCCGGGTCAATATCTCTCGCATCCGCTCTAGCCCCTCGTCGCAGTCTCGCCCATCCCGGTCGTGCACCTTGATCATGGGCAGCACGCAGTTGTCAGGGAAGATGCCGGTCAGCACCGTGGCCTTGGGGGAGTAGATCATGGAGATGGGCACGGTGTACACGATGTGGCAGTTGAGAGCCCGGAGCTGTTCGCCGTGGTCAATGTAGAGCGCCTCGTGAGAGGTGCCGCCGCTCTCCAGCTCTGTGAGCGTGATGCGGTCCAGATTGTCAATCAGCACCACCAGGCCTCGATCTCCCTGCCGGGCGATCTTGGCATAAGCCTCGTCCAGCAGCAGGTTGACGTTGTCAATCGACTGCGAGATCTGGGGGTCCAGCTTACGGCGGATGTGCTCCTTCACCTGGCGCCCAGTCTTGATCTGCCCCGTCACGCGGGACAGGAGCCGGGCGATGAGGGGCAGCGACTCGGGGAGGCCGACACCTACCCTGGCCTCTGCCACCATCTCTCCCTGCACCGTTTTCCACTGTTCCTCGGTGTAGACCACCTCACGGAACCAGTGGAGCACATTATCCAGCAGATCGGGATCCAGCGCAATCCCCTGTTCGGCCAATCCCCGCTCGATCCGTTTGGCGATGGTGAGAAGAAGGTCGCTGTAGACAATGTCATTCAGGTCCAGGTCCTCGTCAGCGGCGAAGTAGATAACCCTGTAGCCGGCTTCCTCCAGCCGGGCCTGGAGCCGCAGCAACTCCGTGGACTTGCCACAGCCGCGGTGGCCAGTAAAGAGTTGGTGGGTGTCTGCCTCTGACCAGGTGATGGCGTCAAACATCCGCGATACGACATCTTCGTTGCCCCGCACCGAGGTGCAATCCACATAGCGTGGGTCACCGCTGGGCAGAGGCAGGGTCGGGTCTACAGCATTGTAGACCTGGCGCAGGGATTGGGCCAGCTCCATGGCAGTTCCTCCCCTCGGAATCAGTACCCATTTCCGTCACGCAGGCCTTAGTATAGCACATAGCTGCTGGAGGGCAAAAGCGACCAGCTTTGACGAAAGTCACATTCTGTGCTATGAGCACTTAAGTTGCCAGGGCCTGTTGTATAGTATAGGTCCATTTGACGCCAGAGTGGCAACAGGGCCTCCCAGGGTGGCCCCACCTGCCTACTATAGTCATGTGAAGGCCCCCCTTAGCCAAGGGGGCTTTTTCATACCTGCTGCGTGTGGAGCTGATTTGGAAGGAGGAGGCATGAGGATCGGAATTGACGTTGGCGGCACCAACACGGACGCGGTGCTGATGGAGGGGACGGCGGTTGTAGGTTGGGTAAAGACTCCTACCAGTCTGGACGTCACCAGCGGCATCATCACTTCCCTGAGGGATTTGCTGGAGCAGACCGGGGCGGATCCAGCCATCATCACCGGTGTAATGATCGGCACCACTCACTTCACCAATGCCGTGGTGGAGCGCAAGAGACTGACGGAGACCGCCGTCATTCGTCCAGGACTGCCGGCCACTCAGTCCCTGCCTCCCATGGTCGACTGGCCTCCCGACCTGAGAGAGGCCCTCGGTGATCACAAGCACCTGGTACACGGCGGACACGAGTTCGATGGCCGCCTCCTCTCCGACATTGAGGAGAAGGAGATCCAAGAGGCGGCGCAGGACATTCGGAAGAAGGGGATCAAAGCGGTGGCTATCTCCTCGGTTTTCTCCCCTGTCAATCCCGAACACGAGCAGAAAGCGGCAGAGATAGTTAGGAACGAGATCCCTGATGTCTCCATCACGCTGTCCCATGAAATAGGGCGCGTCGGCCTTCTGGAGCGGGAGAACGCAGCTATTATGAATGCCTGCCTGGGGGAGCTAGCCTGGGCCATAGTGAATGCTTTCAAAGAGGCACTGGCAGAGATGGAGATCCAGGCTCCCTTTTACCTGAGCCAGAATGATGGCAGGCTGATGAGCGGCTGAGTTCGCCAAGAAATACCCTGTCTTCACCTTCGCTCCGGGGCCGACCAACAGCATGCGGGGGGCGGCATTCCTCTCGGGGGCCAAGGAGGCCATCGTCGTAGACCTGGGAGGGACAACCTCGGATGTGGGCATGCTGATCCGCGGTTTCCCGCGGGAGGCATCGGTGGCCGTCGAGATTGCGGGGGTGCGCACCAACTTCCGGATGCCAGACACCTATTCCTCTAGCCTGGGCGGGGGGAGCATCATCGCCACGGAGCCCCTCAGGATCGGTCCCCAGAGTGTGGGCTACGAACTGATAACCAAGGGGCTGGTCTTCGGGGGATCGACACTTACGGCCACGGATGTCGCCGTGGCCGGCGGTCTTGCCGATATTGGCGATAAGGAGGCGGTGAAGGCTTTGGACAAGGGGCTGGTGAGGGATGTGCTGGAGAGGATCCAGGCCATGGTGGATGAGGCTGTGGATCGGATGAAGACCAGCGCCGAGCCCATCCCCGTGATCCTCGTCGGCGGGGGGACCATCCTGGTCTCTCGAGAGGTGGCAGGGGCCTCGGAGATGATCAAACCCCAACACTACCCTGTGGCTAATGCCATCGGAGCGGCCATAGCTCAGGTCGGGGGCGAGACGGACCGGGTGTTCTCTTTGGACAGGATGTCCCGCGATGAGGCCCTGGCCCAGGCCAAGGAAGAGGCGACCCAGAAAGCCCTGGCGGCCGGGGCGGAGGAGAAAACCATAGAGGTGGTCGAGGTCGAGGAGGTGCCGCTGACCTATTTGCCCAGCAACGCCGTCAGGATAAGGGTCAAGGCCGTGGGCGACCTGGCCCTGCGGTAGTGAGGTAAACAGAGAAGGGAGATCAGCATCATGAGATTGCTCCATGAGCAGAATGTCGAGGACCTGGCACTGGGAGCCGCTGTCCTGGGGACCGGAGGCGGCGGTGACCCATACATCGGCAAGCTGATGGCTATCCAGGCCATCCGCGAACATGGACCCATAACCTTGCTCTCCCTGGATGAGATAGAGGATGACGATCTGATCGTCCCTGCGGCCATGATGGGGGCTCCCACCGTCATCGTGGAGAAGCTGCCCCGGGGGGATGAGATCATCAAGGCTTTCCGCGCCCTGGAGAGCTACCTGGGCCGCAAGATCACAGCCACCATGTCCATCGAGGCCGGGGGGTTGAACTCCACCACCCCTCTCACTGTCGCCGCGCGGTTGGGCCTGCCGATGGTTGACTGCGATGGCATGGGGCGGGCCTTCCCCGAGATACCCATGGTGACCCACACCCTTTACGGCATCTCTGCTACACCCTTCGCCATGGCCGATGAGAAGGGCAACAGTGCCATCCTCAACACCATTGACAACCATTGGACCGAGACCTTTTCCCGCTCCATCACTATTGACATGGGTTGCACTGCCCTGATCGCCTGCTACGCGACCACAGGGCAACAGTTGAAGGAATGCGCGGTGCCGGACACCATTACCTTCGCCGAGCGGATCGGGCGCACCATAAGGGAGACGCGGGCGGCTAAAGGGGATGTGGTGGCCGCGGTCAAGGAGGTCACGGGAGGGTTTGAGATCTTCAAGGGCAAGATCGTGGATGTCGAGAGACGCACAGAAAGGGGCTTTGCCCGAGGAGAGGCGACCTTTGAAGGAGTGGACGAGTAGGCCTCAAGTGTCCTCAAGCTCCACTTCCAGAATGAGAACCTGGTGGGCATCTTGGATGGGGAGATAGTCGTCTCCGTGCCGGACCTGATCATGGTTTTGGAGTTGGAGACCGGTGAGCCGATCACCGCGGAGGGGCTGCGCTAGGGCTTCCGGGTGGCCATGTTGGGCATACCCTGTGCACCCCAGTGGCGGACGCCGGCAGGGGTGGAGCGGTGGGCCCGCGCTATTTTGGCTATGACATTGACTACGTGCCCGTTGAGGACAGGTATGGCCAGCGGGGAGGGGGTGAAGGGGGTTGAAGATCCGAGTGGTTACTCCCATAATAACTGAGAGCTTCGGCCCACTCATCCTCCGGGAGTTCAAGGCGGCGGCAAGGCAGGATGATGAGATAAGCAACGTCTTCCTCGATAGGGGTCCTGCTTCCCTTGAGAGCGCGTATGATGATGCCTTGGCCGTGCCGGACACCGTGGCTAAGGTCCACGAGGCGGAGAGGGAAGGTGCTGACGCTGTGATCATCAACTGCATGGCCGATCCTGGCCTCAAGGCCGCCAGGGAGGTGGTTTCCATAGGGGCTGCTACCCGTGCTATGTACGACACGCTCTTCTGGGAGGAAGGTTTCCCACCGAAGCTTAACTTGACATTGTTAGATTAGACAGACGTTCCAAGTTGACTTGACCGTAGAATGGTGAGTGCTATCCTACTGAACGCCTTGAATCAGGAAATAGTGCGTAGGTGGTGCTCAATGTTCCAAGGTAGTGATAGACCTGATGTGTTTGA
>Ga0209979_1001045_pt1 | contig 32444 bp, 22 predicted proteins | sample AnhtaG_FD_183114 | JGI IMG/M metagenome (GOLD analysis project Ga0209979, IMG submission 183114) | Deep subsurface microbial communities from Anholt, Denmark to uncover new lineages of life (NeLLi) - Anholt_01485 metaG (SPAdes) (version 2) | ecosystem: Environmental > Aquatic > Marine > Oceanic... | reverse complement strand
GTCTACTGTGCCACCAAGCACGCCGTCGTTGCTCTGAGCAAGGGGATGCGGATCGACCTGGTCGACACACCGATACGAGTCTCGACTGTCAATCCCGGCCTGGTGGAGACAGAGTTTTCGCAGGTGCGCTTCTACGGCGACAAAGAAAGGGCCAAGGGCGTCTACCGCGGATATACTCCCTTAACCGGAGACGACATTGCAGAGGCAATCGTCTGGATAGCCGACCGCCCCGAACACGTACAAATAGCCGAAATGACCATTTTCCCGACGGCCCAGGCCTCGGCCATGGTGGTGCATAAGGAAACGTAGACCGGTAGGTCAAGCCAACTTGGGGCTTGACAACCTAATGTCACGCCGCGAGTCGGCGTGACCTACTGAACTGAACTATATGCAACCAAGCCAGTTACACCGACACGCCCCAAATGGGTTCGTTTCGTAAAAAAAGTTTTTTTCAGCGAACGTCCGCTTTGTTGTCCCGGACAGACTATGCTGTCCGTAAGACCCGGGCTGCAACCACCGGAGCAGCTATGATGTCGGAACCGCAGGGGTTCCGACCTACAGTAATGCTTACGATGCTCCCAGTGTTATAACCACAGGTGCATAACGAGAGCATACCTGAAGTAAGAGCATCCTATAATCCGCTAAAGGCGGGAGGATGCCACCCGGTCGGTACTTTCAGGTACTTTCAGTACTTTTATGGCTCTCGCTTTATAGGACCGGGTCTGTATCTGCTTGCATGCAATGCTAAAGATGCAGTTCTCCAGTAAAGGGGAGCGGGCAGGAATCAGCGCAAGGTCAGTAGAGAATTTGCGGGGGCAGACAAGAGCTCACTTTACCGACCGCCGGTCAAAGGCCCGGCCCGCGACGGGCAAGCGGTGGGGCACACGTGGGAAGTGATCTATGTTAAGTTCCCACAGCAGAGCTGTGGGGTACCCGGTCCGTATGAGGCATTTGGATCGTTTGGAACCACGGCCTCATCGGGGAATCGAAGCACCTCTGCAGAAAGCAACACCCTATACTCCGCAAACGAACTGGGTCCCTCCATGTCACTCAAGAAGGAAAGAAAACGATCTTTGATCATTGGACACTTCACTCCATTTCTGGTCGCCTAACGCCTAGATAACCTGCAAAACCGAAGGTTTTGGCAGGTTAATCTAGATGTTATGCGCATACTCAATGTTCTAGATCCAAAATCGTTGTTCTAAGTGACACCATGTTTACGCCTTCAATCGGTTTGTCAGCATCCCAACAGTAAAGGGGCTCTTTATCCACGCGCAATCTTCTCTGGTCAGACTCTGGCACTTCGGAGGATTTTGAATAGTACCAGTAGCCAGAATGCTTCTTGATTCCGCCAAAGAAGTCGTCTATCCATGAAAATAAATTTTCTGACTTAAGGTAGTTTCTTACGTTTGGATACTCAATCGCCAATTCCAGTAGTATTCTTACTAGGTGAGTTGTAACACGCTCGTCGAAATGTGGCTGTTGCCACTTGGGATCTTTGACTTTACCTGTTTCGTCTCTCTCAACCTTGAAAATCACACAGGCCTCAGAAATAGAGGTGATTCCTGAGTAGTCTAGTCTTGAGAAAAGAGCAATGCTGCTATCGAGATCAGAGGCAGCATGCAGAATGGCTCTGTTGCTATTCAAAATCATCTTGAGAGTGTTGATTCGATACTGGATTCGTATAGGAATGAACCTTTTCCACCTTTCGTTCTGTAGACTGAACAAATTGGAAAAGTTGGTAGCTGGGAATGCTAAGTAACTCGAGTCTTTGGCAATTTGCCTGGCAAAATGCTGAAGATTGTGGATAATCTCGTCGACTGTTGTAGTCACTGCTTTCTCGACTTCATTTTCCTCGTCAATTCTCTTGTGAGCTGCCTCAAATTGTTGAGACCTGATGGTGATGTAAATTGCGTACGCGGCAACAAGTACTCCAAGTAAGCCTAAGACGCCTTGGTTATCATTGATGGTTCTTCCAATGTTGAGAACACCGCCAACTACCGAAACCTCAAGTACGAAAGCGTACGAGAGCAGTATCATGTCGAACAGAAGAAGTAGTGAATATCCGAGAATCCTATCTGCACTCAGCAGACGAAGTTTTCTGCTGAGCGGAGCCCATAAGGGGAAAAAAGTTGCATTTGCTAAGCCGGCAATGAGCCAAATGTACCAAGCAATCTCGTTCTTCATCTTTGACACCGCCTACCAGTCATTTCAAATTCCCCATTTAGCCCAAAAACGGAGTCTAAAGATCTTCTCCCCCGCCCGGAGGGTCCGCATAACAATAATTATACAGCCTGTATAAAACGGCAAACACAGGCTGTCTCTTTCTGTACAAAGAAGTTGCCGTGACCCCTTGTCTTGCATTCTAAGCTCTTTCAGATCAATCCCTTGCTGATTATTCGTCATTCGCGCTTGCCGGTTTACACAATCTCCAGTTCGGCGGCGTGGAACCGCCATCATTTCTTACTGTGCATGAAATATAATAAATGGATTACGTTCAACTGTCAAGCTATATTAGAATATTGAAAACGGGGTGGGTAAATACAACCCCGAGAAAAAACGACTCATATGAAGCCTTGGAATCTGTGACAAAAGTGGTGTCATTCGATACATGGTGCTGTCGGGCAACCCTGGCTGACATGTGTGAGTCTTTACGGCATACATCGTTGTATGGAGCAAGCGTCAGGCGGGGTCGCCTGACACCACTTAACATCAGACCCCAAGGTGCCTGACCTACGTTTTTTAACACTTTCGTAAGGAGGATGCAACATCATGTCACCTACAATTGAATACTGTGTGATGAGCCTGGAGATGCTCCGGGCATGGGCTGGGGATGCCATCAAGGATATGACCGAGGAGGAACTGCTCTTTCAGCCGGCGGAAAAGCGTAACCATGCCTGGTGGATATTCGGCCATATGGTTCTCTCGGTCGACATTGCGCGCTACCTTTCAGAGACAGCAGCCCTGACCCCAAAAGAGTGGGAGCCGCTTTTCGACTACGGCACCTTTCCGGCGCCCACGGGTGGGAACTATCCCTCTAAGGAGGAGTTGGCGGCACAGTTTAACAAGAACATCGACGCGGCCGTCGAAGCTCTTAAACAGATGACTGACGACCAGCTCAGCGAAGAGCCGGCGGTGAAGATGCCCGAGGCGCTGCGCGACTTTTTCAAAACCAAAGGGGGTATCATAACGGGATACGCCTACCACTGCATGTTCCACCACGGGCAGATTGAGACCATCCGCAAAATGCTCGGCAAGTAGCGTGGCTACTTTTGTATCTGCACCTCGTAACGGTCTCAGTAAACTTCGCCCCACACCGCCAATACGGCTTTTCTGTTTGCCTTAGACGAGAAATGTCATATCATAGCTGGCAATCGGATGAATGATTAATGATTAGTGTTAAGGTGTATTGAAAATGGGTCAGATAAAGATATTGCCTTTTCTGATATTGCTGCTATCTGTCTGTATCGGCATCAAAACGGCTGCCAGACCGAGCCACTTTGAGCTTGCACCGGCTTACCCTTCCATCTCTGGCAGACCAGAGTTAGTTATGGAGTCAAACCTGCCGTATTACCGGATCGAACGGCTGGTGGCTGTTATTCTGGACATAGATAAAGAGGGTCTCGTCACAAGTGTCGCGGCGGAAAGCTCGACCGACAGCGTTTTTGCTGGATACGCCCAGGCCTGGATAAAGTCAATCAGATTCGAGCCAGCAACCTTCAAGGGAAAGGAAGTTCCGTCGCATTTGCCGGTCTTCCTTCAGTTTCGACCAAGAGTAAGACTGCCCGACATTCATTTCCCTATTGATTCCGCCGGCGCCATAGTTGATACCGACCTGTATTTTAAGACCTTCGCCCTGAACGACATTCGTGTTCCGCAGCTTGAGGAGTTCCCTCGTTACTTCTGTGACCTGAAAGTGACGGATTCGTCCGTCGTCTTTAAGTACGTGCTGGCCAGGGTTGGTCTGGATGAGTCGGGCCGGGTCACCGATGTCGAAAAGGTCTCTTCCAATTATCCTGCTTTCACCCGGCAAGTCATGTCGGCCATATTATGGGCCCGTTTTTCTCCGGCAGTGGTGCAGGGTAGACCGGTGCCGGCGGGGTGTTTTGTGCTGGTCTCGTTTTTCCCGCAAATCAATTATCCCACCCGGGTGTGGGAGAGGCCTGATCTTGATTCTCTTGGACCGTTAGCAAGATTTCGCATTCGGCTCCTGCCAGACACGGTCGGCCTGATGTCCAAGCCTCTACCGGCCAAAATGTCCGGCAACGAGTTCACGCTGGCCGGTAAGCATGCCTTCTATCGCGATACCGTCAGTGCTGCGCTGTCGGTTGACACTACCGGCCGGGTCTCTCTGCGCCGCCTCACGAAGGCAGGGGAAGCAATGCAGCAGGCTGTCTATAAGCTTGGCGAGCGCTTGAGGTTTTTTCCGGCTCTGGATTACCAGGGACATCCCCATCGATTTTCCGGCCTGGTGAGTTTCATCTTCCAGGGTAGTCCAAAGATACGAATTGTCTACCACTGGCTGCCGATAGACAATTTCGTCGTTCTGCACTAACCTCTTTTGCTACAACAGAATACACCATAACACAGACCGGCTCTTAGTTGGCTAGGGCGCATTATTTGCGTCTGTGATGGCCGAGCTCGGCCTTCGCGTCTGATCTGTCCTGCTATCTTATTGCTATTCAACTAATAACAACTGTCATGCAACCTGACATGGACTTTTCGGCACAGTATTTGTGTGAATTTAGCTGCCGTAGTGGCGGAATTAAGAGTTCGCATTGGAAGGTTTGGGTCGGAAAAAAGTATAAAGGTAGAAGGGGTCGCAGCCATGGAAAGCGCGATTCGTGCTCTAAACATGCTCTCGGCCGTGATCATGCTTGCCGCCGGGATCTACATCCAGGTCACTTTTTGGCTCGTGCTGTCGCTGGTGGCACAAGGCTTGATAGGCGTGACGGTGCTGCTGTACTTTTTTGTCCAGATTGACCTCTATTCGAGGGGGGAGGGGAACAATCGCGAAAGCAGTTGGCGTTAAAAAAAAGCACGGGAATACTCTTGACTTTAGGCGAGAAAGATATAATATGAGCGTTTTGTTTAGCATAGCTGCTAAGGGTTTAGGTTTGGAAAAAAGGCACAGAACTCGGCTGTTTGCGTTTGGTCTTGCGGGTCTACTGCTGGCTCTTCTCCCCGGTGTGACTTTTCCGGCGGAAGTAAAACCAGAAATTGTCGAGGCGCTCAACGCCGGTGATACCACCCAGGCAGTCCGGTTGCTTGAACATGAAATAGAGCTCGACAAGAGCTACTACATGAACTACTACACTCTCGGTCAGATTTACTTCAAGCGCATGCAGTTTGCAAAGGCCAAGGAGCAGTTCCAGTTTGCCCTGGACAAGAAGAGCAAGCACTATGAGTCTCTTTACCAGCTCGGTTTGTGCTATCTGAAACTGAACCAGGTAGACAGCGCCCGGGAGGTCATGGAGAAGGGACGCAAGAAAGCCAAAAAGGGTCTCAAGCATCTTTTTGAGAACGGCTGCGGATTGGTGATGCTCAAACAGGGAAATTACCAAGAAGCCGACCGCGCTTTCCGACAAGCTCTCGTGGACCACCCGGACAACCCGGAGTATCTGATTAACCTTGGTGACGCCAATTTCTACCAGGGTGTCCCTTCGCTGGCGACCACCTATTACGCCAAGGCTCTCGAGATCGACACCGGTTCGACCGAGGTATACTACCACTGGGCCGAAGCCTGCATCGCGATGAGGGATTATAACTGCGCCATTGAAAAGCTGCGAGTCGTTCTTTCCCGCGACAGTACCTACGCCAATGCCTGGATGAGGGCCGGCGGAATTTATTTCAAGGCCGCTCTGTCGACACCCACCTACAATGAACGAGTGGCCCGCTTCAAAGAGACCATCGGGTCGTACAAGCGCTACCTCGAGCTTTCCCAGGCGCAGCCGGATTCATCCAACGTGCGGGTCTATTTTGAGCTGGCGATGTCGTATGTAAACCTGTTTGGCTTTGAAGATGCGGTAAAATACTTTGGGGACGTTCTGTCGATTCCGGTCGAGGCCAAGGATATCTATTTCCATTACGGCAAAGCCCTCTGGGGAATAAAAGAGTACGTAAAAAGCGGCGAAATGCTGCAAAAGCATCTGGAGTGGGTCGAGCGGCAGGGTGATGAAAACCACTCCAGCGTGGGCGAGGCGGAGTTGTATCAGTTGTTGGGCGACAGCTACTTCTACCGCAAGCCGAAGGACTACGCCACCGCCGTGTCGCACTATCTCAAGTCACTTGAGGCCAATCCCAATCAGAAACGGATCGTGTGGAACGTTGCTGTTGGTTATCACACGATGAAAAGCTACCGGCAGGCGATTGAATTCTATGACAAGCGAATTGAACTGGGTATTGATTCATCCAGCGCTTCCATATTGAAAAATGCCGGTTACTGCGCCCTCAATCTTGCCGGCAAAGCCGGGAGCGAGGATGAGTATGAGGACATTGATGAAGGCGGCGAGGCCGCCGGCAATGCCAACCCGGACAAAAACTACTATGAGGAAACGGCAAAGTACTTAACCGGCTACCTTGAGTACTACCCTGCTGACACCGGGGTACTTGTGATGGTGGCCAATACCTATCTGTATCAACTTTCGGACTGTGAAAATGGAGTGAAATACTATCAAGAAGTATTGGCTCTTGATCCGGGTAACTGTGACGCAAAAAAAGCGCTCGGTTATGCATACTTCGGGGGGATATGCGCCAAGAACTATGGAAAGGCGGTGCAATACCTTAAAGAGGCTTATAACTGTCTGGTGTCAAGCAAGGGGGCCTGCTCCGATGTCAATTTGCTTTTGTGGGTTGGGCAGTGCTATCACCTGCGGGCGGTGGCTAAAGGTGATGAGGAATCGGCCACTGACGACTTTGAGAAAGCGAATACCTGGTACAATAAGTGTCTCAAGTGTGATCCATCCAACGCCGAGTGCAAAAAGGGGGAAGCAGAGACGCGCTATGAGTTTTGATAAATAAAGACAACAGCAGCTAAGGTGTGATAGACAGCTATTTTCTGGGAGTGTGAATGCCTGACGAAGAAAACAAAAAGAGCGCGGGAAATAGGGTTTCAGACTCGAATCGATTCAAATATATTGGGTTTGAGGTATTCCCCGGAAAGCCCAAAGATTTGTTCAAGTCGGACGAGGAAAAGGCGAAACTCATCGACGCCGTTGTGGCCAAGCGGGCAAAGGGCGAGGTTATCCGGGAGGAGTGTACCCTGTTCGAGGAGAGGATCTCGGCCAGTGATCGGCTGATCCTGACAGTAGCCTGCCTTGTTATCCTGGCGACTCTTTTTATTCCCTGGTATTCCGCCTACAATGAGATTGTCGAAGAAGTCGTTGTTACTCCGATAAGCGAAATGCCGTTCGACAGCCCCGTGACTGCCGCCGCAGAAGGTGATTCGGCGCTCATGGCGGCCGGCGAGAGCCCCGATACGACCGCGCTCGCTGCGACAGATGAACCGGCCGAAACTCCAATGGCAACGGAAGAACAGATCGAAACCGATTCCGCCCTGACCGAAGTGAGCAGCTCGTCTGAGGAGGTCATCCACGGCATGAAAGCCAGGAAAAAGATATATCGAGAGTATTCGCGCCTGACTGGGATCGGTGCCTTCGTGGCGCTGGGCAGTGTCGGCGCCTACGTTTTTTCGTCGGGGTTTGTCCTCGTCTTGATCGCCATTATCCTGATGCTTTATGCCCTTCTGTGCGTAGGGCTCCCCATTTACACGCTCTACGGTGTTTATGGGATGAAGGGTAATGCTGACGAGAGGGCGCTCAAACTCAAAAGGATCCTGCGTTTTAATTGGATTCCGGTAGTGCTCTTTGTGGCGGCGTTTGTCTTCTCCTTTGTCGGGGCCGACTACAGTTTTGATGCTGCCGCCCTCTACAGCAGTCTCGGCGCCAGCTTTGGCATCGGAGCGTTTTTGAATAGCCTTTCCTGGGGAATTTTTGTGTCGCTGTGCGCTTTTGTTCTGGTGGCAGCAAAAGGAATAGAGATTTAAGTTGTGTAAGTAATATATAGAGGAGTCTGTAAGTGGTTAAACAAACGATCTTCATCACCCTTAATGCCATTGTGGCTTTTGCGATCGGCTTCGGTCTGTGGTACGGGATCTTTCGCACGTCAGAGAACCCCATTGTCCACTCGATTTACCAGGGGGGTCCTCTGGTCGTCCTGTTGATCATGATTCTTATCATGCTGATGGTGTTTGTCATTGAGCGTTACCTTTCTCTGTATCGGGGAGCAAAAGGCAAAAGCTCGGTGCAGGTCTTTTTCAAGAAAGTCGTGATGACGCTGCAGAGCGACGATTTCGACGGCGCCCTGGCCGCCTGCGACAAGCAGCGCGGCACCACCGCCAATGTCCTGCGGGCCGGTATTGAACGGTATCGAGAGGTCAAGGACAGTTCGGAATACACCTCCGAGAAGAAGATTGAGCTCACTCAGACGGCAATCGAAGAAGCCAATGCTCTCGAAGGACCCCTGCTTGAACGTAACCTTATCGCTCTGTCGACTATTGCCTCTATCGCCACGATGGTCGGCCTGCTGGGAACAACCATCGGCATGATCCGCGCTTTTGCCGCGACCGGTCACGTTGAGGGGGGTGTGATTGATGCCCAGGCATTGGCCACCGGTATTTCTGAAGCGCTGGTTAACACTGCCGGCGGTTTGACCTCAGGTATCCTGGGAATCTTTTTCTACAACTTTTTTGTTAATAAGGTAGATGCGTTCAATTACACCACCGACGAAGCTACCTTTGAAGTTCTACAGATTCTCAAAGCGAAACAGGGGATCTAAGCTATGGCAGGCAAGCGCCGGGTCAGTATCAAAATCGACATGACGCCGATGGTGGACATTGCTTTTTTGCTGCTGATTTTCTACATGGCCACCACCCAGTTTAAGCCGCCGGAGGCCAAAGCGGTCGAGCTGCCATCGTCTCATTCGATGATTGAGTTGCCCGCCAAGGATGTAATTAACATCACTGTGACCAAGTACGACTCCATTTACGTCGATTTCGTTGAAAAGGCGACCATCAACATCGACGGCCAGGATGTCAGCACCAAGGTCAGGATAGTGCGCACCTGTGACAAATATACGGTGGCCTCGGAGATACTCCGGGCTAGGGGCAAGAACATCAGAGCCCTTATTGTTATCAAGGCGGACAGACAAGCAAGCTTCGGAGTAATGAAGGATGTGATGAAGGCAATGCAGGAAAACCACCTGGAACGATTCCTGATCATAACTGATCATGAGATGGAGGCTCTTGCCGTCAAGGGGTCTTGATGGTGATACCCGGCGATGCATATATGATCTGGACGCGAAAAAGCTTGACGAAAGTTGGGAAGGAACCTTGCAAGAGTCTGTATAAAGTATAGAGGCTGCTGTTTTGAAGAGGAAGGTGAAAAGATATGGCTGGCGCTGAAGTAGCACAACGACGACCACGAGGTAAGAAGAAGGGATTGCGGAGGCCAAAACAAAGAATCTCTATTCACATCGATATGACCCCGATGGTTGATATCGCTTTCTTGCTGCTGATTTTCTACATGGTGTCGACGGTGTTTTCCATGCCTCAGGCGATGGAAATCAACCTGCCCCCCGCGGATCAGAAAAAAGAGGTAGAGGTCAAAGAGTCCAATCTTCTTACCATCAGGGTGGACGAGGAGAGCCGTTTCTGGTGGAATCTCAAAACCCCGACCCCGGAAAACCTTCCTCTGCTTTTGCCCAGTGACCCGGACAAGCCGGACAGCGTTGTCTACAAGTTCAGTCCCGATACACTTCAGGGCCTGTTGCTGACACAGAATAGAAAAAACCCCAAGTTGAATTCCCTGGTTATGATTCACCGCGACGCCAGCTATGCCGATATGGTGAATATCTTAGATGAAATCGACCTTATCGAGCGGTCATGGAATGCCTTCAAGGCCAAGGAGCTCGGCATCAAAGTAGACGAGCTCTCCAAAGAGGACAAGTTCTCCTATCGCTATGCGATCGGAGATTGGGAACGAAAGGACGACAAAATCATTAAGGAAGCCATACGGCAGGCCATTGAAAGGGGTGATTTGTAATGCAAGCCAGCGCCCTGTACTCACCCTACGGCGCTTTCGAGCAGAAGGCTAAATACCAGAGAAACTACGGCCTGGGAACACTGATAACGCTCTCGTTTGTGCTGTTGGTTCTGGCGGTGGCCTGGATCATATCCGCACTGCCGGAGGAAGAGTATGACGACGTCCCGGCGATGGTCATTAAAACCATAGCTGATTTGGGTCCGCCCCCCAGCGTTACCAAGAAACCGCCGCAGGTGAAGGTGAGCGCACCACAGGTGGCAGCGCCCAAAGTTGGTATCCCCAAGCCGGTCGCCGATGATGAAGTCATCGATGAGGACGTCGTGATAGCCACTCGCGATGAACTGGCGGATATTGTTGCCCCTGATGTTACTGAGATCGCTGAAGGAGGCGAGATTGCGGTCGAGATTGATCCTGAGGATTATCTGCCGTCCCCCGATGAGTTTATTCCGGTTGAGATCTACCCCGAGATGATTCATGAGGAGAACCCGGACTATCCCCGCCTGGCCAAACAGGCCGGCATCACAGGAACTGTCTGGATAAAAGCGCTGGTCGACGAGCAGGGGGACGTACTTAAAGCCATCGTGGCCAAATCATCAGGGACGGTTTCACTGGACGAAAGCGCGATCGATGCGGCATACAAAAACAAATTCAAGCCGGGAATACAAAACGGTCGTCCCGTCAAGGTCTGGGTGACCTATCCGGTGGAGTTTATACTGGAAGGTCCGTAACGATTTCCCGATAGATCGGCAGGTTGCGGTGTCTGTCCATACCGAGAGGTGCCGCATGAGAGCCAACAAAGATAACAGCCAACAGAGCCTCACCCTCTACAGGTATTCGTCTGCCTATCGTTTGAAAGCATCGTACCAGCGTAATATGCTGGTCGGGCTTCTGTGCGCTTCTCTGCTGGTGGGAGTTCCCACCCTAGTTATCGCTTGGTGGCCTGCAGGGGACAAGCCAACTTCAACCGGTCCTGGTTATGACCTATCGCCGGATACGGTGCTTATCAGTGTACGGCTCGACCAACAGATAGAGATCATTCTTGAACGGCGGCCTGTGCCTGCAGGGGAAAGTCGCTCCGCTACTGAGGGTGCCCTCGGCACTTTTGTCGGTCAGGTAGTCGCTGTCCCCGATTCCCTCGATCTTGGTGATGACCAACCTGTGTTGGGACCGGGCGGGGGAGAAGACCTGATACCCGGACTTAGCAATTTGCCTGGTCTGGGGGAGAGCGGCGGGGGCGGCGCCGTGTTTATCCCGGATACTACTATCTATGGGATCGGCTCGGAACTTGACCGCAAAGCTGAACTGGTCACGATGGAAAAGCCGGTATACCCGCCTCTGGCCAGAAGGGCGGCAGTGGAAGGGATAGTGATTTTGTATGTTCGGGTCGGCAGTGACGGCTTTGTGGAGGAGGCTGAAGTATTCTCCGAAGCGCCTTCCGGCTACGGATTCGGAAGGTATGCGGTCGAGGCGGCCCGGAAAGCAGTATTTGTCCCGGCTCTGTACAACGGTCAGCCGGTGCGCTGTCTGGTTTCACTAACGGTAGAGTTTGTACTGGACGATTAGCCCGGACAATTCACAAAAGACTTTGACCTCGTCATTGTGAGTCCGCCAGCGGCTTGTTTTCTTTTTAGCCTTGGTGCTGCCTTCCCCTGGTAACTGCGGATTTTGTCAATCAGCGCTGGAACTTCCAATTGTCGACCTCCTCAAAACGTATACAAACAGGTCATATTATACAACTTTGACTCCAAGAAAAAAAGAATCGGGAAATGTTCATATTAAGTAAACCAATTTGCGAAATCGCAAAAGCAAAATCTATCCCTGCGTGACTGTGTTAGCCCTTCGAGCTTGCAAGCACAGAGATTTTTCTCTTGTCTGGGACCCGATCATGCATTATTTGTCCCTGTAAATCAATCAATTGGCGGAAGGACAGGAGAGATATGCCAAAAGCAATCCGAAAAGCCTCCAAAAGACGCTCGATAACGGCGCAAGACCTTTTCAAGCTGAGGATTCTGACATCGATTGCGCTCTCGCCCGATGAAAAAAGAATCGCCTACACCCTCGAGCGCATGGACAAGAAAGAAAACAAGTACTATGCCAACCTGTTTGTGTACGACACTGTTTCTCGGCAACAGCAGCAGTTTACGCACGGCCCTTACCAGGACAGTCAGCCGATCTGGTCGCCCGATGGAAAGCAGTTGGCTTTTCTGTCCACGCGGGACAAGAAGCTTGGTATCTACGTAATCCCGTCTTCCGGCGGCGCGGAGAAGCGAGTGATTGAACTGGAGGCCGCCGTGCAAAATCTGCAATGGACGCCGGATGGAAAACAACTCGTTTTCTGCCTGCGCTATAATGACTCGCATTATATCAAGGATGAGAAAAAGAAAAAAAAGCCGCCGGTCTATCGGCACATTACACGGCTCTGGTATCGCCTTGACGGGGAAGGGTATTTGCCGAAAGATCGCTTTCAGGTCTACAGCCTTGACATACAAAGCGGCGACCTGCGCCAGATCACGAAGGGTAAGCGCGACAATCTCTTCGCCTCCGTCTCTCCCAACGGCCAGTGTATTGCCTATGTCTCCAACCGTGCCAAAGACCCGGATCTTGATTACCTGCGCGACGACCTGTTCGTTATCCCCTTTAAGGGTGGTAAGGAAAAACGCGTGCCCACACCGCCCGGACCAGTCTTCGGTACAGCTTTTTCTCCCGACGGCAAGACAGTCGCCTATCTCGGCCATGACAACCCGGACGATATCGGGTTGGTAACCAATTATCATGTCTGGAAAGTAGGCGTCACCGGCAAGCCCAAGGCCAAGGACCTGATGTCGGGTTTCGACCGGATGGCGTTTGATCTATCCATCACAGATACAAGTGATGCCCACTTCATCTCGCCCCTTTTCTGGTCCGCTAATGGCAGGAGAATCTTCTTTCTCTCCTCCGACATGGGGGCGACCAACCTGTACTATGTTCCCTCATCCGGAGGTAAATCGACTCGTGTTTTCAAAGGCAAGTGCCACCTCAAAGGCTGCTCACTAAGCGGCAAAACCCGAACTGCCGCGCTCATCCATGCCGACCTTAACAACCCGGGTGACATCATGACCTGTCCGACCACCTACGGCGGAGAGACCAAGGCGGTCAGACACGCCGATCTGAACAGGTTCTTGCACACCGAAGTTCAGCTCGGGAGAACTCACGACGTGACGTTCAAATCATTTGACGGTACTGAGGTTCAGGGCTGGCTTCTCCTCCCGCCGGATTTCAAACAGACCAGAAAGTACCCGGCCATTCTTGAGATCCATGGCGGTCCACAGGTGCAGTATGCCTACACCTTTATGCATGAAATGCAGTACCTGGCCGCAAAAGGATATGTCGTGTTCTACGCCAATCCGCGTGGCGGCGCCGGGCGCGGCGAGACCTGGACCGAGGCCATTGCAGGCGGATGGGGGGAGTTGGACTACAAAGACTGTATGGCCGCAGCAGACCATCTGGAGAAGCAGAAGTTTATCAACCCAAAGAAGATCGGCGTTACGGGCGGGTCGTACGGAGGATACATGACCAACTGGATTATCGGGCACACCAACCGGTTTGCGGCGGCGGTGACGCAGCGCTCAGTGGTTGACCTCAAGTCTTTCGTCGGCTCGTCAGATTTTGGGTTTGGCTTTAACCGTGAGTTCAACGGCTGGCCGTGGACAAACGCCAAGAACTACGAAAAGTGTTCTCCCATAACATACTTCAAGAATGTCCGCACGCCGGTGTTGATTATCCATAGTGAGAATGATTTGCGCTGCCATATTGAGCAGGCGGAGCAGATGTTCGTGAAGCTGAAGGTGCTGAAAAAGAAGGTCGAGATGGTGCGTTTCCCGGAGGAACCGCACGGCCTATCGCGGCACGGACGACCGGACCGCCGCATCGCCCGCCTGGAGTGGATAGAAAAGTGGTTTAACAGGTATCTCAAGAAGTAGTATGATTTTTTGGTTTTTAATATAAAAAAGAACACCAGCATAAAAAAGACAGTTGTCTCACGCGCGCCGCGTCTTGGATGGAGTCGGCGCACGACGGTGAACGCCGACGATGGAATGCAATTAGTTTGAAGGTCAGGTTCCGAGAAACCCGACCTTCGCTGCTGGAAGGTATCACGCCCCCCCAAAAAAAAGAAACCCGCCGGTCTTGAAACCGGCGGGTCTATGTTCAGAAACAGAACGAGTTTACTGATGCATCGGAGGCGGACCGGCGTTGAAGATATAATTGACCAGATAGATCAAATCTGCAACGTTCGGGTTGCCGCCGGAACCGTCCACGTCGGCAAGCTCTAGAATCACTGGGGCAGGACCGCCGAAGAAGAGCCATTCGACTAAGTAGGTCACGTCAGCTACGTTGACCGATCCATCAAGGTTCAGATCACCGGAGGTATGGCCGATCATGGTCACCTGACCTTCCATCTGACCGGGCACACCATCCAAGTCATAGTAGACGTCAAAGAACGACTCTATTTCATCATAGATCAGATCACCGTTCTCTTCGCCCTCGATGTACTCTTTGATGCTGAACGTCAGCTTCATGACAGGTCCCGGGAGATCACCATGGCCGCCGGGGATGATCTCAGTCGCTGTGATCGGTACGTCATTTTCACGGACTACCAACGAGATGTCGGTCATGTCGTTGACGTCACCACCAACAGCATCGCTGCTCAGGTAGATGTAGCCGTTCATCGGATCGATGGCGAACTTGTACAGCACGTATACCGGATCCGGCTCAAACAGATAGGTGACTGGCGCCTCCCCACCGACGTTGATGGTGTAGTCCTCGACCTCACCGTAGGTCTGTGTGCCGCATGGTACTGGGTCAGTAAGCCAGGACAGCCGGATGCGCATCCGGGTTTCGCCAGCTAGCGCGTCTCCAGGAGGAGTGATAGTACCAGAGTATGTCGGTCCAGCACCAGCGCCGGGATTAAGAGATTGCAGTTCACCGGGATCATTGAAATCAAGATCCTGGTTCCAGTCAACATAGACAGCACCGGTGTCGGAACTGTATCCATTGGCAGTAGTGATCGTAATCGGATACCCGGTACCTGGAGCCATCTCCGTGGACTGAGCGGTGAAGTCGCCGTAGCCTTCACAGGCGGAAGTGTTGTCGATAGTGCCGACCTCCACTCGCTCGATGTACTCGTCACAGCCACCGCTGGCTTCGCAGTAGGTCGGCTCAGCCGGTACACAGTCGACCGAGAGGGAGTACTCAAAGGTGCCCAAGGCGCAACCAAAGCCTGAGAACACTTGACCGCCGACAAAGATCGCGTAGTCACCGGGAGCCATGGCTAACCGTTGCACAACGACCGTATCACATTCATCAGCCGTTGCGTACGGGCTGATGTAGCCGGTGAAATTACTGCAGTCCCAACCACCACCGTCAATTACTTGCTCGAGGAATCCGGTTACTATCGGGAATTCACCCACAGCAGTGATAGTGACGTCGGAGAACTGTGTCAGCGTAAAGGTGTACCAGTCAGTGTCACGGTAGTTGGAAGCACCAAAGAGATAAGTGTTCCACTCACCGCAAACCGTCTCATCACAGTCAATCGTGCCCCACACCGGCGGCTCGGAGTTACAGCCGCCGTTGGTAACGTCTTCTTCATCGTCATTAATACACGGCTCGCCTTCCGGCGTACCGCTGCATACAACGTCACACGGCTCCTCAACCCAGATGTTCAGGATACCCTCACCGGTGTTTGAGCTGTAACCGCCAACCTCGACCAAGTAGGAGTTGCCCGCAGTAACCGGGATCTCAACGGTCGACTGCAATGCCCTCATGAAGTCACACGGTGAGTCGTCGTTACAACCGAGCTCCGTTCCCAGCGGGGCACAGGTGCAGCCGTCGTAAACAGCCATCTTGGTATCATAGCCGGACCCACACAGGGTGATAATGGCGTTACCGGTCTCGGTCGCGGTGTAGCAGTACCAGACATTCGGAGCAGACTGGCAAGTACCGCCGCCGTCAAAGGTTGCCGCGTCGGTCGAGAAGGGCAGATCCGTCACTTCACCGACTGGGGTAGCATTGGCACAGTCGTCGTTCTCAAGGGCTTCGCAGGTCGTATCGACAATGCACAGATCGAAGTTCGGAATGCAGTAAGGGGTCGACCAGGTATCGATCATCAGGTAGTAGACACCGGGATCGAGGCTGACGCAGGTCATCGATTTCGGCGAGCTCGAAGAGCTGGTCTCATAGTCGATGCAGTTGTCCAGCGTCGGCGGGCACGAGGAGAACAGGCCCATACCGGCGTACGAGGTGCCCTTGGGATCGAGGTGGAAGTTCACCGTCACCGCTGACGACACGGTGATCTCGTAGAAGATGTCCTCACCGTTGGTGTAGTAGCCCATGCAGATGTCGTCATTCGGATCCTCATAATAGTTACCGCGGCCGCAGGTAGTCTGATCGAGATCACACCACGGCAGCGACGGGATGTCGATCGTGAGTGGGTTGGCACAGTTGTCGCCCGGCTGCGGACCGGCTGCGGCCTCAATGATAATATCGAGATTCGGAATACAGTCAGGTGTCGGATAGGTATCAACAATGATATAATACGTACCTGCCGTGAGTACCAAGTTCGGAATGGTCTTCGGCGAACCGGAACTGCCAGTAACGGAGCCGATGCAGACACCACCATCATCAGGGCAACCAGCGGAAATGCCCATACCAGACCAGGTGGTCCCTTTCGGATCGAGGGTGATGTTGACAGTCATGTCATCAGACAGATTCAGCTCAACGATCAGGTCCTCACCACCATCATAGCTGCCCAAACAGGTCGCGTTGTAGTTGTCCAGACGACCGCAGGTGTACTGGCTGGCAACGGTGTACGGCAGATCACCGCCACCGATGCTGACCACGAACGGGTCGCTGCAGTTGTCACCAGGCGTCGGCTCCGGGCATGGATCGCCGTAGACGTAGAGTTCATAGTCACCTACGGCGCCGTTGCCGGGATCAAGCATAACCGGGTAATAATAGGTGCCGGCCGGCAGCATGTTGAAGTAAATGCGTGGATTGCCATTGGCGCAACCCCAATCAAACGACGTGTAGCTGAGCAGAGTGCCGTCCGGGCAATCGCAGTCCGTTATCAGGTTCAGCCAGCCATTGCCCCAGCCGGCCGGGCAACCGCAGTACTCGATCGTAATATCCATGCACTCTTCGATAGTAAACGCATGCCATACATTCGGGTAATCGCCGAACCACTGGCAATACCCATCGTAGGTGGCGGCCTCGTTGTTGCCGATCCAGGTAGCCGGCAGCGCATCGGGGGTAACGTCGTGACAATCATCGTTCTCCCCGGCAACCGGGCACGGATTGTCGGTGCAGTTGAGATCTCCGTTCCAGCTGTACCCTCCCAGCTCCTCGCACTCCGCCTGGGTCACGTCAGCGCATGACGGGTCCGCCGGGTTGCCGTAACAGCAACGACCGGGCTGCGGGGCCTCATCGTTGACGTTGATATCATCAATACCAAACAGGTCGGCATCCTCGCCATAATATTGGAAGCCGAGCTGGATATCGGGACCTCCGGCATAAGCGCTCATGTCAATGGTGTACTTCCACCATGTAAATGTCGGGTATCCCGTGGTGTCGGAATCCCAAATCTCGGTCATGCCTGAGCCGACATCTACATAGATTTTGAAGTCGTGGGGCCAGGAATAGCCCTGCAGGAACCAGAACTCCAGTTTCAGGGCGGAGCTGGCCGTTGAAACGTTAATCCACGGCGAAAGCAGCCACTCGTCTTGCTGGTAGCCGGTGGCATGCCAGGTCACCAGAGCTGCCTGGGTGCCGCCACCGGTATATGTTCCCAAGAAAAAGCCATAGCCGGGATCAGTGTTGATCGTATCCCAACCCACCGGCGGGAACGTTTCGGCCTCGAAATCCTCGCTCAGCAGGACGCTCCCCGGGTCACGCTCGATGACGGGGTGGCCCGCAATACTGCTGACGCCGAATTCATTGTCTTTTGTCGAATAAGCGGCTTTCAGGGGGATTTCTTCCTCGTCGCCTTCTTCTTCAGCTTCCAGCTTGGCCTGAATCTCAGCTTCCATCTCAAGCTTGGCAACCACGTCGGGGTGAAGCAATTCAGCCTGTGAGGTCGAACGTACGGCGTTTACCTGCTGCTGATAGTCCTCTTTTTGATCCTCATCAGTGGTGGCAAAACTGAGGGCCACAACACACAGCGCCAGGACCGACAGTGTCATCACCAGGATAGGAATTCGTTTTCTCCATTTGCTCATTAGTTTACCTCTCTTGTAGGTTATTAGTTACTCTCACACTTACCTGACCATTTGAGGTGGTAGGCAGTCAGATCGGATTACCCAATACGCATCACCTCCTCCCACAGCTCTTCAACGTTAGCAGATAGGTTACTTCAGTTTCTTTAAGGGATACTTTTAATTCTCACTCTTCACCCGCTTGCCGACAAACAAGCACCGGCATTCGCATGTACTTGTTTTTGACTCAAAGACGAGTACCCTGATTATATTAAATAAATTAACACTTTTCGCATTATTAGTCAAGGGAAAAAATCACATTCGGGCAACGTTTCCACCGCTCCGTTGACCTGACATAGTGGGAAGTACTTACAGAGCTGCCGGAGTCGATTCGTGTTGTTACCCGGGTAAAGCGGAGTATATTGACGGCATCAGCGTTGACTTCCCGTTCGCCACGCGTAAGCTACTGGGACACAGTCAAATACCAACATTTACCGCTCCCGCGACCACGGACTGGCTGTATTGCGAGGTGTGGTAAGTTGTGAGATTTGCCGATAGCGCTGATGATTTCCCTTACTGCTCCCAGAGCGGCATTGTACGTAAGTTGGGTCTGTTGAAAAAGTCCCTTTCTCGTCATTGCGAGCGACGGCGAAGCAATCTCATCTGTTGAATGCCAACGAGATAGCCACGTCGCTTCGCTCCTCGCTATGACGCCTTCTATGTTTTTCAACACACCCAAGTTAAGCTCTTGCAAGAGAATATGGGCCATCTCGTGGCGTGCTTTTGCAGGGATATGAGATATGAAAGGATTGCCCGAACTGTTGCTTTTCATACTGGACTGGAGGAATCCAGATGCTCTGACCGGAAAAACTCATTGCCAAATCTCGTAAATGTGGTATATTTATTCAAGTAGAGAAGCAAATTTACCCCGCCCGCCTGGTCGACTGAAGTGAGAAACATGGTTTTCCCAATTGGGATTGATATCCAAGAAGGGTATGTTTTTGTAATAGCTGGCAGGACTTTGTTGAACGCTGAGAGGGCAGGCTTCATCGGGCAGATAACTTCTGCTTTAGTTATTCGCGGGAACTGGGAGCTAACAGGTCCTGTTAATTTCAACGGAGATACAATTCTTCAGCCGCTGTTGCGGATGAAGTGACGTGCTACGGATACGAAGAGTAGAAAGCAAACCAACGACTATGAATAATCCGCTTAGGAAAGGTGGTGTGATGTCATACGTAAACAAGATTGTTGCAGGCTTGGGCGGTAAGTCCGTGTCCGAGGGTTACAGAAGGATCTTCAGCGCAAGATTTGCGAAAGTTCTGGCGCTGGTTCTCTTGCTTGGCGTTTTCACCTCTTTGGGGGTACAGGCTGAGAAAGCAACCCCGCAGGAAATGGAACGGGTCTGCCAGAACTGGCTGACCTACATGGTATCTGAGGGAGGCGCCTGGGCGGGGGAAACCAATCCGCAGATAACGGACTTTCACGAGATGATCGTCAATGACACCGTGCTGGCCCGCTGTTTCTCTATTGCTCCCCAGGGCTACGTGCTGGTGCCTGTTCTCAAGGAACTCCCCCCGGTCAAAGCCTGTTCGGAGGAGTGTAGTCTGGATGTGAATCAGATAAATGGAATGCCGCAGCTTCTGCGGGACGTTCTGCTGCATCGCCTCAGGCTCTTTGTCAAAACCTATGGGAGCCTAGAGACAACCCAGCCGTCCCAAGGCGACGTTCTCTTGGGTCGAGTTCACCGACAACAATGGGATCGCTTCTCAGTCGACCCGGATGAGTTTGAAACCGACCTGAACAAGGGCGTGTTCGCTCCCATGGATCAGGTAGGTCCTCTGCTGACTACCTCCTGGCATCAAGGTGCGCCGTATAATAACTACTGCCCTTGGGGAGACGGTGGCCGGTGCGTGGTCGGTTGTGTGGCAACGGCAGCGGCGCAAATCATGGCGTACCATCAGTGGCCTCCGTTTGGGTCCGGCAGCGAGACCTACTATTGGCCCGGTGACAATTCCTGCGGAGGCAGTAGCCCCGGCCAGTGGCTGACCGCGGATTTCTCAGATCCCTATGACTGGTCGAACATGCCCAATGACTGTCCTCCCTCTTGTTCTCAAGCAGAGGAGGACGCGCTGGCTGAGCTGAACTACGAAGTGGGTGTTGCCTTCGAGATGGACTACGGGGTATGCGGTTCGGGCGCGCCCACGGCCGAAGCTTTGAATGTATTCCCGGGACATTTTAGGTACAGGGATTGGATTGATAAGGAGGACCGTACAGCACATAATCCCACGTCATGGTTCAACCTGATAAAGGCTGAGATCAACGAGGGCCGACCAATACAGTATCGCATTTATTCACACTCCATAGTCTGTGATGGATGGGGAGATACGGGAGGCTTGAATCAGTATCATATGAACTATGGCTGGGATGATGGTCACACCGCCTGGTATACAATAGATGCCCTTTACTGCCCCTGGGAGGGCTGCGATCCCTATGTAGAGTTCATGATCAGGTACATAATCCCTGACCGAGGAATTATGTTTGCGGCTGATACGACCTTTGGTTGGGCGCCCTTTGACGTGCATTTTACCGGATCGTCAGAGTATACGGTTGACGAGTGGATTTGGGATTTTGGCGATGGCGACTCTGCGTTTGTCCAGTCTCCGGTGCACACGTACGAGACCCCCGACATGTTCGATATCACCCTTGCCATTGACACCGGTGGAGATACTCTTACCCTGCAACGAACCGATTATGTTATCGTCTTAGCCGATTCTATGATTGCCGTGGATACCGCGGGAGACAAGGGCGATACGGTTGAGGTGGTTATTCGTGCGAGAAATACCATTCCCCTGAACAAAATAATAATCCCCCTCGAGACTTTCGGGACCCTGCATGTGACCCACAGCTACGGAGCCTTTTCGACGGTCGGCTGCCGAACTGATTATTTTGAAACGCAAACGTACCAGCACTTTGATCCAGGCCAAAGACGCTACACGATCAAACTCGAAACCTCATCTTCCGATTTGCCGCCCGGAGAAGGTTGCATCTTAAAATTCTATTTCATTATTCCAGGGTCGGCTTCCTCGGGACAGACCGACACCGTGGAAGTGGACGGATACCTTGAATATCTGCCTTTGTTTTCTGGCAGTATTGCCGAATATCAAGCGGTGCCGATGGCCGGTACGATATCATCAGGATGCTGTAACAACGATGGGATTCGCGGTGATGTTGACGGAAGTGGTTTGATCAACATTGCTGACGTGATCTGGTTGGTTGACTACATCTTCTTCGGCGGCGCGCCGCCTCCGTGCTTCGAGGAGGGCGACGTTAACAGCGATGCGGCGATCAACGTCGCTGACGTGATCCACCTGGTTGATTACATATTCTTTGGCGGTCAGCCCCCTGCGGATTGTCCGTAATGGTGGAACGAGCCGGAATCTTGGATTCCTTCTGGTATTTGGTCACCCCCGCCTCGGCGGAGGTGGCCCTTTCCATCCATGCGGACAAGACGCTGGAGCATCGGTCGGACAACACTCCCGGCAGGGGCTTGAGTAGGGACATCGACCGGCGATGGTTCTAAGACGTTTCGACTAAGGAAGAAAAGCGGCAGCACTAAATTAGCTGCTTGTAGAGGACGATACAATGTCAGATGATAATAACACTGCTGAAAGCTTGAGTGGCGAGACTGTGTCTTTGGTTTTGACGAGGGTCTTTAGCGCAAGATGTGCGATGCTTCTGGCGCTTGTTCTTTCGCTCTGCTTTTTCACTTCTTCGGGGGTACAGGCTGAGAAAGCAACCCCGCAGGAAATGGAACGGGTCTGCCAGAACTGGCTGACCTACATGGTCTTTGAGAAGGGTACCTGGGCGGGGGAAACCAATCCGCAGATAACGGACGTTCACGAGATGATCGTCAATGACACCGTGCTGGCCCGCTGTTTCTCTATTGCTCCCCAGGGCTACGTGCTGGTGCCTGTTCTCAAGGAACTCCCACCAGTCAAGGCCTGTTCGGAAGAGTGTAGTCTGGATGTGAGTCAGACAGATGGCATGCCGCAGCTTCTGCGGGAGGTTCTGCGGCATCGCCTCAGACTCTTTGTCAAAACCTATGGGAGCCTGGAGGCAACCCAGCCGTCCCAAGGCGACGTTCTCTTCGGTAGGGTTCATGGGCAACAATGGGATCGCTTCCTGACCGACCCAGATGAGTTTGAAACCGACCTGAACAAGGGCATGTTCGCTCCTATGGATACTACAGTGGGTCCTCTGCTGACTACTTCCTGGCATCAAGGTGCGCCGTATAATAACTACTGCCCTTGGGGAGACGGTGGCCGGTGCGTGGTCGGTTGTGTGGCAACGGCAGCGGCGCAAATCATGGCGTACCATCAGTGGCCCGAAGCAGGGTACGGCAGTTACACCTACTGGTGGAATGGCGATTACTCCTGCGAAGGCAGCACTCCTGGCCAGTGGCTAACCGCGGATTTCTCCGATGAGTACGACTGGGTGAACATGCCCGATGATTGTTCTCCCTCTTGTTCTCAAGCAGAGAAGGATGCACTTGCTGAACTGAACTACGAAGTGGGCGTTGCCTTCGAGATGGACTACGGGGTATGCGGTTCGGGCGCCTGGGCTTCATTGACGGCGTGGGAAACGTATTTCCGGTATCGTGATTGTATGGACATGGAATCTCGCAGTGGACATTCTTCGGATTCATGGTTCAACGTCATAAAAGAACAGATTAACAATGGACAACCGATGGAGTACTACATCACCTACCATGCTATAGCCTGTGACGGCTGGAGAGAGATTGGAGACCCCGTGGTAAAGCAGTATCATATGAACTATGGCTGGGATGATGGTCACAATGCCTGGTATACTTTAGATAACCTTTACTGTCCTTGGGAAGGTTGTGATTACATGAATGAGTCCATGGTCAGGAACATTATCCCCGACAGAGGAATCTGGTTAACTGCCGACACGACCTTTGGTTGGGCGCCCTTTGACGTGCATTTTACCGGATCGTCAGAGTATACGGTTGACGAGTGGATTTGGGATTTTGGCGATGGCGACTCTGCGTTTGTCCAGTCTCCGGTGCACACGTACGAGACCCCCGACATGTTCGATATCACCCTTGCCATTGACACCGGTGGAGATACTCTTACCCTGCAACGAACCGATTATGTTATCGTCTTAGCCGATTCTATGATTGCCGTGGATACCGCGGGAGACAAGGGCGATACGGTTGAGGTGGTTATTCGTGCGAGAAATACCATTCCCCTGAACAAAATAATAATCCCCCTCGAGACTTTCGGGACCCTGCATGTGACCCACAGCTACGGAGCCTTTTCGACGGTCGGCTGCCGAACTGATTATTTTGAAACGCAAACGTACCAGCACTTTGATCCAGGCCAAAGACGCTACACGATCAAACTCGAAACCTCATCTTCCGATTTGCCGCCCGGAGAAGGTTGCATCTTAAAATTCTATTTCATTATTCCAGGGTCGGCTTCCTCGGGACAGACCGACACCGTGGAAGTGGACGGATACCTTGAATATCTGCCTTTGTTTTCTGGCAGTATTGCCGAATATCAAGCGGTGCCGATGGCCGGTACGATATCATCAGGATGCTGTAACAACGATGGGATTCGCGGTGATGTTGACGGAAGTGGTTTGATCAACATTGCTGACGTGATCTGGTTGGTTGACTACATCTTCTTCGGCGGCGCGCCGCCTCCGTGCTTCGAGGAGGGCGACGTTAACAGCGATGCGGCGATCAACGTCGCTGACGTGATCCACCTGGTTGATTACATATTCTTTGGCGGTCAGCCCCCTGCGGATTGTCCGTAATGGCGGAACGAGCCGGAATCTTGGATTCCTTCTGGTATTTGGTCACCCCCGCCTCGGCGGAGGTGGCCCTTTCCATCCATGCGGACAAGACGCTGGAGCATCGATCGGATAACGCTTTTGGTAGGGGTCTAAGCAGGAGTATCGCCCCGAAGTGGCCCTGGAGCGTCTTGGCTACAACGTTGTAACCTCTGCCAGTACGCGTTCGGCCAACGGGAAGTCAATCCGAATTGTTGTGCCCACGTCAGGGGTGGAGTCAATGCTTATCTTTCCGTCATGGCTGTCAACAATCCGCTTGCAGACAACCAGGCCGAATCCGTGGCCGGATTCTTTGGTCGTGAATTTCTCGTTAAAAAGTTTCGTCAAAAGCTCCGGTTCGATGCCGGCCCCGGTGTCACTTATGTGGAAGCTAAAGGTCTCGCCATCCGGGTTGAGTTCACACCGCGCTGTGATATCCCGCTTCTGTCGCTCCATGGTAGCGTCGGCAGCGTTGTTGAAAAGGTTGTACAAAAGCTGCTGGATATGTACCCAGTCGGACTTGAACGGGATGGTGTGCTCAATGGGCAGGAGCCTGATATTCACACCCTGAAACCGTCGCTGGGGCTTCAGGTAGTCGATGACCTCCCCGAGCAATTTATCGAAGTACAGAGTGTCCTTCTTGGAAGAGATAGGGGTGAGTTCCATCAGGTTGTTGGTGAATTTCTTTATCTTTTCAATGTTGTCAGTCATGGCTTGCACGTACTTTCCCAACTCACCGTAACTGCCTTTTTGCAGTTGGAAATCCAAAAGCGACAGATTGCCGGTTACCACCCCCAGGAAGTTATTGAGTTCGTGCCCAATTTCGGCCGACATTTCGCCCCGGGTGGCCATTTTTTCCAGCTGGATGGTTTCATCCTGAAGCTCCTTGAGTCGGGCGTAGGCCATCTGCGTTTCTTCCAGCAACTCAAGGTTTTCAAGCGACAGGGCCAGTTGGCTGGCGCTGATGCTTAGAAGCTTCAGGTCCGCTCCCTTGATGATCGAAGTGTCGTCAGGAAATCCAACCATAAGCACCCCAAGCAACGAGTCGGCTCGCTTTACCGGTACGGCGACCATCTGCATGTCTTCAGTGAGCCAGCGAGGGAAAAAGCGCTGGCAAAGGTCCGACTTGTAGTGTCCCTTAAATAGGGGGTGATCATCAACTCGAGAGACGAATACCGGCTCTTGAAATTGGGAAACACCCACTTCATCAAGACAGTTGCCCGGCTGTGGGGGTAAAGATTCTTCCTCAATTCTATCTTCGACAATTGTAATCATACAGAAAGCGGTCCTGGCTCTATCCCAGAAGACAATGGCGCCGCGGTCGGACTGGCAATGCATCATGGCAAAGCGCAAGGAGACAGTACTCAGAGTAGAGCGATCCCCTACTGTGATGAGCATCTGATTTAAGTCGGAAAGGCGATCCAGTTGGTGGTCCGGACTTTTGTCGGCCGCTTCTTTCTTGATTTTTTTAACAGCGCTTTTAACGGCCCGACGAATTTCATCAAGTTCAAACGGTTTCAGGATGTAGTCGAGCGCCCCCTGCTTGATAGCATCTTTGGCTGAGTTCAGGTTGGCATAACCGGTCATGAAAATGGCGCCTATATCGGGTTGCACCGTGCGTGCTCTTTTGACCAGATCAATGCCGTTAATATCGGGAATTCTGATATCCGTCACGATCAGGTTGATCTCTTTGGATTCAATGACCTTGAGAGCGTCCGCCCCCCTGGCGGCGGTTTCTACATCGCAATCTTCATCTTCAAGAGCATCACGAACCAGGGAAAGGACGATGCTTTCATCATCGACAATGAGTATTCGAATCCGGCTGTCTTGGGTGTCGTTCATGCTGTTGAGCTCGTTGTCAGAACAGCCTTCAGCGCCTCTTTTACCTGTTCGAGGTCAAACGGCTTGATCAAACACCGATGAGCCCCCTCCTTTTGAGCCATTTCAGCCAGCGGGCCGGGTAAGGAGTCTGTCATGATGAATAAAAGCCCCGGTTTCTCGGCTGAAACTTCGCGGAAGACCTGATAACCGTTCTTCTTCGGCATATGGATATCACAAAAAGCTACCCTGTAATCACCGGCAAGCGCTTTATTGATGCCCTCCTGACCGTCTCTGGCCAGGTAGACATCATACCCCAGATCGGTCAGGTATTCGTGCAAAAGGTCTCGAATTACCGCTGAATCATCTATGATCAGGATCTTTATCATCTGGGCAACCTCACCCGTTTACAGCATCGGTAACTGTCTCCTTCAGTTCCTTAATGCTGAATGGCTTCGACAGAAACGCACACGCTCCGTTGTTGATGGACTGACTGACCATATACAGGCTCGAAAACCCTGAGATCACTATTACTCTGGAGGTGGGGTCCTGCTGCTGGGCAAACTTGACCACTTCTTCCCCCGGCACCCGAGGCATCTTTAGGTCCGTTATGATCAGATCAAACCTTCGCTTCTTGATCTGTTCAATAGCTTCATCCCCGTCGCTGGCCAAACTGACGTCATACTTCTCGCCCAGTACTTCCGACAGGAAATTGCGTATTATCTCTTCATCATCAACGATGAGGATGGATTTTTTATTTAGATCATTCATCGACTACACATTCGAGCTTCTCGATAACTCACCCGGAAGTTTCTCGTTTCGATTATCGGGTTTCTGCGACGGTTTCTGAACCGGTAAAATGACCGTGAAGGTGGATCCCTCGCCAACCGTGGAATCGACCCTGATTTCGCCACCGTGGCTCTTGATAATACCGTAGCTGACCGATAACCCCAAACCGGTCCCCTTCCCGACCTCCTTGGTAGTGAAGAAGGGTTCAAATACTTTCTTTATGTTTTCCGGTGTTATACCTGTGCCCTGATCGATAAACCACAGCTCCACGGCACCGTCAAACTCTCCCATCGGTGGACTGTAGCGGGAAATGATCTTGATCTCCGACTCGGCTGCCGAGGCGTGCATGGCGTTTATGATTAGATTAGTGAAAACCTGTTGCAACTGTCCGGCGTTGCCCTGAATTGGGGGTAGGTTGGGATCCAGCGCCACCCTTAGCTCTATCTGGTTCATGTGCAACTGATGTTCCACAAACGTTATGATATCCTTGATAACTGTGTTCACGTCCATTTCCTCAAACTCAGCAGCGTGGGAAGCGCGCGAGAAACGAAGCAGGTTCTGGACGATGCTCTTGCATCGCCGCGCCTGCGTTTCAATGTCGGCGAGGTAACGGATGTATTTATCAATGTCCTTGGAGCTTATTTTATCGGGGAGGCTCTTTTTCATTTTTTCCAGTGTGAACTGGGCGTAGCCGAGGATTCCGCCCAGAGGGTTGTTCAACTCGTGAGCTACGCCGGCGGCCAGTTGTCCAATGGCGCCCATCTTTTCGGACTGGATTAGTTGTGCCTGGGCCTGTTCCAGCTCCCGAGTTCGGGCGACGATTCTCTCTTCCAGCGTACGGTTATACTCTTCAATCTCATCCCGCGATTGCTTCAACGACTCGATCATCTTGTTGAAAGTGTTGGCCAGATGACCGATTTCATCATGTTGCTTGATATCTACCCGCTGGTTCAAATCACCGCGGCTTACTTGGTCGGTAACCTCAACCAGCATTTTGATCGGTTTGATTACCACCCGGACGAAAAAGGTTAATATGACTATTGCCAGCACCAGGACAACGAGCATGAGTAAAGTTGCAGTGTCCCGCGCTTCGGCGATTGACTCGTTGACCTTGGCCAGCGACAGGATGAGTTTGATCGACCCGATTTCCTCGGTCACCTTTTCGTGCGTGACCGACCCTTCCAGGCCGCCGGTGAGACCAAGGTTTTCCCGGGTGAGTTTTTCCTTTCGGGACAAAATCGGGTAGTTCATTTCGATGAACTCTTCTCCGGAACTGCTCTCAATGAAGAAATCTTGACTTAGATCATCGGTTGGTTCCACATAAGGGAGGAACCGCTTTATTTTCGTGGCCTTTTCATCCCAGTGGCCAAATCGCGATAGGACTGTGCCCTCTTTATTGATAATGGCGCCGTACGTGACCGCATCAAACCGGGAGAGGATAGCCAGCAGTTCGTCCAGTTCATATTTGGATTCAAATAGGACGCCGCTTTCGGCGTTCTTGGCAATAATTCGTATCATGGTCTCTCCGCTGGCGCGCAGCTCCTGCCGGATGCTGTCAGCCTGGCGCTTGGTCAGGTAGCCGCTGATAACCAGGCTACTGAGAATGAGCATGGCCGATACCGGCAACACAAACTTCGTCCGAAGACTGCAGCTCTTGATTGTCCGAAGGAGGTTCATCGGTACACCTCCTTGGCCACTGCCACCAACTCTTCGGGGATTGTAACCTCGATATGCTTGGCCGTCTTCTCATTGTAGTGGAACCAGATCACATCGGCGGAGGTTACGCTGATTTCCTGCGGCTTTTCTCCCTTGATGACACGGTTGACAATTTCTCCTGCCTGGTGGCCGACCGCTTTGTAGTCAAAATCCAGGGCAAACAGCGCCCCCGAGGCGACGACGTGGCGCGAAAAGCCCATAAACGGTATCCCCTTGCGAGCCGTGTTGAGAAGGATGTATTTCGTTGAGCGGGGATCAAACAGATTCGGATCGGCCAGCGACCAGATGCCCTCAACAACCGCTGCCAGCGAGTCCAGAGCTTGTGGAAGTTCCCTGGTGTCACTGACCTTGATGGGGACCAGCTTCAGTTTCAGACCTTCAGCCTCCGCTGCGGCCGGCGGAATCAGGCTGGCGGTACTGTCGGTGTAGAGCACCCCGACTCTTTTCAGGTTAGGTACAATCTTCTTGAAGTACCTAAACTGCACGTCGATGGGGACATCTATTGAGGCGCCGGTGATATTACTGCCGGGCCGCGCCGTCGATTTGACAAAACCAGACAACACCGGATACATTACCGCCGCAAAGACAGTCGGAATATCAGCGAAGTTGTCCTGCGCGAATTGAGTCGCGGAGCTTCCAATGGTCAGCAATAGGGTCGGCCTGATTGTGCGCACAGAATCGACTATCCGTAGCGTCTCATCTGAAGAACGGCCGATGTGAAAGCTGTGGAAGGTCACCTGAGAATGCTCGCGTCTGATCACCTTCTGGGCACCATGCAGCGTGCGCATGGTGGAGGTGAGACTGTCGCTCATGAGAACGGCAATATGGACTCTGCTGGATACCGGAGAGACGATGCCCGGCAGGCACACCAGCGCCACCGCAACAATCCTGAGAATCTGTCTATGACCGTATCTCATCAAACAAGACGTACCAATTCATCAGGGGCTTCCGAACAGGATGGAGACGTTTTTTTTCCACCAGAAACCCACACAGAGTAGATATTATCCCTTCTATCGGTCGCAACGGACGAGACTTTATGGAAGAACGCCGGATCGGTCTGTCCAAGTCCCTTTTTGTGGTGTTCAGAATTTCACCGGGGTGCCGATAATAAATAACAGAAAAAAAGTGCCGACAAAAGTTAAGCTGAAACGATTCATTCCGATCAATTTGAACGAAGGGATAATAACCACAGACGGGAGGAGGAATTACCTTGCGTAAGCGACTGAAAATGTCAGTGGTCCTTTACTCTGTTGTGCTGTTGCTGATCATTTCTTCTCAGGTCTTAGCAGCCGTCAGCGGCAAGATTTCCGGCTCCGTGATTGACTCCAAGACCGGTGAGCCGATTATCGGGGCCACAGTCAGAGTGGAGGGGACCAATATGGTTACGAAGACCGATGATGACGGAGAGTATTTCATCATCAGTCTTCCGAGCGGCAAGTGGGACATCGCCGCCACCCACGTCGGCTTCGAGCCGATCACCAAAGAGGGGGTACGGGTACTGGTGGACTTGACCACACCGGTCGACTTTACCATGGAACCTGCGACCGTCGAACTCGGGCGACACATCATCGTTCGCGCCACCGAGCCGATCATCAGGAGAGATTTAACGGCTTCAAAGGTCATCTTTACCTCTGATCGGCTGAGCACGCTGCCCAACATTGTCACGATACAATCGGTGTTGACCAACTACCCCGGCGTGGTGATTGACCGCGACAACAGCATGCACGTGCGGGGAGGGCGCTCCGGGCAGGTTTCGTACTATTTTGACGGCTTCTCGGTACAGGATCCGTTTGTGGCCAATTCCGGGATTCACATCATACCGACAGCGCTTGAGGAGTTATCGCTCACCTCGGGCGGATACACCGCGGAGTACGGCGAGGCTCTCTCTGGCGTGGTAAGCGCCGTGACACGGGAAGGTGGTTCGCAATACCACGGTGGTGTAAAAATGTACGAAGGAGCCACCCACGCCTACGACGTCACTACCAGTGACTGGAGTGAGTTGAAACGGGTCGGCAACCGTGCCGTGGCTTTCAATCTCTCCGGCCCGATACCCGGAGCTGACTCGAAACGGTACACCTTTTTCACCGCCGGGGAATACCTGACCGACGCTACCCACCTGCCTCATAACGGAACGGTTTCCTATACCGGCACGGCTAAGGTGGCTGTCCAGCCCACCCCGAAAATGAAGCTAAAATCTAACGTTACCTTCTACCAGGCTGACGGAGACGTATACATCCACCGCGACGTCAATGGACGCTCATACGATTTCAATCTCGACGGTCTCCTCGGATTCAAGAAGGAATCATACCTGGTAGGCGTGACCGGTAACTATGCCTTTAACGAGAAAGTGCTGTTGACGACATCCTTTAACGCCTTTTCAACCTACACCAAGTCAGCCCCCAACCATCTGATGGATGTGTACTGGGATCAGTGGCCCGGCTACACGGTGGACAGCATGGGCAACTATAACGGTACGATTGACGATGACAACTACGGCAACGACCGGGACTTTTCGGATCCTCAGCAGGTCGTCGGCTTCACCACCGGTGCCGACTTCAACCCGACCTACAGGAGGCGGGAAGCGAAATACAGTTCGTTCATGGCCAGTCTGTTGGCCCAGGTAAACAAGTGGAACCAAATCAAGGGCGGCGTGGAGTATCGTAAGTACAATATCGACTGGGACTTCAAACAGTTCTACAACGACAATCCGTACGGGGAGAGATATACCAGCCGGCCGATGTACGCTTCTGCTTACATCCAGGACAAGATGGAATACGACCACTTCGTCATGAATCTCGGCCTTCGGTATGACTATCGAGACGCCGACATTTCATACAATATCACCCCCGAGAACACTGTTGCCACTTATAAGAAAGCCGACTCGAAATCGCGTATCTCACCCCGCCTTGGAGTTTCATTCCCGATTTCCGAGAAGTCGGTTATGCACTTCAATTATGGCGTCTATTACCAGGTTCCGCGATACACCTACCTGTACACCAACCTGCAGGGGGACATATCCACCGGCTATCCCCTGCTGGGCAACCCGGACCTGGAGCCGGAGCAGACCACAACATACGAACTCGGCCTAGATCACCTCATCGGAGAGGAGCTGCGTCTGGACGTAACCGCATACTATAAGGACATCGAAGACCTGGTGACGACGCGGTCCTCGTTTAAGGTAGCTGGAATGGCCGTCACGCACTTTACCAACGGTGACTACGGTTCCGTTAAAGGCATCGATGTATCGCTGGAGAAACTGCCGATATCCGGGCACTTCAGCGCATCGATTTCCTACGGCTACATGATCGCCACTGGCAACGGCTCATATTCCCTGGAGCCGTATTATACGTTTCTAACCTCGACTGAGGATACGCTGGCCCCGGTTACGGAGTACGCTCTCGACTTCGACCAGCGTCATACCGTCACGACGGTGTTGAGCTACCGCGTGCCGGGCGACTGGCAGGGCCGGTTGTTTGGCGTGAAGCTCCCCAGCGCGTGGGGACTGACCATGGTTGGGCATTACGGCTCAGGACTGCCCTATACGGCGACCGACGCCTCCGGCAACCGCCTGGGTGAGCGCAACGAGGGACGGCTGCCGGCCAACTATACGGTTGACATGCGCTTCAACAAAGACTTCCCGTTTGGAGCCGGTGGCTATCCCTTGAGCCTCTTTGTTGAGGTCGATAACCTGTTTAACAGGCGTAATGTGATAGATATCTACTCGCGGACCGGCCAGCCGGACAACGATGGTTTTCAAACCGGAGCTGGGTTGGCGCTCGACCAGGAGGATCTGGATTGGTATGACCAACTCTATGACCATGACCCACAACACTATTCACCCCCCCGGACTATCCGGGCCGGGTTTGAACTTAACTTCTAAGCTGGAGGCCAACGCATGAAAACGAACAAAAAGATACTTTTGTACTGCCTGTCAGTGGCCTTC
>Ga0209979_1001044_pt1 | contig 32448 bp, 26 predicted proteins | sample AnhtaG_FD_183114 | JGI IMG/M metagenome (GOLD analysis project Ga0209979, IMG submission 183114) | Deep subsurface microbial communities from Anholt, Denmark to uncover new lineages of life (NeLLi) - Anholt_01485 metaG (SPAdes) (version 2) | ecosystem: Environmental > Aquatic > Marine > Oceanic... | reverse complement strand
GTAGGGCACCAGACCTACGTTCACAAGCTGCTCACCGGGCGCAGGGCGCGCTTTTCTACTATTCGCCAGCACGGCGGGCTTAGCGGATTCACCGACCGGGAGGAGAGCCCCCATGATCCTTTCGGTGCCGGGCACGCCTCAACCTCGATCTCCGCGGCGCTGGGTATGGCGATTGCCCGCGACCTCGCTGGGGAAAGCTATCATGTGATCGCGGTCATCGGCGATGGCTCCTTAACAGGGGGCATGGCTTTTGAAGCCCTCAATCAGGCAGGACACCTGGGTACCAGGCTCATCGTGGTCCTCAATGACAACGGGATGGCGATTTCCCCCAGCGTGGGTGCCTTATCCCGGCTTTTTTCTCGGCTCAGGCTCGACCGCCGTTACTATCGAGCCAGTGAAGAGGCGTCGCATGTGGTTACCAGACTGCCCCGGACACATTGGCTTCAGCTGGTAGGAGGAAGGGTCAAGAAGGGCGTTAAGGGTATGATTATTCCTTCGATGTTCTGGGAGGAGCTGGGCTTCACTTATATTGGACCGATTGATGGTCATGATCTCGCCGAGCTTGAGGCGACTCTCGCCCAGGCTAGAGACTACGCTCGAAGGCCCATCCTGGTTCATGTGGTTACCAAGAAAGGCAAAGGGCATCGCCCTGCTGAGGATGATGCGGTCGGTTTTCACGGTGTGTCCCCAAATCAAGGCAAGAAGGTGAACGCCCTTTCCTATAGCGAGGTCTTTGGCCAAACCGTCCTTCGCCTCGCCAGGGAGAATCCTAAGATAATCGCGGTCACTGCGGCGATGCCCGAAGCAACCGGGCTAAGCCTTTTCGCCGATGAGTTCCCGGAGCGAGTCTTCGACGTCGGCATCTGTGAACAACATGCCGTGACCTTCGCCGCAGGGCTGGCCACCCATGGTTTTATCCCCATTGTCGCCATATACTCCACCTTCCTCCAGCGCGCCATTGACCAGATCATTCACGATGTCTGCCTCCAGAATCTGCCGGTGATCTTCGCCATCGATCGCGGGGGCATTGTGGGCGAGGATGGCAAGACCCACCAGGGCACCTTCGACCTTTCCTATCTCAGCTTTATCCCTAATCTGGTACTCGCCTCCCCCAAGGACGAAAACGAACTTCAGCATCTTCTCAATACCGCGGTGAGGGCAAATCGCCCCTTTGCGATTCGCTACCCCAGGGGCTCAGGATCCAGCGTGCCGCTGAGTGAGGTATGGCAGGAACTCCCTGTAGGGAAGGGGGAGATACTCCAGGGGGGAGAGGATGTCGGCATTCTCGCTATCGGGGTTACCGTGGCCCCTACCATTGAAGCTGCCCAGAGGCTGGCTGAGAAGGGCATCGAATGCACTGTAGTTAATGCTCGTTTCGTCAAGCCCCTGGACTCCTCACTGATACTGGAGGTGGCTCGTCGCACCAAGCGGGTGGTTACGGTGGAGGAGAACGCCCTTTGGGGTGGGTTTGGCAGCGCGGTTGTTGAGCTTTTGGATGGCTCCCATATTACTGATCTTCGGGTGGAGCGTATCGGGCTACCCGATGAGTTCGTGGAGCATGGCTCTCAGGGAGTGCTCCGTGCCAAGTATAATCTGGATGCCGACGGGATCGCCCAGCGGGTTATTTCATCCTTTCCCGAGCTCATTCCTTTGACAGAAGCGAAGAGGTAGATCGGGCCTTTAAATCATTTCACCCTTTCCAGAGCTTATTCCTTTGGTGGAAGTGAAGAAGCAGATCAGGCCTTTAAATAAAGAAGGGTTCTTGCCTAATGAAGCCTAGTGTAAAGTTCGAAAAATGAACATCAGGTGCCACATGTGCGCCTGATGTTTGTGTTAGCGGTGTTCTCGGTGCACTTCCCCGATTTTGGAAAGGGGCTTGCTGACGTAGTGACCGAGGGGGCGCTTTGACCACGGCATCTTGATATGATATGCAGTATAGGGATCGGCATGATGATTCCGATATAGAGGCCAAGGTGAAATCTCTGTGAGCGATCATCGAGGATTTGGCTTCGAAATCTAACATCAATCTGAAGTTGAGAAAAAAGCCTGATGAAGGGGGAATAAGGATGAAGCTGGCGATCACGGGAAAGGGAGGCGTGGGAAAAACTACCCTTGCAAGCCTGCTGGCGCGCCTTTACGCCGCTGAAGGAAAGGCTGTGCTGGCTATAGATGCCAATCCCGATGCCAATCTCGCTATGGCTCTCGGTCTCCCTCAGGATGAAGCGCGTCGCATCACCCCCATCGCTGAAATGAAAGATTTGATCGAGGAGCGCACCGGAGCCAGGCCGGGGAGCGAGGCCCCTTTCTATAAGCTCAACCCCAGGGTCGATGACATCCCTGAGCGGTTCTCGGCGAAAATAGATGGGATCAGGTTGCTCACTATGGGCACAGTGAGGACAGGGGGGAGCGGTTGCATGTGCCCGGAGAGCGCTCTGCTTAAAAGCCTGATAAACCACCTTCTGTTAAGGGAGTCTGACGTAGTAATTATGGATATGGACGCCGGGGTGGAGCACCTTGGCCGGGGGACGGCACAGGCGGTGGATGCCTTGATCATCGTTGTCGAGCCAGGGAGAAGGAGCATCCAAACAGCGGAGGCAATCAGGGGACTGGCAGGTGATCTGGGCATCAAGAGGTGCTATGTCGTGGGCTCTAAGACCAGTAGCGATGCCGACCGCCAGTTTATTACCAGCAGCATGCCCGATTTTGAGGTGCTTGGCTTTATAGACTACAGCTCAAAGATCAGGGAGGCTGATCTGAGCGGGATGAGCGTCTTCGACGCGGACCCAGCAGCAGTGGCGGAGGTGAGAAGCATAAAGGAAGGGCTAGAGCGCAAGGAGGGAAAATGAATAAGAAAACCGTCAGTGACATCGATGTAAGCGGGAAGCGAATGCTGGTCCGAGTTGATCTCAACGTTCCCTTGGATGAGGAGACCGGGGCCATCAGCGATGACACCCGTATTCGAGCGGTGCTCCCCACCATCAGGTATCTTATCGATAGGAAGGCGCGGGTGATCCTTTGCTCCCATTTGGGGCGTCCCGATGGGAAAGTGGTCAATGAGCTAAGGCTGGCTCCAGTAGCCAGGCGACTATCTGAGATTCTGGGCTCGCCGGTGGAGATGGCAATGGACTGTATCGGCCCCCAGGTCGAAGAAGCAGTGGGGAGGCTCAAAGAGGGAGAGGTCCTCTTACTAGAGAACCTGCGCTTTCACCCTGAGGAGGAGAAGAATGACCCCGGCTTCGCCCAAGCGCTCGCGCGACTCGCTGACATCTATGTTAATGATGCCTTCGGCACCGCCCACAGGATACACGCATCCACTGTAGGCGTCGCGGAGCATCTTCCTGCATTCGCCGGTTTCCTGATGGAGAAAGAGATCGGTATCATGGGCAAGGCGTTGAATGAGCCGGATCGCCCCTTCGCCGCCATCGTTGGAGGAGCAAAGATAAACAGCAAAATCGGCGTTTTAGAGTATATACTGGAAAAGGTCGATTCCCTGCTCATTGCCGGCGGCATGAGCTCCACCTTTTTAAAGGTGCTGAAGTTAGACGTCGGCCAATCATCGGTGAAGGAGGATAGACTGGGCTTGGCCCAGTGGCTGATGGAAAAAGCCGCCGAGAAAGGGGTTCATCTCCTTCTGCCCAGCGATGTGGTGGTTGCCGATAAATTCGCCCCTAATGCCCGATTCAGGACTGTGCCTGTCGACAACGTGCCTGCCAGTTGGTATGTTATGGACATCGGGCCACACACCATCGAGCTATTTGAGGCCAAGTTGCGAAAGTGTAAAACAATTATCTGGAACGGTCCAGTTGGTGTGTTCGAGTTTCCCAAGTTCAGCAAGGGTACCCAGGCTATCGCAAACCTGCTGGCAGGCTTGGACGCTACCACCATCATCGGAGGCGGTTCCACCGCTGAGGCTGTCGAGGAGATGGGCCTGACAGATAAGATGACCCACGTCTCAACGGGTGGCGGGGCATCATTAAAGTTTCTGGAGGGCAAAACCCTGCCCGGGGTGGCGGTGCTCCAGGACAAGGAGAGCCGATGATAGGGCTTGATCAAATAAGGGAGATCGTAAGCCCCACCCCATCCAAGATCGTGCTCCTGGTCATCGACGGCCTAGGAGGGCTACCCCATCCCGATACAGGCAGGACAGAGCTGGAAAGCGCTAAAACCCCCAACCTCGATCGGCTGGCAAGAGCGGGTATCTGTGGCATGATCGACCCGGTTGGCTCGGGGATCACCCCGGGCAGCGCCCCCGGCCATCTGGCTCTCTTCGGATACGACCCGCTAAGGTTTATCGTGGGGCGGGGCATGCTGGAGGCCTTGGGCATAGACTTCGAGCTCAAAGCAGGGGATGTGGCCGCCCGGGGCAACTTCTGCACCATAGACGGGAGCGGTCTCATCACCGATCGCCGGGCAGGTCGCCTCTCCACCCAAAGGTGCTCCGAATTATGCCAGCTTCTAGACGGGATGAATATAGAAGGTGTGGCGATTCTTGTCTCTCCAGTACGGGAGCACCGTTTTGTGGCAGTTTTCCGTGGTGAGGGGTTCTTGAGCGCGCTTGGCGATTCCGATCCACAGCGGGAGGGACTCTCACCGAGGGATGTTATCGCTCACTCTTCCCGGGCTGAAAAGGCCGCAAGTATTGCCAATGAATTTATAGCTCAGTCAAGGGCTACCCTCGCCGATCGCTATCCCGCAAACATGGTGCTACTGCGGGGCTTTGCCCACTATCCCGATTTCCCCAAGATGAGCCAGGTCTTCAGTCTTAAACCGGCTGCCATCGCCCCCTATCCCATGTATCGTGGGCTGGCCAAGGTGGTGGGCATGGAGGTTCTCCCCACAGGCGCCACCGTTGAGCAGCAGCTTTCCACCCTGGCCGAACACTACGATAGCTACGATTTTTTCTTTCTCCATGTTAAAGAGACCGACATCGCTGGCGAGGACGGCGACTTCGCGCGAAAGGTCATGGTTATCGAGGAGGTGGATCGGGCCCTGCCCCGGCTCATCGACCTCAATCCGGAGGTCATCATCGTTACCGCTGATCATTCCACCCCTGCAGTATTAAAGGGGCACAGTTGGCATCCCGTCCCCTTTCTACTGTGCTCCAAACTGTGCCGCCCCGATGGGGTGGTAAAGTTCTCGGAAAGGGACTGCGTTAGCGGGGCCCTGGGGAGGTTTCCGGCAACCAATGTTATGCCTCTGGCCTTGGCAAATGCCCTGAAGCTTAAGAAATTTGGAGCGTAAGATGAGAGCACCAATGATCGCCGGCAACTGGAAGATGAATACCACACTGGCGGAGGCCGCAGCCCTGGTAAGGGAGATGAAGGAGGGGCTTGAACGCATAGCGGGCGTGGAGAAGGTGCTCTGTCCTCCTTTCCTTTCGTTATCTTTGGTTAAGGAGCTTCTTCGGGGCTCATCTATCAAGGTAGGAGCGCAAAATATGTACTTTGAGGAGCAGGGTGCCTACACCGGTGAGATTTCACCCTTGATGCTTTGCGGAATTTGTCAGTATGTTATTCTGGGCCATTCCGAGCGCAGGCAATACTTCGGTGAGACCGATGAGGTAGTGAACAGGAAGGTTAAAGCAGCGCTCGCCGCGGGGCTAACCCCGATCCTTTGCGTTGGGGAACGGCTTGAGGATAAGGAAGCGGAAAGGACTGAGGAGGTGGTAACCAGGCAGGTGACAGGGGCGCTTCAGGGCATTGAATCGCTTAACGGGATGGTTATCGCCTATGAGCCTATCTGGGCTATAGGCACGGGAAGAGCAGCGACCGGTAAGGGGGCAAATGCTACCATCAGCATTATCAGGGAGACAGTAGCTCAGCTCTACAGTGAGGGGATCGCCCAGGGGATCAGGATTCTATACGGAGGAAGCGTGGCCGCTGCCAATATCGCCGAATTTATCAGACAGCACGAGATCGACGGTGCCCTGGTAGGGGGAGCGAGCCTAAAAGCGAAGGAATTTCTAACTATCGTGGAGCAAACGGCAGCGATCAAGAAATGAGCCACCTTATTGCGATTGTGGGCCCCACCGCGGTGGGCAAGAGCGCTCTGGCGATCCATCTGGCACAGGTCTTTGGTGGCGAGATCGTTAGCGCCGACAGCCGCAAAGTTTTTCGTAGTATGGACATCGGCACGGCGAAGCCAAGCCCCGAAGAGCGCGCCCTGGTCCCCCACCACCTCATCGATATAGTCGACCCGGACCAGGATTTCACCGTCGCCCTTTATCAGGAGATGGCCATAAGGGCAATCGAGGATATTCAGCGGCGGGGGAGGCTAGCGCTCTTGGTTGGCGGCAGTGGACTTTATTTGCGGGCGCTGGTAGGAGGCTTCAGAATCCCCCATGTTCCCCCGGATGCTGAACTGAGGCGTAGCCTGGAGGAGAAAGCGGCATCGGAAGGCTATATGGCGCTCTATGAGGAACTAAAGGGGATCGACCCCACTGCGGCGCAACGTATCGACCCGCGCAATGTGCGTCGGGTGATCAGGGCGCTTGAGGTTTTTCGTACTACCGGGCTCCCCTTCTCCCAGCTCCAGGGAAGCTCGCCTTTGTTGCAGAGTCTTCGCACTTTAACCATTGGGCTCACTGCCGCTAGAGGGGATTTGTACCGTAGGATTGATTCCAGGGTGGATCGTATGATGGAGCAAGGCCTAGTTCAGGAGGTAGAGGGGCTTCTGGAGCGGGGCTACTCGCTTGACCTCCCGGCGATGTCGGGGCTGGGCTACAAGCAGATCGGGCAATATCTTAAAGGGGAAGTCGACCTTTCTAAGGCGGTGCAGCGGATAAAATATGAGACCCACCGCTTCGCCCGCCATCAATATGCCTGGTTCCGACCCAACGATGAGGCAATCCACTGGTTTGAGGCAAGGAATGGGATGGAGGAACCAATTTGCAGCCTCATTCAAGGATTCATATCTAAAAATACAGGGATTAAATCGGCAGAGTCAGGAAAACGCACTAAAGCTACTGACAAGGATAAATTGTTAGTAAATCAGGATTGAATTAACAGAGCAACCGAGAAAGGCGAAAAAATGAAATTCGCTAAGCTGCAGGCGACGGGCAACGATTTCATATTTATCGATGCTGATGAAGAGCACAATTGGTCGCCGCTGGCAAAAGCCATGTGCCACCGCCACTTCGGCATCGGCGCCGATGGTCTCATCGTCCTACTCCCTTCACAGGTTGCCGATTTGCGGATGCGACTGTACAACCCGGATGGTTCGGAGGCAGAGGCCTGCGGTAATGGGCTGAGGTGCCTCGCCAGATATGCCATCGATAGGGGACTAGTCGATGCCAGGGAGCTGGCGGTGGAAACGCTGGGCGGCATGAGAAAGGTGCGCTCTCATGGAAACCTCATCCAGGTAGATATGGGGAAGCCTAAGTTTAAGGCCGATGAGATACCGATGCTCATCGAGGAGGAACTTGACATAATCCTAGATTATCCTATTATCGTTCAGGGCAAAAAACTCCTTTTAACCTGCCTTTCTATGGGAAATCCCCACGCCGTCTGCTTCTTAGATGAGCCAATAGTAAACTTTCCTCTTGCCGAACTGGGGCCCGTGGTGGAAAAGCATCCTCTGTTCCCTGACAGGATCAACTTTGAAGTGGCCAACGTGCTAAGTCGAAAACCGACCGAGAAGCTCCAAAAAATCGAGGCCAGGGTCTGGGAGCGTGGGGTAGGGGAGACCCTCTCCTGCGGCACAGGTGCCTGTGCGGTGGCGGTGGCGGCCCGACTTCATGACCGCGTGGCCGGCGATGTCGATATAATATTACCGGGAGGCGTGCTCACGGTTGCTTGGGACGCGGTTGGGGAGGTGATGCTCCGCGGACCTGCGGAGATGGTGTTTCAGGGTGAATGGCCTGACTAGGCGTGGACATCTTGTGTTCAGGTAATTAAAATATTGGAGGAGTTAGAATGGATGAAAGTCTGGCTGAGAAAATCAAGCCCAGCGCTGACCTACGCGGCGATGATCTAAGCGATGCCGATCTATCTGGTGCCACGCTGGTGCAGGCCGATATGCTGAATTGCGACCTTTCCGGGGCGAATTTATCCGGCGCTGACCTGAACGGCGCTGATCTCACCGATGCCGACCTTTCGAATGCCAACCTCACCGGCGCCAATTTAACTCGTGCCAGACTGCGCGGCACGCTCTTCAGCGGCGCTGACCTCACCGGCGCTGTATTAGCCCAAACCGATCTCGAGGGCGCCGACTTCAGCGGGGCAAAGCTCGATGTGGAGAAGCTCGACATCTCCGGTGCCAGAGCCTGGCAGCAGGCGAGGTGGGATCCGCTAGTGTTTGAGGCACTGAAAGTAAAGTTTGAGAAGTAGGCCTTAGTTCGCAAAATGAGAACGGCTAGGCGTATTGAAAACCTGCCGCCCTATCTCTTCGTCGAGATCTCGCGGAAAATCGCGGAGAAGCGGGCTCATGGGGAGGATGTGATCAGCCTCGCAGTCGGCGATCCGGATATCCCCACGCCCCGGCATATCATCGCGCGGTTGTGCCAGGCAGCCCAGGACCCCCAAAATCATCGCTATCCTGAGTCAGAGGGCCTCCCCGAGTTCCGCCGCGCCATTGCCCAGTGGTATGAAAGAAGATTTAGCGTGACCCTTGATCCGGACAGGGAAGTATTGCCCCTCATCGGTGCTAAGGAGGGCATCGGGCATATCGCCCTCTGCTTCATCGACCCCGGAGATATCGCCCTGGTCCCCGACCCGGCCTATCCCGTCTACTCCATAGGAACCATGTTCGCCGGTGGCTCTTCGCACTATATGCCGCTTACTGAAGATAACGATTTTTTACCCGATTTGGATCGTATTCCGGGGAATATTGCTCGAAAAGCGAAAATATTGTGGATCAATTATCCCAATAACCCCACGGCGGCGGTGGCGGGGCTCGAATTCTTTGAGCGAGTGGTCGCCTTTGCTAAAAAATATGACATCGCTGTTTGCCATGATGGCCCCTACACTGAGGTGGCCTTCGATGGCTACCGCCCGGTGAGCTTTCTTGAGACAGCTGGAGCCAGGGAGGCCGGGGTGGAATTTCATTCCCTCTCCAAGAGCTACAATATGACCGGCTGGCGGGTGGGCATGGTTGTGGGGAATGCCAGGATCATTGACGCCCTTAGAAGGGTAAAGTCGAACCTTGATTCGGGGATTCCCCAGGCGATCCAGCACGCCGCCATCGAGGCGCTAACGGGGCCGCAGGATTGCGTTTCAGAACATAATGCGATATATCAGCGCCGCCGCGACCGGTTGCTCCAGACACTTAGCCAGATAGGGCTTAAGGCCAAGCCCCCGCGCGCCAGCCTCTATATCTGGGCTAGGGTTCCTGACGGCTATACCTCGCTAGAATTCGTCACCTCGCTACTAGAGGAGGCTGGGGTCGTGGTTACCCCGGGCATCAGCTACGGGAAGCATGGGGAAAGCTACATCCGTCTCTCCCTGACCATTCCCGATGAGCGCCTGGAGGAAGCCCTGGCCCGGCTTACGGCATGGCACAAGCAGAAATTGACATAAGGAGATAGCCATCGCCAGGAATACGTATCCCACCAGACCATCAATTGAGCGAGCCTTTATGGTAGGGGTAGAGGTGAAGGGGGCCAGAAATATCTGGTCTATAGATGACTCCCTTGAAGAGCTGGCTCTGTTAGCGGTTACCGCCGGGGCTGAGGTAGTGGGGGCACTGGTGCAGCGTCTGCAACGGCCAACGCCCACCTATTATCTGGGCAAAGGAAAGCTAGAGGAGCTCGCCGCGCTCAGGGAGGAGACAGGGTATGATGTGGTCCTCTTCGACGATGAGCTTTCACCGACCCAACAGAGAAATCTGGAACAGGCTCTCGAGGTCAAGATCATCGACCGCACCGCCCTGATCTTGGACATCTTCGCCAAGCGAGCCCGGACTCATGAGGGGCGCCTTCAAGTGGAACTGGCGCAGCATGAGTATCTCCTGCCTCGCCTCGTGGGGCAATGGAGCCACCTGGAGCGTCTCGGCGGTGGCATTGGCACCAGGGGGCCTGGCGAGTCGCAATTGGAGACCGATCGGCGCCTCATCCGCCAAAAGATCCACCGACTCCAAAGGGAGATCGAGGGGGTGAGGAAGCACCGCGCCCTTTATCGGCGTCAGCGCAACCTGCAGGGCATCCCCCTTGTCTCCTTGATTGGTTATACCAATTCGGGTAAAAGCACCCTGCTGAATTCGCTGAGTAACGCCGATGTGTTTGTTGAGGACAAGCTCTTCGCCACCCTCGATCCGACCACCAGAAGGCTCACCATACCCGGTAAAAATGAGGTGCTGATCACCGATACCGTAGGCTTTATCCAGAAGCTACCACACACAGTGATCGCCGCCTTTAGAGCCACCCTGGAGGAACTGGAGGAGGCAGCCCTGCTCCTTCATGTTATTGACATAACGCATCGAAATGCTGTCGAGCAGAGCGTGACCGTGGAGAAGATCCTTACCGAGCTGGGGTTGAGTGAAAAGCCAAGGATAGCTGTTCTCAACAAGATTGACCTCCTCGCTCCCAGTGAGGAGGATATTGGCGAGTTTGCCAGCGCCATCAAGGATCAAGAGGCAGTATTGATCTCGGCGGCCAGGGGGTGGGGGCTCAGTGGCTTACTGGAGAGGATTGCGGAGAAGCTAGTGAGAAGTGGTTCGCACAATACGGGTTATGTAATGTAGTATACGGCGAAATACGTATTTGTTGACATAACAGGAGGAGGTGACCGAGATGGTCACTTAATGATAATGTTAATTTCATGCATTTTCAAACCTCCTCCCCCTGAGTCGAATTTACCAGACATAGCTTGTTCTGTGTTTCTTTGGACACTCCCCATCAAGGCAAAACAGCCATCTTTCCACCTCCTCCGTTACCTCCAATCCAGGTAGCTCTCCTTTCGTCTCCTTGCCCTTGTTGGGGGCGGAGATTATAATTGTAAACATAAACAGAAAACTTCCACGAGCCGGTAATGTTAGGAGGGAATATGAACAATAATAAGCGAAGTCTACTGCCCACCCTACTGGTAGTGGTACTAATCGTCGTTTCCTTTGGAGCGGGCTTTGCCTATTCCAAGCTATTTACCCCCGCTGCCCCGGAACTTCCTGAGGAGTTCAACACGTTGGGGGAGGTGTGGGAATTACTGTCTGAAGATTATGTCAACAATGAGGCGCTGGACCCTGAGGAGTTGAGTAGGGGGGCTATTGAGGGGATGCTTGAGGCATTAGGTGACCCTTATACCTCCTATCTTGAAAGCTATCAGTTGGTGTTGAGCAACCTGGAGGGCTCCTTCGAGGGCATCGGGGCGATTGTTTCCATGGAAGATGGTGAGCTGACCGTGGTCTCCCCTATCGCGGGCGGTCCGGCGGAGCGACAGGGGGTGAGGGCTGGCGATAAGATCCTGGAGGTCGATGGCGAGCCTACATCGGAGATGAACCTGATGGAGGCAGTACTAAAGGTCCGGGGGGATAAGGGCACCACGGTGACCCTCCTTATCCTGCACCAGGGTGAGACCACGCCGGTGTCGATCGAGATCGTTCGAGAGGAGATCAAGCTCGACAGCGTTTACCTGGATATGCTGGCCGAAGATATCGCACACATCCGGATCACCTACTTCGCGGAGCGCACCCCGGATGAGCTCACCTCGGCTCTAAATGATGCCCGTCAAAGTGGTGCATGGAGTATTATCCTCGACCTCAGGGGCAACCCCGGCGGTTATCTTAATGTCGTGGTAGATATGGCCAGCGAGTTCCTCGACGGCGGCATCATTCTTTATGAGGCTGATGGCGAGGGGGATATAATTAAGGAGTGGCCGGCAAGCTCTGGTGGGCTGGCTACTGATCTGCCTCTCATTGTTCTGGTCGATGGCAGCAGCGCTAGTGGCAGCGAGGTACTCGCCGGGGCACTCCGGGATCATGGGCGCGCCACGCTTATCGGCACCAAAACCTATGGCAAGGGTAGTGTCAATATCCTTCACCGGCTTAGCGATGGCTCAGCGCTGTATGTGACCACAGAACGATGGTTGACTCCAGACCGTCACCTGATAGAGGGAGTGGGGCTGATCCCGGATATTGAGGTGGAGATCACCGCAGAAGACATCGCAAGCGGGCGGGACCCACAACTGGAATTCGCAATTGAGTATCTTCAGGCTCAGTGATAAGGGACGCCGATGCGGTTTTTAATACCCTTGGTGACGCTTAATAAAATCGTTTAGTGAAGAAGGAAGACTTCTGGCGGCAGCTTGAAATAGCTTGCCAAGTATGGTAAAATAGGCTATGAAGACTATCAGCCTCAACCGTAAAGCATATCATGACTACGCTATTCAGGAGAGCGTTGAGGCAGGTATTGTCCTCACCGGCACTGAGATTAAGTCGATTCGGGCGGGAAGGGTAAATCTCCGTGATGGCTATGCCCGTCCCGAGGGCGATGAACTATGGCTATTTAATGTCCACATCGCCCGGTATGAGGCGGGTAGTCGCGACAATCACGAACCCACACGCCCCAGGAAGCTGTTGCTTCATCGCAGGCAGATCGATGAGCTTGCCGGTAAAGTGACACAAAGGGGCTTTACCTTAGTGCCCTTAAAGTTGTACCTTAAAAAGGGAGTCGCCAAGGTGGAGCTTGGCCTGGCCAGAGGAAAGAAGCTTTATGACAAGCGCGAATCCATGGCACGCCTCCAGGCGGAACGTGATATGGAGCGCGCCATGAAGCTGGCGAAGCAGAGGTTTTGATATCCTTTGGTGAGGCTTAATAAAATCCCTTGGTGAAGAATAAAAAAAGGGGACGAGAGGTTTCGACAGGGGAGGAGCGCTACGGGATTGCAGGCCGAGGTGCCACTTATCTCGCAAAACAAGTGGCAAAAAAGTAACTGACGAATACGTCTACGCTAGCTAAGCGAGACACGTCCCCCTAACCTCCCTCGATGGGCTGGGGATGACGACGAGCAGTCGAGGTGCGGCAATCCTGACGTCGATAAGGGTGGCTAAAGAATTTATCGACTGGCGCAACCGTACTCGGTCGGCAGAGGACGGTTGGGTGAGAGCAAAGAGCAGACTAAGCTTGTAGCATATCCTGGGGTGACCTTCTCTGGACGGGGAGTTCGACTCTCCCCCGTCTCCACCATTTATGTCAAATAGCGCTAGCCATTAGAGGCTGGCGCTTTTCTATTCGTAGTTGTTGCCGTCCTTCAGACATACGTGAAACGAAGGATGGTATCAACCTGATCAACGTCTTCTTTAAGGGCTCTCCCCCCGAAAGGGTAACCCCTCCCCCCGACTCTATATAGAATGGAAGGTCTCTCATCACCTCTTCCAGCAGAAGGGCGGTGGTGATCTCACGCCCCACCATCCTAAGGGCGTTGGCGTCGCAGACGCCTATGCATTGCCCGCAGAGATCACACCTGGACCTATCCACCCTCTCCCTACTCTCAAAGTTGATAGCCTCTAGAGGGCAGACCTCCTGGCACTTGCCGCAGCTAATACACCTCCTCTCGATAAACATGATCTCTTTCCTCTTTCGTATCGACTCAGGGTTCTGGCACCAGAGGCAGGAGAGGGAACAGCCTTTAAGAAACACGATAGTTCTAATACCAGGACCATCATGGATGGAGAATCTCTGGATATCGAATATAATGCCGCTCTTATATGCCACAGTGTTCCGTTCTCTCAATGATTTCGTCTTTAGCCTCTTTGGGAAGATCGGCAAATGAAGCGTTAAATCCGCCTATCCTCAACAGCGGGCCGCGCTGCCTATCCAGGTTCTTCCAGTTGTCGATATAATAGACGCCCTGAAATGCGCCAATAAGGGTGACTCCGTTCGGGTATCTATCGTCACCGGGGCCCCGCGGGGCTTTTACTCCGAAACCGGCCTCCCGGCTGGCACCAGTATGTTTGACAATGGGATAGCGCTGGAGATACTCAAGGGGGGAGCCTGAAGAAGCGAAAGGGAACGACGCCAATTTATACCCCAAGGCGTGTCCGGGAGATGATCTCTTGTTTTGCAGTGTCAGGAAGGTCATCGAAATATGCGCAATAGCCCGATACCCGTACTACAAGCTCTGGATATTTCCCTGGATTGCGGCGGGCGTCCTCCAGCATCTCCGGGTCGAGCACGTTTAGTTGCATCTCCATCCCCCCTGAATCGAAAAAGCCTTTCACCAAAGCAACCAGGATATTCACTCCTCGATCACCGGCCAGAGTATGGGGGTCAAAACGAAGGTTTAGGGCGTAACCGTTGGGCGCTAAGGTGGAGTCTACGTGCGCTACCGAGTTGAGTAGGGCAGTGGGCCCCAGGCGGTCCCGTCCGTTTGACGATCCCAGGCTGGCTGCGAATGGTTCCCCAGCCTTTCTCCCGCTGGGCAGAGCGCCCACTTTCTGCCCGAAGACTATATGACATGTCACGGAGTAGAATCCAGGCACATAGGGGCCTCCACGCGTGTTGCGGTGTCGGGCAAGAGCCGAGTGGAAAATACGTGCTGCTAGATCGGCATAGCCATCGGATAACGCATGGTCGTTCCCATACTTAGGGGCGTTTAGCAGCCCGGCCTGGATCTCAGGACTAGAGGTGAAGTTGTTACGCAGTGCCTTCAGTATCTGGGCCATAGTATACTTATGTTGCCGGAATACCACTTCATCCAGAGCTGCTAGAGAATCTGCCACGTCTGCTACCCCTACCCCCTGGATACCGCTGGAGTTATAAAAGGCCCCTCCCGCAGTGACATCTCGTCCTGAATCCAAGCAGCCGTCTACCAGCATGGAGGAGAGAGGGGTGGGATGGTAGTTACAATTCCCTTTCTCGATCACCTGCAAGTCACCTATCATGCGTGCCACCATGTGCTCCACCTGCACCCGGAAGGCCTCAATCACTTGGTCAATATTGGTGAACGAGGTAGGAACAGGGGTGGCGGCACCTACTCGCCGGCGACCCTTTAGTCGCCTTCCGCGATTAAGTGCCAGCTCGAGGCAGAGGGGAAGATTGAAGAGTGCGGCATCCGTGGAGAAAAAGCTATTCCCCGGCAAGGCCAGCTCAACGCAACCCACGACCCCGTAGTTACGTGCCTCCTCCAGGGGATAGCCGTGAGACACGAGGGACGCTATAGCAGCTCCGTCATTGAAGAGCGCTGGTACCCCGTTACCTTGTCTCGCTACCTCCGCGACTCGTCTAAGGTAATCCTCAGGAGAATCAGCGTGAACGCGTGCCTGGTAGTTGGGATCACGGAGACCGGATTCCTCCATTACGTCGAGAAGGAGGTAGGTGAGATCGTTGACGGCATCCTTTCCCTCACGATCCATACCGCCTACTATGGCTGCCTGCACCACAAGGTAGCCGCCGTGGTACTGGCTGACTTTCTCCGAGAGGAGGAAGACGTGCTCGGTAGCCTTGGCAGAGAAGCAGAGCAGAAGCTCGCGGGCTCGCTCTGGGGTGATTCTTCCTTCATCCAGGTCACGCTGGTAGTAGGGATAAAGATACTGATCCATCCTACCAAAGGAGACAGCGGAATTGAGCCCCTCTAGGTTTACTGCTATATGGGTTAGCCACAGGGACTGCAGAGCTTCATGAAAGGTCTCCGCCGGGCCATGGGGGACCTTTTTGCAAATACGCGCTATTTCGCTGAGCTCGGCGGCGCGCCAGGAATCCTTTTCTTCGGCCGCCAGACGCTCGGTCTCCTGCGCCAGGCGCTTGGAATAATCAACCAGACCCTCGCAGGCTATGCGCGCTGCACGGTGGAGGTCTCCCTCTTTTCCCTTAAAAGCCTCCAGATAACCCTTCACGCCCAGCTTGAGCATCTTTTCATAGTTAGGAAGAAAGTGCCCGATGCCACCAGCCTCATTAATCAGGTAATATGTTGCGTTAAGCTGTTCCACTGCATAGCGCAGAAACTTTGCATAACGTGGCGAGAAGGCACGAAAAGGCATGTTGCGAAAGAGCCAATAAGGGAAGACGCGAAAGAGCAGCTTCAAACGGTCGCGCCAGGCTATTCGTAATGGGTTGGTCTTCCTCCTGCCTATCCACAGCAAGTCGGTGCCCATGAAAACGCCGGCTAGCTCAGGTTGGATAAGGCATGAGATGCGGTGGCTGCCCATGTTGCCGACGATCAGCTCATCGGGAAAGATGCGCACCGACTTATGCCAGAGGAGATGGCGCAGGGCTTTAGCTTTGCGAATAACCATTGGCTCGGTTCGATCGTCGTGATGCTTGAAGTAGTCGGTAATGAGATATGCCCGCTCCGGGCACAGGCAGACCGGGGTTGAGAGGAGCTCCTGCTTTATACGCTTGAAGCGCTGCGATCCTTCTTTTGCCTCAATGGTTTTCGTATTTTCTCTCACACGTACTCCCCCTTTGCTCATATTAAATTATACCACGAGTTCTTGACGACTTTATATCTTTTTGAAGAAATCATATCTAGAGAATTCTATGCGGAAAGGCCTTAACTAACAAATCTGGATGCCATATTAGAAACCGGGGATTGGGGTAGCTTGCACTAGCTGAGCAGCAAGTAGCAACTCTGCGGCAGTGGTATCTTAATAGGTTGGCATTCATGAAGTAGCTACACGATCAGTAAGGGATGTTGTTGGTTATAGAATATGACTGCTAGGGCACGCCTTTCAGCCAAGAGCCGCAGGGTTGGTGGGTTTCGTGGAGATTGAACCTTCCCCGTCTACACCATTATGTAAAGTAGCGTCAGCTAATCAGGGCTGGCTCTTTTTATATTCCGATGAGGATTTTTATATGGTGATATAGATCGACTCGAATGACACACCCAACGACAATGGCGGTGGTGGCAGATTTTTATGGTTCCAGCGGAATAAGGAACCTGAGGATTATATAAATCAAGATACCCCCTCCGCCAAAGAATAGTGTCGCCACCGCGATGACTCTGACGATCGTTGGATCGATGTTAAAATGCTTCGCCAAGCCACCGCATATACCCCAAATCATCCTTTCATCTTTGCTTCGATATAGCTTCTTCGCCATAACTCCCTCCCATGTTAGTCACCAACCTATGCCCACTTGCGTTCCCAAAAACTGATAAACCCGGCGCTATCCGCATGGGCCATTTCTACCCACATCAAAACTCCGCCATCAGTTCAACAATGAGCAGCAATAATTTTATGATAGGCTCCTGCTAAGCTAACTGATTCATCAAGCCTTGTTTTCGTCTTTACCCTCTATCCTTTCAACTTCGATGGTGCATTCCGTGACCAAAGCAGCAATTGCTCCGATTGCAGCTAGCACTGGAACCGCCAGTATTGTGACCGCGGTTAAAGGACCACCAACAGTCAGCGGAATATCTATTAGGGCTTTCTCATCATGTATCACACGAACTCGCCTGATATTCCCCTCATGTACAAGTTCCTTCACTTTCCCAACTAGGTTGCTTCCAGCTACATTAAACCTCTCAGTAACAGCCATGTTGAACCTCCTCCTATGAAAGCATAGTGTAAGTCCTTATCTATCAACTTCAACTTTTCTTCAGATCGCATCAGCCCCTTTGGCCTCGGCTTCTTTTTTAGGGTTTGGATCATCCTTTAAGTTGACTGTTAGTTCACTTACCTAACCCGTGCCTCAGCTTTACATCTAAGTTGATGGAATGGTGGATGGCTCTCTTTCTTTAGGCCTGCGTACGGCCAAGACGATCATGAAAGCCCCGATTAGTAGCGCTACTATTCCCCCAAGGAGAAGCCCCAGACCAATCCCAAACAGCCAAGGAACCTTCGCCCCAAATACGATGCTAAGGTCGAGACCGGCCGACCCGTCCTCGTTCATCGCCACAAGCGACCAGGTGCCTGCCTCCAGTTCCCACTCCAGGGTCCGGGTTCCAGGGCCATGTGCCTTCTCTTCCCAGAATGTTTGGGTGGTGGGCGCTGCCGGCTCAGAATTGCCTGGGTGATTTCTGTATTCCAGTCTATCGGGGTTGATGTCAAGCTCTATGACCTCATCATACTCGACATCCATAAGGTAATCACTCAAATCACTCTCATCGGCTACCCCCATAAAGATGTTTTTCGAGGGATCATCGTTTGAGCCTTTCACCTTGAAGATAACCAGGTCACCCCAATCCCATGCCCACCACGACCCTACTTCTATATCGGTGGGCTCGGAAACGATGGCATAGGAATCTTTGTCAATCAGGATGGTCTCTGTAGAAAAGTACCCTTCGTCGTCTGTAAGGGCACTGTTTGCCCATAGCGCACTCCCACCGGCAGCCATCAGGCCGAAAGCTACCAACACTACGATGACTCCGAAGACCAGTAGCAGAATCTTTCCTGCGCTCATAATAACACCTTTTTATTCTCTACTAATGCCACTCCTTCTTTAGCTCAGGCCCTACCTATGCGGAATACCTTGGTTCCGCACTTGGGGCATACACCCTGAGTAGCGGGTTTCTTATTCTTCATCATAATAGATTTGGGATTCTTGATTTCCACTTTGGCACGGCACTTCATACAATATGCTTGCATTAGTACTCCTCCTTTCTGTGGGGGGAGCATGAACTATTCATATAGCAAATGTCAATAGGCTGAGCGACGCCGAGTAGCCATTCTCGCCATCATCGAAATAGGGTAGTCGAATGTTGCTTTTCGTGGTACACTTTCATATACTCTACTACTCAACGTCCATTGTCAGACAAGGAATACCGAACTGGGCGGCAGGATACAAATGGAGCAGATACTGGGGAAAAGGTTCGAGCCTAAGAAGATCATAGACAACCCATCGGAGGAGAGCCTCCGTGCATGGGCCTTGGAGCACGGCGGGCTCATAAGCGAGTTCGGCAACCTCTCGGTAAAGACCAACGTGCGGAACAGAATGGCGAAGTTGACTGAGGTAATACTTGACCAGCCGGACCCAGAAGACGCCGAGCTGGTCCACAATGTCCTCGACTATCTGAAGCAGAAAGAAGTGATAGCACTGGACAGGGTCATGTGCTCAACACCGGGGTTCAAGAAGCACTGTAGGTTGTATGTCACGGCCGAGTACGCTAGGCTCCCCTTGATGTGGGGCAATACCCTGTTCCCGTCTGAAGAGAAGGAGCCCGATTTCATAGCACTCACGGTGCCGGAATGGCAGGAGAAGAAGGTGCTCGTGTTTCCTGCAGCCGGATTGACGATCATCCTAGGGAGTGACTACAAGGGCGAGAATAAAAAGGCCATGCTCCGGCAGGTCATGTATTGGGCCAAGAAGCAGGGGCATCTCGGTCTTCATGCTGCAAGCAAGGTATTGCGCATATACAGGGGCAAGGAGTTGAGAGATTTCGGATTTCTGCTGTTCGGACTCAGCGGGACTGGTAAGACCTCCCTGTCTTGCCATTCGCACTGGCTGGGCTATCCTGAGACAGTCGTTATTCGGCAGGACGACGTCGTGATATTGAAAAAGGACGGCGCGGCGGTCGGCACTGAGGACTCATTTTATATAAAGACTGATGGCCTGGAGCCTAGCTCTCAACCCCTGCTCTATGCGGCGGCCTTGAGCCCCAGGGCCATATTGGAGAATGTGTTGGTACATCCAGAGACGGGAAAGGTCGATTTCTTCGACAGCAGCCTGACTTCCAATGGCCGTGCAATGGTCAAGAGAAGGGACATAGCATTTACCGACGAAAGCGTGGATCTGGAGAAGGTGGATTTCATTGTGTTCATCACCAGGAGACAGGACATCATGCCTCCGGTCGCGCGCCTCAGTCAGGGCTGGGCAGCAGCGGCCTTTATGCTCGGCGAGTCCGTAGAGACCTCGGCCGGCGACCCGACCGAGGCGGGCAAATTGCTCAGAGTAGTGGGCACAAACCCGTTTATCGTCGGTTCCCGGACGGAGGAGGGGAACATGTTCCTCGACATCCTCCGGGCCAATCCCGACATCCAGTGCTTCTTCTTGAACACGGGGGCTGTTGGAGGCATGGTCAGGGGCCAGAATATCTCCGTGAGAGATTCGCTGAAAATACTGGAGATGATTGCCAAAGACAAAATCAAGTGGGTGAAAGACGATTTCTGGGGATACGAGGTGCCTGCCGAGATACCCGGTGTCGAAATGGACCGCTTCGACCTCAACAATCACTACGATGACGAGCAGATAGATGAGCTATCACAGAACTTGAGGAATGAGAGAGTGAACTGGCTTTCGCAGTTCCCGGGCCTGAATCGAGACATCCTCAGAGCTCTCAATCCGTGACCTCCCCTGCCAAACCTCATTGCTGCAAGCTCACCGAACCGTCTTCAGAAATCCAGCCAAACGAGACCGGGCAGTACCCTTCCCCCCACCAAGCTCGATCTCAGTCTCAAGTCTGTGATTGTGCCATGCACCGGCACGAGTACCGAAACGAAGTGCTCATGGAACTCTGGAAAATGTATATACAAATTCATACTGTCCTGAACCTACCTCAACAACTGTTGCAGTTTCTTCCTGATGAGTACCAATAATGCCTTCAGCCTCGCTCAGTGCCTGCCCTGTCTCCGTTACCTGCTCCATGATTGCACCGGGAAGGCGCACAGTGGCGCTAGTATTGGCGGGAATGTTGACGGACAGTCGAAACTCACCCTTCTCAGTCAACTCCCAAGCCGACTCGATTTCGCCGTACATTGAATTAAAGGTGGCACGGGCATGAGTGAGGCCGCCGCCGGGTTGCGGCTGAATCAGCGTGTGCTTGAAGCCGGGTGTGTCCGGGGCAACCTCTAGCCCTGCTACTACGCGATACAGCCAGTCACCTATAGCACCAAACGCATAATGGTTGAGAGAGTCAGTACCACTCCTCTTAATTGAACCGTCTGGCCGGATGACATCCCATCTCTCCCATATCGTTGTTGCACCATGTTTGACTTGGTAGAGCCAAGAGGGCGGGGTCTCTTGATTTAGTAGGTCGTAGGCGACATCCGTCTGCCCGTATTTGCTGAGAACATGGCACAGGTGAGGGGTGCTCACAAATCCTGTCGTCAGGTGGTTGTCGTGTTTGCGTATGTTTTCAGCTAGATACCGGGCTGCTTTGGGTCGCAGTTCCTCTGGCAGCAGGTCAAATGCCAATGACAAAACGTAAGCGAACTGCTTATCGGGTTTGATACGGCCATCTTCTCTGACAAACTCGGCGCAAAATGCCGCTTTGACCTTTTCGTGCAGAGTGGTATATCGTTCAGTATCGGCTGTTTTGCCCAGAATGCGTGCAATCTGGCGCATAAGGCCGGTTGAATAGGCGAAGAATGCCGTTGCCACCAACGCTGGGGGATTTATGAAATTGGAGAACAAGTTCTTGGCAGGGCCTACCCCGGGAGCCAGCCAATCCCCCCAGTGACAGCCCGTGTTCACGACATACCGCTGGCGTTCTCGTTTTCGGTTACCGAACCAGTTTACCGGGTTTAGCAGCCATTTGAGTGGAATTCGGGTGGCTCGCTGCTCTAGATAGCCTACCCACGCGGCCATACTCTCGTACTGTTCTTCCAAAACACGCATATCGCCGTAATAGAGATAAAGTGTCCATGGCACCACCGTCGCCGCATCTCCCCAGCCAACAGACCCATGCAAACGCTTCATCAAACCAATGCTGTAGGCTTTGGTAAGGGGTACCACGATGGGTATACTGCCGTCTTCCCACTGTTCCAATGCCAGGTCTTTCAGCCACTTTGCCAAAAAGGCCGCCACTTCCATGTTGAAGCTGGCCGTTCGCGCATAGATCTGAATGTCACCTGTCCACCCGGCTTTTTCCCGCTGTGGGCAGTCAGTGGGGACCTCGATGAAATTGCTCTTTTGCGCCCAAACGATATTGTGCTGCAATTGATTGATCAGCGGGTGGGAACATTCAAAATGTCCAGTCGGTGGTAAGTCGGAATGGAGCACAATTCCAGTGAGGCTGTCCAGGGTAGGTTCACCGGGGTAACCATCCACTGCTACGTAGCGGAAGCCGTGGAAGGTAAAATGCGGCTCATATATTTCTTCACCTTCCCCCTTCAAGGTGTACTGCACCGTTTGCCTGGCCCGCCCCAGGGTCTTTATCCCCAAGATCTCTACCCCTAGGTTCTTCATATAGAAGTTGCCTTTGTGATCGAGAACTTCGCCATGACGCAGAGTGACAACAGTACCTGCCGGCCCTTGCACCACCAGACACACCCGACCGGCCATATTCTGGCCCATGTCGAACACCGTTTCGCCAGCCGGGGTATGGATGATTTCGATAGGCTTGATTTCTTCGATTTTGCGTACGGGGGGACTAGCCTGAGCCACCAGCATTCCCTTACTATGGTCGATGATCGCCACACCTGACCAATCGCTGTCATCATAACCCGCTTTGCTCCAACCGCGTTTTTCCAACCGTGCATCATAAGTTTCACCATCGAAGAAGTCGGATTTGAGGATCGGACCGGTTGTTGCCTTCCAGCTGTCGTTGGTGCCTACGATCTGTGCCTGGCCATCTTTATAGAAAATGTGGAGTTGTAAAAGCAGGGCAAGTTTATCACCATAATTGTTGCGCTTTAACGAGAAACCATGCTGACCGCGATACCAGCCATCACCCAGCGTCACGCCAATAGCGTTTTCACCCGCAACGAGCAAATCGCTGACATCATAGGTTTGGTACTGCAAACGGTGATGGTAGCTGGTCCAACCGGGGGTGAACACCCGATCGCTCACACGCTGTCCGTTAATTTCAATTTCATATAAGCCCAGGCTGGTGGCGTAAGTGCGGGCGGATTCGATCTCCCCCTCAACGTGGAAGGTGGTGCGTAGCATTGGACAAGGGTTAGAGTTCTTAGGGTCTTCTTCAAGATCTGGCTGAATCCATCCTGCCTGCCAATCAGATGGGTTGAGCAAGCCCATCTCCCAGAAGGCGGGCTCGCTCCAGGACGAAGGTAGATCATCGCCGTTCCAGACGCGGACCTGCCAGTAGCAACGCTGTCCTGACCGCAAAGCAGGGCCTCGGTAGGGCTGATGAATGGAGGCATCGGTCAAAACCTTGCCAGTATCCCACAGCAGGTCACCAGCTGTGGTCAGGGCTTCAACACTTTCGGCAACCCGAATCTGGTAGGCTGCTTGGACAGCGCCGCGCTGTCGAGAGGTCACTTGCCAGCTAAGTCGCGGTTCAGGTACATCGATACCCAATGGGTTGATGAGGTATTCACACCTGAGGAAATCCGGCTGCATCTTTGCGGAAGTTGGCGAATCTTCGTGAGGCTCCGACATTTCATGTCCCCCTGTGTGTACACTACTATAAGGATTCTCGCTATTAAGTCATGTCTGGATACTTCGGCACAGTGTTCTATCCGCTGCGTCCTTTGTCGCTGTCTGACTGGTGGGACACCCTTCGTGCTGTCGCCTTCCTACAGTCCGCCTCGTTTGCTCAGAACTCGCGCTTCATATTCCCCAATCGCGGATCTATGCCTGCCCCTCATGAACCGCTCTCCGGAGACAGCAGACATCCCACACCGTGCCTAAAGGCATGCTTCTAAGATTTCGAGAACTGGGGGTAGTTCTTGTAGAAGCCTTCCCGTATTTCTCCAGGCACGCGATTGGCTGGGCATGACAGGTGGTAACAACGCGTGCATTGTGTCCGCTGCACCGTCCATGAAGCTGCAATCAATGCCCATGTAGTTATTCCCAAAAGCAACCACTGCTGGCTAATGACGAAAAATGGTACATAGTATAGAAACAGCACAGCACCATATAGAAGCCAGATAATGCCCTCGACTTTATTCATGGGACCCGGATTAAACCTGGGTATCTTTGGTAAGCCCCAATTAGCATGACACCTTAGGAAGAAGCCTTCTTCGGCGTAGTGAGGACAATGGCGGCACAGCACTAATGCCTCGACATACCCAAAGAACAGCACAGCAAGGCCAATCCACACACCCAGCCCAATCCAGAATTCGCCTATTACCATCCCAGCCAGGAACGGGATAGCCCAGCCGATAAATAGAACCGCGAAGTCAGTGAGGTCTCTTCTTGTATGGACGCAGAGTAGCTTGCCTTGGACTTCACAACCTTCACAGGTCTGGCGCGAGCAAGCGGCCGCAGTTTTTTTGCTATTATCTCGGCCCGCCTTGCTTTCGTTCATTATGCAGATTACCGATTTTTTCCCTGCTGCCCCCGCAACGTGCTTGCCCAATTATACCATGCTCGCCTACCAGGCAATAGCCAGATGAGAACTTGTCATCAGGTTCAAGAATGTGGGTTGGCTAGATGCAAGATACTAAACTGAGCTGGTCAGCGGCATTGACAGCTAGCAAGCAGGGGTATATAAAGTTGACTAACAAATAAAGCACAATGAAGAACTACATCAAGAGACAAACGATGGGTAATTGGAGCAGGCGGCTCCTGATTCTTGCAGGAACCATCTTTGTAGGACTTGCAGTTCTTGGCGTATTACTACCTCTTTTACCTACTACTCCTTTCCTTCTGCTAGCTGCCGCGTGCTATGCTAGAAGTTCAAAAAGGTTTAGCAATTGGCTCTTGAGTAACAGATTCTTTGGAAAAGTCATTAAGAACTACCTAGAGGGAAAAGGAGTCCCATTGAAACTGAAGGCTTGGTCCATTTCACTCCTCTGGATAACGATAGGATGTTCAGTCGCTTTCGCGGTTCATATTCTTGCGGTTAGAGTCATTCTCATCATAATAGCTATTGGTGTCACCGTGCACATTCTCTCTATTCGCACGCTACGTCAATTGTGAGAGAGTTTCTCATAAGTGCCAAAGGTGACGTCTATTCCAAGAGCTGCCTCCTCTACCCCTCACTAACCTCGCTCTCAATTCTAATCTTTCAACTTCATCAATAATCACCACCCGTTCAGCTACATCACTAGCTTGGTGGCTTACAGCCTCTCCTACAAATCAGCGCACCACGTTTGAAATACCCCCCGGTCGTTTAGAGACGCTCGTGTCATAGACTTGACCTACTTAGGACAGTTATCTCCATAACCGCCGTCTGCTAGCTGTATGGATGTGCGTTCATGAGTTAGTTACAAATTTGGTGAGGGAGGTTGTGAGTGATAGAATACGACTACTAGGGCGCGGCGTTCAGCCAGGAGCCGCAGGGTTGGTGGGTGGGTGGAGTTCAAACCTCCCCAGACTCCATTATGTAAAGTAGCGTTGGCTATTAAAGGCTGGCGCTTTTTGCACTCCGACGAGGATTTGGTGATGATGGTGATCATCTCAAGGTGGTCACACCTTCCATCTGGGATAATTTTAAGATTGTAGTTACCAAGAAGGTCGTGGCATATTACAGGCTTCATACCCATGATTTCCTAAAAGGGGTATGACGGTTTACACAAGGGAGCTGGATGATATACTCTATGAGCATCCAGCGGTTGAGTTTGCCGCGGCAATAGGAGTCCCGGATCCAGAGCGGCCTAGAAGTGAGAGGGTATTAAGTATATATTCAGATAAAGCCAGAATACAGGGGGAAGGTAAAGGCTGAGGAGTTCATCGACTATCTCAGAGGAATAGTTGCTAAATATGCTGTTCCCAAGTATTGTGAGTTGGTAGAAGATATGGCATTAACCGAAGTACAGAAAGTAAATAAGAAGGCCCTTAGAGCAAAGAGAATTAGAGAGGAGGCGGTTTAAATGGAAGATGCAGTAATAGTCGATTATCTGAGGTCCCCATTTTCCAGAGCGAGACCAAGGGAGCCGGAGAGAGATATATATAATAGCTTGAGAATGGATGATGTGGCGGCAATGCTGGTTAAAGAACTCATTAAGCGAACAGGGATTAAGCCAGAGGAAATAAGTGATATTCTAGCGGGAACCGCAATGCCCATGGGTGAACAGTGGGTCTATGGGGGAAGAATGATTACCTTCTTGGCAGGCTTGCCGTTTAATGTTCCAGCCCAGCAGATCGATCGGCAGTGTGCCTCCTCAATGTCCACCATACACCAAGGTGCCATGGAAATAATGCTCGGATACTCAGACCTGGTTATCTCCTGCGGGATTGAACATATGACGCACAATCCTATGCCTGGTCCTGGCGTCGACCTGAGCAAGATTATGATAAAGCCAAACCCCAGGCTCTTCACAGAGCCAGAATATAAGAAATACGATATATGGACAACCATCCAAATGGGGCTCACCGCGGAAAAGTTGTTTGAACAAACGGGCTTCAGTAGAGAAGACATGGACAAGTGGGCGCTAAGAAGTCATAATAAGGCAGCAGAAGCACTTGAGGAGGGGTTTTTTCAAGAGGAGATAATGCCAGTTGAAGTAACGCTGCCGGATGGCATGAAGAAGGTTATTGACCATGACGTGAGCATTAGACCAGACACCTCCCTGGAGGCCCTTGCCGATTTGCAGCCGCCTTTCAAACCGGATGGACAGATAACCGCAGGAAATTCCGCTCCCCTAAATGCTGCTGCGACTGCGATGATTTTAATGTCAAAGGAAAAGGCGAAGAAATACAAGCTTAAGCCCTTAGCTAAGATTGTATCGATGGGGTGGGCAGGTGTAGACCCAACCCTCATGGGATTGGGACCAATCCCTGCCAGCAGGATGGCCCTAAAGCATGCCGGTCTAGAGGTGAAGGATATTGATTTCTGGGAGATAAATGAGGCATTTGCCATCGTGACGATCAATACCATCAAGGAGCTAGGCGTAGATCCCGCTAAAGTAAATGTTAAAGGCGGAGCAATAGCAATTGGGCATCCCCTGGGAGCAACAGGGACAAGACTTGTTGGCACGCTGGCTCGGATACTGAACTGGGAGAATGGCAGACTTGGGCTGGCAACCGCATGTGTTGGCGGAGGGCAGGGTATTTCGACTATAATAGAGAGGGAGTCGAAAATTTACAATTAAGGAGGAAAGGCAATGGATTTCGAATTTACACAAGAGGAAAAGATGTTCAGGGAGAGCCTGCGAGATCTTCTGGAGAGGGAATTTGCACCCATAGTTGATGAAATGGATCGGAAGGGGCCTTTTACGAGGGAAGAGGCAATTGAGGTGATGCAAAAATTCCAAAAGATTGGAATTGGTATTGATCCCGAGGGCTCCAGAGAGTTAATCGGCAACCCGGTGATATTCGCCATATTTGCAGAGGAAGTGGGTGGAGTATGGCCAAGTATACTGCCACTTTTTGGCATGGGGGCCATTCCAGCGATGTTTATCCCTGTGGCCTCGGATGCTGTTAAAAATAGGTTGCTGCCAAGGTTAGAGAGCGGTGAGTTCATCGGATGCTTTGCCGAAACCGAGCCGGAGGCAGGGTGTGATACCTCAAACCTCAAGACCACAGCCGTTTTAGACGGCGATTACTACGTTATCAATGGAAGTAAAACCTGGATAAGCAATGCAACGATTGCAGATACCGCGTTTGTTGCTGCAATAGACGCAGCAACAGGTAATGAGACTTTCTTTTTAGTGGAAAAGGAGATATCTCCGTGGGAGACAAATGAACTGCATAAGATAGGTTGGAGAGCCTCACCCACCGGTGAGATGTTTTTTGAAGATTGCAGGGTTCCAAAAGAAAATGAGATGGGAGCTATAATGGGCGAAGCTTTTAAACTTGGCCCTAAAATGAAGGAGGTCTTGCCTGTATCAGACGGGTTTATGAAACTGCTCAGCACGATGTCTCCAGTTACGGCGTTACTTACAACACCCAGAGCTGGAATGGGATTGGTAGCAGTGGGAATAGCCCAGGCAGCTTTAAATGCTTCCATAAACTATGCCAAGGAAAGGAAACAGTTCGGTAAGCCTATTGGCAAGTTCCAGCTGATTCAAGAGATGCTTTATGAAATGAGTGTCTTAACCGAGACAGCCAGACTTCTTGGTTATAAAGCTATTGATGCAATAGTTAAGGGGGATCCAGACGCCAGGAGACTCTCATCGATGGCAAAGGTGTATGGAGCTGAGGCTGCTGTTAAGGCAACATATAATGCAATACAGATTCATGGGGGCATGGGGCTTTCGGATGAGATGCCATTGGAGAGATACTTTAGAGATGCGAGAATGATGACAATTCCTGATGGCACCAGCGAGATTATGAAGTTGGTAACCGGCTATACGCTGTTGGGCAAAGGATTTTCCGCATATGCCTAATTCGCAAGTACTATCCGCCTGCTAAGTGAATAGCAACTTCTAAATATATATCCGCGTTACAAAGTGATTAGTATGCTTTTTGTAGCAAAGGCAGAATTGCAGGTTTAATTCCGGTTGGTCCGGGGGAAGCGTGATTACAAGACAGCCGAGAAAGATCAATGGCTTAACATGAATTTGGAGCGTAATATTGACTTGCTTATAGCCTGGTGATAAAATACGTAAAGAGGCGATTAACTATCTATGGTCATTGCTTTGCTTCGAATCAGCAGCCCCGACCCTATAAGAGCATAGGGAAGGGGCTTTTTAGTGAAAGGAGGGGTCTATGGCAAACACAGTGGTGAAGCTTTTTCGAGACCCCCTGGTTGCAGCAAGAGCTGCCGAGGAGTTGAAGTCAAAGGGTCTTAAGGCGGAGGAGATCGGTATTCTGGTGCGCGATGGGGAGAAGGCAAAAAAACTAGGCACGAAGGTCACCAAGGAGATTGGGGCGGCGTTAACTAAGCTGGATCTCCCCGAGGATACAGTTAGGTACTATGAGTTCGGGGCCTCAGTGGGCGGCGTCCTGATAAGTGTTCAGACAGATGAGGCGCGCCTTCCCCAGGCTCGCGAGGTCCTCAGGGGGACAGACCTTGGAGCCGCTCAGGCGAGGGGGGAGATGTGGGCCTCAAGCCCGGCATTCCCCGCTGCGGGAAGAATGACAGCGACCGACCCTATTGACGCCAAGATGACCGGCGATTTCCGAAAATACTAGGCGCAGTTTTTAGGAGGGAAAAGTGTCTCGATTTATTGCTACTTCAGCTATCAGGGGTGCTCATGGAGTTGTTACCAAAGCTGAGGAGATGCTCAAGAGCGCTCTGGATAAACACGGGGAGGAGGCATCGGTTGCCTTTGTCGATAAGGAGGGAGTAGGTTCAACCTTCTTTCTTCCGGTGATCTATGGGTATCTGGGGCATAAGATAGAGAAGCTGGGCGATATGGCATGGCCGTTGGAGCGTGCCAGGAGCATGTTGCCGCCGGTGCCCAGCGATAATCTGTGGCTACCCTACCTTGGTGAGACCGCAGATGCCGGAGTGGCCACCCTATTTGCCGAGGAGATTATTAAGGGTATAGAGTTCGTCGAGGGAAAGCAGCCTGAGGTGCGTAATGGCTTCACCTTTAACGGCCCTATCAGCGATGTCCAGACGCGCTCTTGGGGAATTCAGATGGTCGATGGCAGCATGCCCGGCTTCGCTGCTGTTATCGGTGCCGCCAAGAACAACGCGGTGGCCGTCAAGATCGTGCGTGAGCTTCAGTCCAAGGGACAGCTGGTTTTCCTCTCCTCCTCGAACAACGGCCGCTCCATCGTTGACCAGCTCCTTGAGGAGGGGGTGGAGTTAGGATACAACACCTTCACCGTTCCCTTCGGTACCGATACCGAGGCTACAGTTTACGCTGCCGGCTATGCCTCCAGGGCCGCCTTCAGTTTCGGTAATGTCGAGCCAGGTAATTTCCGCGAGATACTGCTGTACAACAAGTTCCGTTGCTTCGCCTTCGCCCTCTGCCTGGGTCCCATGGATGACCTCAAGTGGGCTACCGGAGCTGGGGCTATCACCTACGGCTTCCCCGCCATTCTCGATACCGTTGCCCCTAATATCCTGCCCACAGGAATCACCAGATATGAGCATGTGGTCAGCGTACCCTTTGACGACATTCCAGGCAAGGATGACATGGAGCGGGCAGAGCGGCTGGTGCAGCGCTGTATCGAGGTCAGGGGCATCAAGATCAAGATCCCCTCGGTCCCCATTCCGGTCGCCTATGGCCCTGCCTTCGAGGGCGAGGTAGTCCGCCGTGCCGACCTGCGAGCCGAGTTCGGTGGCAAGGGCGGCATCTGCTTCGAGTGGCTGAGCATGAAGAACCCCGATGAGATAGAGGATGGTAAGTTCACCGTGGTGGGTCCTGATATCGATAGCTTTGAAGAGGGGGCGAGAATCCCGCTGGGGATCGTGGTCGAGGTGACGGGGCGCAAGATGCAGAAGGACTTTGAGCCCGTTCTGGAAAGACAGATCCACCACTTCGTAAACGGTGCTGAAGGGATTCAGCACGTTGGCCAGCGAGACATCACCTGGATTCGCTTCAGCAAGGGCGCAGTGGAAAAGGGCTTCACCCTTAAGAATATTGGCGACATCCTTCATACCAACTATCACAACGATTTCGGCGCCATTGTGGACAAGGTCCAGATCACCCTCTATACCGAGCAGGCTAAGGTTGAGAAGCTAATGGAGCAGGCGCGCGAGGTCTATCGCGAAAGGGATGTGCGAACGGCAGGGATGACCGATGAAGCAGTGGACACCTATTATAGCTGCACCCTGTGTCAGTCCTTCGCTCCCAATCACGTTTGTATCATCAATCCCGAGCGTACCGGCCTCTGCGGCGCCTACTCTTGGCTGGACTGCCGTGCCGCATATGAGATCAAGCCCAGCGGCCCCAACCAGCCCGTCCCCAAAGGGCAGTGTATCGACCCAGTGAAAGGAGTATGGCAAGGGGTTAACAATTTCGTATACGATCACTCGAATAGGATTGTGGACCGTTTCACCATCTATTCGCTTATGGATTCCCCGATGACCACCTGTGGGTGCTGCGAGTGCGTAATGATCGTCATTCCAGAAGCTAATGGGGTGATGATCGTGTCTCGAGATGACTACAGCATGACCCCCTGTGGAATGACCTTTACCACGTTGATGGGCACCGTAGGCGGCGGCCAGCAGACACCGGGAATGATGGGCCATAGCAAGCGTTATGTCCTTAGCAATAAGTTTATCCCAGTGGAGGGCGGCATCAAGCGGGTGATTTGGCTCTCCAAGAATGTTAAGGAAGAGTTATCCGAGGAGCTTAAGGAGGTCTGCGAGCGCGCCGGTGTACCTGACCTAATAGATAAGATCGCCGATGGCACCATCGCCACCACAGTGGATGAACTATTGCCCTTCCTTGAGGAGAAGGGGCATCCCGCGCTTACCATGGAGTCCCTGATTTAATAGGGAAAAGCCTGGAGGAATACCTAACAAGGGTCGAATTCCTCGGCCCTTGTTTCATGGGTGAGAAAGGAGGGACCGTTATGTCAGCAGTGGAAGTGCCTACTGAGAAGTGGACGGGAAAGGTACATGAAGTAACGTTGGGAGGCAGCAATGGGCGCAAGAGCGTGGTCATTGGGGGCGAGACTACCCTGCCCTTCCTCCACTTTGAGGGCGCGATGCCTCATAGACCCCTAATCGCCATAGAGGTTCAAGACCGAAATCCGACTGATTGGTCATCCCACCTGATTTCTGCCTGGGGTGATGTACTTTCTGACCCGGGGGCATGGGCGAAGAAAGCCGTGGAGTACGGCGCGGATATTATTGTGCTGCGACTTAGAAGCGCCCATCCTGAAGAGGCTAACACCGGTGCCGCTGAAGCAAAGAAAAGCGTGGATACGGTTCTCTCAGCAGTGGACATCCCAGTTGTAGTATTGGGTCCTGGAGTAGCGGAAAAGGACAATGAGGTGCTGGTGGCCGCCTCAGAGGTTGCCCGAGGGCAAAGGATAGCTCTGGGAAACTGCGAGGAGAAGAGCCATCGCACCATCGCAGCTAGCTGCATCGCTGATGGCCATGTCGCCATTTCTAAGACCCCCATCGAGATCAACCTGGCCAAGCAGCTCAATATCCTCCTTTGTGATGTTGGGCTATCACCAGACTCTATCCTCATGGACCCCACTACCGGGGCTTTGGGCTATGGAATAGAATATTGCTACTCGGTGATGGAGCGGCTGCGCCTGGCGGCCCTCGGAGGGGACAACATGGCAGCGATGCCCATGTTCTGCACCGCCGGCGAGGAGTCATGGCGTCAGAAGGAGTCAAAAGTTACCGAAGGGGTGCCCCCATCGTGGGGTGACCACCTGGAGCGCTCGTTGAGTTGGGAGGGGCTCACTGCTGTTATGCTGCTTAACGCCGGAGCTGATATTGTAGTGCTCCGCCACCCCGATACGGTGACGCTGTTAAAGGCTACCATCGATAAACTGATGGCCACTTGATAGGAGGATTACGAAATGGCACTCACTGGTATTGAGATCTATAAGTTCTTACCGAAAACTAACTGCAAAGAGTGTGGTTTTCCTACCTGCCTGGCCTTCGCCATGAAGCTGGCAGCTAAGGGGGTGGAACTTTCCCTCTGCCCCTATGTTTCCGAGGAGGCCAGCCAGGCCCTGGAGGCCGCTTCTCGTCCCCCGATCCGCCTGGTCACCGTTGGCACAGGCGATCGGAAGATCGAGGTGGGCAATGAGGTGGTTATGTTCCGCCATGAGAAGACCTTTTATCGCCCGCCGGGATTCGTGATTAAGATTAAGGATACCGATTCTGCCGACGAAATCGCCAAGCTCGTCGGTGAGGTCACCAGCTACAGTGTGGAACGGGTGGGCCTGGAGCTCAAGCTGGATGGCTTCGCTATTGAGAATGCGTCCAATAA
>Ga0209979_1001043_pt1 | contig 32459 bp, 29 predicted proteins | sample AnhtaG_FD_183114 | JGI IMG/M metagenome (GOLD analysis project Ga0209979, IMG submission 183114) | Deep subsurface microbial communities from Anholt, Denmark to uncover new lineages of life (NeLLi) - Anholt_01485 metaG (SPAdes) (version 2) | ecosystem: Environmental > Aquatic > Marine > Oceanic... | reverse complement strand
AAGAATGAATACGGGTAAAATCAGAATTTCACCTAAGAATCCTACCAAGCCGGATTTCCATATATTCTGAGTGATCTTATCTTTTATCTTTTGAACATTTTTCGGAACTAAGGCTAAGACCACTATTCCTAAGAAAAAGAGGAACAGAACTTTAAAAAAGGAGAGAAGAAAACTTGCCCCTCGGAAAAAATAAGGGCCGGCAATAGACCGCGAAATATGCCTAGGAAGAAAACTAAGGCCCACCCTTTGACCTTTGATAATAGCGCCTGGCTCCCTTGTTACATCTCCACCTACACTTACTGCATCGGTTTCAATTATACCTATTGAGGAGACGAAGACGTTTCCCCCAATGGAGACTGCACTCCCGGTTACCAAACCATTTACCCGTACATCTCCGCCTATGGACACAACATCCCCATTGACTTTTTCCCCTTCATCCACTGTGATATCTTTTCCGAACTTTACAATATCACCATGTTCCAACTCTACTGTGGTAGTATATTCCCGCGTTTTAATCTTAATCTGGGTGGTAGTTTCTTTAGCCTCAGGAGAGATTATAAGTCCCTCCTCATCTAATACTATTTTTCCAGATTTCTCCTTAAGTTCTTTTTCCTCCTGGGTTTTAATTATTATTCCTTCATCCCCTATTTTTATCTGAGTGATCTTCTGCCGGGTTGTATCAGGTTTAGTCTCCTTTTCGTCTGAAGACCATAGAGACACAGAGAAGACCAGTATTAAAAAGAGAGATAAAGTTAAATAGATTGATAACTTTTTAAGTCTTTCCATTTTTTAATACTCCTCTAAGTTTATATCACCGCTCACCGTGTTAATTTCCACCTTTCCCCCTCCTGAGCCTAAAATCCCGGATAAGGAATGTCGGGATACAGTCTTTAAGACCATAGGGATATTTAAGCTGATTTCTCCGCTGGTGGTCTCGATTTCCAGATCAGCTTGGGCATCCTTAGGAACAAAGAGGTTTATATCTCCACTTATGGTTTCCATATAGTAATACTTTGAAGGTAAGATCTGGATTCTGGCTTCAATATCTCCACTGGTGGAATTAAGGTCCAAGCCACCCTGGCTTTGCTCTATCCAGATATCTCCAGAGGTGTTGTTAGCGCTCAAATTCCCACTTAGTCCTTTGACTTCTAAATCGCCTGAGGTTTGGGAGGATTTAAGGGAGCCTTTTAAATCTTCAATGACAACTGAACCGCTGGTACATTCTATCTTCAGTTCTCCTTGGATATTCTTAAATCTCATATCGGAGCTTGTCCCCTCCAAGCTGAGCTGGCCCTTTGTGTCCTTAAGCTGGATATTCCCGCTGGTAACTGAGGAAGAAATCTTCCCTTCAACTCCAGTGATCTCTAAATCTCCGGAAGTGGATGATAGGTTCAACTTGCCATTAAGGTAGAAGACCTTTATCTCTCCACTGGTAACCGAAAGGTCTGCTTCCTGGATATCTTTCGGAACCAGGATATGATAACTCACATATCCTCCGACTGACTTTTTTACCGTGAACAGCCTTTCTAAAAAGCTTTCTTTCTCGGCCTTTTGATACCTGGTTTTTATCCGAATTAAAGCCCCGCTCTTTTCGATATCTATCCGGATCTTCCGGGCAAGATCTTCTGCCTGGCTGGTATCCTTAGCTTCAACTATCTTGGATGCTTGAATTATGATTTTATTCTGATTATGAGATTCAAGGATGATCTCACCTCTGGGGTCTTCCACCTCTAAGGAAAGGGGCTCTTTTAAACTAAATTCTTTTTGCAATGAAAAGCTAAATTCCTTAGCCTTAAGGAAAGCTGGCGTAAAGGAGAATAGAATGCCTGAGATTAAAAGCCAAAAAAGGATTATTTTTTTTCTCATATCTTCACCACCTCATATGCTTGAGTTTTTTCTTTAATAGGACCCTGGCTCTGAAGATTCGAGCTTTAACTGTACCTACTGAAAGATGCAAGATCGATGCTATCTCCTCATAGGATTTATCTTCTTTATGCCGCAATAAGATCACCTCTTTATATTTCTTGGGCAGAGAGGCGATAGCCTCTTTAATTGATAGTTCCTGTTGCTTTAGAGTTAAATCTTTTTCCGGATCAAAAGATCGGTCCGGGATCTCGATTTCGAATTTACCTTTCTCGGTTTCCCAGGGTTGATCTAGTGAGAGGGCCTCGATTTTTTTCCGGCGTAGGTGGTCTATGGAACAGTTAGCCGCAATCCTATAGAGCCAGGTGGTAAAGCGAAATTTTGACTTATAAGTTGCCAAGGAGCTGAAGGCTTTAACAAAGGTCTCCTGGACTAAATCCAGAGACTCATCATAGTTGTGAACCAGTTTTAATATGACATACTGAACTGACTTTTCGTGTCTCTCCATTAAAAGCTTAAAAGCTTCTTGCTTACCTTCCAGAGCCTCCTTAATTAAAGCCTGGTCATCCGGAACTGTCAATGCCTTCTTTTTTAGCATACGTAAAAAAGGGATACAGGTTTCATAAATAATAGTAAAACTCCCTTTGAATTACAAATAAAAATTTACACAATAGTTAAAACTCAGGATTTTTTTAGATTTAATTGTAGGAAGAAGTCAATAAAATATAGTCCTCCGCCAATACTTTTTTTAAAAATTTAACCCTTAAACTTTTTTAAAAAACCCCCTTCCTTTTAATTCACTGTCAATGATGGGATTAAGGAGGTAAAAGTTCTGATGGAAGGTCTTCAGACTTGGGCATAAAGATTGCTTTTGTCTAAGGCAGATAAAAAAGCTGAACAGAGTTAAAGGATAAAGATAGGTGAACAAGAAAAAAAAGCTCAGCCCCAAATTGCCGGAGAAAACCTGCTGGCATATATATACCCTTCAATCTTTGAGCTCGGATAAATTTATCCGGGTGGTCAATAAAATTCTAAAAAGGGAACATATTCTGATAAAATAAAGCTTGACATCTTCTTTCCCTTTCTATAATTTAATACCAAAAATATCTCATTTAATGAGAAAAATTTTCAGTATTTTCCAGAAAATTTTTTTTATTTAGGATTGAAGATGTTGGTTTTAAAATTCATAGTTTCTGCCTGTCTGGCTGGGGTCAAATGTAGATATGATGGAGAAGATAGGAAGGATGAGGAGATCTTTCGACTGGTGAAAAAGGGTAAAGCTTTACCCCTTTGTCCAGAACAATTAAGCGGCTTACCCACACCACGAAAAACCTCTCAGATAAAATACAACTCTGGGAGAAAAAAAGTGTTCTCCAACACAGGTGAGGACTTAAGCCAATTCTTCTTAAGGGGAGCTGATTTATCTTTTCGGATGGCGAAAAGGTTTAAAATCGGTTCTGCCTATCTTAGAAAGGGAAGCCCCGCTTGTGGTTTTGGATTAGAGGATAGACGAAAAAAAACTGAGGGAATAACTTCGACTCTCTTTATAAAAAAGGGGATGAGGATTTTTCCCAGGTAGATTTTTTTTGTAAAAAGAGAAGTTACCAAACGTCAATTTAAAAGAAATCGTATTTTATAACGAGAAGAGCATATGCCCTTTGAAAATTTAAAGGATAAAAATATTGCTAAGGATGGAGCAAAGGAATCACCTCAGGAAAAGGAAGAGAGGGAGCTTTTAGACACAATCAAGAAAGCTCAAGCTGGGGAAGAGGAGGCTTTCCAGAAGATAGTGCAGAAGTATAAAGCTCAGGTAGCGGGAATAGCTTATCGTATGGTGGGTGATTATGAGGATGCGAAAGATATCTCTCAAATGGTTTTTGTGAAGGTCTATCAAAACCTGAATAGATTTGATACTACTAAAAAGCTCTCCACCTGGCTTTATCGCATAACCATTAACGCCTCCATCGATTTTATTCGGAAGTTCCGGAAGCATCGGTTTGAAGTGCTGGATAACATAATGGGTGAACTAAAGGAAAAAAAGAATGATGTCGAAAAGGTATACCAGAGAGGATTAGTTCGCTGGGCAATAAATGAAGCCATGGATAGTTTAAACCCCAAGCAGAGATCGGTGTTCGTGCTAAGAGATCTGGAAGGCTTAGATATAAAGGAGGTGGCTCAGATAACCGGAATGCCTCAGGCTACGGTGAGGTGGTATCTGCACAGGGCAAGAGCTAAACTTAGAGATGAACTGATAAAACATCACCCCAAGATATTGGAGAAGGCAGGGATCAAATATGAAATGCAAAAAAGCTAAAGAGCTTCTCTTAGATTATACAGATCTAAATGAGGCTCAGAGGAGATCTCTGGAGGAGCATTTTAAAAATTGTCCGGAATGCTTGAAGGAGTTTGAGGGTTATAAGGCTTCTCTGGGTTTGTTACAAAAGACCCTAACTTTTAAACCACCGCAGAACTACTGGGAGAAGTTCAGTTTTGAGCTGAGATCTTATCCTCCACTTCTCGACTTGAAAAGCTATTTCCAGGATAGATTAGACTTTCTATTCTCCTTGTTGCGGACTCCGCTTTTAGGGCCGATTCCGGCTTATATTTTTTCCCTTTTACTTCTGATATTTGCCAGCTTTAGTTTCTCTTCTCTGTTCAGATCAGGGGAATATAACCCCAGCAATTTAGTTAATAACCTGATCATCAATGAGGGTCAGCTTCTCTCAGCCAGTGACGATGGTTTTCTTACCATTTATACCCTCAGCCAGAAGTGAGGTTAAATAATATCAAATTGCTATAGCTTGGTTATGAGGCTCTTTTTAAATTCGATCTTAAGTAAAAAAGGCGGGATGATATTAGTCCTGCTTTTTTTTAGCGGATGCGGGGGGGAGAATCAGCTGGAGAAGATCCAATCTGATATCTATAAGGTTCTGGAGAAGGTGGGACCTTCGGTGGTCTCGATCTCAGCCATCAACCGGGCTAAGGGAGAAGTAAAGATCGGCTCAGGAGTAGTGCTGGAGAAAGAATTCATCCTCACCACTGAAAATCTTTTACAGAATTCGGATGAGCTAAAGATCAGGCTTCAGGATGGCAGCACCATAATGGATTCAGAGATTGCTAATGTCTATTGTGATTTTGAGACTAACGTTAGCCTTATTCAGTTAAAAAAGGGGAACTTAAAACCGGTTCGGTTAGCTAAAAAAGAGAAGATCAGAAATGGGACCTTAGGCTTGATAATAGGGAACACTACCTACTCCAAGGGATTGCAGGTAGCCTTAGGAACTGTTGGTTCTTCCTGGATAGGGGGTGTGGATGCCTACGACCATGAGCTTTTGGTCCTATCAGCCCCTTTTTCTGCCTATCAGAGTGGAACACCTATTTTCAACCCGGAGGGTGAACTTATCGGTCTGTTTGAGGGAAGATTAGAAGGGGAGGAGAATATAATCCTGGTTCTGCCAGCCTCTACCTGTGATATAGTGGGGAAGATCCTCAAGGAAGATGGAGAGGTGAAAAGGGGATGGATTGGGATTTTCACTAAAAGAAAGTGTGCAAAGGTGAAAGAAGCAGATTCAAAAGGTGGCGGTATATTGGTGGAAGAGGTATTTAAGGGAGGTCCTGCTTTTAAAGCGGGGATCAAGGCAGGGGATCTGATTATTAGCTGTGAGGGGGAAGAGATAAAGGATGAGTTAGAGTTCAGGAAGATGATTTCCAAATCTCTCATCGGTTCCCGGGTTAGACTCCTCTTATTGCGAAATGGTCAGAAAATAGAAAAACTGATAACGGTGGAAAGTTCCAGAAATATGCCGGTTTTGAGGAGATGCCCCAACCGTTCCATCTAAACTTTTACCTCAAGAATGCATATCCTTGAAGATATTTCTAAAGCCATTGGCAAAACGCCCTTGGTCAAACTTAATAGAATAGTGGGTGAAAACTCAGCTACGGTTTTAGCCAAAGCTGAGTTTTTGAATCCAGGAGGAAGCGTCAAGGACCGGATGTCTCTTTATATGATAGAGGATGCTGAGAAAAGGGGATTGCTCAAACCCGGGGGGACTATTGTGGAAAATACCTCTGGAAATACAGGGATGGGTGTGGCTATTGTGGCAGCTATTAAAGGATACAAGGCCATCTTCACCATCCCGGATAAAATGAGCCAGGAGAAGATCGACCTTTTGAAAGCCTTTGGGGCAGAGGTGATTGTAACCCCTACAGATGTTCCTCCGGATTCACCTTTGAGCTACTATGAGACCGCAAAAAGGATTGCTAAGGAGACCCCTAATTCTTTCTACCTGGATCAATATCATAACCTGAAGAATACCGAATCTCATTATTATACTACCGGGCCAGAGATCTGGGAACAGATTGAAGGGAGGATGGATTATTTTGTGGCGGGCATAGGCACGGGTGGGACTTTATCCGGAGCAGGAAAATTTCTAAAGGAGAAAAAGCCCGAGTTAAAAATCATTGCAGTTGATCCGGTAGGCTCAGTCTATTACGATTATTTCAAGCATAAAAATCTTATCGAACCCAAGGTCTATAAAGTAGAGGGGATTGGAGAGGATATGTTGGTGGAGAATGTTGATTTCTCCATCATAGATGATATTGTTCAGGTGAATGACAAGGAATCTTTTATAATGGCTCGAAGGCTGACCAGGGAGGAGGGGCTTTTCGTAGGTGGCTCAAGCGGCTCAGCGGCATTGGTGGCAGTGGATTTAGCTAAGAAGGTAGGAAAAGACAAGGTCATCCTAACCATCCTGCCGGACTCAGGCACCCGTTATCTGAGCAAGATCTATTCGGATAAGTGGATGAAGGATAACGGATTTTTGGATTAAACAATTCAGCTTAAAAATCGTTTTTTAGGGGGAAAAGAAATAACATATTAAGAAGAAGTTTAGGACTAAAACTATTTCTATTATATAAGTAGGAGGATTTATGGCAAAAGATCCAGTCTGTGGGATGGAAGTGGAGGAGGGAAAAGCTTCAGCCAAAAGTGAGTATCAAGGGGTAACCTATTATTTCTGTTCCACTATCTGCAAACAGAATTTCGATAAAGAGCCGGAGAAGTATCTGAAAGAGAAAAAGTAAACTAATTAGATAGCTAAAGCTTTATACTCCAGATTCCTGGAGTGTTTACCAGGGTTAAGAATCTTTAAAAAAATAAGCAAAACTTTTCTAAAATTAAATTTGTATAATGTGTTAAGGAGTAAGATGAAATTATGTCCGAACCCAGGTTTAAAAAGAGCCTTTATATAATCTTTTTCCTTATATTCTTAGCAGGTGCTTTTTTAGGCACGGGTCTGGGATTTTTCTGGTCAAAAAGTGAAAAGCCGGTATCAGATATTTACCAAAATGAGAAAAACAGTGGTCCGTGGTCAATGGTTAGTAACTCATCACTAACCACTGATTTTCAGGAAGAGATCACCCAGACCAGAAGGAATGCCATTGTTCGCGCCGCAGAAAAGGTCGGTCCGACAGTTGTGTCTATCAGCGTAGTTCAGATCAGGGCCATCCGGGGATCCCCATTTTTCTCCCCTTTTGGGGATGATTTCTTCAATGAGTTCTGGGGCAGGTACTTTCAGCCTAGAGAATATAAGCAGAAGGTTTATTCCCTTGGTTCAGGGGTAATAATCAATAAGGATGGTTATGTTCTAACCAACGAGCATGTGGTGAGAGAGGCAGATGAGTTAAAAGTCACTTTGACTGATGGAAGAGAGTTCAAAGGAAAGTTAGTGGGGCAGGATTTTGCCTCAGATTTAGCAGTGATTAAAATTGAAGGAGATAACTTCCCTTATGCTCGCTTAGGAGATTCAGATAACCTGATCATAGGTGAATGGGCAATCGCCCTGGGTAATCCTTTTGGGTATCTATTGGATGACCCACATCCCACAGTTACCGTAGGTGTGATCAGCGCTCTGAATCGAGACATAAAAAGAGGCAAAGGTGAGCAGAGGGTCTATCGAAAGATGATCCAGACGGATGCGGCGATTAATCTGGGTAACAGCGGAGGACCATTGGTGAATGCAGACGGGGAGGTTGTCGGGATTAACACTTTTATCTTCACTACCAGCAGAGGCTCAGAGGGGATAGGGTTTGCCATACCTATAAATCGAGTAAAGAGGATTATCTCTGATCTTATAAGTAAGGGTAAAGTGGAGAAGGGATGGGTGGGATTAAGGGTCCAGGATTTGACTCCACTTTTAGCTCAATCCTTAAATTTAGAGCAGAAACAGGGGGCTATCGTTATACAGGTGGAAAAAGGAAGCCCGGCAGAAGAAGCCAAGATAAAAAGAGGGGACCTGATAACTGAAATTAATAGTGAGAAGATAAGGTCTAAAGATGATTTTCAGGATCTTATCTCCTTTTTAAAATCGGGGGATAAACTTGAGCTTTCCTTAATCAGAGATAAAAAGGTTATCCATACAAAGCTTTCGGTTCAGAAGGAGCCTACTATAAAGGTCTCAGGAGAAAGAGAAGATTTTTTAGGGATTACCATTTCACCAATTACTTCAGGATTAGCTGAAAGGTTGAATTTGTCAAGTAGAGTTGGGGTGGTTATAACCGCAGTTGAAAAGAATGGCAGAGGAGAGAGCTTGGGTTTAAGGGAGGGGGATATTATCCGGGAGATCAATAATCAAAAGATAAAAGATATGGATGACTATAAAAAGGTGATGAACAATATTAAGAAGGCAAGAAGGCTGGCTATGGTAATTGAAAGGAAGGGTGGACTTTATATGGTCACAACCACCTTATAATAAGAAATTTGACTTCCTTTTGGATAAAACTTTAAGCCTGGTGAAAAGCACGAGGCTTATTTTTATAAAAGTCATGTACAAATTTAGTATCGCAATTAGTTTGGTTTCGATAAATCGAACCCCTACATTGCATATTGGTAGGAGCTTGATTTATCAAGCCCTCTGATGTTAATTATCTTAAATAGATGAGAGAATTTGAAAAGATAAGAAAAAAGATTTTGTCCCAGGAAAAAGGGACTATAATCAAAAGCTCCTACCAGCTGAGAATAGCTTTAGGCTATCCCAATCGATATGAGGTGGGGATTGCCAATTTAGGTTTTCAATCGATTTACCGGGTCTTGAATCAGATGGAGGAGGTCTCCTGCGAGAGGTTTTTCCTATTCGATTACAGCCCTTCGGACAAGGTCAGGACTTTAGAATCCGGTGACCCTTTGAACTTTTTTCAGATAATCTCTTTTTCAGTTCCCTTTGAGTTAGATTATCTGAATATCTTAAAGATTTTAAAACAGGCTAAAATCCCTCTTCTCAAAAAGGAAAGGGATGAGAACCACCCTTTCCTTTTAGCTGGTGGGGTGGCAGTTACTTTGAATCCTGAGGTTATGGCACCCTTTTTCGATGCCGTCTTTATAGGCGAGGGCGAAGAAGGAATCAAAGAGATAGCTCAGGCTTTTCTTAAAGCTGCTGGGGGAAAATATTCCAGAAAAAAACTTTTTTTGGATTTAGCTGAGGTGAAAGGGGTTTATCTACCTGAGTTTTATGAGCCGGTGTATGATGAAAAAGGTTTACTCAGAGAATATAAAACTGAAAAAGGTGTTCCTCAGAAAATTGAGAGAAGAAAAGCGGATTTAGAAGGAATTGAGACATATTCTTCTATTGTCACACCTCTGTCACATTTCAAAGATATGTTCACAGTTGAAACCGGTAGAGGATGTAGCTGGAGATGCAGGTTCTGTGCCGCAGGACATATCTACAAGCCTTTCCGCTTTAATAAAAAGGAGAAAATACTCTCTGAGATCGAGAAATATAAAGGAGAGACTAAATCTATTGGACTTGTTGGATCAATGGTTTCAGATTTACCCTATTTAGAAGAACTATGCTTTGAGTTAAATCAGAAAGGTTATGAGATAGGGATTTCATCTTTAAGGGCGGATAAGATAAGCTCTAATCTTTTAGATATCCTGATTAAATCCGGCCTTAAAACCTTAACCATAGCCCCCGAATCGGGGACTGAGAGGATGTGGAAAATTATTGACAAAAGGCTTGAGCTTGAAGATGTGTTGAAATCAGTCCAGATTGCAAAGGAGAAGAATTTAGAGAAGCTGAAGCTTTATTTTATAATTGGTCTTCCTTTTGAGGAAGAAAAGGATATAGAGGGGATTGTGGATTTGATAAAAAAGATTCATAAGATTTTTATGGGTGGTTCGGGGGCAAATGTAGGGGCGACCTTTATTGAGCGTAGCGAAACCCGTTTTTCCAGGGTGGTCGCCCGTAAAATCATCCTCTCCATAAACCCCTTTGTACCCAAAGCACACACCCCTTTTCAATGGGCACCTATGGATTCTGAAAAATCTTTGAAAAATAAATTAAAAATGATTGCAGATGGAATTAGAGGCTTAAAAGGGATTAAATTTGAGAAAAAAAGCATAAAAGAGGCAATCCTGCAAGGGGTCTTATCTCAAGGGAACAGGAAAGTAGGCCTGGGGCTTTATCATCATATAAAAGAAAACCTGCCTTTGTCCCAGGCGTTTAGAAAAGCAGGAGTTGATATGAAATTTTTGGCGTTTAAGGAGAAGCCAAAAGATTATGTGTTTCCGTGGGAGATTGTTGAAACAGGGGTTGAGAAGAAGAGTTTGTATAGGGAATAAGAAATGTATTAAATACTTGTAGAGGCAGGGCTCATCTCTGCCCTGAGGGACGTGGATGGAGACAGGTTCCACCTTAACAAGACTTTACTTTTTTAACATGGAACTAGTTAAAAATAAATTCAATACAATTAGTTTAAATTTTCTTCGGGCAATATTTATCTAAATAACAATCTTGGCAACTTGGATGTAGTGGTCTGCACCATTTTCTTCCAATCTCCCAACATGGCAAATCAAATATTCCAGGATATTCAGGATTGAGCTCTTTTGCACTATATATTAATTCCTCATTTCTGGCATGTTGAGATATTAATCCTAACCTTTTAAAAACCTTTTTTAATTGACGATCTGGAGAAACTTCTATACATATTTTATCACTCATTGGGATTTTAAAATCCCTCGCTAAAATATTTGCTGCCATAGTCGCAATTTTTATTCCTATTCCTTTAAACTCAAGTAATCTTTTGACTACAGTTGCACTTCTGGGAGTATTTTTCCAAATGTTTGAGGCAACATCATTATAATTTCCATGTATTATATTAATAGCAAGATAAAAGTTTTCTGCCATCGTCTCGTTGAACCTATGAAGGTTATTTCTTCTAAATATTTCTTTTATTTGATCTAAATGCAATTGTAATAGTTTCGAAAATTTAAAACCACCAATTTCTTTCGAAATTCTATAAGGGATGAACCAAGCTCTTTCTGCTTTAATCTGTCTATCCATCACGCATGCAAGAATAAAGGCATGAGGAAATTCTTGAAGGTTATTGAGCAAATCGTCTGCTTCGGAATTTTTAGTGAATTTAATTTTCTTGTAAGGTTGTTTTAATAGTTCATTGCCTTTTAAGATAAGAACCTCTATAATTTTTTTTTGTGAATCGTTCATAATCTAAATCTCAGTTTTAACATCCTCTTGGGTAGAGACTAGCTGTACCCTTATGCTACTAATCCCGACAATTTCAAAAGCTCTCTTGACCAGACAGATGCTTGGGCAGTCATTTTTTTCAGCGATTCAGGATTTTGGCATATTTCAGTGAATTTGTGATGCCAGATGGATAGCTGGATTTGTAGTTCTACCAGTTTAGTCTGGATCTCCAAAGGAAACTCAGGTGCTATCCATTCTATCAAGAACTTACTTTCTTCTATTATGGTTTCTACTGCTTTGAAATTATTTGGGTTGTCTGCAAAAGAAGCTACACGGGCTAAATTTGCTGCCAGCCCGCCTATGCGTCTGGCTGAATCCTGTTGTAAATATCTTTTACGGATAGTTTCTAAGTTTTTCACTTTGCACCACCTAAAAGCTTTCTAACTATAGTTTCAATTTTAAACCGGATTTTAGAATCCTGAATTTCCAAGGAAAAATTGTTTTGCCTTGGCCGGATGTTAATCAAAGCCTCAAATCGAATCTCTCCACCAGAGATAGGTTCTTTAGTCTGCGAGCTTGGAATCCAATCTGCACCCCAGATATCCTCTTGTTTGCTTTCATCTTCTAACAAAAGAGCCTCACAATCGGAATGAAGAATACTACCTCCAGCTAAGACTTCACGTTTTATATCTACTGCTAGTTTAATGTAAGTTTCAAATGCCTCTAACATTTCCCTAATCTGTTGCGGAGTAGCTGGCTCTCGGATTATATGAATCACTGTTTAGGCAGTTTATTTTTTCCCTAATTTACCCTGTTTTCACTCCATAGTCAATATTTTTTTATCTTATCTATTGGTTAGAAAATTTTGTAGGCGCAGGCTTTAGGTCTGCGTTTTTATGTTTCGCCCAAATGGGCGGATGCCCTACGGTGAGGTGCGGACAGGACAGTGTCCTGTCCCTACGAAGAATAAAAAAAGGGCAGGCACAGGTGCCTGCCCCTACGGTGTTATTCCCTTCGAGTTAGAAATTATAATTTACTCTTCTGCTTCCTCAGGTGCTTCCTCGTATCTTCCGCCCAGATACTTTGCTAAGAACTTTTCTGCGGCGGCGTAGAATTTAAGGCGGTTTTCGGGCTTGGCAAATCCGTGTCCTTCGTCCGGGAAGAGCATATACTCGTAATCTATCCCCTTCTCTTTTAATGCCTCCACTATCTGTTCGGATTCGGCTTGAGGCACTCTGGGGTCATTGGCGCCCTGGGCAATTAACATCGGGATTTTTATCTGGTCTACTTTGAAAAGCGGGGAGCGGGATTTCAGGAACTCTGCCTCGGTTTCCGGGTTCCCGATTCGCTTATAGAGGATCGCTCTCATGGTAGACCAGTAAGGAGGAATTGAGGTAATCCAGGTCAAAAGGTTGCTGGGACCGACGATATCAACAGCACAGCAGAACAGATCAGGCGTAAATGTAGCCCCAACTAGAGCAGCATAACCACCATAAGAACCACCATATATAGCAACTTTTTTCGGGTCAGCAATGTCCTGTTCAATAACCCAGTTCACCCCATCCACTAAATCATCGTGCATTTTGCCGCCCCATTCTTTATCTGCGGCGTTTATGAAATCTTTGCCATATCCGGTTGAACCACGGAAATTAACCTGCAGACAGGCATAGCCACGGTTGGCAAACCACTGAGCTTCCGGGTTATAGCCCCAGGTATCCCTGTACCAGGGACCTCCGTGCACGTTTAAGACCATGGGTAGATTTTTTCTACCCTTACCCGTTGGATAGGTAATATACCCGTGAATGGTCATCCCATCCTCTGCAGTGAAAGAGATCGGTTCTATAGGAGCTAACGTATATTCATTCAAGACCGGTCTGCTTTCAAAGAGGAAGGTACCTTTCTTTTCCAGGCGGTCAAAAGCATAGTATGATACCGGTCCATCATCCTTGGTGAAACCCACCAGCCAGGTATCATCCGCATTATCCCGGTCGTAGATGAAGAAATCTCCATGATCCAGGTTTGATATAGCTTCGAAATCGTTTTTTATAGATTCATCCAGCACTACCCATTCTTTTCGTGCTTTAGTGAAAGAGACTGCCTGGGGTTCGTAAGTATCCGGATGGATCATCACATCGCTGATATCATACTGCGGGTCCTCAGCCATGACTTCGATATTAGCGGTTTTGATTTCGAATTTGACCAAGCGGCCGGCATTGGCTTCGCGGGAGTCTATAAGATAAAGATATTTGCCGTCCTGGGAAAAGGTGAGCGGTCCACTGGTTAAAGTATTTTCTGAATCCCAGGAGATTAGTTTTTTCCACTTTGCTTTTTCAGTCTCCCGGATCATCAGGTCGTACCCGCCATCAGGAGTAGCAGCTAAACTGCCGCGCACTTTGAAATTCGCATCGGTCATCCAGCCTAAAAAGTTACCTGGATTCTTCCCCACCAATTTGAGTTCACCGGTGGCCAATTCAAGATGGTAAACATCGTGAAATTGCGGGTTATCCTTGTTCATTTGGATGAGTAATTCATTGGGAAAATGTTTATTATGGTCGAGAATTCGTACCTGCACATCTTCGTAAGGGGTCAAATCCCTGATCTCATCTGTCTCTAAATTCACAGCATACAGACGCCAGTTTTCATTTCCGCCCACATCCTGCAAATACATGATATGCTTGTTATCCTCAGCCCAGAAATAGATGCGTATCCCACGGTCATCATCTTTGGTCACCGCTTTGTCATCTTCCTTATCAATCGTTTTCACCCAGACGTTTAATACATTATCCACTGGTGCCAGATATGCCATCCTGGTTCCGTCTGGAGAGATTTTAGGGCTGGATTTTACCGGATTCCCGAAGAGGATTTCTCTGGGGATGAGCTGAGGCTCTGGTTTGGCACAGGATGAAACTAAAAGCGCGAGTGAGCCAAAGAGAACAAGCAGGGCAGAAGCTCGTAAAGATTTTGAATTTCTCATGCTTTACCTCCTTTAAGTTTTAGGTGATTAATTCTTTGAATTTGTTTACGTTTGCGTTAAGTTACTATCTCAACTTTCAATCTTTTAGAACAAAGTTCATCAAATTAACCTTAATTTACTTTGTTTCCTTTTCAGAGTCAATACCTTTTATCCTGTCCAGGGTTAAAGAACAGACCTCTCTGGCTATCTCCTCAATCGCCTTGCCGGTGATATCGATAATAGGCCAGCCGGGGTTTTGCCCAAAGATCTTATGGCTATAATTCAACTCCTCTATAACATGTTTGGGGTCCGCATAATTTATGTCCGCATGCACTAATTGGGCTAACCTGCTCTGTCGAAGCTTTACTAAAAGCTCAGGATTGATGGTTAAGCCCACGATTTTTGATTGGTCGATCTTTAAAAGTTCTTTGGGAGGGTCAATTCCCAAAATCAAAGGGATGTTAGCTACCAGTAACCCCTTGTTGTAGGCTAAATAGGTGCTCAAAGGGGTCTTGGAGGTTCTGGAGACCCCGGTTATCACTAAATCAGCCTGGTTTAGATCGCGCACTCTATGACCATCGTCGTGCTTAACTGCAAATCCTACGGCATCGATCCTTTTAAAATAATGATGGTTAAGCTCTGAGAGTAGACCTGGTTTAGCTTCAGGTGGGGAGGCAAGAAAATTACTCAAAATAACAAGAAGTGGTCCTAAAAGGTCTACTGTAGGAAGATTATACTGGTTAGCCTGGATGAAAATCTCATTTCTTAACTCCGGGGTGACCAAGGTATAGGCGATAAGGCTTTTTTCTTTTGAAGCCTTCTGAACGATATCCCTTATCTGCTCTTTTTTTAATACCTTGGGGAAACGCTCGATAACTACATTCTTTTCTCCAAACTGAACCAGGGTGGCTTGTAAAACCCTTTCTGCAGTGGAACCAGAGCCATCGGAGATGATCCAGATATGTTTGGTCTCAGAGGTTTTAGGCATTGTTTTGGTCAATTTATGGTGAGTAATTTAATCAGATTCTCCAAAAGCTGGCAATCTTTACACTCCACTTTGCCTGGCGGAGGGGAGGATTGGTCATAAAGCTCTCGGGCTTTCTCTAAGAAAGCGGGGATTATACCAGGATTTAAATTTAGCTGAAGGATTTTTCCAGAGAAGGGCATAAAAAACCCTTGTTCAGTTATAACCTTTTCAATATTTTCCTGAGTTAATGCGGTTTGGGGTTCCATATAGGCTAAGGCTATCCTTTTCACCGGTGAAAAACCGGTTCTCTCCGCAATATAGGCATAGGCATTTAACTGAACTTCATACAGAGGTAAAAGGGTGTCCTGGGCTTCGGTATATCTGGCGGTTTTATAGTCTAAGATAAAATAGGAACCGTCTTTTAGCTTAAAAATTTCGTCCGGCACACCGGTCAAGAGTATATTTGTATTCTGGTCTAAGATATTGAAGCTTGAATGATGGGTGCCTTTAACCAGACTGGTGAACTCACCCTGGTCCGAATTTGGATCCATAGGAGAGGCAAGCCATTCTGGGAAATGTCCATATCTTTCAAAATAGGAACTGACGAATTTTTTGGTATAGGAATCTATGGAGCTGAAAATTCCCGGAAAGATCTGATAGGGCAGTTTATTTTTAGAATGCAGTTTTATCCAGGTACAGCGTGGGCAGAAGTGTGGCAGGGCAAATGCACCTAAGTTCTTAGCAGAGATTCTCATTCCTAATTTGGATCCGTAGGACTGAGTCAGAATATACTCCTTTAGGTGTCAGTGGTCAGTGTTGAGTGATCAGTCAAATTGATTACTGTCAACTTGCCACTGTCCACTCTGATTTTTATTTTACCTTCTGGACTTTGCCGGCTTTAAGGCAACTGGTACAGACCCTTAAGGTAACCCTTTTACCATTAACTAAGGCATGGACTTTTTGCAGGTTAGGCAACCAGCGTCTTTTGGTCAGATTATGGGCGTGGCTGACATTGTGTCCATAAATAGGTTTCTTCCCGCAGACCTCGCAAACTCTTGACATCTTTCCTCCAGTCTATTTAATCAGTTTTTTAATATAAATTTTTTCTACGAAAAAACAAGTCTAATATCTAAAACAGGTTAAAAAAAGAAGTCCCGCTTTAAAGCGGGACTTTAATGCAGGAAGGAAACGAGGAAGAAATAGTACTATTTCAGCAAGCTCATCTTGGCAGTCTTGGTGAAAGATCCAGCCCTTATCTGGTAGAAATAGATTCCTGAGGCAACCTCTTCACCCCGGTCACTTTTACCATCCCAGACCACATTTTTGTATCCAGCCATCTCCTCACCATCTACTAAGATCTTCACCTTCTGTCCTAAGATGTTGTAAATGGACAGCTTGACATAGGCGTTTGTAGGTAGAGTATAGCTGATGGTGGTTGTGGGATTGAAGGGGTTGGGGTAGTTCTGGGATAAAGTAAACTCTGTGGGAAGGATTTGCTCCACCTTGTTGACAAGTTCAATTGGATTGAACTCGTAGTCAAGTTCTTTTGCCTGAGTATTAACTAAGGAGATTCCTTTCTGATGGCAGATAGTGGTCTCTTCCAATTTAGCCTTTCCTTCACCTTTGAATTCTAAATTCAGAAGAACTCCTTCACCATTAGGAATCGCCTCAGCCTTGAAAGGTATAACCACCGCCAGAATGGTCTTCTTCTCATTGTCAATGAGGGTAAATTTGATCCCGTTCTGCCCATCATCGGTTATATAATCTGCTATTCCCTCAGAAAAATCTGCCCGGGTGCAGATAACATCCGTTCCCGGCTCAGCAAATTTCAAAGCTATTGCCACCGCAGCTAAGGGCTCATCAGCGGAAAGATTCAGTGAGATTTTGCCTAAATCACCTTTGGCAACTAACTTGTTGGCTGCCCAGGAAGCGCTTCCTAAAAGTAATATCAGAACCACAACTAAGGATATTCTTTTGAGCATAAAATCATACTCCTTTCTCTAAAAAGGTTAAAGGGTGTTGATCAGGTTGGTTTCCCCTTCTTTTACCTCCCGGTTTTGTTCCCCCTCAGAACTTCCCTCACCTCCTTTGGGAGGGGTTTTGATAAAAGTTAAGAGCCAATTCCTGATTAACTCTAAATTCTCCCTTCCTTTTATTTAAGATAATTTATAGCCCACCAACAATTCCGCCCAAAGTACTACCATTTATTTTACGTAAAATTCTAAAATTATAATAAAACAAATAACTGGTATTTGTCAAGTAAAAAATTGGGTTTTTAAAAAAATTTTTTTCTGTTCGATCAGAGTCTAAAAGAGGGTTAAAAGTCAAAATTTCAGCAGAAGATAGAATAAATCTTGGATAAACCATAGCAGAAGCGATTCCGGGAGCTGAAAACCTCCGTGTTTTTCTGAAGAGCTTTTCTAAGAGAGCTCTGAAAAAGTGGAGGAGAGTGGTCGGGCATGGGTGCCCGACCTATCCACAGGATCCAAATTCGGACGAAAAATCGACACCTTTTGCTCCCGTAGGCATCCGCCAGAGGCGGACCAGCCCTATCTCAAGATGCATTAGCACAAAACGAGTTTTTCAGAGATCAATCTAAATCTCCTTGACAGAATTGGATAAAAAGATTAATATAATTTTTAAAAGATTGTATCTTCTTTCAGGAGTTTATTTTGTCAACTGTCTCGACAGTTAACACCCGAGTTTTATCAAAGAAAATCAACCTTCAAAGCCCGATACAGTATCTGAAAGGGATAGGCCCGGTCAAGGGGAAGGCTTTAGCTTCCCTGGGGATAAAAAATATCGAAGATCTTCTATATCATATCCCTCGCAGATATTTGGACCGAAGCACCATCACTCCAATAAATCAACTTCAGGTTAACTCCCCGGCAACAATTATAGGAACAGTGGAGGCTTATGGGATAAGAAAAGGAAGAAAAGTCCAATTTCAGGTGATCATAAGAGACCAGAGCGGTTATCTGAATCTGATCTGGTTTTCTGGAATCAGATATGTGAAGAACAGTTTTAAAGAGGGGGATACAGTCATCGCCTCAGGGGAGGTGCGCTATTTCTATGGGCTGCAGATGCCTCACCCAGAATTTGAGATAATCTCCGGTCCTAGGGATCCAGATTCGGAAAAAGGGGAGAGGTTAGTCCATACCGGAAGAATTATTCCCCTTTATCCCTCGACTTCGGAGCTAAAAAATCTTTACCTGGACAGTCGGGGATTTCGCCGAAGCATAAGCTTTCTTTTGGAAAATCTTCTCCCCCAGATTCAGGAGACCCTTCCGCTAAAGGTGCGAGAGGAACTTGATCTTCCCTTTTTAGATTGGACCTTGAAAAGTATCCATTTCCCAGATTCTTTAGAAGAGGCTAATAAGGCCAGGAAAAGATTAGCCTTTGAGGAGCTTTTTTACTTAGAGCTTCTTTTAGCCCTGAGGAAAAAGAAATCAGAGCTAAAAGAGGAGGGTATCGTTTTTCACCGACCTAAAGAATTAGTCAAAAGGTTTGTGGAGGGTTTACCTTTTGAATTGACTTTAGCCCAGAGAAAGGTTTTAAATGAGATCTATCAGGATATCTCTTCAGGAAAAGCAATGCACAGGCTACTCCAGGGGGACGTGGGTTCAGGTAAGACCATCGTTGCTTTGATAACTATGCTCATGGCTGTGGAAAACGGCTATCAGGCAGCTCTTATGGTTCCAACTGAGGTCTTGGCAGAACAGCATTATCTGAGCCTGAGCTACCTTTTAGAACCGCTGAAAATAGAACCTCTTCTTTTAACCAGTTCAATCAAAACAGGGGAGAGGAAAAAGATCTTGGAGAAGATCTCCTCCGGGGAAGGAAAGATCATTATAGGCACACATTCTCTTATACAGAAAGAGGTGAATTTCAATAAGTTAGGTCTGGCGGTGATAGATGAACAGCATCGTTTCGGCGTTTTGCAGAGGCTAAGCCTAAAGCTTAAAGGGAAATCTCCCCACCTCTTGGTTATGACCGCCACCCCTATCCCTCGCACCTTAGCCCTGACAGTTTATGGCGATTTAGATGTCTCGGTGATCGATCAGATGCCTCCGGGCAGAAAAAAAATTGAGACCAGACTTTTAGATGAGAATTCCTCTAAAAAAGGGTATCTTTTTTTGGAGGAGGAGCTTATAAAAGGCAGACAGGCTTATATCGTTTACCCTTTGATCGAGGATTCGGAGAAGGCTGATTTAAAGGCCGCCACTGAAGGGTATCAGTTTCTTCAGGAGAAAGTGTTCCCTCACAGAAAACTGGCTTTGCTACACGGCAGGATAAAAAGAGAGGAGAGGGAAAAGATAATGAGAGGTTTTCGTTCAAAGAAGTTTGATATTTTAGTCTGCACCACTGTGATAGAGGTGGGCTTAGATGTGCCTAATGCTACGGTGATGTTAATTGAACATGGGGAGAGGTTCGGGCTTTCCCAGCTTCATCAGCTCAGGGGAAGGATCGGCAGAGGGGAGGAGCAATCTTATTGTATATTAAAATTCTCCCCAACGATTTCGGAGGAGGCGAAAAAAAGACTAAAGATTCTATCCTCCACCACGGATGGATTCAAGATCTCAGAAGCTGACCTGAAATTAAGGGGTCCCGGAGAGTTCTTCGGCACCAAACAGCATGGATTGCCAGATTTCAAGATAGCTGATCTAACTGAGGATTTAGGGCTTTTATATAAAGCCCGAGATTGGGCCTTCAGGATTGTGCAGGAAGATCCAAACTTGAGTTCAAAGGATAATCTCTGTTTGAGGAGTAAATTTATCAGAAGATATAAAGACAAATTCAAACTGGCGGATGTAGGATGAATTTCATATATTTTCCCAAAAATGGATCCGTAGGAAAAGAGAGGAGTTATGAAATCCCTTTTCGTATCTGAGGAGATCAAGTTTAGTGGAGAGCAGCTTTTTTCCCATTGGGCTTTTACTAAATTTGACCTTTTAGGTGATAATATCGTGGGCTTTATCGGTCCCTGTGAACTGGATGAAAAATACTTAGTGGGTATTGACTACTACAAGAGGAAAACCCAGATAAGAAGTGAGAAGATGCTCCATTTTGTTATCGAGCATTTTGATTTAGACTTAGAGAAGGCTATCTTGAAGCAGAAGCTCTTGGTGTCGATTCTCAAGGATAAGCTAAATCACCGACTTAAAGGGGATATTTTGCAGAGATGGGGAGATAGCATCTTCGATGGAGATGCCAAGCTCACCATCTCCACGGTTACCCGGACAAAAGTTTCCACCAAAATCCATCTGGCGGTTAATATTTCCAGCCTTAATACTCCGGTCAAGACTAAAGGATTGGAGGACTATAACCTGGATGCGGTGGAGATAGCTCAGGTGGTGATGAATCAATATCGATTAGATCTCAGGAGGCTCTCTGAAAGGCTGGTCAAGACCAGGAGCATCGAGTAATGGACTTGAGTTCAGTTTTCAACTTTTAAAGGATAGAGGTTAAAAAATGAGTATGGCAGAGAAATTAGAAGCTCTGTTGAAAGATGCCGCTAAGCTGGATAAAGGTATCAAAAAGATGATCTCCGAGTCAAAGGACTATGATCTTTCCCGACTCTTGAAAAAGGTGGATGCTGAGCTGATGGATTTGCAACATAATTTAGACTTGGCTCATAAATTGGCTGAGGAGAAGCGAAAGGATTGATAATCAAACCTGAGATAAGGTTAGTGAAGGTATGAAGGAAGAGGATAAAGCCCAGGCCAAAGGAGAGCTTTTCTTTCATTTAGTTTTTATGTTTCAAACTGCAGCCTTACAGCAGATGGGTAAATTGATCAATCCAGTAACCAAAAAGATTGAAAAGAACTTAGAACAGGCTAAATACTCCATTAATATTTTAGAGATTCTTCAGGAAAAGACTAAAGGCAACCTAAAAGAGGAAGAAAAGAAATATTTAGATAATGTATTATTTGAGCTGAGGATGAATTATTTAGAGGAGCTTAAAAAACCTGAAGAGCCCTCAAAAGAGGAGAAAAAATCTCCTGAATCCGAAGAAAATAAAAAAGAGTAGATTCAATCCTTATAGACTATATAGTTAAGTTAATGGGACCAGATTATGGAGCCTGGGGCTCAGATTTCGATAGAATTCCAGCTATCCCGTTAGAGATTAAAAAGATTTTGGGTGGGAGTTTTTTAAGGGTGTTCGAGAAGATTTGCAAATAAATAAATATAGATAAAAAGCAATGGCAAGAATTAGTAAGTTACATACTGAAGAAAAACTAAAACTTTTAGAAAAATATCTTAAAGCTTATGTTAATGCTACTAAGAAAGCCAAGGAACGTTATTATATAGATGCTCTTGCAGGGGATGGTCAATGTGAGATAAAAACTCCCTTAACATCTAAGACTAAAATTATTGATGGCTCTCCTTTGATTGCGATAAAGACGATCCCCCCGTTTACTAAATGTTTTTTTGTTGAAATAGACAAGGAGAAAGTCGAGACATTAAGCAAACTTTTGAAAGGCTTTCCACAAGATCGATATGAAATAAAAGAAGGCGATTGTAATATTGTTATTGATGAAATACTTTCGGAAGTACCTAAGATAGCTCCATGCTTTGCTTTTATAGATCCAGAAGGATTTGAAGTAGATTGGTCTACATATGAAAGGATAGCTAATTATAAAAAAGATTCTAAAACGAAGATCGAGTTATTTATTTTATTTCCTTATAATATGGCTATAACACGGCTTCTTCCATTGGATAGGAAAAAGTTTGATGAAGAAAAAGCTACTATAACCTTTAATAGGATATTACCTGACAGAAGTTGGCAAGACGTATATAAGGATAGAGTCGAAGGCAGACTAAAATCAAAAGAGATGAGAGAACGTATACTTGGAATTTTTAAAAATGGATTAAAAAAACTTGGATATAAGTTTGTTTATAAAAATAGATTAATTAAAAGTAGTAAAGGTCGTCCCTTATATGATATGTTTTTTGCAACGGATCACAGAGCGGGAGCAGAAATTATGGAGTATGTTTTTGGCAAAGATTGGATTGGAGGTCAAATTTCCTTTCTTGAAAAGTTAACCAAATAGAAATTTTATGCTTAGAGAAAGAACTGCAAAGAAAAAATTAGAGAGAATAGATATCCTGAGATATAAATCAATAGATGACACACGAGACAGGCTTGTTAAGCGGATAAGAGATGGTTCAATTATCACCAGGTTTGAAAAGACTCCTTTACCTACTAAGTCTACTGACGTGGTCTGCCCACACTTTTTAGAGCTTAAATGGGCTTATGGGTGTCCGTTTGATTGCTCTTGGTGTTATTTAAAAGGGACTTTCAGGTTTCGCCCGGAAGGGATAAAACCGGTTATAAAAGATTATGCTAAAATTGAACTACATGTCAGGGAGTTTCTTAATGTGGAGACGTCCGCCTCTGGCGAGACGTCTCTACCGCCTGAAATCCTTAACTCAGGCGAGATTGCTGATTCACTGATGTGGGAAAATGGTTATAAGCCTTTTTCTAAATTAATTATCCCCTTGTTTGAATCTCAAAAAAAACATAAGGTTTTATTTTTGACCAAATCGACTAATATTAAAAATCTCTTAGATATAGAGCCGCATAATCAAGCCATAATCAGCTTCAGCCTAAATGCGGATAAGGTGGCAAAGAAATGGGAGAAGAAAGCACCTTCGGTTGCAAGACGAATAGAAGCTGCAAGCAAGGTTGCTCAAGCAGGTTATGAGGTAAGGGTTAGAATAGACCCCATGGTGCCTATCTATGGATGGCAAGAAGGTTATAAAGAACTGATTGATCAGATTTTTGGAAAGTTTGTCCCGGAGAGAATAACCTTGGGGTCTTTAAGGGGATTGCAAAGCACAATTAACGGAACTAAAGATAAGTCCTGGCAAACTTATTTGGGAGAGAAATCAAATTGGGGCAAAAAAATAGAATTTACTCACAGATATGCTATGTATCTGATCTTGATGAGACATCTTAAAGAGAAATACGATTACACAAAAATCTCTCTCTGCAAGGAAACCATACAGATGTGGGAAAAGCTGAAGTCCAAATTTGAATCCCCAGATATGAATTACAAGAAGATCAGATGCAACTGTGTCTGGTAAGTCCTTATTCTCAAGATCCTAAAAATCTTTTCAAATAATTTGAAACAATGCTGGGTATCTCTCGTATACTATATTAGATTATTCTAAAATAGAATAATCTCTATTGGAATATAAAGATGACCAAAAACGAACTGGTGGTTTTAGGGCTCTTGAGCGAAAAGCCAATGCATGGATATCAGCTCTACCAGGAGATAGAGAAAAGGGAAATGGAGCACTGGGCTCAGGTGAATTTAGCCTCGATCTATAATACACTTAATCGTCTGCAAAAAGAGAAACTTATCCAGGGCAAGGGAGAAAGGCCAGGCAAGATGCCGGAAAGAAGGGTCTACCACATCACCCCTAAAGGGGAAAAGAGGTTAGGGGAGTTGGTGGAGATGGCGCTGAACGAGAAAAAGATGCCTCATGATAGCTTTATTGTAGGAGTGTTCTTTCTTCAAGGGCTATCCAAAGAAAAGATCTTGATTTCTCTTTTACAGAAGAAAAGGCAGCTTCATAAGGTGATTCTCCGGATTCAAAAGCTTTATGCAGATGAGCGCAAAAAGATGCCTTTCAACAGGGAATTTCTCTTTAAACGAGGGATCTCTCATCTCAGACTGGACATAAAATTGATAGACAAGCTGATCCATCAGGTGAAAAGATTTAAAGCTCAAAGAAGTAAGGAGAGAAGATGAAAAAATTGATCGGTGTAATAATAGTTATTTTGATCCTCTTCTTTATTTTTTACAGGATAACAGTCTTTTTAAAAGAGAGAAGGGCTCAAACTGCAGAGGTAAAGGAAAGAATTATCCCGGTAGAGATAGAAATCGTGAAAACCTCGCCCTATACCCCAATTCTTAATTACAATGGGGAGGTTAAGGGGATAGAGGAGATACTGATCTATCCAAGAGCCTCAGGTAAATTAGCGGAGATGAAGGTCAGGGAAGGGGAAAGGGTGAAAAAAGATCAGGTGGTGGCTCTGATCGACCGGGATATCCCGGGGTTGGAATTTGAGTTAGCGGAGACAATCTCTCCGGTAGAGGGGATTGTGGGGAAAGTATATCTGGATAAAGGGGCGGAGGTAAGCCCTGATCCGGGAACGGGCACCCCCTTAGTCCAGATATTGAACCTCGATTCAGTTAAAATAGTAATTCAGGTCATAGAAGAGGACTTTCCCAAAGTTAAGTTAAACCAAAAAGCCAAAATTAAAGTGGATGCATACCCAGAGAGAAAGTTTTACGGAGTGGTTACTCTGATTAGCCCTACTTTAAACAGTTTAACCCGGACTGCCAGTGCAGAGATAACTATACCTAACCATAATCATCTTTTAAAGCCAGGGATGTTTGCGGAAGTTGAGATCATAACAGGTAAAAGCGAAAATCTGATTTTTATCCCCAGGCATACTATCTTAACTGAGGCTGGGAAGAAAAAGGTCTACGTAATAAAAGCTGGTAAAGCAGAGGCAAGATGGGTTGAGACCGGATTAAGTTACGAAGGTTTGACTTATATAAAGAGCGGACTTGCCCCTCTGGATAGTTTAGTCAGTTTAGGACAAAGTCAGCTTAAGTCTGGGGATAGGGTAAAGGTGGTCAAAGGAGAGGGAAGATAATGTTTTTGCCCAATTTATCCATTCGCCGGCCAGTTTTCATCGTGATGCAGGTCCTGGCGGTTTTAGTCTTAGGGGTGGTTTCCTTTAGCCGTATCGGTATCGATTTAATGCCAGAGGTTGAATTCCCCTATATTTCTATCACCACAGTCTATCCAGGAGCCGGGGCTCAGGAGATTGAAAATCAGGTGACCAAGCCGATGGAAGAGGCGATGAGCTCAATCAATGGGCTGAAGAATATCTACTCTACTACAGCAGAAGGTTTCTCCCAGATCTTTTTAGAGTTTGAAATCGAGGTGAAGGTGCGGGATGCAGATTCAGACGTAAGGGAGAAGCTTTTCCAGATTCGCTCAGAGCTACCTAAAGATATAGAGGAGCCCACCATAGCCCGGTTTGACGTCTCAGCTACACCGGTGATGATCTTTTCTTTGGCAAGCGATCTACCCTTGGATGAACTAAGGACTTTAGCTGAAGATAAAGTCAAAAACCGTATACAGCAGACAGAAGAGGTAGCTGAAGTGAAGTTAGTTGGAGGATTGGAAAGAGAGATAAAAGTAGAGATAGATAGAAAAAAGCTCCAAGCCTATCACCTGTCAGTTGAGCAGGTTATAGGGAGTTTAGCTCGTGAAAATCTGAATGTGCCCGGGGGCAGGGTGGAGATAGAGCCGCAGGAGTTTGTTTTGAGGCTCACCGGAGAGTTCCAGGAGGTCTCTGACATAGGTAAGATACCTGTGGCTAATTATCAGGGGACTCTGCTCCACTTAAAAGATGTGGCTAAAATAAAAGATACCTTTAAAGAGTTAAGAGAGATTGCTCAGCTTAATGGCAGACCCTCAGTCTCATTTATAGTATATAAACAGTCTGGTGGTAATACAGTTAAAGTATGTGAGAGGCTTAAGAAAACCATAGATAGATTGAAAAAAGAGCTTCCTTTTGGCACCTCCATTGAGATAGCCTCGGACCAGTCTAAATATATCCGCAGATCGGTAGATGAGACCATGCGAGCTTTATATTTAGGGGCTATATTTGCCACCCTGGTTATATTTGTCTTCTTAGGTAATTTCCGCAGCACCATAATCGCAGCTTTAGCCATCCCTACTTCGATCTTAGCTACCTTTATTATGATGAACCTTTTCGGCTATACTATAAATATGATGACCCTGATGGGGTTATCTTTGTGTGTGGGTATTCTGATCGATGATGCTATTGTGGTGCGAGAGAATATCTTCAGACATGTGGAGGAGGGGATGGACCCGGAGGAGGCTTCTAAATTCGGTACTCAGGAGGTAGGGTTGGCAGTTATGGCCTGCACTTTCACAATTGTTGCGGTCTTCGTTCCAGTTGCCTATATGGGCGGAATTGTGGGGAAGTTCTTCAGAGCTTTTGCCTTCACAGTTGTCTTTGCAATTTTATATTCTTTGTGGGATTCTTTTACTATGGCCCCAATGCTTTCAGCCAAGGTTTTAGTGAAAGAAAGGAAAGATAAAGAAAGTTTGTTGAAGAAATTATTTGCCCCTTTTAACCGATTCTATAATAGACTCAATCGGATTTACGCAAAGCTCTTAGCCTGGTCTTTGAACCACAAGTTTTTAATTATCTTTTTCTCCACAATTCTTTTTCTGCTGAGCTTGAGCTTGACTTTTTTTATCGGCAAGGAGTTTATGCCCCAGGGGGATAGAGGTGAATTCAGGGTGATCTTGGAGACCCCGGTGGGGACTTCTATCCAGGCTACAGAAAAAGTAGCGACTAAGATTGAGAAAATTCTTTTCACCTACCCTGAGGTGCAATCTATGTTCACCACAATAGGACTGGAGGCCGGAGCCTCTAATAAGGGTAATATCAGGGTTGAACTGGTTCCCTTAGAACAGAGAAAGAAAAAAACATCTGAGGTGGAAAAGGAGGTGCGAAAAAGGCTGGCAGAAATCCCGGGTTTAAAATCCAGGGTCTTAATGATCGGGATGTTTGAGGGGGAAGAACAGGATTATCCGATTGAGCTATATATCAAAGGTCCGGAGATTTTGTTTTTAGAGGAGCTTTCAGAGAAAATCTTGAGCATTGTGGAGGAAATACCAGGTGTGGTGGATGCTGACCGTTCGATTCGAGGAGGGAAGCCTGAGATGAGGGTAGTGGTGGATAGGGAGAAAGCCAGTCGTTTAGGTCTCTCCACAGCCCAGATAGCTTCAACCCTGCGCTCTTTAGTGGAGGGAACAGTAGCTACTAAGTTAAGACAGGGTGAGAAAGAGATAGATATCAGGGTGATTTTACCTCCAGAACAAAAGAATAATTTCCAGGATATCTACTCAATAGATATTTTGACTCCAGCAGGAGTGGGTGTCCCGTTTAGAAGTATCGCTGATTTATATGAGGGTAGCGGTCCTACCAAAATCACCAGACAGAATAGAGAAAGGGTGGCTATAGTTACTGCCAATATAGTGGACCGCCCCTTAGGGGATGTGGTTCAGGATTTGAATAAAAAGTTAGCCGATTTTCCTCTACCTCAGGGATATAAGATAGAACAGAGGGGTCAGGCTGAGCTGATGGGTGAGATGTTCTACAATATGATTTTAGCCTTAATCTTGGGTTTAATCTTTATCTATATAGTTTTAGGATCTCAGTTTAACTCCTTTCTGCATCCTTTCACCATTATGTTAGCTTTGCCCTTAGCGGTGGTGGGAGCGCTTTTAGCGGTCTTTTTAACTGAACAGAGGATTAATATGATGACTATGGTAGGGATGATCCTTCTGATGGGGATTGTGACCAAGAACTCCATCTTGCTCCTCGATTATACCATAACTTTGAGAAAAAGAGGGATGAAAAGGGAGGAGGCATTATTGAAAGCCGGGCCTATTCGTCTGCGTCCCATCCTTATGACCTCTGCGGCTATGATTATGGGGATGTTGCCGGCAGCTTTGGGAATCGGAGAAGGTGCAGAGTGGAGACAGGTGATGGGGATCTCGGTGATAGGGGGATTGATTAGCTCAACCCTTTTGACCTTGATTGTGGTTCCGGTGACCTATATTGTGGTGGACAACTTTGGAGAGTTTTTGAAAAGGAATATAAAATTAGGCGGATAAAAGTTCGGAGGGATTATGCTTAAGATCTGTTTGAAATTTATTCTTGTCTTTTCTTTTTTCATCTGGATGAGTTCTCTTTCCTTTTCTCAGGACAAACTTATTCTGAATTTAGAAAAAAGTCTTGAGACTGCTTACCAGAATAATAGGGCCCTTTTGAGCCAGAAGGAGAAGATCAGGTCTTCAAGGTATAAGATCTCAGAGGCGAAATCAAGTTTCTACCCCCAGCTTTCGTTTCAAGGGAGTTACACCTATTTAGGGGTGACTCCCAGTTTTATAGTTTCCATTCCAGGTGTCTTTGACAGAAAGGTCACAATAGGGTTTCATGATAATTTCGATTTTAAACTCTCCTTAGAGCAGTCGATCTTCACCTGGGGACGGCTCAAGAATAGTTATTCGGTCTCTAAGCTGAATCTCAGATTAGAAAAGGAGAATTATAAGAAGGATAAGCAGAGGATAACTTTCGAGGTGAAAAGTTCTTTCTACTCGGTTCTTTTAGCCAAAGAGCTTATCCGGGTAAGGGAAGAGGCTTTGAAAAATATTGGGGAGCATCTAAGGACTGTGGAGTTAAGATATAAAGCCGGTCAGGCTTCAGAGTTTGATCTTTTAAGGGCAAAGGTTCAGTTAGCTAATGCTAAACCGCCTCTGCTTCAGGCAAAACAGACTTACGATTTAGCTTTGAGCTCTTTTAAAAATATCTTGGGCTTTTCTCAGGAGTCTGAGATTGAGTTAGAGGGTGAACTTTTTTTCAAGCCTATAGAGGTGGAACTGGAAGATGCGAATCAAAAGGCTCTTTCCCAAAGGCCGGAATTAAAATCCTTAGAGATTCAGAAGAAGATAGGGCATAAGGGTTTATCTGTTGCCAAAGCCGGGAACAAACCATCTCTAATGGGCATGGCTAATTACGAGTATAAAAACCCCTTTTACAGTGAGAAGATCTGGGACACTGACTGGAATGTCACCCTATCTTTGAATTTACCTTTATTTGATGGTTTTGCCACCCGCTCTAAGGTTAATCAAGCTAAGTCGGATTTGAAACAACTGGACTTAGGAGAAAAGGATTTAAAAGAGGGGATAAAATTAGAGGTAAAAGAGGCCGTAACCAGCTTAGATTTAGCTAAAGAGACGATTCTATCTCAAGAGGAAAATGTCAAGCAGGCAAAAGAGAGCTTACGCATTGCCAAGGTTCAATATGCACAGGGGGTTATAACCAGCTTAGAGGAGATGGATGCCGAATTAGCCTTGACCTTTGCCCAGATCAATTATCTGCAGGCATTAGCTGATTATCTTACTGCCCAGGCAAAATATAAGAAAGCCATAGGGGAGGAATAATCTTTGAGAGATCTCCGAGAAAGTCAAATTGTGAAAGGTTTTGCTGGAGAATTGTAGTCGCTCGATTTATCGAGCCAAAACAAGCTCAATGAATTGGGCAACTACTTGTCTCAAGATCCTGTGGAAAAGACAAATCCGTCTTAGGCAGATTAACCGGGTTCACCTAAAGGTGAACACTCCAATCTTCGTTCGTGCGGGAATAGTCGTCAAGACCCGTCAAGGGCGGGGGAATTCCTGCACGTAATTGCATGGAATTAGTTCGGGTCCTATGGATCTCCGAATGGATCCATCCTGGACAATTTCGGATAAATTCGGAAAATCTAATTCCCGAGCCAACTTAAGAGAATGGTAGGAGCGAACCGCCGGGTCGCCCCTACAGCCTAATATCTGCCTAATTTTCAGGGAAGGTTTAATTGAATGTCCCTACTTCTGATTTCAGTTTTTTCCTTCATTTTTTACTTGCTTTTTTAAAAAGAATCCTTAAATTTATATATAGGTTAAACCTGCTTTTTAGATGTCGATAAATAAAAGAGGATGTTGTGTTACAGCTTATCCTGAAAGGATAAGGCAAATGTTCTTTGAAATCTTAGGGGGAAACCTTAAAGTAAATGAGCCGCTGGCTTTTCACACCACTTTCAGAATCGGAGGTGCGGCTGACTTCTTCTATGAAGCCTATACCCCGGAGGAGCTGATTAAAGGAGTAAATACAGCAAAAGAGCTTAATCTTGCGTATTTTATCTTAGGAGGCGGAAGTAACCTTTTGGTCAGTGATTCCGGGTTCCGCGGGTTGGTGATAAAGAATTTGTGTCGAAAGGTGCTGATTCAGGATAATAAGGTCACTGCTCAAGCCGGGACCTTTCTTTCAGAATTAGTGAACCTCTGCGTAAAACAGGGCTTAGCCGGTTTGGAATTTGCGGCTGGCTTCTATGGCACATTGGGGGGTGCGGTCTATGGTAATGCCGGTGCTTTTGGTAAATCAATCAGTGATATATTTGAGCAGGGGATAATTTTAACCCCAAAAGGGAGTCTGGAAACAGTTAAGCCGGATTATTTTGAATTCGATTACCGTTATTCTAAGTTGAAGAGCTCGAAAGATGTTTTACTTTCAGCTACCCTGGTGTTACAAAAAGGTGATAGGGAGAAGATAAAAAGTAGGGTGGAGGAAAATCTAAAGAATAGAAAAACCAAACTCCCTGAAAATGAGGGTTCTGCTGGTTCATTTTTTAAGAATATTAAATCCTCAAGGACCGGCTCAGCCGGGGTTTCAGCTGGTTATCTTTTGGAACAGGTGGGTGCCAAGGAGTTTAAGGTTGGAGATGCCAGAGTCTTTTACAAACATGCCAATATAATAGTGAATTCAGGCAAGGCTACCTCAGAGGAGGTAAAAACCTTAGCCCGGATTTTGAAAAGAAAAGTAAAGGAAAAATTTAATATAGAGTTGGAAGAAGAAGTAATCTATTTAGGAGATTAAAACTTTTAAAATCCGAGAAACGGATCTGTAGGAAAGGAGGTTATTATCGATAATAGTTAAGGGTTTTTTTTAAAAGTGACCCGATGCTTAAAACCTTCAAAATATTTATTACCGCCAAGGGAGTAATATCCCTATTAAAACTGGCGGTTTTGTTTTTACTTTTACCTGCCTTAGCTTCAGCTCAGGGTCTGAAACTAAATTTAGAGGTAAAAGAGAACAGATATTCCTACCATAAACCAGATCTTCCTAATATAGGTCTCTCCTTAGCTTTTAAAGAACTCCCTCTACTTAAAAATAAAATCAGTTTTAATCGAAGTATAGAAATTAACTATGAAGATGAAGTGGTTGAGCTAAATGATAAATTAGGCTCTTATCCGGTTTATAAAATTTTCCCCTTGAACCTGGATTCTTATATGAACTATACACTCAACTCTCAGTATCAGGAGAGCTGGAGAAAGAACCTCAATCTTTCCTTAGCCCAGACACAACGGGGGGAGAGCAGTAGCTTATTTCAATTCGATATTCCGGTTAAATTTCCTTCTATCGTATCCAAGTTCATCGGGGAAGGAGGTCCCAGTTTGAAGATAACCGGAAACCGGCGGATCTCCTTTTCGGGAAGAAGTAGCTGGCAAGAGGGCGTTGCCCGCACTGCTGTATATAAACCCTCCAAGTGGCCCTCCCTGAATATGGAGCAGAGATATAGTTTCAGGATCGATGGAAATATAGGGAGTAAAATCTTTGTAGATGTGAATCAGAATAGCGAAACTACAACTGACTTGGAGAACCGGATACACCTGAAATATATCGGAGAAGAAGATGAGATCCTGCAGAGCATAGAGGCAGGGAATACTACCCTGCGGGTGGGAAGCAGTCTGGTAGGGTATAGCCAGACGGTACGTGGCCTTTTCGGTATTAAAGCTATGGCCAAGTTGGGGAGATTAAATTTGACTATGATAACCAGCCAGGAGAAAGCCTCCACTGAAAGGACCGAGTTCAAAGCCGGAGCAGAGAGTGGTAAAACCTCTATCCGAGATCATAACTATGTAAAAAGGAAATTCTACTATTTGGGAAGAAGTCATTATTTAGGCTATCCCCCTGATCAGGATGACTTTCAAGACGGGGATAACTTGATTGAATTTGGACTTTATAAAAGTATAACCATTTCAGATACACTTTTCCCTACTTCTTCTCATGGGTTTGCCTGTGTGGATCCGACCTGTGTGGATCCGACAGATACAAGTCAGTGCCCAGGTGAAAGGGAATACAGAAAGTTCAAATGGCTTGAGGAAAAAAACTATTTTCTTTATCCCCTTATGACAGAAGAGACCACAAATGGAACTAAAATAGCTACTCTGCCACATGTCGAATTGGCTTACCCCTTGGGCCAGTATGAGGTTTTAGCCTATTATGCTGTAATAGAACATAAAGATGGAGCCCGGGACACCATAGGAAACCTGGAGTGGAAAACTGGGGATGACGTAATCCAAGACACAACCTTCCTGCTTAAACTTTTGAAGCCTGAGTCTCCCAAACCAGAGGATGTTACCTGGGAGTATGAGTGGAGAAATGTTTATTCGCTGGGGGCTAAAAATATCGAAAAGGACGGGCTGCAGATCGATGTTTATAAAGGGGCTAATACGGTAGGAGAACCGA
>Ga0209979_1001042_pt1 | contig 32467 bp, 29 predicted proteins | sample AnhtaG_FD_183114 | JGI IMG/M metagenome (GOLD analysis project Ga0209979, IMG submission 183114) | Deep subsurface microbial communities from Anholt, Denmark to uncover new lineages of life (NeLLi) - Anholt_01485 metaG (SPAdes) (version 2) | ecosystem: Environmental > Aquatic > Marine > Oceanic... | reverse complement strand
AGAATGAAGGGTGATCACCGGATCGATGAAACAATATTTGGGAGGCAATAGAGAGGGCATAATATGTAAAGATCAAAGATTTAACTCCAAATGAGTTTCAGCCTCATTTGGAAAACCCCTTGAAGAAACAGTTGTTCATGCAAAAGATTTTGATGTAGATGGTTGCTTGTTAAAGTTTAAAAAACCTGAAGTTGTTTTGGAAGTAAACTTGAAAAAAGTAAATGCTAAAAAATGTCTACTTTTTGTTCCAGATAAAAGAAAAACTATTTTCAAACTATATTGAGAACTTTTACGGGAAAAATAACATCAATACTTCAGTTAGTTTATTCGTCTATACTTGTCCAGAAGATAATTATTTTTCCTTCAGCTTCTGCAGTAGCCTTGATTGTGCCAGGAATAGTTGCTTCAACTGTTATTGCGATAGGACCAAGTCCAAAGAACAGTCCTGTTTTTACTGTCTCTGATGCACCAATATCAAGAAATGATAATACATCGGCTGCTGTTACATTTATCAAATCAAATAATCCACCAGTTACCGTAATGATCCACTCAACATCAGCTGCGGCAGCATCTCCTGTATTTCTAATGACTGCGCTAACACCGATTCCTCCAGAGATAGATTCTATCTCTATGAAGGGAGCAGAATGTTCTCCTACAAGGCCTTTGATGCAGAAGTTTGCCGTACCATCCCATGTAGAATCATCAAATTCGAAATCATAGAAATCCAACCAATCAGAGCCATTACGATAATAGCTTTCACCAGGACTTGCTGCTGACTCAACGATGACGCGATTTTTCGTTCCAAGTAAGACGGGAATCTCTGAAGTTCTATCAAATGCATGACCGCCAGAGGAAAGCTCCAGATAGATGTAGAATTCATCACCTGCAGTAAGTGATACAGGTGAATCTAGATCAATGGTGTGAAACCCGGTATAGCCGATGGTTCCTGATTTTGTAGAGAGATCATCCAGAAGTTCACCACTTTCGAATCGGTCGTAAATTTTTAAGGTGTAGTCTATGTTATCCTCTGCGGTGAAGAAGCTTACCGCTAAAAGTTCCTCGTCACCTACGCCAGTGAAGGCGTTGAATGCTTCGGTGCAGTCTGTCTTTGTATCACGCCAGCCATGGTAATCATGATAGTAGATATATTCATAGATGAGAGGTTCGACATCCTGAAATGAGACAGCACCCATCTGAGGTTCCTGACAGGCCCATTTGTCGTAGTAGGAGATCCAAAAGTATCCGTCAAAGCCCCACCCGTCTCCCCAGCTGTTTTTCACGATCCATGCGCCAGGACCTTCAGGAGCCTGTGTTGTTTTGTTGTCATCCCAGCCAACAATTGCGACCGCGTGATTAGGAAGCAGGTCGCTGCTGGGAGGCTGATAATGTATGTAGTCTTGAATAAATGCACCATTAGAGCACAAGCAGGTTCCGAGGACGCCTTCCGTCATGATCTTGTTTTTGATGGTATCGATGTTGCTGAGATATTGCCCTGCGACAAACCACTCGATATCACGAGGATAATAGTAATGATAACTGGGATTATATCTAGCTGGTGGTGTGTCAAATGATTGCCCGTCGATATCACGTACTGCTCCCTCACCACGTGCGAGATATGCAGAGGTCACCATATAGTCACCACCCATGTGAACTTCCAGCCCACCTCCGCCAGGGTCGTCGTCATTGTTTTGTTGATTGAATCCATTCCACCAGTCAAGATGGTATTCAGCAAGATTAGGTTCGCCTTCCTCCCCTGCATCTGCCCAATTATCAGTCATAAGGAGATTCCCCTCCATTGCAGCCATGGCTCCATGCGTCCAGCAGGTACCACCTTGCTGACTTTTTACAGACGTGACATAGTCTTTACCATCAACATCTCGCAAGTCAAAAGAACTCGGTGGATCTCCAAGTGACATCTCAGATGCAGCGGTATTACTACTTATTGATTGCGCTGTTTTGTCATCACCAACAACGCTAACGCCTGCAGGCATACAAACCAATAAAACACATATTCCAATAATTATGAGTTGCTTTTTCATTTTCATATTATCCCCTAATATTATCTACTAAAAATATATGTATTTCATATCTTATAAATTTATCCCAGTTTATTTCCACTCTCTCTGGCATCTGTTTTTTTGAATACAATTCTAGATTAATCAAGAGATTATCATCTAAAGTTCTTTTGCCAGTAACGAAAAACCAGATACAAACAAAAACTCCTCTGATTGATCTGTACCAGGAAGGCTAATGGTTATTCCAGTGAATCCATACACGTCAAGTTTGGTCATATTTCCGATGATCTCCCTAGTATGAAAGCCGTCCAAACCGATTGTCGAGATCGTCCCATTTTCTACACCAATTGTTCCAACTGGGAGAAGTATTCTAAAAGGTATCAAGTGTGTAGCAAGAAAAACCATTACGTAAAATGGAAGGAGAACAAGCCCTAGAACTAAAGCCTCCAAAAATGATGAAGCATTTGAAAGAATACTATATAACAATTCAGTAAGGATAACACCGATAGTAAAAATCATTATACCCTCACCTACAGCATGGACGTAACAAAGTGAATTTGAAAGGTTATCATCAAGTGTTAAAGGACGTAATCTGCTTACAGGCAATAATTGCGATGATAAAGAATCAGAACGGATTTTCTGATACGTGTCTCCAAAAATACCCTTCTCATTTAGTATCTTTTCGTATTTTAAAATCTCTGTCTCATCATCTCTAAAAAGAGCGTCATTTAGTTTGATAAGACACGTTTTCAAATATGCTACTTCCTCATTATTAAGTTCGGTTAAAACAGTGTCTTTACCGTTACGGCGATATCTATTCATCTCTACCAAAATTTTATCATGATTCATCTTATATTCTGGGTCAACAAATACAACGGCTGATGAAACACTGGCTAAAACAATGATAGCCGCTGCAAAAATACATAAAAAAACTATACCTTTTTTCATAATTTCTACCCCTTACTATTTCAATCTACGCTATAGTATATAAATATTGTGGAAGAAACGTTCAGAGATTTACATAGAGAATATGAAAATCAGATGGCTGTATAAGGCAGGGTAGGAGATAATAGCTTTTTTTGTCCGTAACCCTGTTTTGATAAAGTTCCAAGACACTAGAGCCAAAACATTGATTTCATCAGTCTTCTTGCATGTTTAGGTAGTTCAGGAACATCTTTTCCTTCTAACAAATCAACTGCTGACTCAACATAAGTAGTTACTATCTCCTGGAAATACCACCGTCCGTAATTGCTATCTGCCCGAGCAGGGCTTCCTACATATCCATCTTTTATACCGATATCTAGAAATGTTTTTCCGATAAAGCGTGGTGAATCCAAGTCACGATGAATACCCTGTAGTTTTTTATAAGACTCATCGACAAGATAGGGATATTGATAGTTCATGAGAGACGTCTCTCTGAAACCGGCATGTATCTCTTTTTTTGTATCAAACCCTACTTTTGGCTCACGTTTTTCTACTTCTCTATTGTAAAAATAAGGTCCCCATGGTTCAGAGATCTTGATATCATATGTCTTCATTGCTTTGTTTTTGCCGGCATATATTCCCCTAAGATGCCCAAGATCCATATGAAACGTACAGATTATAAAATATTTGAATCCATATTTAGCAAGCGAGGAACATACGTCGTAAATGATGGTTTTAATAGCTTTAACTTTGGTTGAGACAGTACCTGGAAAACAAGCTGTCATTTTTGCGTATCCAAGAGGGATTGCGGGAAATAAAATACATGTCACATCAGGCTTTTTTTTACTGAGTGTTTTTATGGATTCCTTTGCTGCATCACGTGCTGTCAACAGATCAGTTCCCACCGGTAGGTGAGGGCCATGTTCCTCCAGTGGACTTATGGGGATGAAGAAAATGGTTTTCTTTTTATCTAGCTCTTCGATCTGCTTCCAGGTAAGTTCTTCTAGCTGAATGATTTTTGAGGTATGGTTCGCTTTATTTTTTTTCGTTGTTATGTTATCACCTCACATCCCTCTCCTTTTATGATGACGGTATGTTCTTTCTGTGTAACAATCCCACCTTTTGCATCAATAAGTTGAGTATAATGTTTAATAAGCCCTAAAAAAGATAGTTTTTTTAATACAGGATCCACCCCGTCGGATAAGAGATTATGGCACCATCGTTGTGCAAAGGGAAGTGTTTTAAATCTCCCTCTCATTTTGTTAAACATCATTTTAGATCTACTGTCTCTAATAATCTTTGATCGAAACGATTTGTTACAAAGATAAATGTTACTTCCCACACCTGAAGTAACATGACCTGCACCATTCGTTGCAAATGGCTCTACTGCAAGCACATCGGCCTCTTTTGGTTTGACCCTCTGAGAGGAATTTGCAACATTTGGAATTGACAACCCTGAGTGAAGCTCGTATTGCTTGAGGCTATGACCGGTGAGATTATCAATAGGTTTGTAGCCGTAGGACGTTATCGTTTCTTGCACAATTTTTCCTACTTCTGAAAGATCAATATCTGCCTTCAGGAGACCTATTGCGTTTTCTAAGGCATCGCTTGATGCCTTAATCATGGTATCATACTTGTTTGTTCCTACTTCAACTGTTACTGCAGTATCTGCAATATATCCATCGATATGGGTGCCAACATCAAGTTTTACAACATCTCCCTTTTTAAAAACTAAGACGTCATCATGTCGCGGGCTATAGTGGGCAGCGATCTCATTTAAAGAGATATTAACAGGAAATGCAATGCCTGCACCACGTTTCAGTATCAGAGATTCTACCTTGTTTGCAACATCTAAAAAACGAACACCTAGTTTTATCAGGTCTGCTCCATAATCTCTGGCTTCCGCTGCAATCTTTCCGGCACGCCTATATTTTTCGTAGATATCATTATCCATTGTTAGATCGCATCCGATATCTCTTCTCTGGTGATAGATCCTTTCCGAACAATTGTTGGTTTTTCTGATGTCAAATCCACAATCGTTGATGGTTTTGCATCTAATCTCCCATCATCAAGATATACTGAGATATTTGTACTAAACTGCATCATTATCTCCTTTATAACATATGGCGTTTTTTCCCCATGGATATTTGCACTTGTCACCGTCAGCGGACCAAATGCCGATAACAAATCCAGAGCAATATCGTTTTTGGGAATTCTTACCGCTATTTTATCAAGACCACTTGTAATAACATTTGAAACTGAATCCTTTTTTTGGAGAATAATTGTCAGTGGTCCTGGTAAAAAACGTTCAACTACTTTTTTTACGACATCATTGGTATACGCAATTTTTGTGATTACATCAAAATTTGCAACAGCAACAGACAATGGATTTGAACTGGGGCGTTTTTTTACCTTGAATACTCTTTTTACTGCATCATCATTAAAAATATCAGCACCTAATGCATACAAGGTATCTGTCGGATAAACAATAAGATTTCCTGTTTTAAGAGCTTTTATCGCATTTGATACATCATTTTTTTTCATGTCTCTTACTATTCTTGTTTTATAAAATCACCTAACGTCATACCTGCAGACGAATGATGACTGGCGGAAACCTCTTTTACTTCTTCAAGTAAGGAGATTCCTAGTTCTTTTTCAAGTTTTACGATCATTTTATCAGATGGTCGCAGATCCCCGTTTTCGATTTTAGAAATCGTTACGGTTCTCTCTTCTATTTTAAAACCGAGTTCCTCTCTTGAAAGCCCTTTCTTTTTCCTTGCTTCTTTAATAATGTGAGACCAGTTTGATACAAGCTCTTTTTCCATACCTTTGTAGATATCTTTTGGCGTAGATCTTCTTGTCCGTTGCAAAACAGCTCTTTCGACATTTGCAGGTGTTTTTACAATGTCTTGAATTTCCTCTCCATGTCTCATGCAATCGGGACATAACATCATTTTAACGCCATCAACAACAGCTACTCTACATCCCCTACTTTCTCTTCCACAAAGCTCACATGACATATGCATATCCCTCCAAATGAAAATAATTTTTACAGTAATCCAGCCTTCTGAAGGATCATGAGATCTTCAGTACTAAGTTTTTCTCCTCGTTTGAATCGTTCGAATATCTCATCTGCCTGTTTTTGAGCAGCTGATACATCTGCAATTTTTTTCTTAACGACCTTCTTCTTTTCAGCACCAGAAATCTCTTTTTCCAGCTCATGGATTTTATTGACATTATCAATAAACTCTCTATGGACGGTATCTGCCTCCATCTTTGTCAGAACAATACGTTCTTGTATCTCCGATGTTTTTTTTACAAAATTAGCTAGTTGTGCCCGTAATTCAATCATACCTTGATGTTCTTCTTGAGCCTTTTTCGCCATTTTTTCTACGAGTTCATGCTGTTTTTCTATTTTTTTCTTTACCCTTTTTTCTTCTTCGACCGCTTTTTTTAGTTCCGGATCTTTATTTAATGTTTCTTCCTCATCTTTTATCTTGGTATGTATTTCTTTGATTGTTTCAATTAATTTCTTTTCTTTCTGAGAAGACATGGGTTGAGTCATTTGTTCATTTTCTGATTTTCTCAGGCTTTGTTTCAGTTGGCTTAAACTTACACCTGATGTTGATGATCTTTCTCGCTCTAGCTCCTTGATTCTCCTTTTAAGTTCGAAATGATTTCCGATCAGTTCATTTCTCTGCTCTTTTGCATGTTTTACTCTTTCGTTATATTCATCTCTTTTTCTTCTATGTTCACTTATCTGATTTCGTATTTGTCTAACTTTTGCATTAATGCCATCTCTTTCCATTGCCATTTTCTTTGATTTATCATGCAAATAGTCTCTTTTTTTCCTAAAATCATTTGCGTTTTCTTGAAACTCGTCTTTTTTCTTTATCAGATCTTCGATAGATTCACTGTCCATTTCAAGCCTCTCTTTATACTAAAACCATTCAGGGTAAAATATGAAGTATTTATTAAGTATTTCGAAAGGATATGGGAATTTTGGATAAATATTTTGTTATAACCCTGTGGATCCATTGGGAATTCATCACATGAGTTTTGTTTTACGTACTACTTTTTCTTTTTTCTTGATATATCAAAATACCGTCAACAATTACTGCAAGTATTCCTGTTATAAACACCATATCAAAAACATTTGCACCGCCAATGATTGCGTTTCTTGTTACGTTTATCTCATTTCCAAGGAGACTGTAGAGATGAAAAAAATCAGCTCCTATGAGGACTCCTATTGTTCCACAGATGTATGCAAAGGGTGCTGCTTTGCGTTTGTCCTTCCACAGTAAAATGATTGATGTAAGGCTTGCAATAAATATGGGGAGAAGCCAAAACGGAAACTTGGACACGATACCTTTTTGGGGGTCAGGAGCAGTGACAAAGTACGTGATAACTGCCACGAGTATTATCCCTAAAAAAACCTTTTTTACCTGCAGTTTGTTTTTTATAGCGAGATAGATGCTTAAAATGATGGGAATTATTGCACCGCCAGTGTTTATGCCGACAAGCCAATTACCATATGTGAAAAGATGAATATTTGCAAAGCTGATTCCAACATATTCATCAACTATACCTGCTCCAAGTATGAACGAAACAAAGACAATAATGATTGCTTCAAGTGAAGAAAAACCCATATCATTAAATGCTTTGGTTATAATTAAATATCCAATATAGAAAGCTAATGTGGGTAGAGTAATAATTAAAAGGAAATGACCCAATTGAGTTAATACAGATACATCAGACATGACTAGCTTTTTGGATAGATCAATTGTTTATAAATTTAGTGACAAAATAAAGTATCCCTTTTGTAATACGATATAATTTTATTAAAACAGAGGAATAAATATAATAAAATATCAATTTCACAATTGTTAATTAATCATATAACATATGTATTGAGAACTACAGATTAAATGGGAACAATAAACCTTTATGGAGAGGATATCGATGATTTGAATCTCCCGAAAATAAGGACAAGCGGTAACATCTCTAAGTAGGTGCACGACCTTAGGTAGATTCAGAGTGCCAACACCTATGGATTGCCTGAAAGCTACCTACGGTCTTGCACAATCTACCTAGATAGAGTTGTTACCGGACAAGCATGCGAAACATATATATATCAGAGTAACGTATAATGAATCAACGTCAAAAAACGGGGGTAAAAATATGAATTATAAAAAAGCTAGAATGGAGGCTGTTGTTTTAACCATCGTTCTATTGGGAGCAATGTTTCTGGCTCCAGGAAGCTCTTTTGCGACACATGAAGAAAAAAACTCAAATGTTCTCTTAAGAACTACTTATCGTGATAATGATGTTTATGATGCAGAGGGGGATCTGATTTCTTTTATGCTCGATAGAAACTATGATTTCCCTGATCCAAATCCCGCATCACTTGACCCAGATGACTACGATGATGCAGGGACTAGAAGAGATGCAGGAAATGAAATCTCTCGTTCAACCGCGATATATCCCGGTGAGATCATTGATGATTCTCCTGGTAGGGCCAGGACCGGTAAATTAGATTCAACTGGTGATCATGAAGACTGGTATTTCTTCGCTGTTTGCGAGGGTCAAGAAATCAATATTGAAATGACTCCACCTACTGATTTTGATTACGATCTTGATCTTGTGGATAACGACGAAGTTGTACGAGCAAGCTCTTCAAATACAGGTGATGTACAAGAATCCTTAACATTTACTGCAGATTATACTGGCAGATGGTACATGTGCATCTATTACGTAGATGGTACTGATGAAGGTCAATATTCGTTTGATGTAACGCTTATTGGACAAAACGATGCAGGTACTGCCGATGATGCAGGAGACAGCTTTGCAGATGCTACTCTCATTATACCAGGAGAGTATTATGGATACCTTGATATGAACGATGCATATGATTGGTATAAATTTGAAGTCAATGAAGGCGATGGCATTCATTTTATTTTAGAAATGAGAAAGATTGCCTACCTTGCTGATTTTGACATCCACTTATATAACCCCAGTGAAGAACTCGTTTATGAGGAGAAATACTACTATGACGATGAACTTCAGTATCCTGCCGATGTTGCTGGTGAGTGGAGGATCAAAATAGATATCTTCCCAGGATGGGTTGACATCCCAGAGCCAACTGAATGGAATTACTATACCTATGGTTCTGGCCCCTATGAACTTGAATTTATTATCGAAGCTGATGCCCCGGCTCCACCAGGACCAATACCTCAGCCACAAATAACACCGATTGCCAAAACATTTACGATCGCTGACGATCCAGAAAGTAACAAAGACGAATATGGATATCTTGCTTCAATACCAGCGTGTAACTATCTGGAAGGCGGAGAGAGATATCTGGCTCCTGTAATCTACGATGGCGATGAGACCTCAACGAACTATTATGGAACAGATGCTGACCGTGGCGTTGTTGATGATACGACACAATACCTGGTTGATGACTGGGATGACTATCTTGCTTTACATGGAAAAACTGCTACACAGTATAATGTTCCCTCCGATCCTATTGAAGCAGCAGCTGAGATCGCAACACAAAACTGGGAGTCATCAGATCTTGCTGTGGTCGCAGTTGATGGAAGTGGATATGAAGATACCGTCAAAACTGTAATAAGTAGAACAAGAACACTTAGGCGAGAAGTTGAAGTAGAAACCTTAGATAACGACGATGAGAGAATACAAGATATCGGTGGCACCTATGGCTATCCAATGTTTTTGAAACCGAAATGGTGTGCTATTAATATCAGTATGTCTGCAGGTGGTGCTGAACCAAGTCTAAATGCAATTGTTCCTCATTTTATGAATTTCATGGGTGATTGGTGGCCATATACCTATGACGGCGATGGTCCAAAAGTCGATATTTATTATCCAGTCACAAGAACAGGTGTTTGGACTGCAGGAACAAATAGAATCACTGGTAGTTGGAACTTTGAAATCACAAAATATGCAGGCGACCGGTACAGAATCTGGGTGAGAGATTCAGACTCAGTCATTAATGTCAAAGTAGAGACCGATACTCCTTCTGATCTTTTAGTATTCCTTGTTGATCCAGAAGGATATCTGAGAGCACCTGATATTCCTCAATGGAACGGACCGGTAAATCCAATTCATGTCTGGAATGGCTGTCATTTTGATCCAGATGCTGGTGGATTTGGTCCATGGAGAACATGGGATCCAGAGCCCCATACTGAGTTTTCAGCAGAGGTTCTTCACCCTGAGAAAGGACTTTGGACGGCTATTGTTGTCCCAAGGGATGCAGAAGGCCCTGATGTAAAGTATACGATAACTGGTGAAGTAACAATAACTAATCCAGATAGAGCTGATGCAGCAATTTCTGCTGCGAACGCTGCAGTTATTGCATCACAGGAACATGTGCCACTGTTATATGTTACTGAGGATAGCGTACCATCTGAGACGACTGACGCATTTAATGCACTTGGAGTAGATAATGTTATATTTGTCGAAAGAGGCGGAATTGGAAGTGGTGTCAAAGGAGATCTACCTACGCTTGAAGCTGATTTGACAACAATGCAGGAAATCATTGACTACATCAAAGAATATGACAGTTCCGAGAACTATATTACTATAACATCTCTTAAATACTCAAAAGGAGACTCAACGAATCAACCAATGCAAAATGGATACTTTGCACCTGCTGCAATGATAGCTGCCTATCATGCATCACCAGTGCTTCGTATCGGTGATGCAGTACAAGATGGAATTTTAGGAACAAAGGTAAACCCCGCAGGAATGGCAGATCGAATTGAAACCTGGCGACTATGGAGTGGAGACTTTTATCATGGATCTCGTTCAACAGGACATCTGCCTGATGCTTCAGAACCAGTCGAGCAAAATAAAATCAAGATCCTCATTCAGATGCTTAAGTTCCTCATTCAAGGTGAGGGTGATCTTCCACCATTTGGACTTGATGCAAAACGATACTGGAACGAAGCAATGCACAATGGAATTCATGATTGGATAGAAGGCCTGGGGCTTGATCTTGAAGGACAAGAAGGATACTGTTTTGTTGCACCAAGAAAGAATATTTATCTTACTGTACACTCTGTCATGATGGGTAACAATTCATATGCAGGTCATATAGTAGGTGAAACCCCAGCGTATACTTCAGCAATGGTTGCAAGAAATATCTTGTATCCTGCACTTATCTACGCAAATCCAAATCGAGATATAACTACAACTCAGTTAATGAACTTCCCTGATGGAGGATCATGGAAAACCAATGACGGACAATCAACTCAGGTTTATTCAAGCCGAGAAATAAAGAAATCATTTGGTTCACATGGAAGAACATATGAAGGGCACAGTCTTTGGGATGCCCATCTAGAGCGTATGAACGAGGGTGCAAGTGCGATGTATTATTCAGGTCATGGAACCGGTGGAAGCGGTGTTTCAGCACAATACTACCAGACAGAATTCTGTAATTATCCTGAACAAATCTGGTGGGATTCATGGCGCGGATACACCTACGACAACTGGAAAATGCCTCGAAACAATGGACAAGTATGGTATAATGCTGCACCAGCAAACCTCTATGATATCATCCATTTCGACTATAACGACGAACTCTTCGAAAATCTGAGAAGCAATGCAATATTCTGGATGTCTTGTACAACCGCAGATGCCGACGGACCAATGGTATACCTTGACCACGGAGCTGTAATATATTACGGAAACGCAGGAACTGGACTGTGTCCACAGGCAGACCTTCAGGATGATGTGTTCTTTGCAGAGACAATGATATATGGAGAACCAATAGGACCAGCATTTGCAAAAACAGTTTGGCTCCATTACAGGGACTTTACAACAGGTGACGATATGTCTATGTACGGTAGTTCATCACTCTACCCAATAACAACAGTACAGTGTATTTATGGTGATCCAAACTTGATCGTCTACAGTCCAGAGTGGTCATCACCAGTACCAATAGATGCATAGACATCTACTACACTCTTTCTTTTTTTAATTACTAATGTAGATAATTCCAAAGATACTCTCGTACTTACGAAAATACAGTACGCAGATCAACGTTTTACTATAAAACTACATTCAAAGAATACAAAATTTGGTGCTGTATACTGATCTGACTCTTTCAAAGTCTTAATTACTCTCTTTTCTTAATAAACTTATAACCATAGTAGATCGCACCGGTATATCCGTCTTCTTGTATCCTTCGAAACGTACTTTCTACCTTCATACCGATTTTTATCTCATCGAGTGGACAATCAACGATCTGAGCTGTTACTTGAGGTCCGTCCTCAAGTTTGATAATTGCAATGGGATAGGGGATCTGTTCTTCAAAATTTTCAGGACCAACATGAATAATAGTATAGGTTACAACTTCTCCTTTTCCACTTAGTTTTGTTTCTTTCATCTTTCCCATACTTTTTCTTCTACAGTATGGACAGGATTCACGAGGTGGGAAAAAAACTCTTTCACAGGATCCACATCTGTTTCCTATGAAGTTATATCGTTGAGGTATCTCCCTCCAAAATCGAGCAACACCACCATCTGTCATATTTACATCGCCTCCATGATATGAACCGTACATGACGCACCAGATCCACCGACGTTATGGGCGAGCCCAATGCGAACATTAGGTACCTGCCGCTTCTCTGCCTCTCCTTTAAGTTGCTGGACGATTTCGACAATCTGAGCGACACCAGTTGCACCGACAGGATGACCTTTTGCTTTTAAACCACCACTAGTGTTGACAGGAAGTGAGCCATCCAGCGTTGTAATCTTGTTATCGATTGCTTTACCACCCTCGCCTTTTTTGACAAAACCAAGATCCTCGATTGCGCATATTTCTGCAATGGTGAAACAATCATGAACTTCAGCGACATCAATATCCTTTGGTGTTTTGTTTGCCTGTTTATATGCCATCTTTGCAGCATGCACCGTAGATTCTAGGGTACAGATGTCTCTTCTTGCATGAAGAGCCAGTGTGTCTGAAGCCTGACCCGATCCAATGATTTTGATAGGTTTATCAGTATATTTCTTTGCTTTCTCAGCAGCACATAATACAATCGATGCTGCCCCATCGCTGACGGGAGAGCAATCAAGTAAACCTAAAGGATAGGCGACTGTTGTTGCTTTCAAAACAGTTTCAATAGATATTTCTTTTCTGAACTGTGCATATGGATTTAACGCACCATTGGCATGATTTTTTACAGCAACTTGCGCGAGTTGTTCCCTTGTGGTTCCATAGTCATACATATGTCTCGTCGCAAGCATTGCATATATCCCAGGAAATGTTGCACCGAAAAACGCCTCCCATTCTTGATCTGCAGCAGTGACAAGCGTTCCAGTTGCTGACGTGCCACCGACATCATTCATCTTCTCAATACCGCCGACGACAACAATGTCGTTCATGCCTGAAGCAATGGAGAGACATCCCTGTCGCACTGCAACACCACCTGAGGCGCAGGCACTTTCAACTCGAATCGCAGGGATATGTTCAAAGGCAAACCCTGAGGTATCTGCAACGAGTGCACCGACATGTTCCTGACCGACAAATCGACCAGCACTCATTGTCCCAACATAGAGTGCATCAATTTCCTTTCCTCCGATTCCTGCATCAAGAATTGCTTTTGATCCTGCTTCTGCTGTCAGCTGCCGAAATGATTTATCCCAGAGTTCCCCAAATTTTGTCAATCCTACCCCAATAACTGCGACATCTCTCATTTTTCATCACTCCCAATATAAAAGATCAGTAATTTTTGCATAGGTTCCATAATCAATATATTCCTTATCGTCAACCATCTGGGCAATCGTTGGAGCATTCTTTCGGGCAAGCTCTATAATTTTTTCAGTTACTGTTATGTCAAAACCATCGCTTCCAGCTCCAGAACCATAACTTGTAAGAAAGATTCGATCACCTGGTTTTGCAACATCCAGAACAGATGCTAACCCAACAAGCGATGCTCCAGAGTACGTGTTACCAATGTATGGGACAACAAGTCCTTGTTTTATCTGATCAAAGGTAAAACCAAGTCTTTTTGCAACAGTAACCGGAAATTTAGCGTTAGGCTGATGAAAGATTGCATAATCATAATCCTCAGGTTTTGTTCCTGCTATTTTCATACAATTTGTTGCACAGTTTGTTACATGTTTGAAATAGGCAGGTGCTCCTGTGAATCTGCCAGCGTGTGATGGGTATTTTCGTTCTGCTCTCCGCCAGAAATCAGGAGTATCTGTCGTAAAAGAACAGGTGTAATTGATAGTTGCGATAACATCTTGTTTTCCAATAATAAATGCTGCTCCTCCTGCAGATGCTGAATATTCCAACGCATCTCCTGGAGCAGCTTGTGATGTATCTGCACCTATTGCTAGGCCGTATTTTATCATGTCTGCTTTTACAAATGCAGTGCAGGTCTGAATAGCTGCAGTTCCTGCTTTACAGGCAAATTCATAATCGGCAACCATAAGATCAGGTGTTGCCCCGATTGCATCTCCAACGATGGTTCCTGTTGGTTTTACGGCATACGGATGTGATTCGCTTCCAATGTAGATGGCGCCGATGTCTTGAGGATTTATATTACAACGCCTCAATGCAGCACGTGCAGCCTCCACACTTATTGTAGCGGTGTCTTGATCTATCGCTGGAACGGATTTCTCATGGATACCAAGTCCTTTGCTTATCGCGTCACCGTCTTTACCCCACACAGAAGCTATTTCTTCAGCTTTTATTCTCAATCGAGGTATGTTTGCTCCATAACTTACAATCCCAATGTTTTCCATACCAGCCACAAAGGGGGCAAAACAAGATTTAATACTTAAAATTGCCGATTAAATTTTCGTTTATTGCCGACAAGATATTACCCTGAAAGCGATATCTTTTTCCCCTTTTTCAAGTCATCAACTGATTCAGTTGCAATCTCTTCAAGTTTATCTTTGTCAAGCAGTATCTTTTGTGCCTTGACATTTTGGTTTTTAAGGATTTCTTTTGATTCCTTCCAATGTTTCCTTCGTTCGTTTTTCACAGCCATTATTTTTGAGAGCATCTCCATTGCTTTCTCATGATGCCTTTGTGCTTCCTCTCGTATTTCGATATATTTTTTATGCTTCTTATTTGACTCATTAATAGAAGCAGCGATTTCTTGAACGAGCTTCATATACTCTTCATGTTCCTTCTGACTTTCCTTATAATACTTCTGAACCTTTTCATGTTCTTCATCAGCTTTTTTGAAAAGCTCAGTGATAGCTTCATCTGTATCCGATATATCTGTTTCAATCAATTGCTGTTTCTCCAGATGTTTTGCGCATTCTTTATGTTCCTTTCTCTTACTCTTAATAAGATCAATTAACTCGTTTTCTTCTTTGGTGCTCATCGGAACGGTTTCTTGCTTGTATTCCAGCATCTGAATATCCGCTTTTAGTTCTTCTACTCGTAACGGCAGATTTCTAACAACATCCCCTCTTTTTTTCTGTTTTGCCTTAATCAGTTCTTTTGCCTTCTGCTGTAACTCTGTTCTTCGTTCTTTATGAAGCTTCATCTTTGAAACGAGTTCATCACGCTTCTTTTTGTTCTTCTCCATGGTTTCTTTGAGTTCTTTACGTTTGTCATTCAGCATATCACGTTCTTCACGAACAAGCCTTGCGACATCATTCAGTTCGTTTCTTTTCCCCACAAGACTCTGATATTTCTTTTCTGAATTCCTCAATTGTTCCTGCTCCACCTTTTTTGTCGGTATATCTTTAACCACTAGAGACACAACCTTCAAACGCCTAATAATTCAACCGATATATATTTTACTGCTCTATTGCTTTTAACTGCAGCTCATTTTTGCCTTTCAGAGCAATCCACGGAATCTTAATATCCGCATATCCTCCACTGGGAATAGTTACCTCTACTTTATTTTTTTGTTTTCCATTTATAAATAAAATAACTTGTACGTTTCGTGCTGAAATACATCCCGTATTCTCTAGCTTAAAAGAAGTAGTTACTCTATCGCCTTTTTTAAATTCCTTAGGCCAGCTAAATACGTCTTTTATTCTTAGAAGTGTTTTTCCTTCTTTTACCATAACCATAGTTGTTATTTCTTCTGATTTCTTTTTCCCAATTACCCTCACGTTTAACTTCACTTCAGTCCAGTCATTTGATTTTACCGTCTCTGCAGGTTTTACCACAAGAAGTATTGATTCTGATTTGTGAGCGGCGATTGTCATCCTTTCTCTATCTGTAGCTATTTGCCATTTCGAAGACGGTGGGTCCTCCTTTGAAGATATTTCACAGGTTTTCGTTTTCTTAGTAGGATTCTTCAGAATGATCTCAAATACAGCCTCACCATCAGGATCAATTTCTTGAATACGGTCGGTACATACAATGCTTACCGACTTTCTCTTGAGTAGGAATATAAGAATTGCGATGATAAGAACAATTATAATCACAAGAATTCCTGCAAGTGCATAGGGAGCTGCTTTAGAACCAAACATGTCCTCAAATCCTAAAGAATTGGCTGCAGATTCAAAAAATTCATAGATGCTTTCAAAAATACTTGGCCCCAGAACATTTACCGTTACATTGATGACAGCAAACGTTTCACTATTGCCATCTGAAGTAGCAGTGACAGTGATAACGTCTGAATCAAGCGTAGTATTTTTTGGTACATACACTATTACAAAAATCTTTGTAGGATCAGTTTTTTCTCCAATTAATAAAGGCTGAGTTGAATCAGTAACCTTAAGCTCCCAGTCGTTTTTTGATTTTGCTGTTATCGTGTAGCTATCAACATCATCTATTGCGCCTGTATTTTTATTTTCAACAACAAAGTAAAATGTGCCGCTTTTACCTTTTTTAATATTTTTACTTTCATCCTGACCAATGATATCTACATCATATTCTATTGCATCTTCTGATACTTCAACAGAGGCTGTCTTTTTGGCAATACCTGTTTTTCCACTTACAATAAAAGTCAGATCAATTGTGTCGCCATATGCTTCTTTTTTGTTGTTTTCTGATTTTACAACAATATTGACTTTTGCAGTATCGCCTGAATCAGTGTCTACAGATTCTGGTTCTACTGTAACGTTCCATTCTCCTTCTTGGTTTCTTATTAATGCATCGATTTCAATTGTATCTTCATAGGCACTAGAAACATTGAGAGTGTATTCAACCTGACCTCCAGGAATTATTTTCTCATCGGAAGGATTTGCGTAATATTCCAGTTGAATATTGTCAGTTTCTTCAAATTTAACAGTTAACGAAGAGAGAAAATCAGCTGAATCATGTAATACTTCTGCTTTTATTGGATTTATTGTTACGTTACCAAGCGATACTTCCATGTAAATATAATTTTCGTAGGATATTTCTTTATCAATATTTTCAAAAGTAAATGTCATGGGTTCATCAGGGTCTATAAAAATAAGATTCATAGGTAGTTCTTTTGAAATGGAATCTATCTCATTTTCTCCACTGAATAAGGTTACTGTGACGGTTTTTTTCAATACATTTCTATGTTTAATATACAATTTAGCTGTTGCTGTTTTCAATATTTTACTTCTTTCAAGATCAGGGCATTTCCACTTAACTGGTCCTTCTCTTATTGATGTACTATTTTCTTTGTCGTTGTATATTCTTTCTTCATCCATCTGATTTTCATCGTGGAGATAGTATGTACGAATATCTTCGCCAGATAGTCTCGATGGAAGGGTGATTGATGATGGATGATCTATTGAATCAAAAACAAATGATGATGATAAAATGGCGTTAGAAAGATCAGCAAAATCTGCAAGAGACATATTTAATGGTATTGATTCATTTTCATCAAAAACAAGCAGTAATGTTTCTCCCAATTCTTGCACTTTTGGTAGGTTTTCTCTAGTGCTCATTTTTTCTGCACGATTGAGTATAATTTCTATGAAATCTTCGAATGTTCTCTCCTTTAATATTCCTCCCCTTTCAATAAATTTTGAAATTGTCTTATTACTTGGAATAATTTCTACAGAAAATGCCAATTCATCTCCATATTCTAATGAAAAATCAACGTTTTCTATAATAATTGAGTAATCTTGGATTTGTCCGCCGAATATCTTGTTTGTCAGCGTAACAGTTTTATTTTCAATTTTCTTATTATTAACAAGGATTTCTAATGCTACTTCGTCATTAAATTTTGGTAGAACCGGTCGAAAATTTCCTTTGAAATATAGATGAAAAATAATATTCCCCTTAATATCAACTGATTCTTCACCAGTATACGTATATGTTTCTTTTACTTGGTAGGGATTAAGAAACCCAAAGTCTTCTCCTAAGAATGCTAATAATTCCTCTAGTGTCATTCCTGTCTCGTTAAGCATTTCTTGAATTGCTGGGTCATTTAGAAATTCGTCCATATACTCATCCATCATATTCTTCATTTGTATTGCAATAAACCAACCGATGAACCAGGCGCCAAACTCTTCATCAAGTATTTTTGGCGGTAACATAGAATCGTTTTCTTTTGTTGGCATGTCTTGGTCTATGATGCCTCCAAATTCAATATCATACTGATGGAAGTATAATGTTGTTTCTCCACTTGTTGATTCTGCACCTACCGTTGGAGTGATAAAAGCAGTAAATGAGCCTAAGACTAATATAACTGATAACAGAGTTACTCTTGATGTTCTATTTGAACGCATATAGTCATAACCTCAATAAATAATATCTAATTTGTTAATATATAAATGTTTGTTTACAGTAGTTACCATTTTTCTATGTAGATAATATATAATATTTAATAAATATTGTGTATGAATAATATTTTTAATAAAAACAAAAAAATCATTAACTTAGAATAAAAATTGGAAACTACAGTAAAGACTTCTTTCTCAACCAATCAAGATCACTAATATACAGACTACGTATATCAGTCACATCAAACTTAAGCATAGCAAGCCTCTCAAGACCCAGACCCCAAGCAAGAACCGGGTTTTTAATGCCAACAGGTTCTGTCACCTCAGGCCTGAATATACCACTCCCGCCAAGTTCCATCCATTCACCATTCCAAAAAACCTCAACTTCCATGCTTGGCTCAGTATACGGAAAATACCCTGGACGAAAACGAATCTTTTCAAACCCCATCCGTTTATAAAACTCCTTTAACACACCAATAAGTTGCCGAAAGTTAGTATCCTCTTCATGAACAATACCTTCTATCTGATAAAACTCAGGAAGATGAGTAGCATCAATACTTTCCTTTCGAAACACCCGTCCAATTGAGAAAACCTTAGACGGAGGTTTTGGGTTATTGTAGAGATACCGAATAGTATTCACTGTTGTATGGGTTCGAAGCAATGCCCGCTCCCCTTCAGATTTAGAAAACTCATATCCCCAACCACTAGAAGAGGTACTGCCTCCATTTTCATGTACCTTTGCAATTTCATCAACTAACTTTTTTTCATCAATTTTTATTTTAGAAGGCCTTTTACAATACAGTGTGTCTTGCATCTCTCTAGCGGGATGGTCCTGAGGAATAAAAAGAACATCCATATTCCAGAAACATGATTCAACAAAGTCACCCTCAATCTCTTGGAAACCCATCTCTAAAAATATCTTTCTAATCCTGGAAATCAAATCAACTAAAGGATGGGGCTTACCACCATACACAGCAGGTGCAAAGGCATGAATATCATACGGTCTGATAACCTTAATTTTCCATTCACTATTTTTAATTATCGATGAAGTGACTTGAGAGATCTCATCAATAAGTTCAAACCCGCGCTCAAGCATCTTTTTACCATCATTAGTAAGATTTACCGTACTTGAAATAATATCCTTTTCTCTAATGACGTTCTTTCTTGATAGTAATGATTTAATTTTATTTTTGTCAACTTCTATATAATCATTTTCTTTAAGAAGTTGAAGAATTTTTTCATCTTCACTCGTCACTGGAAATGCTTTTTTTCCTTTCTCAGTAATTTCTAAAACAGTTTCTTTCTCCTTTTTTATGGTTGCCCAACCATTCTTCTTAAGCCATCCAATGGCAATAGGTATTTCATTTTTCTCAAGATGTCCTGCGAGATCTTTTAGAGAGACCATTCCTTTCTTTTCAAACAGGGCTTTTAATGCTCGTTTTTCAGGAAGCCCCTTTTCTAAAAAACGTCTTCCATCCTTACCCAATGAATAAACAGTAGAAATATGATCCTCAATTGTTACTAATTTTTTTGACTGAAGCCAAGAAGAGGCATTCATAACCTCGACTTCTTGATCAAAATCACCGTTTTTTAGAATGTCTTCTGGTGATGCTTTTCCTTTTAGTTTTTTCAGTGTTAGAAGTACTTTTTTCTCGTTTTGTGAAAGTTCCTTGATTGTTTTATCGATGTCCATCTGAGCCTGAAATCATTTAGTTATGTATTAAGATATCGATTAGGCAAACGAAAATGAATAAACAGATTTATATGATAATATTCATTACCTATCTTGAAAGTTAAATGGAGAGGATGGGAAATGGCAAAATATTGTATTGATTGTGGAGTTGAACTTACTGCAGGATCCAAATTTTGTACTAGTTGTGGTACAAAAATTGAGGCAGCTTCCATGCCGTCTGTAGAACCTGCAAATGTTACAGCCCCTACACCAAATCAAGGTGCGGCTCAAAGTACGGTGCAGGTTGCACCTTCCACGAACATATGGCATCAAAATTTCTATCGTATCAGAAAAAAAACATTAACTGTGGGTAACAAATACTGGTTGGAAGACTATAACGGCAATGTTTTAGGTTTTTGCAAACAAAAACTGTTCAAATTAAAAGAGGACATAAGAATTTATACTGACGAAAATATGACCAATGAGCTATTTTGTATTAAACAAGAGCAGATAATGGATGTATGGGGAAATTTTGCAGTGATTGATTCATATACAAATACTAAACTTGGATATATCAAAAGGAAACTAATGTCAGAAATTGGTAGAGATTCATGGGAATTTTATAATGCCAATGACCAACTTATTGGACGAATATATGAACCGTCTTTAGGAAGTGCATTGGCAAGAAAATATATGCCTGGCGGGGCACTTATACCAGAGAAAATGGTTCTCGAAATAGGTGGTCAAGTGGTCGCTGATGTCAATCAAAAATTCAAGATCATTGGTGACATTTGGGAGATGGATTGTCAACGAGTACCCCCCGATTTAGATAGACGAGTGCTACTGTCGTGTATAATACTTATGGGACTGATTGAACGTTCACGTAAATAAAAATCAAGATAGAAAAAACAGTCATTACTCTTAATATAATTTTTTATAGGAAAACAGTAATACGTGCCTTCATTGGGCCCGTAGCTTAGGTTGGTTGGAGCACCCGGCTGATAACCGGGAGGTCGAGAGTTCAAATCTCTCCGAGCCCATTCTCTTCTCTCGGAGAGCTTCCAGTCGAAACGTAGGTTTTTTTGTCCTTGTTTTGATTTTTCCATACACTATCGTTTGTTGAAAATATGAAAGAGGAAGAAAGAAAACAAGATACAAAAATAGTAAGTATCACAAGGTAATGTTTACTCGTTTTCTTTAAAGCTGTAATAGTTGTCTTTGCCGATGATGATATGATCTAAAACGTTTATTCCCAGAAGATCACCAGCATTCTCAAGAATTTTTGTTACCTCTTCATCTTCTTTGCTTGGTGTGCAATCTCCACTTGGATGATTATGGACAAGAATGACAGAGTTAGAGCTTGCTTTTATCGCTGATTTAAATACTTCTCTTGGGTGAATGATGGACGCATCTAGGATTCCTACAGAAACCAGTTCTTCTGCGATGATTCTGTTTTTTGTATCTAGCAACAATGCATAGAAATGTTCTTTCTTCTTATCTTGTAGTTCATCAACGTAGTAGTTAAAGACATCCTCTGCGTTTTCAATTTTTTTGTTAAATCCTTTTTTATGTAATCTGTTCGTTCTTTTGAAGATTTCAAACATTGCAGTAATCTTCATTGCTTTTACTTGATTGTTGAATTCTTTTTCAAGTTCAGGAAGTGAGAGATCTGCAAGCTTATGAAAATTATAGTTGCCAAGCACTCTGTTTGACAGATCTATTGCGTTTTCTTCTTTGTTTCCTCTCCCTAGAATAATGGCTAACAGTTCAGCATCAGAAAGATTGGAGACGCCTTTTTTCTTAAGTCTAGCACCTGGCCTGTTATACCAAGGGATATCCCTGATTTTCATAATGAGTAAAACAAGTAATCCTTACTTATAATTTATTGTTAAAATTAAAATTAAAAAAATAAAAAAAATTGTTTTTAATGATAACGTTTGTCGGTATAATTCTTCCTAATTTGCTTTGTAGAACTCTCTGGACGCACTTATTTTAATATTCTGAATTAATACTGTTTGTAAAATGAGAGAAGTAATTTCCTGGTTACATGACAGTTACTACATCAATCCTTTGTCACCTGCATGCAAAATGTGTGCAGAAGGCTCAAAAATGGTAATACTTGCAACAGGATTATGTTCTACTAAATGTTTTTACTGTCCATTAAGCTTCAAAAAAGGAGGAAAAGACCGTATTTTTGCAGATGAATGGGAACTTGAAGATGAAAATGATATAAAAAAATTGATTCATGAAGCAGAATACATTAATGCAACTGGTGCAGGAATTACAGGAGGAGATCCACTTATTGTTTGGGAGCGAGTAAGAACATACATATCGCTTTTGAAAGACATGTTTGGATCACAGTTCCACATCCATTTATATACCTCCGGATTGAAAAATGCAGAAAAAATACCACAACTTGTCTCTGCAGGACTTGATGAGATACGATTTCATCCCATGCCTGAACACTGGTATAATATGGATAAAAGTCCAATCAGACAATCGATTAAGAACACAGTAGATACATCCGTAGATGTAGCCATTGAAATCCCGGTCATTCCAAATATGGAAAAAGAAATATTTTCTCTCATACAATGGGCAGATGATCAAAAACTATGCTGGGTTAATCTCAATGAACTTGAATTCTCTGAGAGAAACGCTGAAGCGTTTCATAACAAGGGATATGTTGTAAAAGATGATATTTCAGCAGCTGTTTGGGGAAGTCAAGAAACCGCTTACAACGTTTTAAAAATGGTGCAACAAGAAGATATTGATATCGGCGTTCATTATTGCTCGGTTTCATTTAAAGATGGTGTTCAACTGAGAAATAGAATAAAACGAAGAGCAAAAAATATCGCAAAAGAATACGAGGTGATAACTGAAGAAGGAACAATCCTTAAGGGTGCGATATACAAATCAGATGTATCGTTACAGCAATTATTCCTTTTTTTAAAGAAGGAGTACGATGTCCCTGAAAAATTTTTGTTTATCGACAAAGAAAAAAACAGGATTGAAATTGGTCTGTGGATTCTTGAAAAAATTGCAAGAGATCTTACAAGGCAGGGATGTCAATGTTTTATGGTTGAGGAATATCCAACTGCGGATAGATTAGAAGTGGAAAGGAGTCCGTTGCCTTTCATATGAGAAATGATGGTTTTTTGCTCTCCTTGTCTTCCTGAAAAAGGTTTTTATATGGGCCCAGCATTCCAGCTTTTACGTTTCCTAAGGAATGGAATCGATGAAAGCTCTGAAAGGAGGCTAAAATATGGCAATGTATGTACGATTTCAAGTGTCAAAAGAACTGCAGGATTTAGCCTATGAACTTGTTGAAAAGGCTCGAGATAATGGAAAGATAGGAAAAGGTGCAAATGAGGCGACCAAGCATGTTGAGCGAGGCCAGGCCAAGATTGTTGTTATGGCAGAAGATGTTTCCCCGGAGGAGATTCTTGCTCATATGCCGATACTTTGCGAAGAAAAGAAAATCCCATATACGTATGTTCCCAGTAAAGAGGAGTTAGGCGTTGCAGCAGGTCTTGGTGTTCCTACGACTGCAATAGCAATAATTACTCCTGGAAAAGACAAGGATATAGTTGACAATATCGTAAAAAAGATAGCTGCTTTAAAGAAACAAGGTTAGGATTATGATAGAAGGAACTCCTTGTGAGGTAGTGGAAATCATTGATAGAACAGGGATGGCTGGTGAAGCGTCTCAGGTGAAAATTCGGGTTTTAGATGGACGAGACAAAGGTAAAATTATTACAAGAAATGTGATAGGTCCTGTTCGGCTTGGTGATATCTTGATGCTTAGTGAAACTCAAAGAGAAGCAAAAAGACTTGGTGGACCACGGTAGAGGTGTTTCATGGTAGAGAGACGGAATTGTTCGTTTTGCGGAAATGATATTGAACCGGGGACTGGGAAGATGTTCGTTAAAAAAGATGGTACTGTTCTTCATTTTTGTAAAAATAAATGTCAGAAAAATATGCTCAAGTTAAAACGTGTTCCTCGAAGAGTACGATGGAGTAAGCATTATTCAAAATGAAATCTTTTTATGAAGAAATATGCTTTTCTAGATACGACCGTAGTTAAGAATATTTTTAGAATATACTTGTGAAACGAAATCCTCTAATTTCCATTTTATTTTTGTAATAAAATACTTTTTGTTACGAATGTTGTTTTTATTGTATTTGTATAGCTTAGGATATGTCCCAGGAGAGCAAAATTACCGATAAAATTGATATCTTGCACGATTTGTTCAATGCTACTCGAAGAGGTGAATAACTGAGAATGTTAAATCCATTTTCAATCCATTTTTAGACTAACAGGTTAGCTAAACAAATACTTTTTATTTTACTGAAATCTAGAATATATACATTCATGGCCCGCCTTTGCATAACATTTAAATAGAAAGTAATATATATGAAATTAATAAAAATTAATAGAATAAAACTAGTTTAATGTTTCATGAATAAAAAATGGGGGATACAATGAAAAAAAAACTAATCGGCATGTTAGTTGTAATATTATTTATCGCTACTGTACTACAAGTAACAGGTCATCAAAATTATGAAAATGTTGATTGGAACAATACGATAACAGAGAATCAGGATTGGTCCATGTTTCGCCGTGAACCGTATCATACTGCATTCACAACATCATCTTCACTAGACACAAATAATGCCCTGTGGATCAATACAACGGGTCCTGAAGTATATCCCAGAGAAAGTCATGTGCAATCGTCTCCTGCAATTACCAATAACAATGCCTATATCAGATCGTATACTGGCTGTGTCTATTGTTTTGAGGATTTGGATCAATCTCCATCTGAACCTACAATCTCAGGTCCAACTGCAGGAGGCCCAGAAATAGAACTTAACTTTTCAGCTGTTGCTACAGATCCAGAGGAAAATCAAATATACTATAGGTGGGACTGGGGTGATGGTAACATAAGCGACTGGTCAGGACCATTTGATTCTAATGAAAGTATAACGATAAATCACAACTGGACCAACAATGGAGAATATGAAATAAGAGCAAAAGCAAAAAATGTCTTTAATAATGAAAGCGACTGGTCAGAACCACATAATATATCAATTGCAGAACAGATAGAAATCAGTAATATAAAACTTGGATTTGTGTATTTACGTACCTTCTTTACTAATAACTCCTATGCATACATCTATTTACTTGAAACTTTAGGACTCTCAGTGGTTATAAGCGATGAGGGGCTACCTGTAGAAGCAGCTGTAACTGACGCAGTAAATTCTGTAACATTTGAATTGATTGATATCCTTTGGGGAGATCAAATAAATCAAGAAGATGACAATAGTTCAGATGGTTTCTCAACTCACTTTGAAATACCATCAAGTCTTTTGCAGATCACCGTCTATGCCTATGATGAGAATGGAACAATGATAGACATAGATAAACTTGATTATCTCGTATTTATTGATCTTACATCCGGAGAAGAATCACAACAGATTGGACAAATTGGTAGAATGAGATACAGAATAAGGGAGAGGATACGGGATAGATTACTGCATCACTAATTTCATCTTTTTTTAACATATATCTGTTGTAACTATTGTTTCAGACTAAAAATCAGAAAAACAAAACATTATATATTATACCTTTTTCATTACGATTACATACTCATGTTTAATCGGGGGAGAAACCATGAACGATATGGAAATAAAAATTGTGGAAATAGAAAAATCTGATGATACCAATTTTATTTTAGGACAAACCCATTTCATCAAATCCATAGAAGATCTGTATGAAACAATGGTAAATTCTGTTCCTAATGGTAAGTTTGGCATTGCATTCTGTGAAGCAAGTGGGGCTTGTAAAATAAGAAGTGAAGGAAACGATGAAACACTAAAGAAACTGGCTGAAAAAAATGCAGAAAACATTGGTGCAGGGCATTCCTTTATAGTTTTCATGAAAGACTGTTTTCCACTAAACGTCTTAAACGCAATAAAAAACGTTCCAGAGGTTTGTTCAATCTATTGTGCAACAGCAAATCCCACAAAAGTTGTTTTAGCAGAATCAAAAATAGGGAATGAAACAGGGCGAGGAATTCTCGGAGTGATCGATGGATTTGTTCCTAAAGGAAGGGAAAACAAGGAAGATATTGCTTGGAGAAAGAAGTTTTTAAGAGATATAAAATATAAACTATAGTCTAGTGGCCGTATTTACCCACTAAGGGAACAAAGACGCATCCTCCTAGATTTTCTGAGAGGATTTTTTCACCTTTTTTTTCGAGTAATTGTAACTCGCAGTACATACTTCCAACGGGTATTAGAAGTTTTCCGAGGTCTTTCAGTTGATCGATTAGTAGCTGTGGTACACTTGGAGCTGCACAGGTTACATAGATGCGATCATAGGGTTCATATGTTTTCAAACCCTCTGAGCCGTCTCCAACTTCTACAGTAACATTTGTTATGTTTGTATTTTTAAGATTTTCTCGTGCTCTTTTTGCTAAATCTTCAAATCGTTCAATTGTATATATATGACCCTTTTCTCCAACAAGCTGAGAGACAATAGCAGCATGATACCCTGATCCTGCTCCAATTTCCAAGATTTTCTGCCCATTTTTAATGTCTAATGCCTCGCACATTATTGCAACCATATGAGGTGCAGAAATTGTTTGACCATTACCGATTTCAAGAGGTCTATCGACATATGCTTGCATTTTCAAGGGCTCTGGTACAAAATTTTCCCTAGGAACCGCTAGAAATGCTTTTTTAACATTATCGCTTTTTATATAGCCTTCTCTCATAAGTCTATTTACGAGTTGTTCTCTACTGGTTTTAAACATCCTTTCATTTATAGCAATCGAATTTTCGTATATATTTACTTCTACCATTTGATTTTTATAGCAAGAACATGTTTCCTGGAGGTTACCATGAAGAAACGGGCAGTTATTGCACTTGGTGGCAATGCACTGATTAAAAAGGGACAAGATGGAACTATTTATGAACAATTTGCAAACACCAGAAAAAGTTCTAAGTCCATCGTACGGATGATAAAAGAGGGATGGGAGGTTGTTATCACACATGGTAATGCCCCTCAAGTGGGAGCCATATTACTTCAGAATCAAGCTGCAAAGGATATAACCCCTGCCATGCCTCTCGGTATTTGTGTTGCAGAGAGCGAAGGCTTGATAGGATATATGATACAACAATGTCTCTCGAATGCATTAAAAAAGGAACACATTGAGAAGCCGGTCATTGCGTTAATCACGCAGGTTATTGTTGATGAGAACGACCCCTCACTTTCTAACCCTACAAAACCTATTGGTCTGTACTATGAAGAGGAAGAGGCGCTTCAGAAGCTTAAAGAGGGCTGCCACATGACCCGTCAACCTCGTGGATGGAGAATGGTGGTTCCATCCCCTGATCCAAAACGCATCGTTGAGGGAGATATTATAAGAAAAATGATGGATGATGGAATCGTTGTCATTGCGTCTGGGGGAGGGGGCATGCCGGTTGTTGAGAAGGAAGGTCAGAGCCTCGATGGTTTGGAAGCAGTCATTGATAAAGATCTTGCTGCCGAGAGACTCGCAGAAGCAGTTGAGGCAGAAGTATTATTGATCCTCACAGACGTTGAAAAGGTATATCTTTATTATAGTACTCCAAAGCAAAAAGCGCTGGATACAATCTCTTTGAAGGAACTGAAAAAATATTATGAAGAAGGTCATTTTCCCCCTGGAAGTATGGGGCCTAAGATTCTCGCTGCCATACGATTTTTAGAATTTGGTGGAAAGAAGGTAATAATTTCTAATATAGAAAAAGGATGGGAAGCTCTTAAGGGTGAAACTGGGACATTGATCGTGAGACAATAGATATTTCTTTCAATGAAACAGTAGATTTTATTGGAACGGTTCTCTGATACGTTTTTTTTATAAAGGAAAGGTACATTCGCTTAGGTAATATCATGGGTTCCTCAATAGAAGAACAGATTAAAGCAATAGAAGAAGAAATCTTCAATACGCAGAAAAATAAGGCTACAGAGCATCATATCGGAAAACTAAAGGCAAAGCTTGCCAGGTTCAGAGAGGAAGCAGAGAAACGAAAGAGTGCCGTGGCAAAAGGTAAAGGTTTTACAATTAAGAAATCTGGTGATGCGAGTGTAGGAATCATAGGATTTCCAAATGTTGGCAAGAGCACTCTTTTAAATCAATTAACAGGTGCTTCAAGTAAAATTGGTGACTATGATTTTACTACAATTATTGCCATTCCTGGTGTTATGAAGTACAAGGGGGCAGATATTCAACTGTTGGATCTTCCTGGACTTATTGAAGGTGCTTCTGAAGGAAAAGGTAGGGGCAGAGAGGTTCTATCTGCTATTAGAAATGTTGATTTGATAATACTTATGATTGATGCGCAGCACTTAGACCATCTCGACATCATTGAGAGAGAGCTTTATGGTGCTGGTCTTCGGTTAAATCAAAAAACTCCTGATGTCGTTGTTACAAAAAAAGAACAAGGCGGCATTACCATAAATTCAACAACAAAACTTACGTATTTAAATGAAAATGTTATAAAATCAATTGCTTCTGAATTTGTGATAAATGCTGATATTACAATACGTGAAGATATCACAGAAGATCAATTGATTGATTCGTTTTCTCAAAATAGAGTGTATGTTCCAACAATGGTTGTTATCAATAAAAAAGATCTTGCTGATAAGAGAACATTGGATAACGTTGTAACAAAGATTAAAGAAAAAAGGCTGCATGTTCTTACAATTTCTGCGACAAGTGGTGAAGGATTAGATACACTTAGAGAAGAGATTTTTTCTCAATTAAAACTCATACGGATTTATATGAAGCCTGTTGGAAAGCAAACAGATTATGATGAACCCTTGATTCTAAGAGAGAGTGATAAGGTGGAAGATGCATGTAGAAAACTTCATCGAGATTTTCAAAGAAAATTCAGATATGCATCGGTTTCCGGACCTTCTGCAAAGCATTCTACCCAAAAAGTTGGGTTAGATCACAAATTAAAAGACGAGGACGTGTTGACAATAGTGATTTGGAGATAATTTTTCATAAAATAGTCCTTTATAGATTGTATCATTTATCTAATCAGTTCATTAGCTACTTTAGCAATATGTTTTGCATTCAGTCCATATTTTTCAAACAAATCAGCAGGTTCTCCAGACTCGCAAAATATGTCTTTTACACCCATTCTTCTAAATCTACAAGGGAGACCTTCTTCTGCAAGTATCTCTGAAACAGCGCTTCCGAGTCCACCAATTATAGAGTGTTCCTCAGCAGTTAGAATTGCATTTGTTTCTTTTGCACATTTAAGAACAAGTTTTTTATCAATCGGTTTTATGGTATGCATATCAATAACTCGTGCGTTTATTCCTTCTTTTGAAAGTATTTTTCTTGCATCGAGAACGTGATCAACCATGGTGCCACAGGCAATGAAACTCACGTCTTCCCCATCCTTGGTTATCATTCCTTTACCAATGGAGATATCCTTTAATTCCTCTTTTTTATAGATTATTGGTGCTGAAGCACGTCCTACTCTTGCATACATAGGCCCCTTGTTTGTTGCCATAAGCTCGACAATTCTTCTTGTCTGCGTCGCATCGCTTGGGGCAAAAACTGTCATATTAGGAAGCACTCTCATAAGGGCAAGATCTTCGGTCATCTGATGACTTGCACCATCCTTACCAACACTGATGCCGCCATGGGTCGCAAAGATCTTTACATTCGCATTTGAATAGGCAATATCCATACGAATTTGGTCATATACTCTACCAGTTGCGAATACTGCAAATGTGCTCACAAAAGGAATTTTTCCACAGGATGCAAGTCCTGCAGCAGTAGAAATCATATTGGCCTCTGCAATACCCATTTCAAAAAACCGTTCTGGATATTTTTTGGCAAACAGTATGGTCTTTGTTGATTTCGAAAGATCTGCATCTAATACTACAAGATTAGGATGTTTTTTACCGAGTTCTATAAGAGTTTCTCCATATGCACTCCTTGGATTTACCATTTCTTTGCCCACTATGAAGCCTCCAGTCTTCGCTGTAACACGTCGAATTCACGCATCGCGAGTTTGTACTCCATTTCGTTTGGAGGTACACCATGAAAATCAACGTTGTTTTCCATAAAAGAAACGCCTTTTCCTTTTACGGTATTCAGTATAATCATGGATGGCTGGTTTTTATGTTCATCAGCCTTTTGAAGTGCATCAATAATTTGACCTATATCATGCCCATCAATTTCAATGACATGCCATCCAAAAGAACTCCATCGATCACGTACTGATTCAAGCCGTAAAACATCTTCGGTGTTCCCATCAATCTGTAAAAAATTTCTGTCAAGAAGAGCAGTAAGATTATCAAATTTATAATGAGATGCAACAGCTGCTGCCTCCCAAATCTGCCCCTCATCTGTTTCACCATCACCAAGCATTACATAGACGTTGTACTTTTTATCATCAGCCTTCCCAGCAAGGGCAACGCCATTTGCAAATGAGAGACCATGACCAAGTGAGCCAGTAGATGCTTCAACTCCTGGAACATAAAGGGAAACAGGATGACCCTGTAACATACAGTTTACTTCTCGTAGTCCTTTTAATTCTTTCACATCAAAATAACCACATTCAGCAAGAACTGCATAAAGAGTAGGAGCAGCATGGCCTTTACTGAGAATGAAACGATCTCTGTTTGGATCTTCAGGTTTTTTTGGATTATGTCTCATGTGATGAAAATACAACGCAACAATTGCATCAACAGCAGAAAGTGAACCACCAGGATGCCCAGATTTAGCTCTATAAAGCATCTCAATGACATGTTTTCTAATTTTCACTGCAGTCACGTTTAATTTTTTGATAACCTCATCATCGTATGGCTTCAATATCATGCCCCACCCATTAATAAGTCAATGGAAACAACCCCCCGAATGCTTTTTTATGTAAAAATAGTTTGTGTAAAAATTAATGTCTCTTGCCTACTTGAAGTACTACCTAAGCTTCAAAAATAATATTTATCATATAGTTTCATTATTGTCTTATTTTTTTCTTATGAAATCGAGATATGTTATAGAGATCTTGATAAATTTCAGGTCTAATATCTCTCAGTACAGGTCTGTTTGCCCGAGCAGTTTTAAGTTTTTTTAGATTTATATCATATGTTATGATACTTTCTTTAAAGTAGGGCGCTTTTATAAGTAACTTACCTAAAGGATCATATATTTGAGATCCACCCCATAGAATAAGATCCTCTTGTGATCCAACAATATTTGCATATACCAAAAAAGTGGTATTTTCTATTGCTCTTGCAGGAAGTAATGTTTCAAAATATTTCCTTGTAGTCGAGGGTGATGCTGATATACATATCAAGATATCCGCTCCTTGGAGAGAAAGTGCTTTAGTTATTTCTGGAAAGAAGATGTCATAACAAATAAACATACCAATTTTCCCAAATTTTGTTTTAAAAACGTTTGATTCTTCTCCTTCATCAAAAAAGATTTTTTCTTCAAAAGGTCCAAATGTGATTAGAAACCGCTTGTTGTAATGATCTACTTTTCCATTTGGATGAATCAAAACCGCAGAATTATATATAAGACCTTCAACTTCCCCGTCTTTTAATGGCATCCCAAATACTATGTAGCATTTCTTTTCTTTTGCAATTTTTTTCATCTGTTTTATAGAAGGCCCATTTCTAGCTTCTGCAAGATTTCTAAATTCATCTTTGCATGGATATCCAGATAGAAACATTTCTCCAAAAACATAGAAATCTGCCTTTGTTTTTCTGATATAGTTCTCCATTGTTTTTAGGTTGGATTTTTTATCTGCAATTTTTGGTCTTGCTGATATTAGTGCTATTTTCATATGAGCAACTAAATCATCGATATGTACAATAGGTGATATAATATTTGTTGATGTGGTGATGATTGACTTTCAAAATTTGCAAGATCCTACAAAAATGAGGAAAAATATATATACTATGAACTATAAAACTAGTAACATGTAAGAGTCTAGGGGGGATCTCTTGAATATTGTGACAGTAAATGACTTATCAACGGCGATCGAAGAAGAGTTAGATATCGATACACTCGAGGCAAAAAAATATGCAAACATTATCATGGATTTTTTTGGGTTTGAAGACCGTATTATTGATAATGCTTTAGAACAAAAAGATAGACAGCTGTTTTACATGCTTGAAGCACAGGGGTTACTTCAT
>Ga0209979_1001041_pt1 | contig 32467 bp, 25 predicted proteins | sample AnhtaG_FD_183114 | JGI IMG/M metagenome (GOLD analysis project Ga0209979, IMG submission 183114) | Deep subsurface microbial communities from Anholt, Denmark to uncover new lineages of life (NeLLi) - Anholt_01485 metaG (SPAdes) (version 2) | ecosystem: Environmental > Aquatic > Marine > Oceanic... | reverse complement strand
TGCACGCTTGATGCAGGACCTGCAGGAGAAAAGTATAAAAATACAACAACAGACAAATATTTTAGAAAAACAATTCAAGGAAGAGAGAATTCTTTTAGAGATAAGCAAAGCCTTATCCCAGACCCTGGACTTAAAAAGGCTCTTTGAGATAGTTACTAAAAAAACCGCAGATCTCTTAAGAATAGACCGTTGCGGGGTAGTATTAGTTGATGAAGTCAAAAGAGCAGCCTTCTTTGTTTCAATCTATGCCGATGGTCGGCACCAGCCCCCTGAAGAAAGTATTCGCGGAAGCATAGAAGACTTTCCAGTCATATTCAGTCACTTGAAAAACAAACATAGATTTTATGCCCCAGATATATCTCAATCCGTTCTGTCTTCAAAAGAAAAGAAAATGTTTAAAGCAAAGGGAACCAAATCTCTACTTGTAGTTCCTTTGAGTTCGATAGGCAGGTTCCTTGGACTCTTAGCCCTAAGCAAGGTTAAAAAACAACACAAGTTCACAGAATCTGAAATAAAACTAAGTCAAGCCATAGCTAACCAGCTTTCTGTGGCAGTTGAAAATGCAAGATTGATGGAACTTTCAAAAAAGCATTCCAAGGAATTAGAAAAACTTTCACTTAAGATTTTAAGTGCACAGGAAGAGGAAAGGAAAAATATTGCAGGAAAGCTGCATGATGTGATTGCTCAAGATTTAACTGCAATTCAATTTGATCTGAAAATGTGTCAGCAGACTCTCCCGGAACAATATGCTAAGATAAAAGCTAAGCTTAAAGAGAGCGAGAAATTAGCCACCCAGAGCCTGGAAAATATTCGTAATTTAACCTCAGACTTGCGACCTCCTCTTTTAGACCATTTCGGACTGACCTCAGCCCTTCGCTGGTATGTAAATAACTTCAGACAAAGAACTAATCTTAATATAAGTTTAAAAATACCTGAATTAAATTGTAAGTTCCCTCCGGAATTTGAAACCACTATCTACCGCATAATCCAGGAAGGTTTAACCAATGTGGCTAAACATTCTAAGGCAACTCGGGTATCTATTTCTCTTTACAAAAAAGACCATAATGCTCGTATAATAATACAAGATAATGGCATCGGGTTTGATCTTGATAATCAATCTTTTACATCTGGCTTTGGTTTGTTCAAATCAAAGGAGAATGCCGAGCTCTTAGGAGGAAAATTTAAAATAATTTCAAAAGAGGGAAGAGGTACAAAATTAGATATTAATCTTCCCTGCTGAGGAGGAAAATTTGAGTATGATAAAGATATTGATAGCGGATGACCATAAGATATTAAGACAAGGAATCCGTTCCCTGCTTGCCTCTCAAGAGGATTTTGAAGTGGTCGCCGAGTCCAGTGATGGACAAGAAACCGTAAAAGAGACTTTAAAACATAAGCCAGATGTAGTTCTGATGGATATTGCTATGCCTAATTTGAATGGATTCGAAGCCACCCGACAGATTAAGAAGAAACTTCCAGAGGTGAAAATACTGGTCTTGACTATGTACCGGGATGATGAATATGTGCTTCAAGCTCTTCAAGCTGGAGTCTCTGGCTATGTTCTAAAAGATGTAGCGGTCGAAGAACTAATCACTGCAATTCGAGCGGTTCACAACAACCAATACTTTTTATCCCCTTCTATCTCCAGGACTGTAATCGATGCTTCTCTAGGAAAAATCGAAAGGGCAGACAAAGAACCTTTTGACCTTTTGACCCCCAGGGAAAGAGAAGTGGTTCAGTTAATTGCTGAAGGCTATACCAATAAACAGATCGCAGTCAAGCTTTTTATCAGCGTAAAAACTGTTGATGCTCACCGCTCTCATATCATGGACAAATTGGATATCCATGATGTAGCTACATTGGTGAAGTATGCCGTTCGTAGAGGACTAACGGATCTACATACCCAAAGATGATTGCTTTTTAAAGAAGTTCAAATTTTTTGTCAGAACTCTTAAAAAAATGGGAAAAAATTTATAAGAGACACTTAAAATAAAATAGGGTGAATACCTTATTGCCAGCTTTTGAGAGCAAATTATATTGTTATTGACAAAATAGAGAATAAGAAAAAACGAGGGTGTGCCCTGTAGCTTCGGGTAGTTCCTAGCCCCCCTCTACCCATACAGAGCTTAACACCCTCTTTAATTTTGCCCATAGGGCAAAAATTAGCTAATAGTTTATAGTTGTTAGTTGGTGTCCTCCCCTCCCCCTCTTTTAAAAGGTATCTCTGGTTACTTAGAGAAGAAAATTTGGCCTTGTATTCACTTCTTACTATTGCTTTCAACCTGAAGTTATCTGGCTTCTGTCAAAGGACCTTTTTTAGAAAACTTAATCTATAGATTTTATTTGACAAAGTAAATTTTTAAACTATAATTGTTTTGAGAATCCAATTTGAGTATAAGATAGGGAGGATAGAAAAATGAAGTTACCTGTTCTTAGAAAGAACCATTTTACGCTTTTTATTTTCTGTCTTCCTCTCTTCTTCTCTTTTTCAGGTACAGCTTCTCAATCCTCAGAATATGACAGAAAATCGCTTGATCTTTATTTTAATTTAGATAACGGGGAGTTCAGATTAAAAGAAGTAATTTTAGTTCCCTCTTCAGCCTCTCAATCTACATATCTGAAAGGTGGATATAAAATTGAAATAGTTTCTCAAGAAAAGAAACTATTATTTGAAACCTATTTCCGAGATCCAAGAATAGTTTTTTATGACCTCTTAGATACAACCACTTTAGACCTAAGTGGAGGGATAATTTTTAAGGCTCGAAAATTTTTCAAAATCAGAATCCCCTATTTACCTGAAGCAAAAAGTCTGTCTATTTTTGATCCAGTAGGTGCTGAGAAATTTCGTGAAGATTTAGACCAGATTACTGCTCGGATCCAGAAAATCCCATTCTATCCAGAATGGGAGGTAGATACCTTGATATATAACGGAGAACCATCTAATCGTATAGATATAGTCTTCTTGGGGGATGGATACACTATAAATGACACTGCTCTTTACACCAGCGATGTTCAAACCTATTTGAATTTTATGTTCAACTCCATCTCTCCTCATAATGAATATAGCACTTACTTTAATGTATATAAAGTCAAGGTTATCTCCCAGGAAAGTGGTTCAGACCATCCAGAATGGAATCCGCCAGTCTATCGCAATACCGCTCTGGGAACATATTACGGCTGTGAGGGAATCGACCGACTTATCTGTGCAGTTGATGATAGCGTCTACGCTGCTGCTCAATCTGTTCCCTGGTATGATGAGATAGCGGTCTTGGTTAACGACCCCACCTATGGGGGAAGCGGTGGGGAGTATTTAATAACCTACAATGGATCCTGGGGAAAAGATGTATTTATGCACGAATTAGGCCATAGTTTTGCTGATCTGGCTGACGAATATCTTTATGGGGATTATCCCGGCACAGTGCCGAACTGCAATTGTGATTTAAACTCAGTCAATCCAGGATGGCAGAGCTGGATAGACATCGGTTCTCCTGGAGTTAGTACATTTCTCGGGTGTTCCTTTAATAATCTTTACCGTCCCACTTATAATCAATGTATGATGAGGTCTTTACAGGAAAAATATTGTGTGGTCTGCCAGGAACAAACTATCAGAACTATTTATGAATTGGTTAGAGGTTATGACGATTTCTTTCCTTCAACCGACACTTTAACCTTAGAGACTTTATCCCATCAGATGTTTGAACTTACAACTTTAACTCCAAACACTCATTCTTTGAAAGTCAACTGGTATGTAAATGACCAATTAAAGTCTTCAGACAACCCTTTCAATTTCATAAGCAGTTTTGCTGGTTTTTTCACGGTTAAAGGAGTAGTTTACGACTCTTCCGAAATGGTCTTAGATGACCCTTTTAATATTTTAGTTGATTATAAAGAATGGCAGGTAACAGTTATTCCTGGTTCTTTCATATGCGGAGATCCCAACCAAGACACCACAGTTAACGTCTCAGATGCTATCTTTATAATTAACTATCTCTTTAAGGGAGGACCAGGGCCTGTTCCCTTAGCTTCAGGAGATGTCAATCTTGACCAGGAAGTAACAGTTTCAGACGTAATTTATCTGATAAATTATCTTTTCAAAGGAGGTCCTGAACCCTGCTATTTTTAATTTGATACTAAAGCTTATTAGAAAACGAGGGTGTGCCCTGTAGCTTCGGGTAGTTCCTAGCCCCCCTCTACCCATACAGAGCTTAACACCCTCTTTAATTTTGCCCTGCGGGCAAAATCAGTTAATAGTTCATAGTTATCAGTTAACAGTCCTCCTCTCCACTTTTCTGACATAATATCTCCGACTATCTAAAGTAGAATATAGTGCAGGGCTTTTAAAGTTGTTTCGGGAGTTGCATTTCTCCTATGGGTCCAAATTTGGACCGAACCAATTCCGTGCGGAGATTCCTCCACTTTGGCAGAATCTTGATGACAATTCCCGAAGGAATAAAGAGCAGGAGGCCAGGGTGGTTTGTAGGGATAAAAGGGTAGAACAGACATTTCCTACGGATCCGTTTTAGGACTTGTCTGTTCTGTGCGAATGTCGAATTTGACCTTGAGGCATCTTGAGATCAGACAGGAATATCTGACCCAGCAGAGTTTCCAGTTCTCCTGAATAAAAAAATGGAAGGCTGAAGTCTTCCGCAGTCCGCCTGAGGCGGAGTGGACAAAACCTTGATGGCCTTCCGCTACACCCAAATGTAAAGGAGGTCTTCAGACCTCCAATATGGAGTGCATTGACCATGTCAATGCCGCATTAGATTTTTAAACGTCTTTGAGGAAATAAGCTAAATCAATTTACTAATAATTCACGGTTAAGAAATTATTAGTTAAAAAAAGAGGTCGGGCTTAAACTCTTAAACTTTTAAATCTTTAAACTATCCTTTAATATTTCCTATTGGTTTCAGCTCAATTACTTTCCTGGAGATCCCGGCTCGATCAACCGCTTCCACCACTTCAGAGATATTCTTATAGGCTATCCCGGCCTCCTCAGCTAACCCCGGCATAGAAACTGCCTTGACAATAATCCCTCTTTCCTCCATGTTTTTCAATAATTCATATCCTTTTACCTTCTTCTTGGCAGCATGTCGTGACATAGTTCTGCCTGCACCATGCAGGGTTGAGCCCATAGTCATCTCCATAGCTTTTTGAGTACCAACTAAAAGGTAAGAGGAGGTTTCCATAGAGCCACCAACTATAACTGGCTGACCTATCTGCCTGTAGAATTCAGGTACCTCTGGATGACCCGGTCCAAAAGAACGAGTCGCCCCCTTGCGATGAACTAATACCTTTTTCCTTTCACCATTAACCAGATGTTCCTCTAACTTAGCGATGTTATGGGCAACGTCATAAACTATGTGCATACCAAGATCTTTAGGGTCCTTATGAAATACCTGGCTAAAAGCTTCTCTTACTTGATGTAAGATAACCTGCCGGTTGGCAAAAGCAGAATTAGCCGCACAGAGCATTGCCCCATAATAATCCTGGCCTTCTGGGGAATTAAAAGGGGCACAGGCAAGCTCCTTATCCAATACCCTGAGATTATATTTTCTCATCGCCTCAGTAAAGACCCTCAGGTAATCTGTAGCTATCTGGTGTCCAAACCCTCTGGACCCGCAGTGAATCATCACAAATATCTGATTTGGCCGATCGATCCCGAATATTTTTGCTGCCTCCGGATGAAAAACCCTGTCAGTCTGAGCCACCTGCAGTTCAAGATAATGATTTCCTGAACCCAGGGTCCCTAACTGGTCCACTCCTCTGGAGATTGCTTTTTGACTTACCTTTTCTGGATTAGCTCCCGGTATCCTTCCTCCCTGCTCGATCCTTTCCCCATCCTCTTCCCAGCCGTAACCGTTCTTAATACACCAGTCCACACCCTCCACCATAAGTTCCTTAAATCTATTAGTATTCAATTTTACAAAACCGGTAGAGCCTACCCCTGCGGGAACGAGCCGGAACAGAGCATCCATAAGTTCATTCAATTTGGGCTTAACTTCTTCTAAGGTTAAGTTAGTCCGGACTGATCTCACTCCACAGTTAATGTCAAATCCGATCCCTCCAGGGGAGATAACCCCTTCTTTCAGATCAAAAGCAGCTACCCCACCTATAGGGAACCCATATCCCCAGTGCCCATCCGGCATACAGAAAGCATATTTTTGAATTCCGGGTAAACAAGCTACATTGGTAATCTGGTTATAAACCCCTTGATCCATCTCTTTCATTATCTTCTCAGAAGCGATTATCCTGGCAGGAACTCTCATCCCCTCCTTTTCAGTAACAGGAATTTCCCAGATATAATCTTCTATTTTTTTGGTCTGCATTTTTTCTCACCTCACGTATCTAAAATTACCTGTGCTTTCCAGCCATCCTCTATCTTTTTAACCTCAAGCAGATGATAGGTGATAGCCTTTACATCCTGTCCTATTTTATGTTTGGTGTAATCTATCTTTTCACCCCACAAAGTTCCGCTTAATTTGTATTCTTTATTCTTATTTATGTTTAAATCGAACTTAGAGAAAAAGATTTTCCGGGCATCTTTCAGATAGATAAGTTCTGATATGAAATCGAAAAGCAGATCGTCTAGATTCAGATCTTTTATTCTAATTTCCTCTTTTTGCTCTTGCTTAACACCTTTTGTTTCCACCATCACCTCAAAGGTAGCCAGAGCGCAGGACTCAAAGAGTTCTTCTAAGCTATTTCCATAAGCCTCAAAAGCCGCATCTGCGATGGCGATGTCTTCTAAAAATTTGAATTTTGGCATAATCAAATACTTAAAGGAGTAAAGTGTTTAACCACCTTTTTTCCTTTTGGCGGCAAAAAGAAAATATCCTAAGATAAGTCCCATAAAGAAGAACCAGAATACTAAAAGGGAACGGGACATCCGCAAAGACCAGAAAAGGATTTTAATCAGAACTATCCCGGTATTCTGCAAGATGAAAATCACCAGCAGAAAGGCAAAGATTAATATGATTATAGCTTTAGTGTTCACCTTTTATCCTGATATTCTAAATGATAAACCTCTTAAGATAATTCAAAAAGCCGCCGCTCCTTGAGGAAACGACGGCGCCTTTATATACTCGAAATCCTTCAAATAATTTTGTCACATCCTCAGGTAGCTTTAACTATACAATCAACCGGGCAGACTTCCACACAGCGAGACCCTCCCTCTACCCCCTCACACTCGTTACACTTATCGGGATCGATCACATAGATATCCGCTTCACTTATAGCGGATTGAGGACACTCCGGCAGGCAGAGACTACAGGCAGTGCACTCATCGGTTATCTTCATCGCCATCTTCTTTAATCACCTCCTTAACTCTTATCACCTTAATTATTACGAACTTAATCTTCACTCTTATAATTTAATATATTAAAATCCAGCTTAATTTGTCAAACATTATTTTAATTTGGATATGAGTATTATGGAGCTTTATTTGACTTAGGCAAAGATTTCACTTGATTCTAAAAGTGAAACTATCTAAAATTTTATCTCTTTTTGAATCTATCCTTTAGACTTTAGGCTCTTGCCTATTAAAAAAACAGTTCCTAACTGGACGATTTTAGAACTTTTCTCTCAGTTGGTCTCCAGACCAACAGCCTCAATCCCGCTAAAACACAAGACGCGTAGCTGAGGTTTTAGACCTCTGCTGGGGCAGGAGTTCAATTCCTGTCCCAGCTTTTAAACCTCACCCTTAGTCCCTCTCCTTAAAAAGAAGAGATAAAAGAAAAAATACGGGAGGGGACAAGCCCCTCCCCTACAAAGAAATATCATTCGACATTTTATATTGGAAATCTTGCACAATGCCATATTTTAACAGGGCTATCCACCACCAATCTATACACCCCATCCTTCTCCTGGGGGTTGAAAGTTTTTTCTTTATCAAAAAGTGTATGATTTGTATGTGGCATCTACAACTGCATGGGTGTGGTCTATAAAACCTAAGACTGTAAGCTCAAGCGCAGCGGTGACATAAAGGCTCGGCCAGGCAAGTTCCAGACAAAACAAAAGTTCTGTTTTTTAACCAGAACTTTAGCCAAAAAAAGGGGGACTTTGAGGTCAAAAGAAAAACTGCAATTGAAGGTAATAAACATCCCAAAGCTTTCCATATTCATCCTGTTTGGCACCTCTGAAAATTTGAATCCCCAGATCTAAGGAAAAATCAGAGCTGAGAGAATATGAGATGCCGGGAGCTGTAAAAAGGCTTTGATCATTTAAGTTAATTATAGTGTAATCCTCCACCTTCCACAAGGGGGTGATCTCATACCCTAAGCTCAAGTTAAAATAATTTTGGGATAGCGCCAAGACTTCTGCTGAGAATAATTTCTTCCAATCATAATCCTTGGACTGTTTTTCCCCTGCACCATTAAAAAAATATTCCGCGACTAAATAAAGACCATTGGGTAACCTATACTCGCCTCCTAATACAAAACTTAAAAAATCAGACAGGTTTTTATTCCAATTATAAGCTCCTTCCGCATAAATGCCTCCGTCCCCTACATAACCGTAAAAATCAAGTCCCAGGACTTTTTGAGAACCGAATTTCCCGAGGAGAAAAGACAAGTCATAACTTTTAATGGTAGTGTTGAATCTCCCGGCTAAAGTTGAGTTCCGATAGGTACTTCGAGGAGCATAAACTATTACGGATTTGGTCACAGTTCCCAGATGGAAATCTAAACTCAAAGCATCTGTGCCTACTCTCTCCTCTCTTTCTATCTGGGTTGGATTATAGGGATTTAAAAGATCGGTGGGATTCCAGAATTTTCCGCTTCCCCAGGCAAAACGCTGCCTTCCCATAGAGAGATCCACCAAATTGGTGTAATAAGACAGAAACGCTCGATAAAAGATTAATTCCCAATAGAGATTTTTGCTATCGATAACTGTTTTATCAATATCCAGCCAGGTTTTTGAGGAAAGCCTTTTAACGAATTTAAACTCTTCGGTTTTCAGATAATCTCCCCAAAGAAGTTGGTTGTCCAACTCCAGCCTTAAAACCAGATTTTCTCTATATATTACGGTGGGCTGCAGGCGAAGGCGATTCAAATCCAGAAAGTATCTTTCCTCAAGGAAGGTTTTGGAAGTTAAGGGCAGGTTTTTGTAATATCCCTTGAAACTAATCTTCCAATCCAGATTATCATTTCCAAGAACAGGCCAGGTCAAAAATATTGCAAAAAACAACCAAATTAAACTATAAAAGAAAAGATGTTTAGCTTTCAACTCATTCGTCCCTGTTTTAAATCCTAGGTCCGTTTTCCCCAAGATACCCAAAAAAAATCTGATCGAATAATCTTACCTTGGATAGCTCTCTTTTGCCCAGGAGGTGGCAGGATCGCAACCCGACCTACATTTCTGATTTGCTTTTTTCATCTACAACGATTTCGCCGTCTTTAAGTCTTATCAATCTTTCTGCCCTTTCCATCACCATAGGGTCATGAGTGGAAAAGATGAAAGTGATTCCTTTGGTTTGGTTCAAATTTCTCATCAAATCCAAGAGTGATCCAGCTGTCTCGGAATCGAGGTTAGCTGTGGGCTCGTCAGCCAAGACCAGCCTGGGCTCAGAGGCAATGGCTCGAGCCACTGCCACTCTTTGTTGCTGTCCACCACTCATGGCATTAGGCCTTCGGTCTGCATACTCACCGATACCCAATTCTTCAAGAAGCTTTATGGTTCTCTTCCGCCTCTCTTTTTCTGATATCCCTTGTTGCATTAAGACGAACTCCACATTTTCTGCCGCAGTTAGAACCGGAATGAGATTGTATGCCTGAAACACAAACCCCAGCCTTAAAAGACGCATCTGAGCCAATTTTCCCTTGCTCAAACTGGACAAGTCGATGTCCTCCAGAAAGACCTTTCCCGATGTTGGTTCGTCCAAGCCACCGATTAGATTCAACAAAGTGGACTTGCCTGAGCCGGAAGGTCCAGCAATGGCTATGAATTCTCCCTTTTCCACCTTCAGATTTACCCCTTTGAGCGCATGCACTGGAACCCCCTCATCTTGATAGGTCTTTTCTAAATGTTCAGTCCTTACAATGCTCATTTAGTGCCTCCTGAAAATTAAATATACCTCAGTGCCTCCACCGGCCGCAGTCTGGAAGCCTTATATCCCGGATACAGGGAAGCCAAAATCCCCATGGTAAAAACCGCTACTGCTCCAATAAGAACCATAGAGATGGTCAAATGAGGATAAATAAAGTTACCAATCCCAAAGGTTTCTAAACTTTTAGAGAATATGGATAGGTTGAGACCTTTCTGGCTCACATAGAGAACCAATAGATAGGAAAGCAGGTTTCCTAACACTGTTCCACAAAGACAAAGCAGAACCGATTCTGTCACCACCAGCCGGAAGATCTTCTGAGGTCTGACTCCCAGTGCCATCATAATCCCAAATTCACGAATTCGCTCCATAGTAGCCATAAGTAAGGTATTGACTATACCGAATCCCATAGCGACGCAGATAACCAAAAAGAAGATGTAGATAAACTGGTCGAAGAATTCGATCTGGCTGACCATGATGGGGATGATCTGTTTCCAGGTTAAAACCTCATATTCCTCGGAATCAAGTCTGGTCAAAAGAGCATTCTGGACTGCTTGCGGATTTCGCGGAGTATCAATCGTTATGGCTACTTCGGATATGCGATTCCCCAAACTTAAAAGCTTTTGACTGTCTTTGAGGTTCAGATAGACCATATATTTATCAAAATTCGGTGAAGCCGTTCTAAAAATGCCTTTAACCCGATAAGCGCCTGACCCAATATCGCCAGTCAAATCCTGCGCCATTAACACGATCTTATCCTCCAGACCCACTTTCAGCTTTTCAGCTAAACCCTGTCCAATCAAGACCTGAAAAGCACCATTCTCATCCAGATAGTCACCTTGGACCACCAATTCTTTTATGGTAGTTACCCTGGGCTCTTTTGGGGGATCAATTCCGATAATGGTAATTCCGGACGAACTTTCACTTGAGGAAATAAGCCCTGAGCTAACGACCCGCGGAGAGTAAGCTACCACACCAGGTTCTTCTGCCACTACCTGAATAACTTCCTCTGGGTTTTCTAAGCTGAGGCTGATAACCTTGTTATTCTCAAATCCCTTTTTGTGAATTTCCAGATGACCAATATGGGTGCCCAGCGCATTTGCCAATGTTTGCCTCATTATTCCCTCCATAAAAGCTAAAGAGAAAAGCATCCCCACCAATCCGACGACCATCGTGCAGATGATGATCCAAGAACGACGTTTATTTCGCCAAACATTTCTCCAGGCCATCTTGAAAAACATAATTTTTCTCCTGGGTCTCAAATATGCCGCAGTGCTTCCACCGGTTTGAATCTGGTTGCTTTAATAGTGGGATATATGGTCATGATCAGGCTCACCACAAAAACCGCTATGCTCACCTCCAGGAAGGTAGAGAAAGTAGGCTTGACGAAGAGCTTAGCTGTGAATCCGAATTCCTCCATGGCCCGTGCCAGTGATTCGGATAAACTGATGGGATGATGTAAAAAATATAAGTTCAAACCAAAGCCAACTATATTTCCAAAGACCACTCCCATCAGGGATAACAGTGTGGATTCGATGAAGACCAAACCCACTATCTTTTTGGGCTGCATGCCCAAAGCCATCATCACCCCGAATTCCTTAACCCTTTCGAATACGTTCATCAAGACAGTGTTCAAAATACCAAAGGCGACCACTACTATCAAAAGCGCAAGGAAAAGCTGTCCGGAGGCATTGTCAAAGGCTATCAGCTGTACCAACTCTGGCATCAACTCATCCCAGGTCATGACTTCATAGCTTTTCAGGTCCAACCCGGCTCTCAGATTCTGAGCTACCCTTTTCAGATTGGAAATATCATCAACAAAGATGAGAATTTGAGAGATACGATCACCTAACCAGAATAGTTCTTGAGCGGCTTTGAGGTTGAGAAACACCACACTGCGATCCAGTTCTGGATCGCCAGTGCGGAAAATTCCTTCCACGCTGTAAAGTCCAGCCCCCAAGGAACCATCAAATCCCTGCACCAACAGGGTAATCTGATCTCCTAGATCTGTATTCAAATTCTTCGCTAATTCTTCTCCGACTATGGTTCCTTGTGGAATTTCTTCAGACAAGAATTTCCCCTTCTTGATTTTCTCCTTCAAAGTGGTCGCCTTTGCCTCCGCCTGAGGATCCAGGCCGATGATAAGCACACCGTTAGTATTCTCTTCCGCACTGGCTAAGCCGTTTGCTTCTGCTCTCTGGGCAAAAGATGTAATCTGGGGTTGGCGGGATAAGATCTCCAAAAAGTGGTCCTCGGGTTTGAAAGTATACTTTAAAGTTTTGTTATCCCAAAAGCCCTTTTTATGGATTTGCAGATAGCCGGTATTGATTCTTATCACATTATTGATCATCTGCTCGTAGGTGCCCCTCTGGAGACCCCGCATGAAGACGGAGATGGCTACAGCGAAAGCTATAGCCGCCACGGTCAAAAGCGTTCTTCTTTTGTGACGCCACACGTTGCGCCAGGCCATCTTAAGAAAAATTCTCATCCCCTAAGGTTCCTAAAAAAAGATTATCCGATTCGGCTTAAATTTCTTTTAGTGAAAATCGAAGGGTCTATCTTTATGTTGAACTGAGCTTTTTGTATTTTTATTATGGTCTTATGGTCTTTCTTCTTAAGGTTTGTCATCTCCCAGTAAGTGGGAATGAATCTATCTCCCATTTTCTTTACATCTTTAAAGACCATAACTTTTATTATTTCTTTTTTCTCGTTATAAAATTCCTCCCGGGTAGGGATAAGGTCTTTGGTTCTTACCCATAATTTCAATTTTCCGTAAACCACTGGAGCATCTGGTTTGGGAAGGAGCTCTAAGACGTAATTTTTTTCTTGCTCCAGGGTATCCTGACCCACCAGATGCGGGACATAATCTTTAACCATGCTTGACTCTTTCACCATATCATCATAAGAAAAATCCGACCCCATGAAGCTTTGCATCATCATCACTGGTGGAATCTTTATCACCTTCTCCACCTTGGGAATATACATCCAGAGGTTGTACTCTAATTTCAGGAATCTGGTATCTTTATCTTTAGCCGGGGAAAGGATATTAACAAAAACTTTGTCCGTGCCCAGCGACCAGGACTCCATGATATTTTCCCTGCTCCACTCCGGCGTGGTCACAATCATCTGCATGGTCATGGTGTTGCTTTCCCCTCTTAAAAGGTCATCCACCTTTTTCACCATCTCTTGCGGAGTAATCGAGAAAGCTTTGTTTGGAGAATTTGCAATCAGAAACAAGCAAATTAACAGGATTATCTTTTTCATTTTTTAATTTTCGTCCTTAAGCTCAAAATGTAATCTATACCTTTTATTCATCCCTGCCCAAAGCTCCCTTCCCAATGAATCAACTCCGAGAATTCCCTCCTTTTTCATATCTTGTATAGACGCAATAAAAATTGTTCTACAAAAACTTCTTTGAATTAAAAATATATAACATAACTTTTCATAGACAAGCAAAATCACTTTAGCCTGGTAAACGAATGACCATGTTCTCTGGATACTGAATAACTGTTGACAATTCGCCGAGAACTTTTCAATTATTGCAGTTACTAATAAAAACCTCAAGAACTATTCTTAAGAAAAAGCCGAAAAGTGCAAAAGTAGATTTTGTAGGAACAACTCTGGTTGAGCTTAGCGATCTGCCTGGGCGGATCTCTGGATGGTTGCCCTATTTTCATCTGGACAGGGACAAGCCCTATCCCTACAAACTGTCATTGCGAGGAGTCCCGCCAAAGACGGGACGACGAAGCAATCCCCAGAGAGAAGTAAAAGGATTGCTTCGCCTTCGGCTCGCAATGACTGCTCACTTTGCTAACTTTAGGAAATCCATCAGGAATCAAAAAGTCAATATCAAAAGTTTTTTTAACGGATATTTATTATCCTTCCACCTTCTCTATAATCCCCCCACCAATAACCTTCTCCCCTTCATAGAAGACCGCTGACTGGCCCGGGGTGATCGCTCTTTCAGGTTTTTCAAATTTGACTAATACCTTGATTGGAGTGCAAGCGCTTGCTCTTACCTGCATCAGCCTCTAGGTCAACTTCGACAAGTTGATGTACTCCGGTTCTACTCTTATCTAAAGTCAACTGGAATTTTAAGTTCTCTTAGTTTATCTACAATTTGGTTTGTAGTGAGTGCAACAGCATAGCCCGTCTGCCATTTAGAATCTCCAAAAATTCCCCAATCTAAAAGACCAATAACTCTACCATTACTTGGCAAAAATATAGGCGCTCCGCTATTACCCTTTGAAATATTCAAATCTAACTGAATGATATCAACCTTATTCTTCATATTTGGGTCATAACAGTTCTCTCTAATTGTACTTATAACACCTTTAGCTATTACAGGTTTTGGTATAGTAAAATCATCCTTGATGTAAGCACATGTAAAGACTTCTTGCCCTTCCCATAAACTATCAGAATTTGCAAATCCCATATACACAGGTCTGCCTATAGCTAAGTTTAGACCACTTAGTTTTTTATAAATAGGCACCGTTAAGTCTACGGTCAAGATTGCAAGATCAAGTTCTGGAATTATAGTATCTACAGAAACCCGATAACTTATTACATCATTAAAAATAATATTAGAATCTAATTGGAGAGTTACATAGTTTTCTGCAATTAAAGAGTCAACGCATTTACCATATCTCCCTGATGAACTGTCTACAACATGAGCACAAGTCAACATATTTCCTACAGTATTTATCATAAAACCAGTCCCCGTATAAACTCCATTAGTGAACTTTAATCGAAATACTGATTCTTTTGAATGCTTAACGCTTTTGCGGGCCCTTATATTCTCCGAAACAGTGGGCTCAATCAAGAAAAAGACCACCAAAAATACTACTGTCAAAATTTTTAGAATTAAGCTTTTGCTTTTTGACATAATATCCTCTCTATTTTAAGGATAAGTGTAATATTATCTCTTTTATTCAAACAATTAAAAATATACTTAATACATTCAAATATCAACTACATAAAATATTCATATTCTAATATAGTGGATTAGTCTTCAACATGTTTTATAATTCCCTCCGATAACCTTCTCCCCCTCATAGAAAACCGCAGATTGTCCCGGAGTAATTGCTCTTTCAGGTTTTTCAAATATGACTTTGACTTTTTCATCGCAGGATTTGTAGGTCAACCATCCCGTAGGGTGGTTGACATTTTTTTTGTCAAGCAGTCCTGCGGACATGCTTGACCTACGAGTTTCCTCCTCAGAATAAGGTAAGATAGTTGCTTTCGCAGGAGTATAAAGATACCTGATTTTAACTAAACAATTCAATCTATCCTTTAATTCTGGAATAGAAATCCAGTTTAATTGAGAGACAATAAAAGTAGTTTTAAAAAGGTCATTGTTTTCTCCTGCATAGATCGCATTCTCCTCAGGATCGATTTTAACCACATAGGTGGGCTTTCCTAAAGCAATATTCAAGCCTCTTCTCTGGCCAATAGTATAAAAAGCAATCCCTTTATGCTCCCCCAATTTTTTCTTCTTCAGATCATAAATAGGCCCGGGCTCCATTTGATTAAAAATTTCACCAGAGCCAGCATTATTTTGTCCTGCCTTTGTTTTCAAAACCCATTCTTTGAGAAAACGCGGGTAATCATCATCCGGCACAAAGCAGATCTCCTGACTTTCTTCTTTAAAAGCAATTTTCAGATTATATTCTTTTGCTAAGTCTCTGACCTGGTTTTTAGTCAGTTCCCCTAAGGGGAAAAGAGTTTTAGACAGGTTTTCCTGCGACAGCCCCCACAAGGCATAGGACTGGTCCTTCTGAACATCCACCCCTTTTAGAAGTAAGAATCTTTTTTTCTCCTCAGAATATTTTATCCGAGCATAATGACCGGTAGAAAGATACTCTGCGCCAAGTTTTTTTGCTTTATTCCAGAGGAGCTTCCATTTAATCTCGGTATTACAAACTATACAGGGATTAGGAGTCCTTCCCTTCTTGTATTCATTTACGAAATTTGAGATAACCTTTTGTTTGAATTCATCTGTGAAATTTAAGACATAATGAGGAGCGCCGATCTTCTGACAGATATTCCGGGCATCATTCATCGCGGAAAGGGAACAACATCTGCCGTCCTGATAAAGATCACCCCCTACCTCTGAATAATCCCAGAGTTTGAGAGTAATACCGATTACCTCAAACCCTTTTTCCTTTCCTACGGATCCAAATTCGGACAATAAAAAAGCCGCCAGTGATGAATCAACCCCGCCAGACATCGCTACCACCACTGACGGCTTATACCCTCTATTCATTTATTTTCTTTCTATCCCTGTAGTCCTCTATGGCTTTACGCAAAGCATCTGCGGCTAAATTAGAGCAATGCATCTTATTGGCAGGAAGTCCGTCCAATGCCTCTGCCACAGTCTGTCTGGAGATTTTCTCCGCCTGCTCTAAGGTCTTGTTTTTGACCAACTCTGTAATCATGCTCGAAGTAGCAATAGCTGCTCCACATCCAAAGGTCTTGAATTTTACATCCACAACCCGATTATCCTTTACCTTGATATAAAGTTTCATAATATCACCACATACCGGATTCCCGATCTCTCCTACACCATCCGGATTTTCAATTTCACCCACATTCCTCGGGTTTTGAAAATGTTCCATCACTTTAGCGCTATATGCCATATCTTACCTCTTTTTATTTAATAAGTTATATTAATCCTCTAAAGTTATACTCTAAGCTTTCTCCTTTTGATAAATAGGAGACATAGACCTCAATTTTGAAATAATTTCTGGAAGCATCTCAGCCACATAGCTAACCTCATCTACAGTATTGCTCCGTCCGAAACTAAATCTTAGAGAGCTCTGAGCTAAATCCGGAGGTACATCCATAGCTGAGAGGACATGAGACGGTTCCAGAGAACCTGAGGTACAGGCAGAGCCTGAAGCTACCGCTATCCCCTTTAAATCGAGATTCAAGATTATCGACTCTCCTTCTACTCCTTTAAAGGAAAGATTTAAGGTATTGGGAATCCTATGCTCAGGATGACCATTCAGAAATACATGCGGAATTTTTTCAGTTATCTTCTTAAAAAAGCTCTCTGAAAGATTTTTCAATCTTTTTTCTTCCTTCTCCATATCCCTTTCTGCAATCTCAAGTGCCTTAGCCAGCCCCACAATCCCAGGGATATTTTCAGTTCCTGCTCTTCTTGCCTTTTCGTGATGACCTCCGTGCGAAAGCGGAGTTAACCTAATCCCTCTTCTTATATAAAGTGCACCCACACCTTTTGGACCATAAAATTTATGTGCGGAAAGTGAAAGTAAATCCACACCCAACTTCTGGACATCTACCTTTATCTTTCCTGTGGATTGGACTGCATCCGTATGAAAATATACTCCATTTTCCCTGGCAACTTTGGAAAGCTCCTCGATTGGCTCGATAGTTCCTACCTCATTATTAGCATGTATTATGCTAACCAATATCGTGTCTTTTCTGATCTTTTTTTTCAGCTCATCCGTGTCCACCAAGCCATATCTGTCAACAGGCAGATAGGTTATCTCAAACCCTTCTCTCTCTAAGAATTTACAGCTTTCTAAAACTGCATGATGTTCGATCCTGGAACTTACTATATGATTCCCTTTCTTTCTATTAGCCCAGGCAACCCCTTTTATTGCCAGATTATCCGATTCAGTCCCCCCACTGGTAAAGTATATCTCCAGGGGGTCTGCATTTAAAAACTTTGCCACTTTCTCCCTGGATTCATCTAAGGCTACTTTACTCTCTCTGCCAAAACTATGAATACTGGAGGCATTCCCAAAAACTCCTTTATAAAAAGGAAGCATCGCCTCAAGCACTTCTGGATGAACTGGAGTGGTAGCGTTATGGTCTAAATAGATTTTTCTTTCCATCTTTTCCGACTCCTTTTATAATTAATATTAAACTTTTCTGTTCTTAGGTCTTTTAAAGTTATACTGGAGAGCATCTCATCAATTTTATCTTCAAGTTCTTTCCATAAAACCCTGGCAACGCAGGTAGAAGGACCGGTACAGCTTTTTTCTCTTAAATCTGGGCTGTCGCATTTGGAGATAGAGATAGGTCCGTCTAAAGCATTTATGACCTGACTTATTGTGATCTTATCTTCATTTAAGGCTAAAAGATACCCACCTTTTGCTCCCCGCATACTCTGCACAATTCCTGCTTTTTTCAATTTATTAAAGATCTGCTCTAAATAGTCTATAGACATCTTCTGTCTTTCAGAAAGCTCTCTCAAATTTACTGGCCCATTTCTTGAAAGGGTAGAGAGCTCTAAAAGTGCTCTTAAACCGTATCTTCCTCGGGTTGAGATGTTCATAATTTCCCTTTTAACCCTCTAAAAAATCAACTTTGTTCAAGTCCTGAACTTACGCCACTAAAGTGGCTATGAAAATTTTCTAATCCTACAGATCCACTTCTCGGACTGACTTTAGTCAGGTTTTGCAATTTTCTCCAATCTTAGCTCTCAATCTTATTTAATATACGTAATCCTTACTAAATTTGTCAAGATTAATTTCAAAAAATTTTTTCACTAATAGGTAGATTGTATCCAAGTCATAAGAGCGGGGTTACCCCACCCCTACAAAAAAACCTGTCACTGTGAGAAGTTCCTCCTCATTTTAAGGGTAAACGATGAAACAATCCCAACAATAATAAGATGTCGAATGTCGGATGAAAGAAAATGTAGGGCAAGGCTTCAGTCTTGCTTAGGCGACTTTTTAGACCCGTAGTTGAGCAACAGCAGAGGTCTAAAACCTCTGCTACGCGAGATTGTCAAGGTTAACAAAAAGCTCTCTGAAAAAGAGGAAGAAAGCGGTCGGGCATGGGTGCCCGACCTACGAAAATCAAAACTTTTTGTTCTCGTAGGCAGGGCTCCCGGCCCTCTCGTTCGTGCGGGAATTGGTTCGGGAAATCCAATTCCCGAACCAACTTAAAGATTAATTTCAAAAAATTTACTTTAACTTTTTTAGAAGCTCTTGAGTAGCTGTTTTTACATTTTCAGACTCAAATATTGCAGAGATAACTGCTATCCTTCTTACCCCGGTGAAGACAATCTGTTCTAAATTACATAAATTAATCCCCCCTATGGGGAAAAATGGGATATTGAGAACTCTATTAGCCTCTCTAATAATCTCGACTCCTATGGCTTTTTCAATAAGTTTGGAGCTGGTTTCAAAAACAGGTCCCAGCCCCACATAGTCAGCCCCTTCCTTCTCCTTTAATTTGGCAGTCTGAATATCATATGCTGAAGCTCCAATTATTTTCTTTGAACCTAAGATTCTCCGTGCCTCTTTTAAGGGGAGGTCCTCTTCCCCCAGATGTACCCCTTCTGCATCGATCAATTTTGTAATATCAACTCGGTCATTAATGATCAAGGGAGTTTTTTTTCTCTGAGTAATTTTGTGAATCTCTAAGGTTTTTTCAAGAAATTCTTTATCGGATGATTTTTTATCTCTGAATTGAATCATCTGGGCGCCGCCTTCGATAGTCAAAGAAACTAACTCAATTAAGTCTCTATTCAAGCATAAACCTGGATCAGCGATAACATAAAGTTGCGTCTTATGCAGAACCTTTTTTTTATTCAATATCTCATCCCCTTTTTTGCGTTCTCAATTAATGAGGCAAATAGAAGTTTGGAGTTTTTTTCTCCAAAGGTTACTTCTGGATGCCATTGAACTGAGAGTAAATATATATCTTTAGGGCTCTCTATCCCTTCGATCACCCCATCTTTTTTGGACCAGGCAGTTGCCACAAATTCCGGGGCAATCTTTTTTATACCCTGATGATGACTGGTATTAACCTCAATCTCATTCTTGCCAAGTATAGAAAATAATTTTGACTCTTCTTTTATAATGACCGGGTGTCTTTTTTTATAGGCAGACGATTTGCCAACCTTATGATCAAAAGTATACTCGTCTTTTAAAGATAAGTCCTGATAGAGCGTTCCTCCAAAAGCTACATTGATCAATTGATGCCCTCGGCAGATCCCTAAGATGGGGATTTTTTTGGCTCTTGCATTCCTCACCAGAGTTAATTCAAATCTGTCTCTCTCTGGGGTGAGCTTCAGACTATGATGCTCAGTATTTTCGCCATAATATTTCGGATGAACATCATATCCCCCGCTGATTATAAGCCCATTCACCAATTTTAAAATACTGTGGATCAAGCTCAAATCCCTTAAATTAGGCAGAAGAATCGGAACTCCACCCGCTTTTTCAATGGCTAAATAATACTGTCTTTTAAGATAGTCAAAAGGGTAGATCAGGGGATACTTTCTTTTTCTGTCTTCTTTTTCTTCAATACTACAGGTAATCCCGATAACCGGTCTTTTCAAACCTATTCACCTCTATTTTTTAGCTTTTTGTTTATTAGGTTATTCCATATTTTTCACCTGAACTCTTTTATTAAAAAGCATAAAGAATTGCTAAGTGGAACCTCCCTTTGGCTGGATCATCATCTCTCAATATTCTTCTGGCATAATCCAGCCTTATCGGACCTACAGGTGTAAAAAACTGTAAACCTAATCCGCCAGTTAACCTGACATCTGATAGATTAAAATCCTTAGGCTCTGACCAGACATTCCCGGCATCTAAGAAAACCGTATATCCGAATTTCCAAAATAACGCTTTTCTGATTTCAGAATTAGCTAAAAGCATAAGTCCCCCTCCTGTATTTTTACCTTCAGTATCTTTTGGCCCTAAGGTGTTCTCCAAATAACCTCTGATAGTATAAGCCCCTCCTGCATAGAAACGGTCAAAAGTAGGAACATATTTATCTTTGAATAGTTTCTGGACATACCCGATCTTGATTCGGGTCGCCAGTACATTTATCTCATTCAACTTTCCTAAAGGATTATACCTATTCCAGTTAAGAATTATTTTGTAAAAATGGTTATCCCCCTTCAAAAATCCACCTACCAACTCGTTATAGATCTGAAAATAGGACCCAGAAATGGGGATAAAAGGATTGGTGCGGGTATCTTTTTCCATTGAAAAGCTCATCTTTCTACGGATATTGATCCCCTCTTCCCTTTTAAACTCCTCCACCCTATCAGGAGAAATGCCATAAATATTAACCTGTTGATAGCTGAAAGAAAGCCAGAATTTGATAAATCTTCTGTATTCCCGGCTGAAATTAAAATTTCCACCATAAAACTCTATTCGATAAGGCTGAACTATGCTTTTTACTCCAGGCTCATAATAAAGGTCGAAATTGAAAGGGGTTCTCGTTCCAAAAAGCCAGGGTTCCACAAAGCCAAATTTGAAACGATTGGAGAGATTCTGCCAGTCTTTAAAAATGACAAAGCTGGTGAAACCGGACAGGTTTATCTTTCTGGCAGTCCCAGCTAAATTCCGATTACCCCATTCTAAAGTTAGGTCACCAGTTGTTAAATCAGCAACTAAATTCTGCGGTTGATATTGTCCCAGCCCTAATTTAACCCCGACATAGCTTGGTTTTCTCTCCACCACTTTTAAAACGAAATCCGGATTTTCCGGTTTTCCTAAGTGATTTTTTGCCTCCAAACTTATATAGTTGAAAAGTCCAGTAGAATAAACCTTTTGCTCGCTACTCAGGATCTTTTCCCGACTGTAGATTTCTCCTCTCTTTATGGTCAGCTCCCTTCTGGCTACCTTCTCATCAGTTCGAGATAGCCCTTCAAAGGAAATCTCCCCGAACCTGACTATTTTACCGGGCTTAATATTGAAATTAACTTGAGCCCAGGTAGTATCCTCACTCGTATCTAGTTCAATTTTTATCTCAGAGTAGGGATGACCCTGATTAGCGTAGACTGCTTTCAGGTTAAAAGCCACTTCATCCAATTTCGATAGGTTTAAAGGCTCACCAGATTTAAACACCTCTAATTCTTTTTTCTCTTTGTGCGCAAAACTTTCCAGTCCGCCGCTCAAAGTGAAACTCTTGACTCTGGATTGAACTCCCTCGTAAAGGTTGACCATTAAATTGACTTTGTTTTCATCCTCAATCTGATAAGTGATCTTGGTCTTGGCTTGCACAAAGCCGTGAGTATGATAAAGGCTATCAATGGCAAACTGGTCCTTCTCCAATTTCCATTTATGAAATCTCTGCCTTTTGAAAAAATTATACCATTTATCTTCTTTAAGCGACATCTCGTTTTTAATTTTTTTATCTGAAAAGAAGGTGTTACCGAAAACCTCGATTTTCTTAATGACCGGCTTGTCAAAACCTGACAAGTCAGAACCCAAGGTATTACTCTTAAGGAGAAAAATAGAAAAAATTATTACTACAGAATAAAAAAATGTTTTAAAATTGGACTGTTTCTTCATTAATATTCCCAGTAAAGATTCAATCCCAGGTGAAAAAATCCCTGTTTATCCCGGTAACCTTCAAGATAAAAACGTTTGCTCAGGCGATATTCCACCCCGGCCTCCTGTCCAGTTGATTCAGACAGTCGGCGGGTATATCTAAAATAGATCTTGCTGGAAATATATTTGCCCACAGTCACCTCAGATTCCCACAGGCTGAACTTCCCAGGTTCCAGGGGTCTGATCTCAAAGGTCTCCACACCTATACTCCGGGTAGCTAAATTCTCCAAAAAACGATTAGCGTAAGCCTCCCCTAAGCTCCCTGCCAGCCTATACTGGAAAAGACTGCCTCCACCAGATTCCGCCTCCGCCGTGGAAAACCTCTGATGAAAAGCTAAAAGCTCGGCCACTTCTTCCTTGGAATAGGGTGAGCTTGATGCAGGCTTAATCTCCGGAGATGAGAGAGTTCCAGTTATGGTCAGTTTTATCTCCTGCTCTTTTTGAATAACGGAGTCTTTTGTAGAATAAGTCGAGCCATTTAAAGAAGTGGAAACCAGAAAATCTAATTTAGGATCAACTTTTTGAATATTATCGAAGAGAAAATTCCCGTTTTCTATTTTAAAGGTTGTGCCGTAGATGAAGTCTTTTCCCCGAAGGGTCTCTAAATTTCCCAATAGCCTTAAATCTCCTTTTTTTCTGGATAACAGAATCCCACCCTTGAACTCTGCCTGCATATCCTGATTTAATACCCAGAGATTATTATCTCCGGAAAGACCAAGCTTTAGATCCCACAGATTTTCATTTGGGGCGGGAGGACCAGCTTTTGCCTGAATCAAACTACTGAATGGATCTCTAAAGGCTAAATGAGTAAAAAATATTTCTCCGGAGATTAAAGGTGGACTCAGTCCGGAAATTTCTAAGTTAAAATCAGCTGTACTTACCAGATCAGCATATTGATAACTTAAAGGGAAATCACTGCCTACTAAAGTTAAATCATATTTGAATCTTTTGATATTCCCTAAGTTGATATTTCCGTAAAGAAAGACCTCCCCTTTTATCTTCTTTTTTTTAGGAAAGAAAAAATGCCAGATCTTTTTTAAAAGGTTATCCTGAGTAATTTTCTCCTGCGATGAAAAACCCCTGACCTCATCCATGAATAGATTCTCGTTTTCCATCCTCAATCTACCCTGAACTTGAGTGATAGGATTCTTTAAGGGAGCTAGTTTTAAAGTGCCCGAAGAGAGTTCCAGGTTCCCCTCGAACTTAGGATAAATGGGGGTGCCAGTTATAATAACTTCCCCCTTGAATAAACCCTGAAGATATTCTATTTCCGGGATGAAAAGATGAATAAGACTGAATCTGTTTCCCTCTCCTTTAAAAACCATATTCTGAGGCTGATCTAAAAGCCTCTCCGAGACCGGGTAAAATGAAAGGTCGAACGGAATAAAACCTGAGAGTGTATAATCCCCATCTGGATGTAGAAGTGAAACCTTATCTAAAAAGAGCTTTTTATCTTTATATGACGTACTTCCAGTTAAGAAACCTAAATCCACATTTTCATAGTTAAAATCCCTTATCTCAGTATAAAGATTTATCTCTGGGCTTTTAAACTCTCCCTTAAGCTTTAAGGTTGCATCTAATTTCCCCTCGATCCGTCTGGCAGGAAACAGAAATCTTTCCCAGGCTAAAACCTGAATACCTTTCAAATCTAATTTCAGATCCATTCTTTCCTGGTAGTCCACTTTTCCTGAAAGGTAAAAATCTCCTCCGTCTACTTTGAAACTATTCTGAGTAAATCTAACCTCCTCTTTATCTATTTCCATTCTGAGTGGCATTACCGATTCTATCTTATTCCCCCGGTAATTAAGATTTATCTTATCAAAAGTTAAGTTCTGAGGATATCTGGATATATCCAGCTTAGCGGTTAAGATCAAAGAAAGTGAGTTATTTGACATCCTGGTGGTATCTATCCTGATCGAATCGCCTTCCAGTAAAATCTCAGAGGAGAGTGAATCATAAGGAATTCCCCAGGCAGTTCCGTTTAAAAGAAGCAACTGTATAACTCCACCTCTTTTACTGATAAATTTCTCTAACTTAAGAGCCGCTTTTAAATCAGAACTGAAAAGTTTATATCCCCAGATCGAGTCAGATTCAAATCTACCTTCAAGTGCAAAATCTGAAAGTAGACCGGAGGCTGTGAATTGAAATGTTCCTCTACCTGCTATCTCCTTGACAAAGGTCTGACCTTCAAAATCACTTAAGTCCTTAAAAATCGCTTTTCCTTTCAGGTTTAGAGAATCATTATATCCAATTCTTCCCTCTCCAATCACCTCTGTATTCTTATACCAAAGCTGAAAATCTTTATCAAACTTCACCTCATCTATGGAGACAGAAAGATTTCCTAAGGCTTTAGAAAAGCTGTATCGATCAAACTTTCCTGGCTCTAACTCTAAGCCAAAATTCAACTGAAAATCTTTCTCCTTAAAACCTTCTCCTCTCATATCTAAGCTTCCAGAAAGATCACTGTGCAGGGGAGTGGACACAATATTCGCCAGGTCTAAGCTTTTCACCTTTCCCTTGAGTAAATAACTCTCTGGTTTTTCACCTAAATTCAATTCGCCTTTAAGCTGAACCATTGACCGAAAGGCTTTACCTTGAAGGGAATAGAAAGTGAATTTTCTTTTTTCATAAAGAAAGTTGGCCTTAAGCCCGCTCAGTTCTTTACCAAAAAAGTCACCATCTAAAACAAAATCACCTTTCACTCTTTTCAGGTTTCCCTCCAAGCCTCCTTCCAAACTTAACTTTCCATTCAGATCTATACCGCTAATTTTTTTTATATCAGCTAAAAAAAGTGGGGCCCCCTTCAAATTAAGAGAAAAAGAGAATGGCTTTAAAATAAAATTTCCCTTCTTCAGTTCCAATCTGGAATCAGTAGTCTGGAGTTTTACCTTCTCTAAGGAAAATTCACCTGATTTAATTCTGGCTTTTCCGCTGATTTTTTTTAACCTGAGGACTCCCTCAGCCCTGGCAAAAAAACTCCCATTTAAAAGGTTCAAATTTATCCCCTCTTTATCCTTATTCAGTGAAAGGTTTAGACTTATACTATCCAGATGAAAACTTTTCTGAACTCCAAACCAGTCGAAACTGCCATCCTTTAACAAAATAAAAGAGATGGAAAAATCTGAGTTCCCTTCTGAGGTTACTTTACTTTTTTTTAAAGATGGAATTAAAAAGCGCCCATCCTGAGCTTGTTTTATCTGAATCTTTGGGTAGTAGAGTTCCACTGCACTGAAGTTCCATCTTCTTTGCAGAAGATCCAGTAGGTTAAAGCTCAGCTTTAACCTCTCCAACCTTAAAAAAGTATATTCAAGACCTTTTTCTACATACTCTACCTTTAGATCTTCCACTATCACTTCTCCCCAGATAAAGACCCGGATCTTGCCAATTTTAATCTGAATTGGAGTATCTTTGTCTGTTAGACTGGATAAATACCTGGCAACCTGAGTTTCTAAAAATTTAGTCTGAGTAACCAAAAGATAAAGGGTGAGAAATAAAAAAAAGATTATGCAGAAAAAAATCAGTGGAATTTTATATCTTTTCTTCATCTTCTGTCTTTTTTGGGCACCAAGAATTCAATTAATTATAATAATAGTAAAAAAAGAAGGAATCAAGCATAAAATAAGTTCCACTCATTTGCCATGAAAAAAGCGGCGAACTTATCTCACCTCCTAAATTAAACGAATAAATAACTCAAACCGGAGGATATTTCTTACTAAAAAAATAGGTCATAAGCTAATTTCAAAAAATATCTTCTTACCTTTTCGCCAACAATTGACCTTTTAATAATGTGCAAAAATAAGACAGCCAGAAAATTTAACTTTTGACTTTCAAAGCCGATAGAAAAATATGTCTTCTGCGTTTCTTAAAAATTAAAGGACCTAACAGATGCCGCCTAAACCAAAGATCTTAGTAATTGATGATGAAATCTATATCTGTAATATAATCCAGGAAATGTTATCCCAAGATAATTATGAGGTTCTTACCACTCACCATCCTGATGAGGCTATACAGATATTAAAAAAACAGCCAATAGACCTGGTCCTCACCGATCTTATAATGGGAGAAAAATCTGGGGTAGAAATCCTGAACTCATCCTTAGAGATTTATCCGGATATCATAGTGATTTTGATGACAGGTCAGCCAACCATAGAGAATGCGGTTTCAATCTTAAAGATGGGCGCTTATGATTATCTGATCAAACCCTTTACCCTGGAAAGTTTAAGAGCTTCCATACGCAGAGCTTTAGAGAAACAAAGTCTCTACCGTGAAAATATAAATCTCAAGGAAACCGTTTCCCTTTACAAGATAAGCGAGGCTATGGGCTCAACTATTCACTTAGAATCCCTTCTCCAGCTCATCTTGGAAACTTTATCTATGGAATTCGATGCTTACCTGGCTTCGATTCTACTGCTGGAGGGCAAGAGTAAAAATTTGGCTCTTAAAGCCTATTATGGAGTTAGCACTAACCCCAGGGAATTAAACTTTCTGCGAGGAGAAGACCCCCTTCCTCAATGGGTTATAAAGAACGGTCAGCCGAAGGTCCTGAACTTAGGTGAAGAAGATTTACCAGCTGAAAATAATAAACTCAGAAGATCTTTTATCTCCTATCCACTCATGGCTAAAGGAAAGGTAATTGGAGTTCTTAATTTAATCCGGGTGGGAAATCTTTCTCCTTTTTCTTTAGGACAGCTTCATTCCCTTTCCATAATTGCCAGTAAGGCTGCCTCAGCCATTGAAAACTCTCTACTCTATGAGAGCTTGGAAGAAACCTACCTGAGTGTATTGACTGCCTTAGCCAATGCTGTGGAAGCCAGGGATATCTACACTCGAGGTCATACAGAGAGAGTCTGGTATATGGCGGAGATAATTGCGCGGGAGTTGGGCTGGGACAAGGAGAAGATGTGGGAGGTAAAGATCGGAGGAATTCTCCACGACATCGGCAAAATAGGTGTTCCTGATGCTATTTTGAACAAGCCAGGTGAACTGACCCCGGAAGAATTTGAGATAATGAAAACCCATCCAACTCAAGGGACTAAGATCTTGGAAGGTATTTCTTTTTTAGCTCCGTCTCTACCCTATATACTTTATCATCACGAAAGGTTTGATGGCAAAGGTTATCCTTTTGGATTAAAAGAAGAGAAAATCCCTATTCAGGGACGACTCCTGGCTGTGGTAGATACATTTGATGCCATCTGTAGTGATAGACCCTATCGGAAGAAAAGGGGTATTCAGGCGGCCTTAAAAGAGGTTAAGGATTGCTCCGGAACTCAGTTTGACCCGGAGATAGCTCTGATCTTTTTAAAAGCCTGGGAGGATAAGAAGATTAACCCTGAAAAATTAAAGCAAGATAACAGAAAAGCCCACCCGCAGATTAATCTTAATACTAAACCTGCCAAAGTGGGCTAAACCCAAGTAGAGACGCATCGCAATGCGTCTCTACCTATTTCAGCATTATCATCTTTTTCAACTCAAAATGATCTCCAGCCTTAAAGCGGTAGAAATATATTCCTGAGCTAACCTTTTTACCTTTATCATCTCTCCCCTCCCAGATAACCTGATAATTTCCAGGAAGTTTTTTCTCATCCACCAAGGTCCTCACCTTTTGTCCAGCTAGATTGTAGATAATCAGGGTGGCGTGGATGGGTTCTCCAAACTCCAAACTCCAAACTTTAAACTGTATTGATGTGGAGGGGTTAAAGGGATTTGGATAGTTCTGACTCAAAGAAACCTTCTCCGGCAGATTACTTTTATCCTCTTCCACTCCTGACCTGCCAATATTTATGTCCACCCCGCAGAAGCTTTTAAATTTGAGCTTTACTTGCGGTCCCTGCAAGCCACCCTCAGGTGAGGTGGTTAATAGAAAGTAGTCGCCGGGTAAAAGCTTTTCGATTATATACTCACCTTCAGAATCACTAATGGCTGAAGCTACAATCTCCCCTGAGTTGGCATAAGCATAAATAGAAGCATTTCTTACAGGTTCACCTTCCAGAGTAACCTTACCTCCTAAATTAAGAAACCCTTCTTGAGATTTTGAAAGAGTGAAATCAGCATTAGGCGAGGTGGGAGTTATCTCAACTGCATTTTCCTCTAAAAGAGTTTCGCTATAATATTCAGATATATAACCATCATGAACAGCTAAGACTTTAAAAGAGGTAACAGGCAGATCTACCAAAATATACTTACCTTCTTCATCCGCGACAGCACCCTGCACATAGTCAGATCCTGAATAAGCAATGACTGTAGCAAACGATATAGGTAAGCCAGAACTTTGATCTCTAACCTGCCCAAATATCTTCCCCTCTCTTTGATTACCCTTTCCTCGCATCAGGAAATCAACATCAGAGCTTACAGAATCTGCCACCACCTCAATCGGAACCGAATACTTCAATGGTTTATAGCTTCTGGCAAATGCAGTTGCCCGGTAAAATCCTTCCTGTAATTTTTCAATATAATAAAAGCCCATGGAGTCAGAGTAAGCCAAAGACTTCTCACATCCAGATATGTTGTGCACGAAGATCTTCGCATTTGCAACAGGTTCTCCAGATGCTGAGTCGGTTACCATTCCAGAAATCGCACCTGTTGGTGGAGTGTAAAGACCAAAATCAATATCTATGATGATATCTCCTGTATTCACCTCAAGCGTTTCTGGATAGACCTTCAGATAATAACCAAAGGCAAAAGCGGAAAGCTCATACATACCACTTGATAGTTTATCCAGTTGATAAAATCCTGAAGTGTCAGTGCGGGTCACTAAATTCCTCCCATCCAACATATCCGCCATCACAAATGCTTTAACTAAGGGTTCACCAGTTCTCTTATCTGTTACCCTCCCGGAGATAATTGCCTCTCCAGGTTGAGCAAAGGAGAGAATCCCATCCAGAGATATGAACAAAATCACTGTTAAAAAAATGAACACTTTTTTCATAAATCCTCCTTATTAAGAATTCAACTTCCTAAAATGCAAACCTTGTGCCATACAAAAAAAGTAACCTGTAATAGTAAACTTTTTGAACATCTTGTAATTCTAATTCTAATTTAAGGTTGCTACACCAAAATTTATCACTCTGCTCAACTAATAATTATCAAGGTAATATTGAAGATAATTCTATGCAAACCATTTCATAAATATGCAAATTTCCGCAGGATCCTGTGGACTTAACTATATGAAACTTTTACCCTAAAAACTTTTCCTTTAAAAAATTGTATATTTCAGTTGACAATTAAGAAAACTCAAATATATTAACAGACCTTAAATGGATTCCTGTTCCAGGCTACCTTCACAATCATTATTCGATGATAAAGAACATTTTAGCCTAAATGTAAGGAGTATATCTAAAATTATCAAGATTAAAAATAAGTGAGGATTAAAAATGAGAAAAAAGATACAGAAAAAGATCGATTTCGAGATAAGGGGTATAAGTGAGATAAATACCTTCCCCATGCTTAATAACATCCATTTTCCTCTGATCGGTCAGGTGGTTCTGGTCACAACCATCAACAGAGAAAAAACACCCAACATCGCCCCTAAAAGCTGGATCTCTATATTAGCCTCCAAACCTGCCATAGTCGGCTTTAGCTGTAATATGAATCACGATACTGCAAAAAATATCCTCTCCACAGGAGAATTTGTCATAAATATCCCCGGAGCAGAACTGGCTAAAAAAGTCTGGAAAGCATCAGAGTTAAAAGGGCAGGATCCTGAGGAAATCCAGAAAGTCGGCTTAACTCCTATGAAGTCAGTTAAGCTTACCGCACCCAGAATTGCTGAATGCAAAGCCCATCTGGAATGTTCCTTAGACTGGACCAAGAAATACGGAGAGGAGATTATAATCTTTGGAAAGGTTCTTTTAGCCTCTATTGACAAGCAAGCCTTAGAAGGAAGCATAGAGGAAAGATACAAATATCTGAAACTTATGACCTATTTGGACAACGGAGCCTACGGAGTAATTAAAACCGTTAAGAGAATAGAACAAAGTTAATTTCTCTATATGACAAGGCCTCAAGATCTTGTCCACTCCGCCTCAGGCGGACTGCGGAAGACTTCAGCCTTGCATTTTAATCCTTGTTAAAACACACTTAAATCAGCTACTAAAAGCTTCTCTAAATTCAATTTATTATTAGAAACAACAAAAATCAATGGATATTTTAATTTGCTATTTCACTTATTATTTCCCTATTTTCATATTTTCAATTAGAGATCAATTTAACATTATGACTGTGATTTTAGTTTTTCCAAAAATCTTTAAAAGCTTTATCAAGCACACGGTTTCTTAAGTTTCCATTTCTAACCTTACTGACAATAGCTGAAAAATCTATGCTTGGATCATCTTTAATATCAGCAAAAACATCTTCCAATCCAATTTTATCTGCAGCTTCATCAAAAGATTCTAAATCTTCAATATTCATAAGATGAATTTGAAAATCTTTTAATCCATTAAGTTGTTCTTCTTTTTCAAATTCTTCTAGGGCTTCATTAATCAACGATCTGTATAAGTTAGTTGAAATGAAAGGCATATCCATAAAAACTATTATAGGAATTATTTTCTTATTTCTAAATATACTAAACTCATCATAATTTGAAATGTCTTGAACTCTTTTGAAAACCTGTCTAATCGATTCCGCAATCTTTTTTATCTCTCCTGCAAGTATTAACTCCCTATTACCTGTCTGCAGACTTTTCAAGGCAAACTGACTAGCTTTTGCTTCAAACAGGTAGATTTTATCTCCCTTTTCAATCCACCAATCAATAAACTTTTTGTCTTTATCGTAGATTATCTCTGAATGAACATTTTGATCTCCATATATGCCTTTTAAAATAATTCCCACATATTCTTGAAAAATGGAACCGAAATAATCTCTGAATTCTTTTTGTTCTTCTCCTCTCTCCTCAAAATAATCGTGAAACCACCAATAGAGACCCTAAAAAGCTTTCTTTACATAGGCAGAAAGATTTGGAACTGTATACGGTGCATCAATATTTTTTACATCAGTTTCAATAATAGGATAAATAGAAAGCGGGTTAAATCTTGTCTTCGTTAAATTGGAGTCTAATTCTTTATTAACTTCTCTATCTTTTTCTCGAAATGCTTTATAATCTGACTTCAAGATGTTTAAAAATTTGACTACTTTTTCTTCTTTTAATACATCACTCAATTTGGGTATATCCTCAGCTTGAGTAAATGTAGAAATATGAAATCTTGCTGTTTTCTGTGAGGCAAACCATACAGCAGTAGCAAGGCGAAGATAATCCTGAATACTTAAGCTTGTTGCTTCTTTAAAAATGTTAGTTAAATTCTCAAATCTTGTAGGATATATTTTAGGGAGTAATTCATTAAATATGATAATAGTTTTTCCAATTAAAGAGATAGGATGGAATTGATAATTCATCTGCTCAAAATACATTCGGATCATTAAAGACCGAAACTTATCTTCATTCATTGTTCCATCGTCTATAAACTCTGGCTGGACAAGAAAATTATTATAAACTTCACAAAGGGCAACCCAATTATCTTGCTTCTCATCAACTTGTTTCTCAAATAGATATTTCGAATTATAATCGTTTGCACTAGAAATAAGTAACATATTTGTTAAATAAGCTAAAGCGAACTGAGTCACAATGATTCCCGTGTTTGGTTCTCGATAAGCGGCAAACCCTATATTATCTGAATCTTCACTGCTAAATATGTACCAAGAAGCTATTCCAAAGGTAATTAAACCATTTCTTAGATTATATCTACCTAAAACGTCTCTTAGCTCTTCTTCTGTAACAGATCCGGCAGGCTTCCGAAGAAGTTGTAAAATATCTCTACTCGCTCTTAAATTGGGATTAATTGGGTTTGTATAGTGAATTTTCATAATATTTCTTAAACTTTTTTATTTCTTTATAAATCTAAAATTAAGCAAAAGAACTGCTCCAGATAGTAAAATAATAACATAAATAAGAGACACTTTGTAAAAAACTTGGCTAAGTGTCATAAATCAGCGGAAGGGGTGGGGATCGAACCCACCACCCCGATTTTTTAGTCGGGGACGACGGATTTGAAGTCCGCGAGGACCACCAGATCCCATCCTCTTCCATTTGGAAATCAATATATGATTT
>Ga0209979_1001039_pt1 | contig 32518 bp, 28 predicted proteins | sample AnhtaG_FD_183114 | JGI IMG/M metagenome (GOLD analysis project Ga0209979, IMG submission 183114) | Deep subsurface microbial communities from Anholt, Denmark to uncover new lineages of life (NeLLi) - Anholt_01485 metaG (SPAdes) (version 2) | ecosystem: Environmental > Aquatic > Marine > Oceanic... | reverse complement strand
TGCGAGAAGAGATTGGCGAGGATAGAGCGATGAAGAGGATGCGTTCCCACATCGGCTGGTATATTAAAGGACTGCTGTATGCCAACAGGCTGAGGCAGAGAATCATTAGAATCGACAGATATGATGAACTGGAGCAGGTGCTGCAAGAGTATGTCAACCCGGCGAGCTTCAGGGAGCAGATCAGAAACAGCAACGTCTTCGGTCTGGTAACGGAAACCTCTCCAGCCTTTGGGGTGGACCTGTCTAAAGACGAAAGAGGGGCGGGCACGATTCTCCAGAGGAGACCAGAAACGTATCAAGGAACCTGGTCAAAGCACGAGAGGGAAGCTGAGGTCAAGGCATTCATGAGTCCTCGTTACCAGGAGATGCTGAACAGATGGCTCGAGTACCGTTACTTAATCTTAGAGCACTCCCCGAGGATCTATGAAAGGATTCAGGTGCTTCTGCAGACTTCGATGACGGATGAGACTATCACTCGCATCTTCTCTGAGATTGAAAGCGCCTTGTCTCAAGCCCCGGAGGACGGCTGCAGGGTCAGTGCCGCCTTGCACGTCTGGGGTAAACTGAAAGGGAAGGGAAAAAACGGGGACAAGCTGCACTTCTTCTATTTTCTGGATGCATTCAGAAGGCGAAGAGTCACCATAAGAGGCGCAAAGAGAATCCTGTATAGATTAGCTCAAAAACAGCGAAATGAAGAGTTAGTCAATTCCAGATATTTTGAGGAAATAAGGCCGGGTCGCAAAGAGAGCGAGCAAATTACCTCAACAGCACCATCTTCCGCTCGGAGGTAGCTCCGTCTCCGAGGGTTAGGCGATATATGTAAATGCCAGAGGAAACCTCCTCCCCTCCGTTATTGCATCCATCCCAGGTGACAAAATAGCTCCCCGTGGATTGGGCCTTATCGACCAGTTCTCTCACTTCCCGGCCTGCGATGTTGAAGATCTCCAGCTTGACCTGAACCGGATAGCTTGCCTTGACTGAATACCTGACCGTGGTACTGGAGTTGAAGGGATTAGGATAATTCTGGTCTAAGCTGAATTTCGCCGGTGTGGACTGTGATCGGAAGTCATCCACCCAGGTGGGTCTTTTGAAGGTGGCGTTGTTGGTGCGCTGGGGGTCGTGTGCTGACATAGGCCAGATCATCAAATCGGGATTATAAGGCGAAAACAATTTGTATATCGCCACTCGGTTGTGACGCGGGGAACCCTCTTCCCTATAATGTGACATGACCACCATCTCCATTATACCGTCATTGTCAACATCCCCGATGGCTGGGACTGACCAAGAGGTAGCACCTTTAGTTCTTAAGGGGAAATAATCCACAAGCGAACCGTCAGGATTAAAAGCCCAAACATAACCGACTGAAGTGGTGTCTGTTCCCTCCGCGGAACTGTAATCAAAAACCACCTCCAACTCATGGTCCCCGTCGATGTCACCGATTACAGGTGAATCCCAGGTACTGCCTGGCCCTGGTGTGAAATAGGGCCAACCGGGCATTACAGAACCTTCACAATCTACGAGATAATATTCACCCGCTGTCCTGGTGCCGAAAGCGACCTCCAGACCAGGAGTCACGAGATCAAGATCCCCTGCGGTTGGAGTGCAATGCGCAGACCCCGGAAAATCCCTGGGCCAACCGCAGTAGTGTTCCCCCTTTCCACTGAGGACGTGGACGCGAGTCTCGTGGTAAGGGAAAGGATAAATCAACTGAGTCAGCAATATGTCTAAGGTGTCATTACCATTGAAATCATAGAGCGAAGGAGGCAGGGTAAAGCACCCATGGTCTGAAGTCAAGTCTATTGGATAGCCCTCCACCAGCTCACCGGTATGATGCCAGGCGTATACATAGCCGCCATCCCTGCCCAGAAAGACTAGTTCGGGACCGTCATCGCCAACTATGTCCCCTACAGCAGGTTCCATAGCGGACTTAACCCCATACTTGGGCCAGCCAGGATAATAACTCCCGTCCCCTCGCCAGACGTATATCAGGGAACTGTCGTCAAAGGCCATGATTATTTCATCTGCTCCGTCTCCGTCCAAATCATAAAGACAGGGTGATTGCTGCACAAAGCCACTTTCAATGGGGAAGTTGGGCTTCAGTTGTCCATCCAATGACCAGGCGAAAAGCTTTCCGGTGCTCGGCTTGTCGCACTGAGCTACAATATCGTATTCTGCATCACCGTCTATATCCCCAACTGCCAGTTGGTGCATGACAATATAGCCAGGGTCGCTTGCTTGAGGCCAGTTCGCAAGGGGGGTGCCATCATGATGATAGATATAAATCGTATCCAGAGAGGGAAATACCAGCTCCAGGTCACCATCACCGTCAAGATCTATAATCGGGAGACCGGCACCCGGGTTCACAAAAGTGAGATCCGCACGGAAGTCTTTGGGCCAGCCGGGCATGATCTCAGGAGGCTGGGCGAGAGACGCAGTAGCCAGCAATATCGGTACTGAAATAACAATGTGAAGGAACTTAAACATAATGGAGTCTCCTCATAGAACGGACAGGGACTTATGTGGGCTGCCCCTGCTATTAGAATCTTTTCTCTTATGGAAACAAAATGGCCCCACGATCAATCCCCTCTTATTCAATTATAAGATAGGAACAGAGCGGGACTCTGTCAAGAGAAAAATGAAGAATTTTCCGGCAAGAAACTATGCTGGAGTCACTGCCGGCTCCGGAATCTTTTCAGCGGGACGCAATAGACTATGACCTGCCAGCAAGACTGCTCCCAATCCCCAGATTAGGGCAACCAGTGTAATCAAGAATCCCACGAAATAGGGAATCAATCCCAAAAGCAAAAGCAACAGAACTCCAAGAAGAGTCGAAACTGCACGGGAGGGAGTCTTCCCCGCGGAGATGAACCTCAATATGCGTTCGCCGAAGAGGTAAGCGGAGAAAATCCAACCTAAGAGAGCCGATAAGACGAAGAATAACAGTGCCAGTATCCCCAAAGGCAACCCCAAAAACGTCACCATAAGGATGAGGAGTATTATGGGAGCGATGATAAGAACCAACAGTCCCAAACTCAGACTTTTCGGGCTCTGACAATAAGCTTTATTCCTGACGCTCTCGGTGAATTGACGAGAAAGCGTTACCGCCACCAAAGCGGCAATCATAATGGCGATTATCAGCAATATCGGGATGAAGATTCCGATTCCCACAGCGGAGAAGATCCCGGAGTAGATTAGCCCCGTCAAAAGTGAGAGGCCTCCCATCGCAATCTGGAAGAATATCAGGTTGGTGGGCAATCCCGGCAGAATTGCGAAGAGGTTTTTGCCCTCCCTTTTGTCTTTCTCCTCCACCTCTTTCCAGTCGGTTACCCCTAAAATCGTAGCTCCGGACTCTATCTTGGCAGGCTGAGGGCTTTTGTAGGTCAGATTCCCCTTAATCAACGCAGTGGGGAGAAGATAGATCCTGTCGGCCTCGAGATCGACGTCCCCGTCAATGGTGCCGCCAATGGTCACCTTCTTACACCCAACGGTCAGGTCTCCCTCGATATTGCCGTCCATTATGGCTCGATCGCAGAATATCAAGGCGTCATTCTTGACCGTCCCCTCGGGACCCAAATTCACCCTGTAACCGAAAGCGATGAGATCCCTCCCCACCAGAGAGTTCACATCGACCTCATAACAGAAACACCGCAGAGAGTTCTCTATCTCCCCAAACACCACCGTCTGATAGGAGAAAACATTCATCGCCCCCGTGAGCTTCCCCTCAAAGACCAGGGAGCGACAGAAAGCGACCAAATCCCCGTCAACGGTGGCATCCATCTTGATTTTGTCACCGGTGAGGTAGACATCCTCGGTGATAACAGAATCGGGAGGCAGCTTAATGTTCGGGCTGGAGTAGGACTTGAATGCGTGGCTCTCACTGAAAAACAGCAAAAGAAAGGCAAAGAAAAGGAGTGCCGGGGTTGTCGATTTCCTAAACATATCTCTCCTCCTTCCGAGACCTCCTTATCATGGTTACGCAACTCGGTAGCGATTAGTTACATCTTTGATGGCAATTTGTCAAGAAAAAGTATGGGATGCCGCAAACTGACCGGTTATTGGGTCTAACCGGTAAACTCCGCACAAGTTGATCGTTACTGAATTCCTAATCTCGTGAACGGAAACGAACCAGGAGCGGATTTGTCTTGACTTTCTGGCGCAAAGTAGTATAATAAGGCTCTAATAGTCCTATTAGCGGAGTCGCATTAGGGCTCCGTTTGGATACCTGACGGAACCAGCAAGAAAGGCGAGCCTAAAGCCAAGATCCCACACTCACTCCACAACGGCCTTGAGCAGATAACTGCCGGAAGCGGATTTAATTCCCTCACCAACGTTGTCGTCTTTGTCTTGAGGGACATGACTTCTCGCGACCTTTGTGAAAAGAAGAAGTCCCTTCCGGTGGAGGAGATTGATGCCACCCCCAACTGTTTGCAGGCCTTGGGCCAGTTAAGTTAGAATCTTATGGGCAGACTGCTGAAGAACATCTTTATCATTTGCGGAGTTGTTTTCTCTTTAACCTTGATAATTATGCCACCCATGGAGGGCTTGTCCAGACCGGGGCAAAACTGCATAGCGGTGTTCTGCTTTAGCGTGACCATGTGGGTTACCCAGTTCATACCGCTACCGGTCACTGGACTTTTGGTTTTCTTTCTTCTGCCGATCTTAGGTGTTCTCCCCTCCTCTCATGCTTTCTCTCTCTTGGGAAGCAATGCGGTCTTTTTCATCTTGGGGGCGTTTGTGATCGCGGCCGCGATGATGTCTTCGGGCTTATCCAAGAGATTAGCCCTTCTATTCCTCTCCAGATTCGGTAGCTCACCTCGGACCCTTCTTTTGGGAGTGTTGTTGAGCTCTGCTTTTCTCTCCTTCTGGATGCCGGAGCATGCGGTAGCCGCGATGATGTTCCCGATCGTTTTGGAAATCGCCGACAGCCTCAACTTGAAACCCCTGAGAAGCCAATACGGGAGAGCTTTGTTCTTGTCATTAGCTTGGGGGGCAATAATCGGTGGCATTGCAACCTACCTCGGAGGTGCCAGGAACCCATTGGCAATCGGAATGCTTTACGACACCTACCAGATGAGAATCGGTTTTCTCGAGTGGATGGTGGCCTCGGTCCCAGCAGTGAGCTTGATGCTGCTGGTGGCTTTCAAGGTAAACAGCCTGTTGTTCAGGGGGGAGCTCACGAGCGTCGAACCGGCCAGAAAAGTCCTGGAGCTGCAGATCCGCAACATCGGGAAGATGAGCCTGAGAGAGCGGAAGGTGGCCGGAGTTTTCCTGGGAACCGTCATCCTGTGGGTTTTCTTCAGCAAGCATCTGGGTTTGGCAAACATCGCCATCCTTTCAAGTGTAAGTCTTTTTTTCATCAAAGCGGTCAACTGGAAGGAGGTGGAGCACTACGTCAATTGGGGCTTGATCTTGATGTATGGCGGGGCCATCGCTCTGGGAAGCTCTCTGGCCTCCACCCAAGCCGCCGACTGGGTGGCGGTCAAAGTACTTTCCTCCCTCTTCGATCAGCCGCTGCTGTTCATAAGCGTTATGGCTTTGATTACACTGATACTGACCGAATTTATAAGTAATGTTGCCGCCTTGGCTATAGTCCTGCCGGTAGCCTTCGGATTTTGCACCGCCACCGGCACCAATCCGAAGCTGGTGGTTTTAGCGGTGGCCCTTTCCTCAGGATTAGCTTTTGCCTTCCCGATCGGAACCCCACCGAACGCCATTGCCTTCTCTTCGGGACATTACAGCATCAGCGATTCCCTGAAGGGTGGAGTAATCCTCAACCTGGTATCGTGGTTAATGATAGTAGCCATACTGAAGTTCTACTGGCCGCTTTTACCATTTCTGAATTGATTTTGAATCTATACCTGAGATTGCGGAGAAGACCAGTGACTTAGCGGCCCAGTAAGGACAGCTGCTCTTTGACAACTGAACAGCCAATGGCTCCGTGCATCTGTGAGCACGTGAGTCATCCGGAAGAGGTCGCGGAATGTCAGAGCGGTCGATACCCCTTGACATTCAAGTAATAATGGCTATATTCCGACACTCAAATTAGGGAAAAACTGGAGTTATGGAAGAGAAAAGAGTCTCGAAAGACCCAAAGGTCACAATCAAGATTCCACGGCCGCTTTACAACAATCTCAAGGAGATCATTGGCGGAAGCGGGTTCGACTCCGTGACCGACTTTATCGTTTATGTCTTGAGGGACATAATCTCCCACGAGCTCTACCAGGGGAAAGAATCCCTCTCGGCAGAGGAGATTGACGCCATCCGCAAGCGCCTGAAAGCCTTAGGGTATTTCGATTAGGGTCTTATGTGGAGGCTTCTGAAAAGATCTCTGCTTTTCGGTGGTATTGCCCTTTCAGCAATCTTAGTAATTCTGCCGACCATGGAGGGTTTGTCAAGACCGGGGCAAAACTGTCTGGCGGTGTTCTGTTTCAGCATCACCATGTGGATCACCCAGTTTCTGCCTCTGCCGGTCACTGGCTTTCTGGTTTTCGCCCTCTTGCCGATTTTGGGTGTTCTTCCCTCTTCTGAAGCCTTCTCCCTTCTCGGAAGTAACGCCGTCTTTTTCATCCTGGGGGCGTTTGTGATCGCGGCCGCGATGATGTCTTCTGGACTGTCGAAGAGGCTGGCGCTCCTGTTTGTCAGCCGCTTTGATAAGAGTCCTTCCAGGCTCTTGGCAGGGGTGCTGATCAGCTCTGCCGCCCTAGCTTTACTGATGCCGGAGCACGTGGTGGCGGCGATGATGTTTCCGATCGTGCTGGAGTTGGCTCAGTGCTTGAAACTGACCCCTCGCCAGAGCAACTACGGTAGAGTTCTATTTCTCTCCATGGCATACGGGGCCGTAATCGGCGGCGTCGGGACCTTTTTGGGAGGAGCCAGGAATCCCTTGGCGGTGGGAATGCTGAAGGACAGTTACGGGATACAGATAGACTTCCTGCAGTGGATGATTGCCGCCGGGCCTTTTGTCATCGTGATGCTGCTGTTAGCATTCCTGATGCTAAAGCTGCTTTTCAGGATTGAGTTCGTCTCCGTCCGGGAAGCGCACGAACTCCTCAGAGCAGACATAAAAAGACTGGGGCCGCTCTCCGTTCAGGAGAAAAAGATCGCCTCGATATTCACATTGGCAGTCATCTGTTGGATCTTCTTCAGCAACCAATTGGGTTTGGCGACCATAGCGGTTTTGGCCTCCGGGGCCCTCTTCGTGACGAAAGCCATCAGCTGGAAGGATGTCGAGAACAACGTCAACTGGGGAATTATCTTGATGTATGGAGGAGCCATCGCCATCGGGGTGGCGCTTTCGGTCACCAAAGCTAGCGATTGGCTGGCCTTGAGGTTGATCGCTCCCTTCTCAGGAAGTGACTTCAGCTTGATAGCGGCCCTGTCTCTGGGGAGCAAGCTTCTGACAGAGGGGATTTCAAACGTAGCTGCGGTGGCAATTCTTCTCCCCATCTCTTTTGGCTTTGTGGACGTCAGTGGGCTCTCCCCGGTGGTGATGCTGTATGCTGTCACCATCCCGGCGGGGTTAGCCTTTGCCCTGCCGATCGGCACCCCTCCCAACGCTATCGCTTTCTCCTCCGGCTACTACTCGATTACCGATTCCATCAAGGGAGGGATCATACTTAACATCCTCTCTTGGCTCTTGGTGTTGGTGGTGGCAAAAGTCTATTGGCCGCTTTTGAAGATTATGTAGAAGGTAATGACAGAGTCGTTTAAAGAGGAACATTTGGAGTGAAAAAAATACTCTTGCTTTTGTCCAATACCGGTTTCTCTCAGAAAACCGTCGAGACCGCCTTCGAACTGGCTAAAGAAAAGAAGGCGGAGTTGATCTCATGCTATGTGGTCGATGAGCGACTCCCGGAGTCGGTCTCCTCCTGGATGATCTACATTGGATTTATGGGAGATAAACCCTCTGAAGAGTACCGCAAAGTGATCCTGAAGGAATACCGAAAGAGAGCTGAAACCGACATCGAAGAGGTCGAGAAGATGGCATCCAGGGAAGGAATCGAAATCCGTTCCTTTCTGAAGGAGGGGAGTTGGGCCGAAGAGACCGTCAAACTAGTCGAAGCGGAAATGGTCGAACTGATCGTCACCTCCAAACCCAAGGAAGGTCAGATGGGAAAGCTCTTCTTTGGGTCAGCACTGGAGGAGCTCATGAAAAAAGCACCCTGCGACGTCAGGGTGGTGGAAGGTTAACGACAGATGTCAAGGTCAAATCAACCGTAAGAGATGAATTGAGTTTAAACTTGGTGAATCCAAAGTTGATTGCGAATAACCACACGAGTCAGCGAAACTAGCGAAACTTAGGAGAAATAAGATGCCCATTAAACCCCACGGTGGAAAGCTTATAGATCGAGTTGCCAAAGGTGACGATCGTGAGAGACTGCTGAAGGAAGCTGAGAATCTGCAAAAAATCCCTGTTACCGTGAGAGACCGCTTCGATTTGGAGATGATCGCCATAGGAGGCTTTTCCCCCTTGGAGGGATTCATAGGCGAGGATGACTATCACTCCGTTATCGACCGCATGAGACTGTCCGACGGTCTTCCGTTTTCGATCCCCATCACGCTCTCAGCCAGTAAAGGGGATGCCGACAAAATAGGGACTGACGGCAGAGTTGTACTGGTATCAGAGGACGGGGAAGTGTGTGCCCTCATGGAGGTAAAAGAGAAATACAGATACGACAAAAAAGACCGCGCCCAGAAGGTTTTCAAGACTACCGACGAAGCTCACCCCGGGGTGGCTGCCACCTATCGGATGAAGGAGGTTTTGTTGGCCGGTCCAATCACCCTTTTGAATCGTATGAAGCACGATAAATTCAACGAATATCGCAAGGACCCCGCTGAGACTCGTCAGATGTTCGAGGAACTGGGCTGGAAGACTGTCATCGCCTTTCAGACCAGAAATCCGGTGCACCGCGCTCACGAATACTTGCAGAAATGCGCCATGGAGATGGTGGATGGACTTCTGCTACACCCCATAGTAGGCGAAACCCGGGAGGAGGACATCCCCGTAGACGTGCGGATGCAGTGCTACATCGATCTGTTGAACGGTTACTATCCGAAGGATCGCGCCAAGCTGGTGGTCCTGCCCACTTCGATGCGATATGCCGGCCCCAAGGAAGCGATATTCCACTCTATCATGAGAAAGAATTTCGGCTGTACCCATTTCATCGTCGGCCGGGATCACGCCGGGGTGGGAGACTACTACGGTACTTATGATGCCCATTACATCTTCAATGAATTTGAACCCGGAGAGTTGGAGATCCAGCCGATATTCTTTGAGCACGCCTTCTTTTGCAAGAAGTGCGGGAACATGGCCTCCACCAAGACCTGTTGTCACGACAAATCCGAGCACGTCTTTCTCTCCGGGACGATGGTTCGACAGATGCTCCGAGAGGGGAAGTGTCCGCCTCCGGAGTTCACCAGACCGGAGGTGGCACAGATTCTTCTGGATGCGGTCAAGACCGGGAAGTGGAAATGATCAGCGAGGAACTTCGCTCAAAGCTGAATCGTTGAAGAGATTCAAAGAGATGAGGAAAATCGAATGCCAAGCGATAGAAAGGTATTAGTAATCGGCCTGGATTGCGCCACCCCGCAGCTGGTCTTCGACCGGTGGAAAGACAAACTCCCAAACCTGGGAAAGCTGATCGATAACGGTTCTTACGGTCAGTTGGAGAGCACCATCCCCCCCATCACCGTCCCCGCCTGGATGTCAATGATGACCTCCAAGGACCCGGGTACTCTGGGATTTTACGGCTTCAGAAACCGAAAAAACTATTCCTACGACGAGATGTTCTTTGCGACCTCAACGGCGGTCAAAGAAAAGACCGTCTGGGACATTCTCTCCGAACAGGGCAAGAAATCGATCGTTGTCGGGGTGCCGCCGGCCTATCCCCCAAAACCACTCAGCGGGCATCTGCTCTCCTGCTTTCTAACCCCGGGACCGGAGAGCGATTATACCTATCCCAAAGAGCTGAAAAGTGAGATCGTCACCAACTGTGGCGGTTACATCTTCGATGTGATGAACTTCCGCACTGACGACAAGGAGAAGCTTCTGAGGGATATCGATGAGCTAGCCGAGAATCGCTTTGAGGTGACAAAGTATTTGATGCAGAACAAGGACTGGGACTTCTGCATGTTCGTGGAGATGGGGGTGGATAGAATCCATCACGGCTTCTGGAAGTATTTCGATAAAGAGCACGTCCTCTATGAACCCAACAGCAAATACGAAAACGCCATCCAGGATTTCTACATAAAGATCGACCAGATGATCGGGGAACTGCTCTCTATCGCCGGCGACGATACCATCGTCCTGGTGGTCTCCGACCATGGAGCCAAGAGAATGGACGGAGGACTCTGCTTCAACGAATGGCTGATGCAGGAGGGTTATCTGACTCTGAAGCAGAAGCCGCAAGGTCGAACGCAGGTCAAACACGACAACATCGATTGGTCAAAGACTAAGGCCTGGGGTTCGGGAGGCTACTACGGGCGGCTGTTCATGAACATTAAGGGTCGGGAGCCGAACGGCATCATCCCCAGGGAGGATTACGAAAAGGTTCGCTCTGAGCTAGTAGAGAGGTTAGAGGCTTTAACCGACATGCAGGGAAAGGTGATGGGCACCCGTGCCTACCGTCCGGAGGAGATTTACTCCACCGTCAACAACATTGCACCGGACCTAATTGTCCTATTTGGCGACCTCTACTGGCGTTCGGTCGGCACTGTCGGTTTCGGGACTATTCACACTCTGGAGAACGACACCGGCCCAGACGATGCCAATCACGCCCAGCACGGGATTTTCATAATGTACGATCCCAGGGGACAGCAGAAGAAAGGCAAGCTCGAAGGAACACATTTAATGGACGTTGGTCCCACGATTTTGAACCTCTTCGGGATCGAGCCACCTAAAGACATGAAAGGGAAAATCATCAAATAACCATCGCCTCACCGTAGACCGAGTTGTCTCAACTCGGTCGCAAGGTTGAGACAACCTTGCCTACCCGTTTGTTGTAATGGTGCAAATTGAGTCTTACAGCTTTGGACAAATTGTGATTGACGGTGAGAGCTACACCGAAGATGTGATTGTCTTCCCGGACCGGGTCAGGAGCAACTGGTGGAGGAAGAGCGGACACGAGGTGTGCGTTGAGGATCTCAAAGAGGTCTTGGAGGAGAAACTGGAGACGTTGATAATTGGCAGCGGTGCTTATGGTGCGGTTAAGGTTCTGCCGGAGACCGAAGAGCGTCTGCAAGCTGAGGAAATAAAACTCATCGCTCAGAGGACCGAAGATGCAGTTAGAACCTTCAACGAGCTGGTGAAAACGGAAAGGGTCGTTGCCGGCCTGCATTTGACCTGTTAATTCGAGATGTAGACCGGGTTGTCTCAACCCGGTTGCAAGGTTGAGACAACCTTGCCTACGATATTTTCGTGAAAACGTTAATTAAAGAATAAGAGGAGAACGAATCGTGGCAAAAGGTTTCACAGTGTGGTTCACGGGGCTTTCAGGTTCTGGTAAGACCGCCATCTCCAAGTTCGTTGAAAAGGAGATTCTCGAACAGGGTCGAGAAGTCGAGGTCCTCGATGGGGACGTGGTGCGGACTCACATCTCCAAAGGCCTGGGATTCTCCAAAGAGGACAGAGATGCTCATATCTCTAGATTGGGATGGCTGGCCTCTCGTTTCAGCCATTACGGGGTGCCGGTCATCACCGCCGCAATCTCCCCCTATAAGGATATTCGCAATAACTGTCGGCAGATGATAACCTCCGCCGGCGGAATTATGGTGGAGGTATACTGTGAGTGCGATCTGGACACTCTGGTCAAACGAGACGTCAAGGGACTGTACAAGAAGGCTATTGCCGGAGAGATTAAGAATTTCACTGGAGTCTCTGACCCGTACGAAGCTCCTGACAATCCCGAGGTGGTTTGCGACACAGCTAAGGAGACTGTCGAGGAATCTGCGCAGAAGGTGATTGATAAGCTCTACGAGTTGGGTTGTCTGAAGAAGGAAGGCGAAACCGAGGAGCCTTACTCTGAGGCGGAAAAAAAGGAGATAGACAAGCGTCTGGAGGCCTTGGGCTATCTTTAGGTTGACATTTCTGCAGTGACAAGCTCATCTGGAGGGCTTGAGTAACTGAAACGACGCTGGCAGCTTTGCTGAGGAAATACTGTGGCTCTATTCTCGAAAAAGAAGAAAAAAAGAGTAGTAGTTATCGGCATTGACGGGGTGCCATATACATTCATAAGAAAACACATCGATTCTGGTGATTTCCCCAACTTCAAAGCCCTTCTGGAGAAAGGTGACTTCCGCCGGATGAACTCGGTGATGCCGTGTATATCCTCAGTGGCCTGGTCGAGCTATATGACCGGCTGCAATCCCGCCAAACACAACATCTACGGCTTCATCGACCGCAGACCCAACCCCTTCGACATGTTTATACCGACCAGCGTGAATATGAAGGCGCCCACCCTGTGGGAAATTTTAAGCGAGAACAACCTTCGGGTAGTGGTAATAAACGTACCGGTGACATATCCACCCAAGGAGGTAAATGGAGTTCTCATAGCCGATTTCCTGGCTACCGATTTGCGCAAGGCGGTATATCCACAGTCGGTATTCGACAAACTTGATTCCATCGGGTATCGCATAGATGTCGATGCTTGGGCCGGACGAAAGGATAAGGACAAGTTCCTCGAGGATATCAACTACACCATTGACAAGCGTATTGAGACCGCATACTGGCTTTTCGAATCCCAGAAGTGGGACTTCTTTCAACTGCACATTATGTCCACCGATCGGATAAACCACTTCCTGTGGGAGGAATACGAAGCTGACGACCCCAAATACGCACCTCAGTTTTTGGCATTCTACAGGAAGATCGACAGCTTCCTGGGAGAGATGGAGAAGAAGGTTAGTGAGAACTGCGAGTTCATTGTCCTTTCGGACCACGGTTTCTGTTCCGTTAAGAAAGAGGTGTTCACTAACTACTGGTTGGAAAAAGAAGGATACTTGAAGTTCAGCAAAGAGAAGCGGTCCGGCCTAAAGGACATGAGTCCGGAGACTAAGGTGTATAGCCTCATACCGGGGAGGTTTTTTGTCAATCTCAAAGGGCGGGAGCAATTCGGCTCCGTTGAGCCCGGTGCCGAATACGAAAAGGTGCGTGATGAATTGATAGAGAAGCTTCCCACTATGACTGACCCTGAAACCGGTGATAAGATCATCCGCAGGGTGTATAAGCGTGAGGAGATTTACAGCGGTCCCTATTTCGAGCAAGCTGCCGACATCATCGCTGACCCCCACGACGGTTATGACCTGAAGGCAAATCTGAATCAGGATCAGTTGGCGCTCAAAGGGTCGCTGGAGGGTATGCACACATACGATGATGCCTCTTTGTATATACGCAATCGGCAGATAAAGAGTGACTCTCTCTGGGTGGCGGATTTGATGCCGACGATTCTCCATCTGCTGGGCGTAAATATCCCCGAGCACGTGGACGGTAAGGTAGTAGTGTAATACCTCGACTCGCTTCCTCCATCACTATCTTAAGCTGTGTCAAAGGAAATACACCAGTCATTAGCGAGGAACAAGGATGAAATTCAAGGGAAAAGTTGCCTTGGTAACCGGGAGCTCCCGCGGAATCGGGAGGGCAATATCGTTACGCTTAGCTTCAGAGGGCGCAAACATCGTCCTTAACTTCTTCAGAAACCGAGGCGCCGCGGAGGCCACTATCACAGAGATAAAATCCAAGGGGGTCGAGGTCTTAGAGGCTCGAGGCAACATCGGCAACCCTCAGACGGTCGACAAGATCTTCACGAAGATAAAAGAGCGCTTCGGGAAATTGGACATACTGGTGTCCAATGCCGCTCTGGGGAGTTTCTCCCCTGCCTTGGACATCGACGATGAGGCCTGGGATTTGGCGATGGAGGTGAACGCCAAGGCATATCTGCGTTGCGTCCAGAAGGCTAAAGACATGATGCCCTCAGGGAGCAAGATCGTCGCGATTACAAGTCTAGGGTCACAGCGATATATAAAGGGATATGCTTCTATAGCAGTCTCGAAAGCCGCTCTCGAAACTCTGACGAGATACTTAGCAGTGGAATTGGCTCCAAGAGGAATCAACGCCAATACCGTCTGTGGGGGTTTCATAGATACTGAAGCCTTGAAGGGCTTGCCCGATTTCGAGAGTCTCAAGCAGCAAGTCATCACCCGGACACCAGCTGAGCGCCTGGGTCGGCCGGAGGACATTGCCGATGTGGTTGCCTTCCTCTGCTCTGAGGACTCGCGCTGGATCACAGGACAGACTATTATTGTGGACGGAGGATTCTCCCTCACGTGACTGTTTTAGCCAGCACCACCATTACATACATTGTCAGTGTCAGAAATATAATTTGGGTGAAAGGACTCCGGCAGTGGGCAGTGCGATATCGGATGATCGCTATTAGCTTGTAACCGGATGGCACAGACAAGACATGGAAAGTTAGAGGGAAGAGGTCACAAAAGATTTGACATCCTCTTCTCGGTTCTTTATACTGAAGTTGCTCGACCTGTTTGGTCGACACAGTTGGAGATGGTGATTGTCTGTCAAAAGTAAGGAGGTTGACAAATGGCAAAGGCTGGCAGAAGCGGAATAAGAGGAAGGATTGACTCCGCAAAGAAAAAGGTCAAGGACTTTGAAGCAAAGAAGCTTCAGATGGACAAAGAGATCGAGGTTCTCGACAAGTATATCGAGGCTTGTCAGTTCATCCAGACAACCGAGAGAGGCGGCAGCAGACGGATGGCGGCGCGAAAAGCGGCCAGGCCCTCGAGAGCAAGGGTCCCTAAGCGCTTAAAGGCACCGACAAAAGCGACCGCCGGAGAACGCTTCAAGGGCATGAAGATTGCGGAAGCGGTCGAGATTCTGCTGAAGCGATCGGGGGTGCCGCTGAAAGTCTCCGAGATGGTAAAGCGCCTCCGGGCCGGAGGAATAAAGATCTCCTCCAAGGTGCCCGGTGCCAGCGTTACCGCGGCACTGAGAAGGCATCCCGCTACATTCAAAATGACCAAGCCGGGCTTTTATGCCCATGTCAAGAAATAGGATCTGAGAGGATTGATGGAGAGTTCACGGGATAGGGTTCGAAAGCCTATCTGAATTCCCCACTCTTCTCAAGCATTTCCAGCTTTCGCACCTCCCCGAAGATTATCAGAATATCTCCGGGTTGAATCATGGTGTCAGGGGGAGGATTGAAATGGACTTCCTTCGTGGCTTTCTTTATTCCTATGAAGTTGAAACCGGTCTCTTCCCGAAGGGCAGAATCTTTCAAGGTTTTTCCGGCAATGGGACTGCCGGGAGCGATCTGAACTTCCTCAATGGTTAGCCCCGTATCCTTGTCCAGCTCCCCCAGCCTGAGAAAATCCCCCACATAGGGCTGTAAGGTCGCAATTGCCATGCGATTTCCCCCGATGATGTATGGGGAAACCACCTTGTTGGCCCCGGCACGGTAGATTTTCTTCTCCGCGGAGGAAGAATCTGCCCTGGCGGTGATGAAAAGGTCGGGGTTGAACTGCCGTGCGGTCAGGGTCACGAAAACATTGTCAGCCTCAGAGGCGATCGTCTAAACCAACCCCTTCGCCCGCTCTATGCCGGCCTCGATGAGAGTGTGGTCCTCGGTGGAATCTCCCTGAAGATAGATGACGCCCTCACAGGTCAACTCCTCCAAGAGAGCTGGATCCTTCTCCACAACGACAAAAGGTACGCGGCGTTGCCTAAACTCTCTACAGACCTGCTTGCCCACTCGGCCGTATCCACAAATAATGTAGTGATCTCTGATTTTCTGCAGCTGTTTTTCCATCTTTCTCCTCCCCAGTAATTCCTGAAGCTCCCCCTCGATCAAAAGCTGGGCCAAGGTCCCTATAGTATATATGACTCCTCCGACCCCGAAGATTATGAGCAGGACGGTGAAGACCTGTCCCAGGGGCGTAAGTTGGTGAACCTCTCGAAAACCGACGGTGGCTAAGGTTATCACCGTCATATAGAGGGCGTCCAAGACTTTCCAATCCTCGATGAGCATGTACCCGAAGGTGCCCAATCCGATGATCAACACCAGCAGCACGAGCATAAAACGGAATCTGGTCTGGGTGCGTAGCGTCACCATCAGGATTCACCGCTGGTGGGACTCAGATTCAGGCTGAAGAGGTGGACCGTCCCCACGATCTTGACCTCTTCCCCTGCAAGCATTATCCTCGGGAACGGGAAGAGTCAAAGCGTTCTAGAAATCTCCCCGATCTTTCAGGATCTTGTAATACTCCGGGTACTCCTCCCTGAGGAAACGCTCATAAGTCCTGGCGGAAGCGGGTTGCTGCGTTGCTTGGTAGCACTTTAACAGGTAGCGATATGCCTCCTCCAACAAGAGGAAATCTCCGGCATATACCATGAGCCTGCTGGCGGCGGCGATCGACTTGCGTGGTTGCCCAGCCTTGAAATATCCCTTCATGAGGCCAAATTTGATGTAGGGGGTGAGCTTATTTTTCTGGAACGTGCTGTCAATCTCCTCAAAGGACTGATACGCCGCTCGGTGCTGGATGAAGGAAGCGAAAGGTTCATCTCCCTTGACCTCGAATTCGGCGGCCTTCTGGGCCACGCCTCCCTCCCGAAGATGATAGTCGAAGCTCTCCGGGTCGATGAGCTCCAAGATCTCTCTCTCGGTCGGAGGTGTCGGTCTGACCAGAAGAGTGACAAAGTTCGACTCCAGTCTCTTCGACGTAAGAGTCTCTCCGAGCTTGTAGTCGACCTCCAGGACCGCCTTTAAGGTGTAAAAATCGGGCTGAGAAAAGGGGTAGCTTTGCAGCTCGGGATTGTAATCGAAGTAGATGAGGCCTTTTATTTTCTTCACTTCCCCCTTCTTGAAGGGCGTATAGTCCGTAGTGACAACGCCGGAGGATTTCGGTGGCCAGAAGATTTTCCGAGGCTCCTGGGCACCCCTGTTGTAATAGATGGAGGCGACAGTTGAGATCGGCTCAAAGGGGATTTCACCCAGAAGAATCTCCACCCCTTTGTTCTCCAACCTCACCAAATAGAAGACCGGCTCCCCGGCAACAATCTGCTCTTTGGCCAGTTTTAATTCCAGCAGCAGCTCGACCCCCTCCCGAGAGAAAGCCATGACCGTCAGTGTCAGAGCCAAGAGAAGTGCTGGCAGAGCAATCCTCCTTATATCAAAGAGTGAAGTCATGAAAACGCTCCAGAGCCACGCGACCTTGTGCCTCTTTTATTTCAGAGTTATCTCTTCCCGATTCAAAAGCACCCAACGGTAGGCCTTGCCTCTTTTAACCTTGAGCAGGATCAGTCTCTTATGTTGGTTCGCATCCAGAACTTCCTTGAAACTCCCCAAATCGGTGACTTCCTGGGCCTCCAGAAACTTGACGACGTCAGCCTGCATAAGCTGCCCGGTTCGGGCCACTCCCCCAACCTCAACATAGGAGACGAAAACACCCCTTTTGTCCTCCAGCATGTACCGTCTGAATATCTGATCAGTGATCTCCTGCACCGTGAAGCCTAAATCCTCCAATTCCAGTTCTTCCGGCTTGATCTTGGGCTGTAGTCCCACGCCGACCTTGACCCTTGCTTCTTTCCCGTCCCTGATTATGTCCAGGGAGACCTCGCTCCCCACCGTTGTGGAGGATACCAGGAGCTGAAACTGATTTAGATCCTCCCTCTTCTCTGCGGAGACCACCTGGCCATTGAAGGAGGTGATAATGTCTCCAGGTAGAAGTCCGGCCCTCCCGGCCGGGGAGTCGGGCATCAGATCCGAGACCAATATCCCCTCCAGGGATTTGTTTCCGAAATACTCCGCGAACTCCCGGGACAGAGGCTGCATGAAAATCCCCAGCCAACCGCGATCGATGTTCCCGGTGGCAAGCAGTTTTTCCTTGACCTCAACGGCGATGTTTATCGGCACCGTGAACCCCTGGCCGCGACCATAGCCGATTGAATTGATTCCAATCACCTCTCCCCTCAAATTCACCAGAGGTCCACCGGAGGAGCCGGGGTCGATGGCAGCGTCGGTCTGTATAAAATTACTCAGAAACGGGGTCTGAGTCGGGAGCTGAAGCACTCGCCCCTTGCCGGAGACGATTCCAAAGGAGACGGTGCGGTCGAAACCGTAAGGATTGCCAACCGCAATTACCCATTCCCCCACCTGAACCTTATCGGAGTCACCTAATCTGGCGACCTTCAATCTCTCCGGGCAGTCGATCTTAATCAGTGCCAGGTCGGTCTGCTTGTCCACCCCCACCACAACCGCCGGATACTCCAATTTGCTCTGCAAGGTTACCTTGATCGACTGAGCCTTGTCGACCACATGGTCGTTCGTCAGGATGTGTCCCTGCTCATCAACTATCAAGCCGGAACCCAAAATCTCAAACTTCTGAGCGTCGCGCTTCTGAACGACCTCAATATGCACCACCGAGGGTTTTATCTCCTCAGAGACAGAAATTATCAAATTCTTCAGAGCCTCGAAGGTCTTTAAGACCTCCCGGTCGCCTCCGATAGAACAGGAGGGGACTATCAGGAAACCGACGGCCATAGCTGCCAACAGCACGAATCTAATGGCTTTCATCCTATCCTTTCCCATTTTGACAGATATATTAAGGAAAGGTGGGGGGATGGTCAAGCGAATAATTTTCCATAATAGATACGAGCGGGACCCGTGGTTTCAGGTGTTGCGGACTCATTGGTCAGTGACAAGTGATTGCCAGTTACCATGATTTCTCGAGGAAGAACGGAACAAAGCACAGGGATCTAACGTAACAGTAAACCTGAAGAGTAGAAAATTAGGTGGCGAGCTTGATTTCTCTGAAAAATACAGTATGTTGACTTGTTATATGAGGAAGTCAGACTCCGAGGATCGCCGAGAGTGAGGAATTCTGGAGCTACGATCAAGAATCTGCTAGTGCTTTCCACACTGGCGGTGTTTTTCATAGCTGTTGGCATATTTGTGGCCTCCAATCTGAATCTGCCTGGGGAAACCGAGGCCGAGATTGGAGAAGGACAACCGCCATTCCGCGACAACTTCCTTTATGGACAACACAGCCCCTTCGCCACCATCGCCGAGAGGGTGAAGCCAGCAGTGGTGAACATCTCCGCGGAGAGCGTTCGGGAGAGACCCTATCATGGACTCTTTCCGTACAACGATGAGTTTTACCGGCGCTTCTTCGGCATTCCTCCGGAGCGATTCCGGTCCCCACAGAAGAGCAGATCTTTGGGGAGTGGTTTTATCATCACCGAAGATGGTTACATCGTCACCAATAATCACGTGGTTAAGGGTGCTACCAAGATAACAGTGAAGCTTTCCGACCAAAGCCAGTTCCGGGCGGAATGGGTGGGGACCGACCCGGAGACAGATTTGGCGGTCTTGAAAGTGGAGGCTGACCATAGGTTGCCGACAGTTCAACTCGGGGATTCCGACTCCATCCGAGTGGGCGATTGGGCAATGGCGATCGGCAATCCCTTTCCGGAGCTGGGGCTCGATCGCACCGTGACCGTTGGAGTTGTGTCGGCACTGGGGAGAAAAGGGTTTTCGTTCGGAGGCGAAAGTCCCTCCTACCAAGATTACATCCAGACTGACGCCTCCATCAACCCCGGCAATTCAGGTGGGCCCTTGGTTGGGATCAGCGGTGAGGTGATCGGGATCAATTCCGCAATCATTAGCCCCTCCGGAGGCAACATCGGCATCGGTTTCGCCATCCCCATAAACTTAGCCAAGCCGGTTATCGAACAACTAATCTCTTCCGGGACGGTGGCGAGGGGTTACCTGGGGATAATGCCTCAACAGATAGGCAGGGACATGGCCGAGGCACTGAGCTTGACCACCACGGAGGGAGTTCTGGTATCAGAGGTGACCGAAGACTCCCCGGCGGAGAAGGCTGGCTTTGAAGTTGGGGACGTGATCTTGAACTTCGGAGGTAGCAAGATAACGGATTTGACCCAATTCCGGTTCCTGGTAGCCTCCAAGAAGCCGGGCGAGCGGGTGGAGGTCGAGGTTCTGAGAGATGAGAAAACAAAAGCTCTCAAGGTCAAGCTCGGGGATCGGGCTGAGTACCTGAGGGTGGCCTCCGCCGAAAGGGAAGAGACCAAGGCGGAGGCATACTGGTTGGGACTTCAGGTGGTTACCATGACCAGGGAACTGGCACAGCAGTATAACCTGAAATACCTTCCTGGAGTTCTGATCGTGGCTATTCAGCTTGGCAGTGCTGCTGACGATTCCGAACTCCAAAGACTGGATATCATCTTGGAGATAGACGGGAGGCGCATAGAGACTGAGAAAGACTACAATGAGGTGGCTAACTCGTTGAAGGGCCGCAAGAAAGCCGTCTCCTTCTTTGTGAACCGGGGAGGAATCAATCAGTTTGTGGCGGTCAGACCAGAATGAGCTGGAGAAGGGAATCTAACTGTATCAAATCTAAGCAGGAAAAAAACTGGGAACCTTTTTTGCACTAATTCGTTTATAGCTTGGATATGTATAACCATCAGACACCTGTAACACGGTGATTTAAGCCAGCTTTTAAGGAGCGTGGTAGTAAATTGGCAAAAGCTTCCAGAAGGTACCGCGACGAGGATCGTTCTCTGGATCTCTACCTGAGGGAGATCGGACAAACCCCCCTGATTACCGCTGAAAGAGAAGTAGAGTTAGCTAAGAGAATCAAGCTGGGCGACCACGATGCCCTGGAGAAGTTGACCAAGGCAAACTTGCGCTTCGTAGTTTCAGTGGCAAAGCAATACCAGAACCAGGGATTGTCACTCGCCGACCTCATTAACGAGGGGAACATCGGTCTTATAAAGGCCGCCAAGAGGTTCGACGAGACCCGTGGTTTTAAGTTCATCTCCTACGCCGTCTGGTGGATTCGGCAGGCGATTCTGCAAGCACTTGCAGAACAGTCACGCATCGTACGCCTGCCGCTGAATCGAGTGGGAACTTTGCACAAGATCGGGAAAGTCTCTTCCAGCTTAGAGCAGGAGTACGGTCGGGAACCCTCCCCGAATGAGATCGCCAGGGAGCTGGAGCTCTCTGAGCTGGAGGTCTCTGACACCCTCAAGATCTCTAACTCGCACCTATCCCTGGACGCCCCCTTCTCGGTCTCGGAGGACAACAGCCTGATCGATGTTTTGGAGGACGAGTTCCAGCCCTCCCCGGATGAGAATCTCCTGGACGACTCTCTGAGGATTGAGATCGAGAGAGCGCTGGACACCCTCACCCCGAGAGAGGCGGAGGTGATCAACCTCTACTTTGGTCTGAACGGCGAGAAGGCTCTGACATTAGAGGAGATTGGAGCCAGGTTCGGGTTGACTCGCGAGAGGATTCGGCAGATCAAGGAGAAGGCTGTCAGGAGACTCAGACACACCTCCCGCTCGAAGTCCCTTCGTGCCTACCTGAACTAGTTATCACAACACCAGGGAATTGCGGGCAAAGCCGATTGGCTTTGCCCTTTGCTTTTTCTGCTGGACTCAACGTAGAAATGAGTAGGCTGACTCAGCTCTTCTCGGTGAGGTTTCTCTGCACCAGAAGCTCCCCAAGCTCGAAAGCCTTCTTCAGGATCTCTGGTTCTGCTGCAACCTTCCCCTTTCCCCAGGATTTGCTGACGTAGAAAATCTGTCCGACACTCTCGATACTTGCCCAGGCGAAGAAGCCGGCAATTACTTTGCGAGCACATTCAAACTCCTGTCTTTCTCCTCCCACCAGAACCATCGCTCCCGACCTCCTCGTGTAAATTAGCTCTTTAAAATAGAAATCGCCCCCTTGGTTCTCTTTAGGAGTCTGTGGACGTAAACAGTTACAGCGGTCAATGAAAAGCTTCATCTGGGCGGAGACGGTGTCGAAATAGATCGGGGAGCCGAGCACAAAGCCATCATACTCTCTCAACTGCTGATAAAGGGGATCCATGTCGTCGTGCAGAAGACATAACTCCGGCTCGGGACTCTTCCCGCACGACTGACACGGCTTTATGACCAGCTCGTTCAGAACGACATGGTTGCACTCGGCCCCGGCGCTCTCGGCGCCTCTCAGAATCTCACTGATCAGTATCTCGGTGTTGCCGCCTCCGATCGGAGAACCATTCAAACCCAAGATCTTCACTGCTGACATCTTACTTCTCCAACGCGAAGCGGAATTCCTCCAAATATATCCTTTCCCGAGCAGACAAGCAACTGCAACACTCCTCCCTGACCAACCTAAGCCGGGTTAGCGGTTGTTGGATCCACTGGACTCTTCAACAAGAAGGAATTAGGAATTGGTATATGGGAAACGGGGAAAGCGATTTACCGCCTGCTATTCACTATTCACCACTGGCAGTGCCATTTTTGGCTTGACTTCGATCGCTTTATACATACTTTATCGCCGTGCAGAAAGGCTTTGGAAGAACGGCCATACAGGCTCTCCTCATAATACTCCTTTCCGGAGTGGTGGGAATGGTTTACAATGCCACCTCCTCAAGAGGCATCTCCCTGATTGGGCACTGGGCTGAGACCGATTCGACCGGATTTCTAATCCCCCTCTCATATCAAAAAGGGGATTCCTTGATCACCCTGGCTGATGCGATTACAAAATACCAGTCCCAGAACACCATCTTCTTGGATGCTCGCTATAAGGAGGATTACGAGCTGGGACACGTTCGAGGGGCGATAAACATCTCCTTCGATGATTTCTACGGGCTGTTGCCGGAGGTGGAAGAGAGGCTATCCAAAGAGAAAGAAATAGTCACCTATTGTGGCGAGATTGATTGTGACATCTCCCTCTTTTTGGGAAGGCTCTTGAAGGAAGAGGGTTACGAAAGGGTGATGGTGATGGTTCAGGGATGGGAAGGGTGGGTGAACGCCGGTATGCCAACTTCGAAAGGTCCAAATCCCTAAAGATGAACATCGTCAAGACCCTCCTCTCCGGCAAGTACACGACCATGCTTTTCAGGCTGGCGCTGGGGGCGATTTTCATATACGCCAGCGTAGATAAGATCGCTCATCCGGCCGATTTCGCCAGAGCTATTTTTTATTATCGAATCTTGCCTGTCTCCCTCGTCAACGTCTTAGCGGTGGTTCTACCCTGGGCCGAACTTTTCGCGGGGATTCTTTTGATCCTCGGTATCTTCACGAGAGGCAGCGTCCTTCTCATAAATGTCATGCTGATAGTGTTCATCGTTGCCATCGCTTACAATGTCCTCCGAGGTGTGGACATCACCTGCGGATGTTTCACGGTTTCACCGCTCGCTAAAAAGCACGGCCTGAGTCTTCTTTACAGAGATATAGGCATGCTCTTAATGGGGCTGCAGATATACTTCTTTGACAAGAGGCTTCTGAGCCTCGGAAGACGTCAAACTTAGTGAACCCTGTAGTCTTGCCAGTACTGGAAGAGCTGGCGGAGGCGACTTCGCTTATTCTGTAACGGAAGGAGTCTCGGCTAACCCACCGAAGAGCTCCCGATATTTGAGATTCGCGGATGCATTTTGCGAAATCGGAGTCAACCACCAAGGATACTGCTAAAGCATCTCACGAAACTCCTCAACGGAAATCCCTAAGTCTTTCAGAATAGACTTCAGCGTACGCCGTTTGAGCACTGTCCTACGTGGCGAGGTATCACTGTGCGACGGCCATCGGATTCCCGCTTATAAATCGCATGGCTTGACCCGGTCTCACGAACGAGTCGGAAACCAAGCTGTTCAGCCACTCGAATGACTTCCCGGGCTGTGACCGCTGGGAAACGAGGGATCATCGTTCTACGGTGACGGTGGTGAGAATCGGCGCTCCAACCGGCAGTGGGTCCCCCGAGGCAATATAATCATCGATCATCGCTTCCACGGCCGCCTGGATCTCCTTCAAAGTCTCCTCGTAGGTTTCTCCCTGAACGTGACAGCCGGGCAGTAGAGGACATTCGGCAAAGAATCCACCTTCTTCACACCGCTCCACGATGATAGGCAATTGTCGGGTCATCGTAGTTCCCTTTCAGTTTTGCTCTATGAATATACAAAAGCGGCAAGATTGTCAAGGAAATCCGTGGTCGTAGATGCCAGAGAAATCGAGATCAGTAGTGACTATGCTTATCTCGTTTTCGAGGATTACAGTTCGTGATCTTGGGGTGAGGGAGGTTCGCACAGAACTCAAACGCTGCCTTTTGACGGATCGACTTGACAGCTTGGCTTATCTTCTCCTTTATTGCACCAGTAGGAAATCGGAGAAACAGACTGAGAGACTTTTCGAATGAAAGAAATGGCGTTCCCTTTTACATTCGTGTTGCTGTTCTCGACCATGTTCTTGCTTTCGTGCGGCTCAGAAGAAGAACATTTGAAGATCTCAACTCCCGGTGGAGTTGAATTGGAAACCATCCTGGATAGGCCTGCAGGCAGCGCGAAGTTTCCCGCTATTGTGATTGCTCCCGGTCAGGGCTATCACATGCGACTTTCTCTGTTTGAGAAATTGGCCGCGGCGTGTGTCCAAAACGGCTTCGTCTGTCTGCGCTTCGATTGGGATTTCTACACGAAAGGTGAGGAGCCCTCCCCTGACTTCACCAGCGAGAAGGACGAGCTGTCAGCGGCGATAGACTACTTGAAGGCTCTGGACTTTGTCGACCACGACAAGATCTTCATCTGTGGCAAATCGATCGGTGCTCTGGTTGGAATCCAGACTGCCCGTCAGGACCAGAGCTTGAAGGGATTGATCATCTTGACCTTCGCACTTCATCCACCTCGTCCTCCCTATAGCGTCTGGCCTAAAGCCCAGAGGCTTACGGATGTGAAGATCCCGGTACAGATAGTATCGGGGAAGTCTGACCCCATTTGCCGCGTCGAGGTTTTAGATTCCTTGGTAAACACTCTCCCGGAAAAGCCGGAGATCGTCTATGTTGCGGGCGATCACAGTTTGAGAGGGGATACAGATGAAGAGACCACAAGCAACCAGATAGCTGCGGTCGAAGCTGTCATAGCTTTTATGAAGAGAAACCTTTGACCATGAGAAGTATTGACGGGAACGGATTGCGAGCGAAGGGAAAGGCTTATTCCCAGATTGAACTGGAACATCTAATCAAGCCGCCTGCAGGTCTCAATCCAAGTAGCCCAGAGCCCGCAGGTGGTCTTTGGTGGCCTCCTCAAACTCGAAGATCTCTCCACTCTCATCGTATTTGATTAAACCCGGAACCAACTCCAGTTTCTCCTCATAATCCTTCACTATCTCTGGGCTTTTCGCAGCCAGGTTCTCCTTCTCACCTCGAGGAGAAGTCAGATCAAAGAGGAGACGATTCCCGTTGGCGAACCAGATGAATTTCCAACTGTCGCCCCGCATCGAGATCTGCTCCCCTTCGTAGCGATCAAAATCTAAGTGCGAAAACTTCTTTTTAAGAGCCTCCCCGTCGGGGAATTCACCCTTGGCGGCGATGATGTGACGGGTCAGAACGAATTCCCTCTTGGAGCTATCGATTTCTCTCAGATCCTCGCTCTGGAATCTCTTAGGATCGAAATCGGCGCCCGCGATCTCCCCCAGGCTGGTGAAAAGGTCAATGGTTGAGACCACTTTGTCCACCTTCGTCCCCGGCGGGAACAACCTCGGATGGCGAATGATCAAGGGAACCCTCACGACCTCCTCCAAAGCACAAAAACCGTGAGAAATGAAACCGTATTCTCCGAAGAACTCACCGTGGTCGGCAGTGATTACGACCACGGTATCGTCGAGAATACCGATCTTCTCCAGAAAGCCAATCAACTCCCGGATATGTTCATCGACGTAAAAGATAAGGCCGTCATAGAGGTTCAGAAGGGCACGACGGTCGACCTTGGAGATCTTTCCGGTCTCACGAAGGAAAAGCCCCATGTCGCGGTATTGCCAGCTCTGAATTCTCCTGTAGTCCTCCGGGGAGGTCTCGACATTGTCGAAGAGGTCGAAATACCGCTTGGGAGTGTAATAAGGATGATGAACGCTGTAGTGAAGATACGTGAAGGTTGGGCCCTTCTTGTGATTCCTCCGGATGAACCTCTTGGCCTGCTCGGTCATGAACAAGACCAAGGGAACCTGCTTCGGTCTTAAAAGCAGCCTGGCGATGGTTGCATAGTCCAGGACCTTGAAGAAATTCCTCTTGTTGTAGTAATAGAATTTGTCGAAACCGCGATTAAAGCCGGTATCGTAACTTACCCAGGGATTGAAGGAGACGCAGGAGGTCTTGTATCCCGCCCGGGAGAGCAATTCGGGAAGGAATTCGAGCTTCTTGGTGTAAAACTTTATCGCCCTCTGGGAGGCCGGCAGGTAATGTCCGGTCATGATGGAGGCCATCGAGGGGAGAGTCCAGGCACCGGGAGCAATGGCGTTCTCATACAGGGTGGACGATTTGGCAAACTCGTCCATGAATGGAGAGGTGTTCTTGGAGTAACCGTAACAACCGAGATGATCTGGCCGAGCACTGTCTATCAGGATGAAGAGTATGTGAGGCTTTTGCATTTTGGTCCTGTCAACTGAGTCAATCGGCGACAAAGATAAGCCTCAAAATCCCAAAAGCAAATCCTTTGTATAGATGAACGATTAATCCGGCCTCAACAGATGCAGATTCCCTATTCTTACGTTCTTCAATCCCCTCTTTTCGGCAATACCCTTGCACGCTTCAGCATGGCTCCGGGAGGTGGTCGGTAAATCTGACATATAGAAGTGAGGGTGAAATCCCAGAAGAGCATACGGTATGTCAGGATTCAATGAGGCCATGAACTCTGCAATCTTTCCCACCTCCTCCTCATCGATGTATCCGGGGACTAAGAGGGTGCTGGCAACAAGTAAGGGTGGCTCTGGTCTCTCTTTGATGAGGCTTGATAGAAAGGCGAAGTTGTCCAACGTCCTTTTGTTTGTAATTCCGCACAGCGCCAGGTTCAATTTCTCATCGAAGGTTTTCAGGTCGAATTTGACACATCCTCCGGATTTGAGCGAGAGCTCCGCCATCTTGTTGAGATAAGGTCGGCTCACACTTCCGTTGGTCTCCCAGCAGATGCGCAAAGGACGGTCGGGGTTGTTCTCTAATGCTTCTTGCGACGTCGCTATAGCGTGTCGAACCTGGGGAGTGGGATCCCCACCGAAGTAGCATATGCAGGCGGTTCGGGGATCAACTTTGGAGGCAAGCTGGGAGCTGGTGATGAATCTCCGTGCATACGTTGACTGGCGATAATGCCAGTTCTGACAGAACAGACAGTTGAAGGTGCAAGCCTTATAGAACACCGCCAGGTTCTTGTAACCATATTCCGGTCCCGAGGAGTATGAGAAATCAGGATGTCCCCTTGCGCTTCCTCCAGGACAAACCCAGTCGGCAACACAATTGGTGGGGAGGGAATCATAATAGCAGTCCAGGTTTCCCTCTTCCGGACCGCCGCCGATGATGTCGCCACCCTTTTCCCTGCGCACTCCGCAATATCCAACGTTGCCCTCTTCGATTTGACATCGGTTGACACAAAGGTCACAACTCCTGTGACCTTCTTTTCGGGGAGGCTGGGTTGGCAAATTGAAGGTTTCTCTGCTCTCGATATGGACCTTCAGAATGCGGGGATAAATCTCCTCGAAGTGCTCACGAATGCACCTCAAGCAAACGCTCAGAGGCTCAGAGATGGTCGGAGATTCTCTGTTACAGTTGATGCAAAGACCCATCTTCTATCAGAGGGAATGGAAAGCCAAAGCTTTCCGCCACAGTCCTATCGTTGCAGCGTAGCGGAGACGTTCAGGTTTCCAGAATTCAAGGCGATAAAAACAATCACGCCGTTTTGAAATTAACGATAGCTGGGTGATTGCGCAAGCTTCGAGCAGAGGATTTCGACTTTGTGGAGTAAGCCAGAGATTGTTATACAACCACAGGGCCACGGCTCCAGTCGCTCACAGTCTTACCTTCCTCAGACGTAGAGAGTTGGTCACCACAAACACCGAGGAAAAGGCCATCGCGGCGGCGGCAATCATAGGGTTCAGCAATATTCTTAAGAAAGGATAAAGCAAGCCAGCGGCGATGGGGATTCCGGCAGTGTTATAGGCGAACGCCCAGAAAAGATTCCATTTGATGGTCTTCATGGTTTTCTGAGAGAGCTTGATTGCTCTGACGACTCCCATGAGGTCATCCTTTATGAGAGTGACATCGGAGGCCTCCATGGCGACATCGGTCCCGCTTCCAATGGCGATTCCCAAATCCGCTTGAGCCAGAGCGACGGCGTCGTTGATGCCGTCTCCGACCATTGCAACCAACCTCCCCTCACACTGAAGCCTCTTAATCTCGTCCGCTTTCTGGTCCGGCAGAACCTCCGATAAGATCCTCTCTATTCCCAGCGGCGAGCCGATCGCTTCGGCAGTTCTCCTGTTGTCACCAGTCATCATAACCACGTCAAGTCCCATCTCGCGCAAAGAGTGGACTGCTTCTTGAGAATCCTTCTTCAAGGTGTCAGCGACTGCGATTAGGCCCGCCGCCTGTCCGTCGACTGCTAAAAACATCGCCGTCTTCCCCAGTGAGGTCACCCTTTCGACCTCAGAGAACAATTTAGCCAAATCGATCTGTTCCTTCTCCATCATGCTCTGATTGCCGAGCAAGACCTCTTTGCCATCGACAGTGGCCTTGATGCCGAATCCCGGAAGGGCGCTGAAATTCTTCGGATCCACGAGAGAGATTCCCTTCTCTTTGGCTTTGTCCACGACTGCCTTTCCGAGAGGATGTTCAGAGCTCCTCTCCGCGGAGGCCGCAAGGGCTAGCACCTCCTCTTCCGTGTAATTGTCGCAGGTGACAACATCGGTCACCTCTGGTTCCCCTTTTGTCAGAGTCCCGGTTTTGTCAAAGACGATGGTGTCGATTTTGTAAGCGGTTTCAAGGCTCTCGCCACCTTTTATGAGAATGCCTACCTCTGCTCCTTTTCCAGTTCCAACCATAATGGCTGTGGGCGTGGCCAATCCCAGGGCACAGGGGCACGCTATAATCAGAACCGCCACGAAGTTTATCATTGCAAAAGTCAATGCTGGATAGGGGCCGAAGAGAGACCAGACGATGAAGGTGACAACTGCAATGCTGATCACAACGGGAACGAAGATGCCTGCGATTCTATCCGCCAACCTTTGAATGGGGGCCTTGGAGCCCTGAGCCACCCGAACCATCCTTATTATTTGCGACAGAACCGTATCCTTGCCGACTTTTTTTGCTTCAAACCTGAAGCTGCCGGTCCTGTTCATAGTGGCTCCGATGACTTCGTCTCCGACGGTCTTGTCCACCGGCACGCTTTCGCCGGTGAGCATGGATTCGTCCAGGGCCGAGAAGCCCTCGATAATGATTCCGTCCACCGGAACCTTCTCACCGGGGCGGACAAGCACGACTTCACCGACTTCCATATCTTCTATCGGGATGTCGATTTCCTCCCCATCTCTTACAACCCGGGCAGTCTTGGCCCGCAGCCCCATCAGCTTTTGTATGGCCTCGGAGGTTCTCCCTTTGGCGCGGGCCTCCAGCAGCCTCCCCAACAGAATCAGAGTTATGATAACAGCCGCGGTATCATAATAGACCACGGCCTCATGCCCGGCAGAGGTGAAAACCTGCGGGAAAAAGGTCGCCACTAAGCTGTAAAGAAAGGCCGCGGAGGTACCCACTGCCACCAGGGTGTTCATATCCGCGCTCTTATGCTTCAATGCCAGCCAGAAGCCGCGATAGAACTGCCAACCAGCCCAGAATTGAACCGGCATGGTGAGCACCAGAAGAAAATAAAACATGGTCCTCTGAGGAATTGTGTCCAGAAAAGGCAAAATCTGGTGTTGGCTGCCGATGAAAACCAGGGTGGCCAGAACTGCGGCGACAATGAATCTTTTTTTCAGCTTTCCATATTCTCGTTCTCTTACTTTTCTTTCAACTTCAACCGCGTCTTCCTCTCGCGCCACCTCTAACACCTTATATCCCACGCTCTCGATTGATTTCTTGAAATCAGAAAGGGAAACCTCTCCAGGTATGAATTCAATGGTCGCCCTTTCAGTTGCGAGATTGACGGAGGCGGACAAAACTCCGCTGAGTCTTTTGAGAGCGCGTTCAAGTTTCTCCACGCAGGAGGCGCAAGACATGCCGGAGATCGGAAGCTCGACCCTTTCTGCCCTGAGAGAGTAACCCAGGCTCTCAATGGCTTCCCTGAAATCTTTGGGCCCGACTTCGGAGGGGTCATATTCGACGGTGGCCTTTTCAGTCGCAAGATTGACGCCGGCATCTATCACCCCCTCCAGGGAGCTGAGACCTTTCTCGATCCTTGCCACACAGGAAGCACAGAACATTCCTAAGATCGGGAGAGTCAGCTTTTTGGCTTCTCCGCGAGTTTCAGGTTTTGGCTTCAGGGAGGATTCTTCCTCTCTGTCTTGTGGTTTGAGAAAGCCCTCTGGATTCTGGTCGAATCTTTCCTTGCAAACCTCGGCGCAGAAGTAGTAGGTCTCTCCCTGGTATTGGGAGTGTTCCACCGCCTTCGAGGTCTCTATCTCCATCCCGCAGACTGGGTCGATTGCTTTCAACTTCTCACCTAACGTAGATGACAGCTGTCTTGCTTTTTTTCTTCCCGGCTCTGGGTGTCTTGTCGCTCATCATCCGGTTTACGATAACCACCACAGCAACCTCCAGATCGCATCACCAAGAAGACGAGGGCACCGACTGCCAGCACGATCAAAATGTTTTCCATCTGTTTCCTCAATAGCCAACCAGGTCTTTCTTTTTCTGCTCGAACTCCTCTTTAGTAATCTCTCCGGAGGCGTATCTCCGCTTCAAAATCTCAAGGGGAGTGGACTCTTTACCAGTTGAGCTACTCCTATTCTGGTCCACCAAGTATTTCACCAGAAAAGACGCGCCCACTATCAGACCAATCCAGAATATTACCATCCAGCCACCACCGAACCACATCATTTTCATCACCTCCAGTTGCGATTTATGTGGTCACTCCCAGTTCTTTGAAGATTTCCTTCATATCTATGCCAAAGCCGAAAAACACCCTCTCCCCTATCTCAATGGTGGGAGTGAGCATCTTTCCGTGCTTCTCTTTTACCTCCTGCCTCACCTGTTCCTCCTCCACATTTCTTTCGATGTAGGTAAGGCCTTCTTGCGAAAAGAACCTCTTCGCCGCCTGACAATCAGCTCAGTTTGGAGCGGTGTAAATGAGAATGGTTTCGATAGCCATTGTTGCTTCCATGAATGTGAATCCGTGCTCTCTTAGTCAACTCTAACCCGATGTATTGGTTCCTTAATTGCCGTCGATTTCCCCAGCCGACAGCCAGGAGAAGAGTGATCATCGCCAATTGCCCTTTCACAGAAAACGATGCAGGCAGAGTTTGAAATTGCCTTGACTTCAGGTAGAACCGGAAATAATGAATTGCTCTCCGGCTGCTTGGCTCAGGGGAGACTACTGCAGGTTATGATAAGATCTTGCTCTACCGGGATGAATCCGATTGTCTTTTGCCCTAAGCTTCCAGCGACTCTATTTCTCTCTGCAGCTGGTCAGCTTGAGGGTAATGGGGGAATTTCTCCAAATACTCTCTGAGGAAATTTGCGGCTGAGGTCTTGTCGTTCAGCTTCACTCTGTAAACGTCGGCGGCGGCAAGAAGACTTGCGGAGGCCAGCCGAGAGCCGGGGAAACGTTCAGCCAGAACCTTGAAGCTTTCAGCAGCCTCCCGCCATCTGCCCAGGGCCAAAAGGGATTTGGCTACGTAGTTTTGAGCCATGGGAGCGATCGAGGTTTTCGAATAGGTATCCACTATCTTGCGGTAGAATTCAATCCCCTTCTCGAAAGAGTCTTGGGCAAGCCTCTTTTCTCCAGATCTCTCGTAGTGCTGAGCGATGTAGTAAGGCACTTCCAGACCCTCGGGGGTGGCGGGGAAATTGATCTTGACCCAATTGAATTCAGTCAAGGCTCTTTGCCAGTCTCCCATCTTCTCGAAGCACTGGGCGTAAAGGAAGTGCGCTTTGGAGATCTGCTGCCACTTTCGGGGGTAGTTTTTCTCCACGCTGAGAAATTCGTTGGTGGCCTTCTTATACTCGCGCTGGTGAAAGAGGCTCAACCCCAAGCCAAGCTGAGCCAAAACCGCCTCGTCGCTATCGGGATAAAGGTTCAGATATCCTGAAAAAGCGCTTTCTGCAGCGCGGTAGTCTCTGGCGTGGTCTAAGTATATCTGTGCTATTCTGAGCATGACCGGGGAGGGAAACCTCCCTTGCTCATCTTTCAACTCCGAGAGAGTCTCAATCGCCTTAGAGGGTTCAGACTCCAGAAGGTAGGTGGAGGCTATCTTTCCCAGGGCTGCCGCCGCCAGCAAGGCTTCAGGATTCTCATTGTAGAGCCGGCGGTAATAGGATCGCGCCTTATCCAATTCCTCACGGTAGTTCTCGATCTCCCCCCCTTTTCTGAAAACCTCGGCTCGTAGAATCGGAACTCCCACCAGCAGAGGTTCCGGCGTCTTTTGATCCTCTAAGGTGGGGCGGTAGTCGTCTAGAATCCGCTGGTAATCATTGAGGGCTTTCCGGTAATCTCTCTGCAGTTCAGCGATGGTTCCACAGTAATAGAGAGAGCGCGCGGACTGGTA
>Ga0209979_1001038_pt1 | contig 32564 bp, 23 predicted proteins | sample AnhtaG_FD_183114 | JGI IMG/M metagenome (GOLD analysis project Ga0209979, IMG submission 183114) | Deep subsurface microbial communities from Anholt, Denmark to uncover new lineages of life (NeLLi) - Anholt_01485 metaG (SPAdes) (version 2) | ecosystem: Environmental > Aquatic > Marine > Oceanic... | reverse complement strand
GAATCTAGCCGATCACTTCGCTCCCTTCCGGGCCCGTCGGGCAGAGCTGGCCGCTGATCCCGATCACGTCTGGGAGGTCCTGGCCGATGGGGCTGCCCGTGCTCGGGTCATCGCTGCTGAGACACTGTCTGAGGTGAAAGAGAAGGTTGGCCTTCCGTAGGCTCCGCCCAGTGTGAGATGCAGGGATCCTCTTATCTGGTTTCATGCCATGTCGCTAACCCAATCAGAGCAGGCGTTGCTTGCCTACCTCAGGCTCGATGGGGATGACAACGCCGAAATAGTGGCCCAGGAAGCAGGGGCGGGAAGCGTAAGCTGGGATCAACTGTGTAACGCCGCTCTGCGTCATGGCGTTGGCCCGCTGCTCTACGCCGAACTCAAGGAGAGGGGTGCTGATGGCATTTCTGCTCCGCTCCTCCATTCCCTACGAGGGCAATACTTTGCCAGTCTGGCCCGGAATATCTTGACCTACCATGAACTCGGCGCCATCCTCGAGCTCTTCCGGAGCGAGAGCCTTCAGGCGACCCTTCTGAAGGGGGCTGCCCTGGCGGGGACGGTCTATCCGGACATCGCCCTGAGGCCCATGGGCGATGTTGATCTTCTGGTACGAGTCCGCGAGGTGCCCAGAGCAAAGGAGATATTGACCGCATGCGGGTACGTTCCGTATCTGGCGCTGGCCGAAGGGTTCAACGAGAGCTTTGGCCAGGCGGCGACGTTTACCAGGCCGATTCCCTATCCCGTGGGGATTGACCTCCGTTGGCACCTGCTCGGGTGGTCGTATTACCGCAAGGATGTCCCCTCGATGGATTGGTTTTGGGATAACGCTCTGGAGCAAAGGGTTGCAGGCATCCCTGCGCTGGTGCTATCCCCAGAGGGGCGGATCCTTCATCTGTCTGCCCATCTTGCCTTTCATCACCGCTGGCAGCGGCTGAACTGGTTCTACGACATCGCCCAGGTTATTCGATGCTACGAAAACCAACTGGACTGGGATACCGTTATTGCCAAGGCTGGGGAATTCGAGATCCTCAGGGCACTCCAGGTCACCCTCGACAAGACAGTAGCGCTGCTTGCCCCTCCCCCTGCCCCTGAGGTTCTTGAGAGGGTGGAATCGCCGAGGGTGGGCCTTACAGAAAAGGTGGTTTTCGCCTTTATGACCGCCAGGGAAAAGCACGCTGCCATCCTGCTCAGCGCTATCAGCAGAGATAACCTCCTGCGGAAGGCCAGGTTCTTAGCTACCGTCGCCTTTCCCAGCGGGGAGTACATGGCCGAGCGTTTCCAGCTATCCAGCAGAAGAAAGCTGCCCCTCTATTACGCCTATCGCTTAGGCAGGGGGCTTTGCCGGGTGCTGCGTTCCTTGCTCTCCGTGCTCTCCGTGTTGTCTCAAGCTCTCAAACGACCGAGGCGATAGAACACCTATGGCCATCCACTTCGGCACCAAGCCGGAGCTGTGTATCTACGCGGAGGCGAAAAGCCGAGAGATAGGGGGCAGTTGCTGAGGCAAGGGCGAAGTTAGCAGGCATTGAAAAGTATCGGAGGAGAGGTCTGCAAGGAATTTCTCGGCCAGCTCAACGAGAAAGACGAGGAGACAAGTTGAGGCTAGGGGAAGAGGAACATGAGTAGAGATTCTCGTTGCCAATTGTGGGGCAATTGCGGTAGAATACATAACGGAGTGCCAAGGGAGTGCATTTCAAACAATGGGAGGATTACGGAATGAGTCGGCGAGAAGAATTGGTGTTGGAAAGCTACTTTGAATCCTTGGATTCTGGCGAGATTCGCGTCAAGGGCACACGAGTGGGAATCGAAACTGTGCTCCGGGATTACCTGCAGGGTGCCGGCCCCGAGGAGATTGTTCTACGTTATTCCACACTTTCTCTGGAGCGAGTTCATGCAACGATACTTCATTATTTGTGCAATACCGAGGGGCTGAATAAAGCGCCGTCCGGCCTGGCGGCTGACCTTCAGCCAGCCGCCAGCGGGGGGCTACTCGCCCCCCTGCACCCCCCAGAGCGGAACCTACCACGCCGCAGAGCGACGTGGTTTCTTGGCTCATGAAATGACGGAAGAGAGTTGCACGAGTCGCCTTACCGCCACGGGAACGATCATAATCAGATAAGCTGCCACGAAGATGGGGTTGCCCATAGTTGAAATAGCACGGACAGTAACCCTGTCGCCTACGTTGGTCCAAGCTAGGGGATCTAAGCCATAGTGCTGCCTAAGGCCGTAAAGCGATATGGGCAAGCTGGTCAAGAGCATAACAGTGATCAAACGATGTAGTTGCCTCCGATTGCGCAAAGCGTGCAGGATCAAAAAGAAGATCACAATATAGGAAAGGGTGGTGTACGTGCCCTGCATTCGATGGTAAGAGCCCCAGAGGCTGAGTCGCGGGATGATCGAGGTAATGGTGGTAAAGATGTAAACCGTTGCGAGAAGTAACGTGGGGAGGACCAGCGGGGTTCTAGATACTAGAAACTGGATACTGGATACTGAATGCCAGGCACTAGCTTCTAGCTTCCAGCTCTTTGATTACCCAAGCCAGCTCCGTTACCAGGGCAATAGAACGCATCGAAGCGATTTTGTCGGGCTCAAAAAAGCGGTGGCTGTAAACATTGAAAAAGAGAGGCACGACGGCAACTATTGCCATCCAGCTCGCTTCGATGACCTTATCACAGAAAACGCTTAGAAACTCACCTGTCCAGTTATATGGTTCTCTCTCAAGCTCCAAGTCCTTTTCCAGAGATCGCTTCCAGGGGAATTGCTGCCAGAGGACTTCGCTCTCCGTTTTCATCTCGAAGACGGTATCTGAGAACCTTTTTCGCTGTTCTCGATGATTACCTCTCCTTTGGTTTCAAGCGATAAACCCATCACAAAAGCGCCGACATATCCAACGGCGCTTTTTACCCTCCTCGTCCAGCATGGTGTTGGAAAGAATGAGTACGTCAACATTTTCCAGAATAACATCTCGCCTGAAAGTGGGGCGGGCGGGATTCGAACCCTCACCGGGTTGCCCCGAGCGGATTTTAAGTCATCAGCACTAGCCCAATTCCAAGATACGCAGATATAGTAGCTCAGCGATCAGTAGTCACTATATGTAGTGGTCTTCGATGCATCGCGAGGTATGCCTCTCTGCCAAGTCCGCAACACTTCGCAGGAGAAAGTACTTGTGGATAGAATCCGCTGGACTCAGTCCGCAAAACCGGAGATTCTGTTGCGGACATCTATTTCGCAGCATTTGCGGAGCTTGGTAGTCCCCTTCTTGAGTGTTGTTGGATAGTGAGCTACACGATAGCCCCCATTGGACTTCTAAAGAGCTGTTGACAACTATTGTGCTCCCCAACAACACTTAACGGGGGGACTGCCCGGAGCTTGATCACCAGTAATTGTACCATAGAACATATTTTCTAGCAAGAAGGGGCTATTGGTCAGGTGCATGTCAGTTTGGGGGCGAGTTGTAGACCTTGCGCCACATTGTATCAAAGCAATTACTCATGATCGCTGCTCGAATGGGGATCAGTCGTTCTATCCCTGCCCGACTCCAGCGCATCCCCGGGCCAAGAGTCGGGCCTTGAATTGCTTGCATCCACTCTCTACCGTCCCGCTGCCAATCACATACTCTTTCTCGCGCATTTCCAGGTACCACATACGCCGTTTGTTCTTGCTAAAGTAACCAGCTTGAGTCAACAAATCATCCGCCACTTCGGGATGATTTGTTGCTGCTTCGCTCAATTCAACCGCAATCCGTTCAGCATGGCCTTGGTAGAGAGTAGTCTCTGCCCGCTTGTACCACCGCTTCGCTGCAGTAGAACCTTCACCATGCAATAGCTTGGCTGCCACACCCAAGTGCTCGGTAGCATGATACCAGTCCACCACCTGCCGACTGTCATAGAAGTGCTCTCCCGCTAAGTTCCATCTCCAGGGCGCTCCATCACCAACGACTTGAGTACCCATTGCTTGCTCCCAGCCCCGAGCTTGTGCTTCCGCCAAAACGATCTGCCCAAGCAACCCCGGCCCACCCAAGTGGGCTAGGTAACTGTTGTCAACGGCATGGGCTAGTTCTACCCACTCTTTGGTCTTCTTATCCCATGTCGGTCGCACCTCAAGCTCAAACACACAGCCCACCTTCAGTTCCTTCCAGCCTTCATCACGGATATGAACCATCCCTCCGTCCATGCTGACGCCCATCCGCTCGTCAGTCTCATTCACTCCTCTACACATATCGTTTAGACCAGGCAGTGCATTGGCTCGTTCTCGTCCACTATCCTCTGCCTCTTTGAACTTCTTCCCCCACTCTTGGACTCGTCGCCAGACATTGCTGTCTGAAATCGACAAATGACCCACTCGTTTCAACATCGCTTCCCCTTTCTCATAACTGCCCACCACCCCGCTTACCCACACTATCTCTTTCAGCACCCCTTCACTGTAGTGCTTATCCCGCAAGTCAAGCTGTCGGTCTAGGGGGAAAAAGACCGACCTTGCAATCAGGACAGTGGTAGTACCCTCGCTCGATTCTCAGATCACCTACCCAGCTTTCTGTTGTCACTTCCTTTTGCCCCTTGTACCGCATCTCCTGCTGACACTGCGGACACCGGGGGCCCGGCACTGGCTGTCTTGTCTCCTGGGGATGAATCACCTGCAGGGCCATTTGCTCGCCGAGCCTCGTTCGTATCTTTCGCACCAGGGCTTCAATCCGGGTTAGATTAGGCTCTGACGTAGCCTCACTCCAATCGAGTAACTCATTGGCGGTAGGTGGTGGCCTCCACTGCGCCGACCAACTCGTTGAAGAAGCGGGGAAAGTCCACGGCGGGCGTGCCCAGCGCCTCCTCGGCCCAGACCAGCCCCCGCAGGACGTCCTTGAGGGCCTGGACGCGGCCACGTCCCGCTCGGCGACTGGTTCGGCCCCGTCGCGGGCGCGGGCAACGATCTGCAGGGCGGCAGGCTCTTCGGGGGCGGGGAAGCGGGGAGACTGTAGGGCAGGGTCGGGACCGATGAGTGCCTCCAGCCAGCCGACGAACTCTCAGTAGGTGCGTTTCCCCTGGGGCGGTGTCAGTCGCAGGAGGAAACGCTGGAGCTTGTCCCAGAGCAACTGGGCTGCGGGGCCTACGGGGACATCGGCGGGGAGACCTCGCTCCTCGTCTTGGGCTGGCGCTATCGAAGGAACGCCCGTTGTTTCCTCATAGCGCGCGGCCAGGTCGGTCAGGATCTCTTCCCACTGGGAGAGCCCACCGATGACGCGCCCCCAGCGGGCGGCAGTGTCCAAGGCGTCGGCGTCCCCCGGCCCGATGCCGATGGGCTGCGTTGCACTCTTTTTGGGCAGGGCTGACCAGTCAAAATAAGGGGAGCGCCAGGCCTCGACCACGGGGCGGCGGGGCAGGGACGGTTGGGGGTCGCTGTCGGTTCGGGGGAGCATCAGCCGCAGGAGGTCCAGAAGCGCAGCGACGGGGGGGGTAGCCCGTAGCGGGAGGCCATCCACCAGACGCACCGGTAGTCCGAACTCGGCGGCGGTCTGCAGGATGAAGGGGCGGTAAGGGCGAACGTCGCGGGCCAGCAGGGTGACCTCGACAGGCCGCATCCCGTCTTCCACCAGGCGTGTCTTGAGCCAGCGCAGCGCGGCGCGGACCTCCGACGCTCGGTCCGGAGCCTCGATCAGTTGGACAGCGCCCATGGCGGCGATCTGTTCTGCTTCGCTGCGGAATAGGCTCGTTTCCAGGTGAGCCAGTGCCGGGGCCTGGCGCGAGGATTGTTCAGGCAGCGGTGCTGCTCGCACACCCAAGGTATCCTCAAGTTGCCGTCGCGTCTGGTCGAAGCGTCGGTGCGCGAGCGTCCGTTGGCTGTCGTCGGCAGTGCCTGTCAGGGTGACGATCAGGTTCTCGACCCGGCTTGCCAGCACCTCAAGCAAGGCCAGTTGCACCGGTGTGAAGTTATCGAAACCGTCCACCACCAGCAGCGGCCAATCTCGGGCTACATCGGGTGCACGTTCTTCCAGCGCCTCCACTGCCAGCCAGCCCAGCCCGGCCCGGTCGGCCCAGCTTTGGGCCTGGAGACGCTCCTGGTAGGCGGCGTAGACCAGCGCCAGTTCGCGCAGCCGGGGCTCATCACCCAGGGCGGCTACGGCCTGGGCAAACATGTCGGGCCAGATGCGCGCGGCTTTTAGTTCGGCGATCAGGTCTTCCAGAACCTGGATGAAGCCGGGGCGATCGGTCAGCGGGGCGTAGTGGATCAGCGGCAGGTCGTCCACGACGGCTCGGATCAGCCGGTACTGGACGGGGTCGCTCAGTTCGGTGTAGACCTAACCGGCGGCACCCAGGCATTCAGCGTATAGCCAGTCGAAGGTCACCACCCGCACGCCGATGGCACCCCCATCCTCGGCCAAGCGGCGCCGCCAGGCACGCACCTGCAGGTGGGTAGGCACGAGGACACGGGGGATAGCGTGCAGGCCCCGGGCCGCATCGCGGACGAGGTTCAGTACGTACGCCGTCTTGCCGGCCGCAGCCGGCGCGAGGTAGAGTTGGGCAGACATTGGGATCTCCGCATTAGGGGTGCATCAGTTGAAGGGTCAATGGCCGGCGAGGCGAGGGAAAGGCATAGAGTTGATGTTGAGAATCGTCTCAAGATCTGTTAGCCATTGAGCGTGCTGACCAGCCGAGCCGCTAGGGCAACCTGCTCGGCGACGCCCCGGTGCATCCCGCTTTTCAGCGGTCACTCCCCTTGCAGCGCCTTCCGCCACTGCGCCAGGGTTGTCTCCGCCCCACAGGTTACTCCTGCCAGCACTCCCGGCGTCTGCTGATCATGCCCGGGTGTCCTCTTCAAATCCAAACAAGTCAGCTGCTGAAGCCCTTAGCGTGGTTTGAATGTCGAATTCGCCTTTGGCCAGGAGGATGCTTATGGGGCTGCAAATGATAAAAGTGACCCATTCGTGTTCCGATTTCCCGTCATCTAGCACGCCAATCAAATAGTAATCATCTTGACTGGCGGCCGCCACTCGTAGTTCCTTGTCGCCCATGAATACCCGGCCATTGGGCATAAACGTCTTGATCTCCAGCTCCACTTTGCGCCCTCCCATGGCGCACAGGAAATCATAGCCACAACCCTCCTCACGCTTGTCTGCGATAAGCGTGAACCCCTCCCAGCCACCGGGACGCTTCAATCGTCGCTTGATTTTCTCTTCCCCTGACTTCCCGAGCCTGATTTGCCGAGGCGTTGGTCCCCCAACACCAACAATCAAAGGAAGTTCATCAGTAGTGGTATCAGATCCCAGAGGCGTCCCTCGCTTCGGGAGATCAGCGAGTTCTCCCATCAGGTCATCCGTTTTCTTGCCTATCCTATCCTGATGCTCCCTGATTATTCCCTCCAGGGTCTGCTCGCCATCCTTTTCTCCACTCGCATCTGGAGGGATCCAGCCGACAATCTTGGCAGGGGGTGGAGGCGGAGAAGCAGGGGCTTCGGGCACCTCGCCTGAGATCATCGCCCAGGCCAGGTCTTGGGCCTCTCTGGAAATCCCTAACTGGTAGTACAGGAACTCCTGTATTGCATCGCGCTTTCCCCGGAGATGATAGAAGCGCGACGCAATCCTGGGGAAAAGACCTGCCAACTCTTCACCTATCCCTTCCAAGAAGACTGGCGACAGCGCCTCCCCCAAGGCATCGGCATCGAGGCCTGGGGTAGAAAGCGAAACCCAAGCATTGCCTGCAACATACAGTGTGTAGTGTGCCTCCCGTATGACACCGGGACGCGGAACAAGGCGACGTTGCAGGTAGAACTTCGGGAATTCAATCGTTCGCTCCACGGCGGCCTCACCTCTGAAGGAATAGGAGATTGTGAGATGGTTCGCAGTTCTGACCTCAAAGCGCTCTCGAAGCCTACGCACAATCATTTCACTCTGGTCTGACCTGTCAGATTTGGCAATGATAGGCGCCAGCAGATAGGGGGCTAGCTTATCAGGAATATCATTGCGCAGACCATGTGCAGGTATCGAATCGTCCTCGCCCAGAAACGTCTCATTTACGGTCTCGCCCGGGATCAAACGAGTCACCCCTATCCGTTCGAACAGCCTGGGATATGGTCGGTCTGCGTCAAACATAGGCAAGGCATCCAAGAATGCGCGTTCAACTTGGGAACCCGGTTCGGCATAATAGAGAGGGGAGGGATGGAACTCAACCTCTTTCACCGAGCGCGTAGCGAATCTGATATCTGAGGGACAATCGAAATCCTCGCTGGACTGGTTTAGAGAGCGGTACACCTCCTGGATGGCACCTCTTACTAACCGCCATCGACCACGAACCTCCAGGATTTCCCTTCGCCCCCAATCTGTAGAGAGCTGCTTACCAAGCAGAGCCAGTGCACGTACAAGCGCAGATGCAGAGGCGGATGCTGCATCATCAAGCTCCTCAACACCAAGATGCTTCAGCCTTGCCAGATCGTCAACGCTCTCCACAACTACATAGGGGAGCAGCTTATCGCCAAGTTCCTCATCTGAGCGGCCTGAAGAAATCAGCCGCCTGGACGAACGCCGCAGAAAGCACTCTTGGCTACTCATAGGGCCCTGAGACGAGGGAAGCCAACGGTAGTGGCCTAGCTGCATACGAAGGTAAGATCCAGCAGCTATGGAATGCCCACCTAGTCTTCCACCTCGGCAGAAGGCCTTATCATCGCCCATTTCATCAAGTGAAGATAGTGGCAGACCTTTTACCAGGGACCAAAGCCGTTCATGCCATTCGTCATCTCCGTCTTGATACTCTCGCTCCGCAGCTTCGGTACAGAGTTTCAACCCTTCGAGCAAGACGAGTGCACCGAGTGTTCTTGGAGTGTCATGACCACAAGGAGCAGCGCTTGCCACCGTGGAATCCCAAAAGCCTTCCTCGCTCAGAGTTTCAATAACGGCTCGATTCTCGTCGCTCTGACGTTCCCCGGTGAATGTCTCCACTTCGAACTCGCGTGGCGCGCCCAGCTCAAGTGGCAGGTCTCTGCCTCTTGCGACTACTCGGCGATACTCCAGTAGCTTGGGCGTCTCCGAAACACCAACCCTTCTGAAGAACTCTATCCAGCTGTTGTGAGGCGTCTTCCCTTTTGCCACCAAATCGTGCAAGAAATCCTTGTCAACTCGTTTCAGGCCTTCTATATCTGACAGGCAGTATCTTCCTTGTGCAAAAGAATCCGGCCAATAGGCCAGAAACGCCGGTACCAGGCTCTCGGGTTCCAGATCCCCCCACGCTGCTGAGATGTCGAGGGGAAGTGGAAACCGGCCAACATCTTGCCAGAAGTCGGTAGAAAGAATTTTCGTCCGCGACACATCGATCATTCTCTTGATGAAGATCCATGCCTGACGAAGCTCGGCTGGGCTGATCCTCAATTCCCCACTGAATAACTGGGACGCCACTCCACGAATAGCTCGGGGCAGCAATTCCGTTGCCTCAAAAGGGGCAATTTGAAAGCGGTCCAGCACCCAACTGCGAACAGCATCTTTGCCTGTTTCAAGAAGCTTGGCTAGTTTCGGGTCAAGAAAGACAAATACGGAGGAGAAGCAATCGGGTACGTGTAGCACAAAGGCATCACCAACGGGCGGCAGACACACGATAAGACTGCTATCATCCTCAGGGACAGCTATGATTGAGGAGTCCGCTATAGGGATTAGCGTGTGCCCTGCGAAACAGGAGTGGTCATAACGAGAGAGCCTCTCGCCATCTGCCATGTGGGAGTAACACTCGTACCACCAGTTCGGCCCTCTCTTTTGCTGTGGAGACGTTTCTATGAAAGCCAGTAGATCTTCTGGTTCAAGTACCTGAACTTCTGCCATGCGGAAGAAGACCCTCGTTCCTCTTCCATCCTCGCGATGGTCAAGGAAGGCCCTCTTCCCTTCCAAGACGTGGCTCACGACATTGGTGAAGTGGCTTTCCCAGAACCCATCCTTATCTATCGCCGGTGGCAGAATCGCCTCCTCTCGGTTCAGGAGCCCAAGACCAGTCGGAACGAATGGCTCTGGCCGATCCTGAAGCGCCACCGAGAACTGCGAAACGAAGCTCTCAGCAGCACCTTCTCTTGAGGAGCTGGTCGGAGCAAGAGCCGCAAACACAGAATGCGGGGGGAATCGCTTGAGAAGATGAGTCAGAAAATCGCCGGCTGCTGTGTTTGCGGCACAACCAAGAAGCCATTCATTGTAGGCGCCGCCCATCAGGCGCGTTCGGTCTGGTTTCACGTAGAAGTCTCCATGAACGGTGAAGTTCACGCCCGTATCCTCCCCGGTTGGGAAGTAGACGTGGAAACAAGATTCACCGTCGCCGATTGGCTGACCGTCTCCCAGCCGAACAGACAGGACAATTCTTGCACCTCTTTCCTTCAGGACTCTGACCGCCTTCGGTGTATCTGGCTGATTGAGTATCCTGGGAGGAATCTGGAAAGTGAATCTCATTTGGAAGAACGAATCGCTACAGCTTCCTTCGTCGTCCTCCATATGAACGGTCACTTCGCGTTCTTTCTGCTCCTCGAACCCTCTCGATATACGGGCTGAGCCAATGCAACGATCTTCATCGTATACTGTAACCTCTTCCAAAGAAGCCAAGAAAGGTAGCAGAACGCTGCCCTCGTCCCGTAGAAAACCTAGCAAGACCTCACGCCCCTGCGAATTGGCTATTATCGGTATGGGACTGAGCTCTTTAAGCACTTTTCGGTCGATGTCAGGGTCCCGCGCGGGGAACCAGAACATTGTGGTGAACTCACCGCGGTAAACCCGGCGAACCAGCCCGTCGAGAATGGCCGAGCTTGCTCCCAAGTTATGCTTCTTGGCCAGACCAGGAATGGCCATCACAGGGCAAGCTATTTGTCCATGCCTTGTCCAGTCTTCATAGTGTTGCTGTAGAGATGGTTGTCGCTTGAAGGCCTCCTGAATATGGCCGTTGTTGAGTGCCCAGGTAAACTTGACGGCGAAGAACTCCTCGTCATCAACCTTGACGAGATATGGTGACGGCGTAATGTCTAGGACGGAACGAAAGCCCAGCCCTTTGTGCCCGATGCATTCGGCAGGATCCTTATCACTCCAGCCATCAGCAAGGTTCCGAAAATTGTCCACCGTAAACCAACGCCCGTCATGGGCAAAAACCAACCCATCACTTGACAGAATGAATGCCGCTCTCTTTGCCTCGGCGTCGTCCGCATTTTGCAGTAACTCGTACGAGGCGCGCCCTCTGTAGAGTTCCCGCAGATCCCGTTCGGTCTTTGCCTTCTCCCGAAGGTACTTCAAGTCGGTCAGAGCGTATTGGGGTCGGAACTCCCTATCTCTGATCTCTTCAAAACACCCGCGATTCAATGGCTGGAACTTATCCTTGGCCAACTGGGAGATCCTCATTCTTACCTCCTGGCCCATGAGTTACCTCACAAATCAAACCTGCCACCATATGTCTTGAGCCATCGCTGGCGGTCGGCGTAGTCGGGGATGACACGCTCCAGTCGCTCCCAGAAGGCAGGAGTATGACTGCGTTCGACGACGCGCACCAGCATGATGGTGCCCCAGACCGAGTGGACAATCATCAGAACAACGGCTGCCACTCCCGATATCAAGGGTCCCTATCAAGCGGCTATCGCCTTCAACACGCATTCCCTGGCATCGGCGAAGAAGGCGATGTCAAGACCGCTCAGGATGTCCGGCGGGATGGCCGAGAGGTCGCGCACGTTGGCCGCCGGCACCAGTACCCGCTGCCCACCATTCTCCTTGATCGCCTGCACGCTTTCCCCTAACCCGCGCACCGGCATCATCACCCCGTGGATGGTCATCTCGCCCAATACCACCGTCCCCGCCGTTACAGGTCGTCCCAGAAGCGCCGAGAGGATGGCCACAAAGAAGGCCGCTCCTGTCTGGCTGCCCTCTTTGGCCTGCATCAGGTTGACAACCTGCAGGTGCAAATCGTAGTCGTCCAGAGTGCGTTCGACAGCGAACTTATGCAGGTTCGCCCGCAAATAGTCGTAGGCGGTGCGGACGGCCTCGCGCATGGCCCGACCCACGACACCGGTCACACTATAATGCCCTCCGCCCTTCATCAGGCCCACTTCTACCCGGAACAAAGCCGGCTTGCCCATGTCGAGATCAAAGCCTACCGTGTAGACCACGCCCGGCAACTGTGGGTCAGAAGGGATCAGGTCGCCCGTGGCTTGTTCGGGGACAGAGATGTAGTGTTCCACATCGTCCGCCAGGTCCAGGTAGGAGAAGCTGGTGTTCCAGTACTCCAGCCCGCCCATCTTCTTGAGTTGTTCCTTGACCCGACGACGCATCTCCATGGCCAGAGTCAGGTACTGCTCTAGCTCTTCCTTAGCGAACTCACCATCGGGATGAATGAGCTTGATCAGCCCCGACACGGTCTTGCGTACGGCGCGCTCATCCCGCTTGTTCAGAGCGTGCCCCAGGCGGAAGTGCTTGTCGAGGGCGGTGGTGTAGGTTTCCTTGCGAAGATCGCGGGCCAACTCAGCCAGGTAATCCACCACGAAGCCATAATGACTGCCGAAGAAGTCGGGATGCATTTGGGGAATCTCCCAGCCGGGGAGATAGAGATGGAAGCGGTCAAGAAAGGCCAGGTCTTGCATCTCCGGTGGGAATGGGGTGAAGAGGTGTGAGGTACGAACGGCGGTCTCGATGTCGAAGCCGATGTTGCCGACGAAGACCAGCGAGGCCAGCGCCGAGATCTCCTCCCGACCCCGTGAGAAGCTGCCCGATTCCATGTAGTCCTTGAGAATCTGAATGGCCCCCGGGCTGCTGAGCTTTTGCAGACCGGCCACTTCATCGAAGGCCACCACGTCCCACAGGCCCACCAAGCCGATGCGCCCACGTCCGATGTGGCTGACGAAGAGGCTGGGCACAGTGGTCTCGCCGCCGGAGACCAGAATCGAGTAGGGGGAGAGTTCTCGGTAGACGTAGCTCTTGCCTGTTCCCCTTGGACCCAACTCCACAAGATTGAAGTTGTTCTCCACCAGGGGGATCAAGCGGCAGAGAAAGAGTAGCTTTAGGCGATGGCTGAATTGTGATGGCTCCAGGCCGATGCTGCGCACTAGCAGGTCAATCCACTCTTCGTGGGTGAAGTGATGGCGGTTGGCCCGCACTTCATCCAGGCCAGCCACGGCCAGTTGGATTGGTCTAATCTGTTCGATGACGAAAGGACGCAGGGCTCCTTTGTGGGAGATGTCAGGATGATACCCCAGGTCGAGGATAGCCCATATGCCGCCGGCCAGGAGTTTCTCGTAGCGGTTGACCCAGGTCTCGCTGATGTTGACGTTGGTCAGTTGCAGGTTGGCCAGCTCAGCCCAGTATCTGTCCTCGGTCTCGTGCAGGCGTGCCTTGACCTTGTCAATGACGCGGTGCCGCCCTTGTTCCCTGACCTGCGACTTGAACAGCTCGCTTTGGTCGGGACGGACGTAGTTCTCGGTGAGGATGCGCCGTACCTCTTCCAGGCCCTGCTCGATGACCTCCTCGTCGGCCGAGGAGCAGTATTTGCCCAGCAGATACTCCAGCACGTAGGTCGGCACATTGAGCTGTCCCTTGAGTGGGCCAAGGAGGTCCTTACGCACCACTTTGCCGGGGAACAGCTCTAATGCCTTGCGATCCAATGCGTCCATGAGCAACCTTCCTACAGCAACTCGTCATACCCCGCCAACTGAACGGGCACAGTCCGACGAGCTAATGTTTCCTGCGTCTCCACATCTACGACTGCCAGGTCTACACTCTGCGGAATCTGCCGCAGCACCACCCTGGCCTTCACTGGCTCACGGTGCACGGTCACGGGTTCCGATTCGGCTACCAACTCACCTGCACTGTAGACCTCGATTTTCACCAGGCGAGCTACATCGAACATCGTTGGCGGGCCTTTGGGAGCGAGTTCGATGAGAAAGACGGCGTTAGTGATGGCGGTGGGCAATTGGGCGATCACCTTGACCTTCTCGGCAACTGTTGGCGCTGCGGTTTCGGACACCAGGGACATGACCACGGTTTCTTGTAGGGTGATCCCCTTGTGCAGGAAGATCCCCAAGGGACCTTGGATGCTGAGACAGGTCAGCCCGCGAGGGAAGGCGATTTGGCCTTTGCCTCCCAGCCTGATTGCCGTCAGGGGGAAAGACAGGAACTTCGGCAGGGCCGGCAGACTGCCCAGAACGTAGCGCCTGTCGCGCACCACGTCCGGTGACGCCGGCGGGCCCTCGATGAAGTCTACGTTGAAGCCTTTGGGTAGAAGCAAGAAGCCATGATCGGTGCCGATGACCACCCTCTCGACGCCGGCCTCGTGAAGCCTGGTCACGCCTGTGGCCACTCTCTCCACCAGGCTGCGCAGCAGCGAGGCATCCACGTCGGCCAGGAAAGTACCGGCCAGGTCAATGTCCCGGCTGGTGACGATGGTCCAGTGTCGCCCGCCGATGTTGGCCTTCAAGCTCTGGGGTGATGCGCTCACTACCTGATCGAGCTCGAAGAAGCAGACCCCATCGCCCAGAACCTGCTGCAGCCATTGTTTCCGTTGTTCCTTTGTGGCCAGGGGAACCTGATCGTTGAGGGACACTCTCAGGTCTCCGTCCTTGACCGTCACACATAGGGTCTTGCCCTGACGTGGCAGGAGTGCGGCCATGCCCAGCTTGGTGCACGAGGGCACGGCGGTCAACATGATGTGACACTGCACTCGGTGGCCCTTTTCGTCGAGCAGGCGATGGAGATACATCCCCAGGTCGTAGCGCAGGGCGTCAAGGAGCAAGATGGCAGTGGGAACTTGTTTGGGCATGACCAGTTTGTCCCAGAAATCGCCCTGCCAGAGAGCCTTGCCTGCTGGCCAGGCATTGGCCTTTGTAAGCAAAGCGGCGCTCACCGCCTCGGCGAAGTGCACTCCCAACTTGCGCAACCACTCGCCGTAGGCGGCTGCGGCAGGCTCTAAGAACTGCCCGGCTATCGTCGGTGGAACCTGGCCCTCGGCCTCGGCCACGGTGCGATAGGCCGCGTCCAGGACCCACCAGCCGTCGTCCCTGGTGTAGCGGGCCAGGTACTCCTCGATGGAAGCGTCATACATACCGGTCAGGGCAGAGGTGGCCGTCTGGCAATCTCTGATCAGCCGGGCAGCGGCGGCCACAGCCCGCCAACCCGCACCAGCCTCTGTCTTTGCCCACGGGGTCTTTATTCGCTCCTCGGCCAGGCGTCTGATGGTCGGAGCCTGTTGGACGAGGGCCTGGGTGCCGCCAGCCTTCACCCGTATGGCCAGTTCTTCCATCAACACGTCATCCACGGCACGGAAGCTCTTGACTTTGGCCAGGGCATCCAGGCCGGCCAGTTTGTCCCGCACGCTGTATTTCGCTTCCAGTTCCTGTGACCAACGCAGGAAGCCCGGCCGCAGTCGGCTGTTCTCCCGCCAGTCGTCGGCCAGCTTGGCCCACAGGGGGCGTTTGGCCTGGTCGGGCAGCAGCGCGGCGAACTCCTGGACCCCCAGGCCGCCAGAACGCACCACCAGTTCAGAGAAGAGCACGGCAGCGGCCAGTCGTTCGGCTGGGATGGGTGTCTTGCCAGAGAGTTGGCTCAGGCCCAGTTCGCTCCGCACGGCCTGGGCGAAGGTTCGCGCCAGGCCCATACGGGTCAGTTGCTGCCCGTAGAGATCAGGATAGGTGGCGTATTCCAGCACGGCCCGGCCTAAGCTGAACCCCGGTCCCAGTCCGAAGGCAACGGCCAACAGCCCGTTGACGACTTGTTCCTGTCGGATGGGGGGCTGAAGGCCAGTCATGGCGGTGTCCCAGTTTGCGGCCAGGGCCCGCCCCCGTGGCCCGGCTAGAAGCCGACGCATCCAGGCATTGGACTTGAGCCCCAGTCGTTCCACCAACAGTCGCTCCAGGGTCAGGTCCACGCGATAGCCGAACAGCTCGTAGTCGCACAACCAACTCGCATCCAGGGCCTGTTCTGGGACGTAGATGAGCCATCGCTGCTGGAAGGTGGGGTCTTCTCGCTCAATGTGAGCACGGATGGCCAGGTAGCTCCCCTCGAAGGGCACGAGCTCCACTCCATCCGGCACAGCTCGGGGTACCACGTCGGCCAGGGTGCCTCCGTCATCGTACCAGGTGAGGATGGGGTGGTCTTGGAGGCTCTCTCTAATAGCTTGTTTAACAGTAGCAATGAGTGTATTCATACCGTACTTATCCTGATAGATCACCGCTTGAACCGCGCAGCCTCAAGAAAGCCGTGATCCATGACCGATCTGCCTTTACCATCTCTACAATCCCTTGGAGCCCTGTCACAGCAGCACCCACTGGGAGTGGGACTTGGACTGAGACAGAAAGCAAACCAGCCATCAGATCCAGCACGAGGTCGAGCATGACATCGCCCGCAACCTTACTCAGCTTTGGCTGAAGGTGAGCGATCTCTTGCAGGAGTTCCTCACTAATGGTCTGTGAGACTTGGTATTTGAGTTCCCCTACTTCTCCCTCAGGGAGGGCTGATCTGGCCATCATTTCTATGGAGGTCATCTTCTTCCTAAACTCGACCAAAGCTGGCTTTTCTCGGAGTTCGACAATTGTCTCCCAAGGCAAGGACGCGAAGTTCGGTATCGCTACTTGAAGCGCAAGAAAGCCTACGGCAGGTGCCAGGCTCTGGTCGCTGACGGTCTTTTGCTGAAGTATCGGCGCATAGAGTGGGTCAATCGATGCAGCAGTTCGTAATGAGGCAATCAATATCAGATCACTATTCAAGTTAGCTAGGATCTTAGCTTTCAGAAAATGGCTTCCTTCTCTAAGAACTATACTTGGATTTCTCTCATCTTCTTCCCGAAGGCGGTCTGCCAATCTCTTTCCTTCTGGGGGAAGGTTGAACGTCGCCATTTTCAGCCAGGGAAGCCGTTCTGCTTCCAAGTCCCTGAGCACACTGTGGAACTCTGAGCGAAAGCGGCGCTCAACCGGCCCGGACAGCACGACCTGACCCTGATCGCTGCCTGTAGGAGTCATGCTCACAAAATCCTCACCCCCTGTTGGTTCGAACTCGACCTTGAGTATCTCCTCCGTGACATCTTGCGGGGGGATCCATTGGTCAAAGGAGCCCATTTCCCACACTGTAGCCACGTACATCCCGCCCTCAAAGATAAGGGTGTCATAGAGGATGCTGGCCTGTTTGATTCGCTCGAGCAGGGTTAGATACCCTTCAGGCGAGGCAAAGTACTCAACGTTGGTGCGCAAAGGAAATAGGAATGTAGAGGGAACACCTACGTGATCGTTTTCAGACACAACCTTCTTCTGCTCCATTACTTCACCCTATCCGCCGCCCTGTGCAGTAACTTCGCCTCCTTGAGTGGCTCGATGTTGACGCGGACGCCGTGATCGAGGATGGGCGTCCAGCCGTTGTCGCGCACCTCGGCGATGGCGTGATCCACCCAGCGGGGGTTGGCCGGCAGGGGCCAGGGCCTGGAGCGGGGGTTGTGCACCTGGATCAGGGCGGCATCGAAGGCATCCAGTTCCTCGATACGTTTCACCGCTGCCTCGTACTCTTTGGACAGGCGGCGCACACGACCACGGTCGCCAGCGGCCCGGGCCGATTCCAGTTCGCGGAAGCGATACTCCCGCTCTCGTTGGGCCCGCTCCTTGAGGGGGCGCAGGTAGAAGGCCTGCACTTTGGGGATGGTGTCGCGGGTCAGCTTGTGGTAGTGCAGGAAGCAAGAGAAAGTGCCAGGGGCACCACCCCGACCGCGCCTCAGCCGGTAGGAGGCCAGTTGCCAGAAGATAGGGCGGCGTTTGTAGAGGGAGACGTGGAAGTCGAAGTAGTCCTGAGCCAGCCATTCACTCAGAGACTTGCCCAGGATATCGCCTATCTCCTGTTCCACTCGCGTGACCTGGTCAGCTCCAAAGTCGGTGGCGATGTGCTGGCGGACGGCGGCGACGAGGTTGTCGTCGAAGCTCTCATCCAGAGGCACGATGCCGTCCTCATCGGCCTCTATGGCCTGCCTGACGTAGAATGACACCAGCCGCCTCACGTGATCGGCGATGCGCTCCTCCGCGTTCTCCACCGTCCCGATGTCGAACTCCTCTCCCTCTTCCCCCTCTATCTCCTCTGTCTCCTCTTCCCCCTCTGGGCCCTCTCCCCTTCTCAGTGCCAACTCCCTCTCGATCAGCGCCCGGTCCTCGTCCGAGATCTCGTACAGGCGATAGACCTCCTCGTCAATGAGCCGTTGCAGCTCCTCCACGCGAGCATCCATCATCTCCTTGCGCTGCACGCACAGCTCCGCCAGTTGGCGCAGAGGCATGTCCGGCGAACCACGAATGGCCCGAATCTGGTGGAGCGACGGCCAATCGGCTGGCTGGTATTCCCTCGCGAAGGGGTGGCCGGTGACGGGCCGCTCGTTCGGGTCGAAACCGTGCAGCACCTGCAGGAGCCAGGACTTGATGAAGATGGTGGATGTCTCGTTGCCGCTGTGCCATTCACGCAACACGCTGTAGCTTTCCATGGCCTTCATGTTCAGTGTTGATTTGTTTGCAAAAGGAGTCCAGGGGAGTCTTGCGACATACCCAACGTGCCAGTCCAAAGCCTTGGTCTGCATCAACATACCCACTTGGTATAGTGACGAGTCCAGAAGTGCCAAGATTGACCAGATGCCTTCATCTCTAGTCGGGAAGAGAGAGGACCCCTTTACGTCAAAGATTGTGCCAGGCGGCAGGTAACGAAACCGACGAATATCGGTGCTCTTCAGTTTCCACGTGATTCCCGCGCGAAAATAGAACTGCTCATTTCGCACATAGGAACCATCGAAGGACTTTATGTCGGCCCCATTGTTCTGCCACCAAACTACCCCCTGAGTGTCGCCATAGTATGGACAGACATCTTCGTCCCTAGTGAGTGGAACCCATGCCCGACCTTGAGATACGCTGACGTGTCCAACTTCCCAGAATCTACGCGTGAACTGTATTTCATCACCGGTTTGAAGACCTGCCTTTGCGTCAGTAATCTTTGGCTGGTGCGGTCTATCTGCCAAGTCGCGATCCAGAGGCGGGAATTCTCCAAAGATGGTTCTGACCGACTCAGGCACCCAGTATGCATATGCGCCTCCACGTACTTGGGTCAAGCTTGCCAAAACAACGTCAAACCAGACTAGCCCTTTGCTACATGGCCAGCTTTGGATTGCATGTGCCAATGCCGGCTCTTTTTCATCAGTGCCAAATCCAGTCAGCCGGCCAAACAGACAAGATTGTTTAGTGCTATCAACTCCAGGATTCTTGCGAACTACCGAAGCTGCTGTGTAGACAGCAGCGCCGTCAAGAACACCCAATCCACACTCGATGATCATTTCTGGATATGCCAGCTCTGTCAGCACTACCTTTCTCAGAGCCTGCAGGGAAGAAAGGAACATGAACGTTCTGGAAGTCAACATACCAACGAAGCCGCCTGATTGGCATAGTTCAACCGTTTGCTCTATGAAAGCTGCGTAGATGTCGTGATGGGTGCGTGGATAGTGCCTTTTGCAGTAAGCTTTTGCGACGGGTGGCATTCTCCCATACGGCGGATTCATTAGCACCACGTCGTACTTCTGGGAAAGCAGAGCCAGCAGACCAACGGACTTCTCGGCTTCGGTGGCGAAGAGTAGGGTGCCCATGTCCTGGGCCTCCATAGCCTCCCGCTCGAACTGGCGCAAGGCCTCCAGCATGTCCTCCAGCGTCTGCTCCCGCTGCACCGTGGCCTCGACGTCGCTCAGGTCCAATTGCTGCTTCAACTGCGGCAGGTGCATCTGGGGCGATAGCGGCTCCATGAGCCTCGCTTTTCGTGCCTCCAGCAGCCTCTCGAAGGGCTCGCGCACCTTCAACAGGCTGCCCAGCTCGTTGGTGTTGTTCAGGTCTTCAAAAAGGCGGTTGAAGATGACTTGCAGCGCCCGGTCACGTCCAGCGAAACGGCGCAGGAATTCGGCTCGTAGCCGGCCGTCAGCGATGCGGGCGTCGGCACAGACCAGGTTGAGCTTGCGGATGCGGAAGGGTACAACGGACTCAGGGGATTCATCGGACTCCCGGATAGCTGCTCCGTAGGCGGTGCGGGCTTTGAGGTAGAGGGAGAGGGCGGCGAGTTGAACCGCACGCAGGTCAATGTCTATGCCGTAGAGGTTGTGCTCCAGGATCAGGGCGGGGATTTCATGCGGGGGTGTATCCGGCTCGTCCTCTCGGTAGATACGGTACAGAATGTCGAAGGCATAGACCAGGAAATGCCCGCTGCCGGCGGCTGGGTCCAGCACCTTGATCTCCCTGGCCTGCTTCTTCTCCCTCGGCGGCGGCTCGTTCCTGAGTGGCACCAGATACGAGCAAAAGGTGTCCACCGTGTCCGCCGGGGCTGCCGAAGCCGGGTCGCGCAGCCAGGCGGCGAACGTCTCGGGGTCGGCCCTCGGGTCGGGCACGCCTATCCGCTGGTCACAGATAACCCATTCTGCCTCCTCCCTAGATGTTGGCCCATTCGCCGATTCGCTGATTCGCTGATTCGGGATTCGCCCCTGCATCTCCAGCCACAGCCGTCCCAGGGTATTGTCAGCCAGCACACGGACTACCCAATGGGGGGTGTAGAACTGGTTGATGACCGGGATGTCGTCAGCCGTTGGCTTGCGGCGGGACTTCTTGAACTCGGCCCGGGCCTCCTCGTTGTAGTACTGATAGATCCAGCCGATGATCTCGTCCTCGTGCCAGTCCTCCTCGGGGATCTCCCCGCTCAACAACTGGATCAGGTCACGGCACGTGCGGGCCTCGGGGAAGACCAGACTGTACTCGTCATCGGTGTCGAAGAGGACCTTTATCTCCTGGCCCACCTCACTGAAAGCCTGGAGCAGACTCTGACGCAGGGCCTGGTCGGGGGAGAGGGATGGATTGGCCTCAGCCACGTCGCGTTCGCGCAAGCTGCGGCCGCCGTACCTGGCACGGGGGATAACGGTCTCCCTGATGAACCCGCGCACCTCCATGGCCCTGAGGGCGGCGAAGCGGTTGAGATAGGTGAAGCCCACGTGGCGGATGTAGCGGGCCACCGCCTGCCTGCGGGACAGCCCGCCCACCATCTCCTTCTCAATGGCCTGGTCGAGCCGGCGGCGGGTCTCCAGGTCGGCGGGGGTGAGGTGGGGGAGCTTAGCTGGGTCGAGAGTCGTGCCGTCAGCGCGGATGCCGTAGTACAGTACCCGTTTGGTGATCTCATCTTCCAGCAGTCGCCGCGCCTCATTCACCACGCGGCGGACGTTGTAGCGACGGGGTCGGTCCATGAGTGCTCCTAAATCGTGCCACCTATCGTGCCATTATCGTGCCACAATCGTGCCATAGGAATGGTCACATCACCCTATAGGGGTCTTGTTGCGGCGGTAGTGGTGGCTTCGAGGGCGGGGGATCAGGGGTCTGCTAGGGACACTGTTCATCAGGCATCGCCCTGCTCCCTTCCTGCTTCCTCGAGAATGTTGCTTTGTCCGGATTCGTCCGCCTCCGTTATGCGAATCACCAGAAGCTCATCTGTCTTGGGTGGAGGAGGCGGGGGAGTGGTCTGTGGTTCTTCTTGAGGTTGAGGCTTGTCTTTCGGATCACTCATAACTATCTTACCTCCATCATCACGTTGTAGCCAAGAGTCACTGCCAACAGAAGGATAGCAAGCAATAGTGTGAAGAAAGAACACTTGAGTCTACGGACCTTTCCTTCTATCAAGGCAGAGTTGCGGGTGTAGTTGCGAATGAACATGTGCAAGATCACATACTTGACGTTACGAGGTTGCCACAGCAGGTACTTCTCAGCAAATCGTTTGATGGAAGGGGATGTCTCGTAGGTTTGGGGCCAATAAGCAAGCACGCCAAGAACGCCTGAAACTACAAATGCCAATGCTGCCGCAATCAGTCCTGCCCTGACGCTCAAGTCCGTACTTGCAAACATGCTCCCCGCACTGCCAAATAAGGCAGCAAGCGCCACTCCGCAGAGCCCCACCAAGATGCTGGCCTTGATGTCCAGAGACTCTACCTGCTCAAACTGCATATCCAAGATTCGCTTAGCTTCGTCATAGGCCAGATCAAGGCTCGTCAGATCATAGTTTGTCAAAGCTCTTTCCTGCTCCACCTCGTCGGGATCCTTATACTTGGTGTGGTCTTGACTTAAATCATTGACGATACAAGCAATCATTTCTACTTCTTCCTGGGTCCTGCCGCTGGCAGAGATTTGCTACGTGATTTCCATGTCAAGGGTTACCTTAAGACCCTTGTTTTGCGCTAGCGCTCGCCTGCCCACATCTGTCATGACGAAGCCAGTCATGCCTTCCTCGTCCTCCTCGCCCTCCACCAGTATTTCATCAAGCTTCTGACGGATGGCACGGCGGCGGGCGTCTACCACCTCGCAGTGATGGGCCAGGTCCTTGAGCCAGGGCCGGCATCCCTCACACACGAAGTCCGGGGCCTCGGCCACCTGTGGGTTGTCCACATCACAGGCCAGGTCGAGGTGATCCGGAGTGAGCTAACGGAAACCGTGGATGCGAGACATCTTACGGGACATTATCGGGTCATTGCGGGACATAACTTGCGTCCACCCTGTTTCACCTCAACCTCCGCCCTGGTGGTGAAGCCGACAACCACCCCTTCTCCGGATGGCTGGCCCAGCGATGTCCTTACCACTCTGGTGACAACCCTGCCACAATCCTCTCGAACAGATCCTGCCGATGCTGATAGCGATCTTGGGTCAAGGCCAACTCTTCAGGCGTGAGATGGCGTAGAAAGTCATATCCCTTCAAATATCCAGCGATCACCTCGGCAGGGTCGGGCTGCTTATCCCGGCGAATGAGGCGTTGGATGTCACCCCACATGTAACTCTGGGCCGGCAACTCGGCCAGAAGCCGCTCAGGATTGAAGGAATCTTTCACCAACCAGCACTTTAGTACAGCCAGAGTCCGCACCAAGTCGCGGTCGAAAGGCTTGCGGTGGAGTTCAAACAGATCATACACGTCCCGCACTGTACGTCGCTGATACATGGCCCGAATCTTCTCGGCAATGACCTCCTCCAGTTGCAAGGTTATCACCAGCGGCGGCTCAACCTCTAATCGCTCGAAATAGCTTTCAGCAATCAGCGGTTGCTTCAACGTAGGTAGAATAGGAAACTCGCGAAAGCTGACATCCAGCGCGAATTGAGCCGACGGGTTCCATTCGTGGGCATACCGGACCCTAGCACCACAGGCCCGCCTGTCCTCCCGCACATAGAAATCAGATGAGGCCACCGAGAAAGCGAGGCCGTAGTAGCTTTTGCCATCAAAGCTCTCGGCGATGTCCAAAATCAGGTCATCGGGCTCGGTGATGGTCAGAGTTGTGAAATCCAGATCCTCGGAGAAACGGGCAGCCCGCCCGAAGAAGACTTTGCGGATACACGTGCCACCCTTGAGAACAAGCTGATCCAGCAAGCCCTTGTCACCAAGGATACACAGAACGTAGGTCAAAACCACATCACGCTCGGCCACTGGCAGGGGAACTCTGCATCCTCTCGCATACAGGTCAACAAACTTCTGGGCCAGCATCAAGCCACCTCGCTCAAGAGATGTTGCCTGGACAGATTCACCACTACCTGCCAGACAGGATCGTAATCACCACCGGTGCCCCAGGTCCCTGGCGACCCCAGATACACCTTGGACTTCCCCACGCCCGACAGGAGTCTATCTCTCAAGTGCCCGTTCAGGGAGATTCTGATCTCGTCCAGCAAGTACCCCAGCCGCTGCACCAGTGCCTGGGTCTCCATACGCAAGGCGTATTCTACCACCTTCTCCCAGTCCACCTTGTTCCGGGCCGCGTGGACGACTCCGGCTACCTCGACGATACCGCCTGCATAGTGCATCTTGTCCAGAGAATCCACCACAGCTTTCTCTGGCTCTGCCATGTATACTTCAGCCGTGTAGACTCTCACCCTGTGATAACCGAAGAACTTTGCTGGTTTCAGAGAGACGAAACGGTAGGTGATGCCCCGGATTTCCGTGGGGCGCTTGTTTCGCATGGTCGCCAGGTAGACCGTGGCGGGAACCTGAGCCGTGAAGCCGTAGTGGTGGTTGGCCGTGGAATAAGCATAGTAGTAAGGCTCTACTAAGACACTCCCCGCGAGAAGGGGATTCATGTCTGGCACGGCTTCCTGGCCGCGGCTGGCAGGGATGAATTGGTACTTGCCTGGCTCAATGCGGCTGAGCCAGCGCTTCTTCTCCAGATTGTGGGCGATCTTGCGGGCGTGGGGATAGGAACAGTGAAGGATATCCATCACGTCTTGAAGGGTGAGTAACCTTCGCTCTTCCCACTCCAACTCCATCACCAGTTTGGATTCCAAGGGCGACAGAGTGCGGGCATTCATGAGCACCTCCAAAGGATTGTGCTTCTCTATGTTACTACTATAGTAACATAGAGCAATATTCTTAACTAAATTCTAGCACAACTACGCTTTTCTTGCAAGAGGACTCAGTGACTTCTCGCTTTGGAGTCACTCACCCCCACTTTGGCTCACTTCAACTTCCACCGTCGCTGTCACCTGTTTCCCCGCCGCCAGCGCCCGTTCGGTCACCTTGGCCATACGACCCGTCAGGGCGGCCATCTCCTGGGCTGACATGATGGTTTCCTCAGTGGCGAAACCGACGATCACTTCGTCACCATCTTCGCCTCCCTCCACCACCATCTCGTCCAGCTTCTGACGGATGGCTCGGCGGCGAGCGTCCACTACCTCACAGTGATGGGCCAGGTCCTTGAGCCAGGCCCGGCATCCCTCACACACGAAGTCCGAGGCCTGGGCCACCTGTGGGTCCTCCACGTCACAGGCCAGGTCGAACAGGGGTCTGAGTAGGTCATTGGACTCCTGGGACGACAGGCCCTCCAATGCCGGGTGTGCCCGCAGGCTGCTCAGAGCCTCCTGTACCAGCTTTCCTCGCCTGACATGTTGGTCACGGTAGGCCGTGCCGTATCGCCCTCGCAGGTTTTCGTAGCCAGCGATGACGTCTGGCCAGCGGTCGAGGAAACCGGTGGCCCCAAGGTTCTGGGTGAGGGTGGCGAGAGCTGTAGTCACTTCCCCGTCGTGACCCGTCGCCACAAGTTGAGGAGCGATCTCGCTGGCAAAGCCACGAACAGCACGATAGGTGTCCAGCAACCCTTTGGTCTCAAAGGCGACCAGCTTCTTGAGCATCGGCACGTGGGTCTTGAGCACGGCCAGCAGCCCTTCGTCCAGGAAGCTCAAAACCCGCCGGCTGCGGGTGGGGGCTTCGGCGATCTCGCTCATCACCCTGGCGAGATCAGCCAATCCCGACGCTACGGGCAAGCCGATGGTCATGGCCACTGTCTGCAGGCGTCGGCATCCTTCCAGCCGTGAGGTGATGCATCGGCACAATGCCACATCTACCTCCTCCACCGCCAGGCCCGCGTACTCGCCAAAGACCTGCGAGATGAGTTGCGCGGCCTGATCCCGCTGCTCCGGCGTCACTTCCTCGCCCGGGGCGAAGCGGGCTTTGGCAAAGGCACGGGCGTTGGTGAAAGCCTCGTGAGACCCCGTCTCCGTGGCCGAGACGTACTCCTTGCCGACATGGGTCACCGTCACCGAGCCGTTGCGAAAGAGGGTGGCCAGGGTCAGGCGCACGATGCGCGGGTCCCAGCCGTAGGGGGGAGCGTCGAAATGGTCGGCCAGAGCCCCGCCGGTGAGATCCACGTGATCGTGGTGGCGGCGGTTCACCTCGGCCAGAATACGCGAGGCTACAGGGCGGTCAATGAGCACGTTGCCCAGGTCGTCCACCAGTTGCAGGTCACGATAGATGCCTGGTAACGGTTCTCCCTGCCAGGTCAGAATGCGACCAATGTGTTCGTCCCGCTCCACCGCGAAGGCGGCGTGGGAGAACTCGGTGAACAGGTCTTCGGCCAGTTCCCGCATTTGCTCGCTGGCAATCTCCCGCACCGTCCTACGGCCGTCCAAGACCGACTCCTCTCCCTGGTAGATGATGGTACCCGCTGTCAGCGCGTTGACCAGTAGTCGGGGCAGATCATCGTCGCGCAGGATCTCCATGTCTCGCCGATGCTTATCCAAAGCTCTTTGCTCGTCCTCGGACTGAGCTTTAGCCTCGTGATCCCCGAGCGCTTTGCTTACACAGATGACTCGCTCCAGCGCATCCTCGACCCGGTCATCGGCCTTAGCCACCCAGTAGCCGGTGTCCCGATTGGCCAAGCTGGTGGCCATCAGGGTGGGGAGCAACTGGCTATCGTGGGCGGCGCCCAGCGGAGAGTAGACCGCCAGCTTGAGGTGCCCCTTGGTGGTGACCTCAGCGTCATCGGCGGTTAGGTAGACGTTGAAGGAGCGAATTTTGAGGTGATTGTACAACTTGAGGTCCTTGAGGACAGCCTTCATCGTCTCCAGGCCCAAGGTTCGCTTCTCCTCCTCGTTGGCCGTTAGGCGGGCCACGTCCTGCTCGAAGGTACGCTCCACCTCAGACAGGAAGCGGTATTTGCCGTCCTCTTCTGCCACCCAGACCCCTTCGCGCAGGGCGGCCAGGCACTCTCGCACTGCCTTTTTCAGCTCACGGCCCTCGGCCCCTAGGCAGGGATAGAGCAAAGCGGTGATATTCTCCGCAGTGCAGGGAATCCACTCCCCCACCTGCTGCAACAAGAACAGGGTCTTGGCCACCGCGTCCACTCGCAGACCATCCCGCTGGCCCAGTTGGGCGATGTCGTGGGCGATGACCGATTGCTGGGCGGAGCGCACGGCCTTGAGTTCCTCGTCAATGGCGTCATAGACCATGTCGAAGGTAGCCAGTTCACCCAGCGGACGGTCAGCCAGCCCTTCCCGTTCCCTCAGGCCCACCAGCGTGGCCCGCACCACTCCCAGCACAGCTCGCTCCCGCCCGGTCAGCTCCTGAGAAGCTCCACCCCGCGAGCGGAGCACGCCGAATATCTCTTGCATCAGCCGCACGTGGTAGGGCAACAGAGGATACGAGGCCATGAACTGGCCTTGATCGAGCCGAGTGAACAGGGCCTGGTAGTCGCGGGCCGGATCCTTGATCATAGCCGAAGTGGCGAGCGAACCCGCGTGGGAGGTGTACAGTTTGCGCAACGGGTTGAGCTTAGCCGGGTCAGCCTTCTTCTGCAACAGTCGCTTCTTGACCACGGTATCAATGTTGTCCGGGGTCAGCCGCACCTTGATCTGGAAGCGGTCCTGCAGCCATTGGAACTGGCCGGCTTTAGCCTCGACCTTGGGAATGATCTGCTCCAGCGCCTCCTGAGCGGTGACGATGAGCCAGACTTTGCCCCGACCCAGTTCAGTGATGCGCTCCGACAGGGCATTCAACTCCGTGACCCGGTCAGTGTGGGTGCCGATGTACAGGCCCACCTCGTCCAGCAAAACGGCTAGCCGGCCTTGGGTGGGATGAATCGCTTCTGCTTCTTCCACCAGCCGCTCCGCCAGCCGTGCTGGGTCCAGGCTGAAGTCCGCCCGGGCATCCTCAATGCTCTTCTCAGCCAATTCCAGCGTCGGATAGGCCGCGGCATCGAGCTCGTACAGTCCCCGGGCCAGGATGGAGCGGGCCCGGGCCGACATCCGACGTGCCTCCGGCCAGGGCTGCTTGTCGGTTTCTTGGACGAAGGCGAGGAAGTCGTTCCATAGCCCTCTAGCCTGCAACATGCGCTCTACCTCGGCCACCCAGAAGACGTCAGACAGTCCCAGGTCGGTCAAGAGGGTGCGATAGATGATGCGGGTGATGTCTGGGCCTTTCTCTCGGTCGAAGTCCAGCATGTTGACGAAGATGGCTTTGGTCCGGAGTTCTCGCTCCAGAGTAAGGCCGTGGGGAAGGGAGTACTTCTGGCAGAAGTAGTTGGATGCGCCGCGCTTCTGTTCACTGGGCAGGCGAATAGGCCGGTCGGCCAGGACGTAGCCCAGCACCTTGAGGAAGTGGCTCTTGCCGGAGCCGAAGAAGCCAGAGATCCAGGCGCACACGCTGGGAGGCAGTCCGATGCGGCTTTCGGCAAAGCGGTCAATCAGGTCAGACATATAGCGGTGGATCTCATCGGTGACCACGTATTCATCCAGTTCGGTGAACACAACCTCCGGGTCATGCTGCGTGACTTTGACCACCGGCTCGATGGAGCGTTTGGGGTCGCGTTCGAAAAGTTCACTGATTAGCATGGGCTTTCCCTCTCTTCTATGGCCCTCCGACGGGCTCAGGACATAGCTCAGGGCACTGCCTCAGATAACCTCTGCTCGATAGTACTTACCCTCGGTTTCGTTGAGAAAGCGAAGCACCTCCCCATCCACACTGCCCGGATAGGGCACGACTAGGGTGCACCTGACGCGACCCTCCACGGCTGAGAGGAGCGTAGAGACATGGGCAAAGGGGAAAAGGGCTCCCAGTCGCACCAGGACAGCGCAAAAGGAAAGAGGCTTGTCGCCTAGCTCGGCACACAGCCGCTCGGACAAGAGCTTGGGCAATTCGCGTTCGAGATCTTGTTCAATCATGACCCGGTCAGCCGCTTCGCGTTTCAAGAAATCGTCGTCAAGACATCCCAGGCGGTCGAGGGCGTCCACCAACCATGCAGCCAGAGAGATCATCTCCGTGGAATAGCCTTTGGCCTTCAGCCGATGGCACAGGGCCTGGCACTCCGTCAGGCAACGCAGTTCCAGGCTGGGGTCGTAGGGGAATATGTAGTAAGGGACGTCCAGGAGAGGCCGCTGACCGCTCGCCGTGGCCAGGACTCGCTCTTCCAATTGCGAGAACCGCGTGCTATCCCAGACCGGCACGGATCCATTCCTCCAGTGAGGCGTACCTTGGTTGCAGTTCCACGATGTCGGCCGCGCGAGAATAGTAGACCCAACCTCGGCCTTGAGCCTCCGCCAACAGGGCCTCCTTGCTCGGCTCAGAGAGCAAGTACCAGTCCCAGAGCGTGTGGGCCAATGCCTCTCCTGGCGACAGGCCGCTTTCTAACAGACCCAGTAGCAGGAATGTAAAAGCCTCAACGCGCATCACGGGAGCCTGGAGGCGACTTCCTGGCAGCCGCTCCACGATGCCCATAGCCCGCAGCAAGCTCGTGAAGCTGCCGGCCCATCGTTGGCATAAGGTGTCGGACCAACTTCTCAATTCCGGGTGCACGGTCGCTTCCTGGGAAAGGAATGTCACTACATCCTTGGCAGTCAGGCACGGCTCGAAGGCCGTGGCCACCAGGGGCCGAACCAATCCAACCACGGTATGGGCGACGAGGGCGTCCGAGGCGCAGATGTAAGCATGGACCAGTTGATTTTTAGCTGCGTCGGGAATATCCGCAACCATGGTCAGAGCCAGGGTCTCGGCGGAGGGTAGCGTGTCCGTATCCAAGAAAACGCGGCGCTTGACTGCTTTGAGTATGCCGACAACCGTCTCCGACGACCCTTTTTGGAGAAGATTGTCCTGCAAAGCTGTCGTCCGAACCCGGTTCCAATCCCCATGACGTGCATACTCTCTCAGCAATACGATGGTCTCGGAAATCGCCGCCCCGACCCGTTGGAGATTGGCTTTGCAATTTGCTGCCTCTTGTTGAACTCGCTTCATAAACAGAAATCATCCCTTCACCACAACCAACCTGAGGTATCCACTCCGCAGCTTGCCTACTGTCTCCCCAGCTCCGAAAAGCCCGGCGAGGCCTTTTCTTTGCAGTATTTGGTTGCACCGTGGCGACTCAGTCTGGCACAACTCAGCGTGCCATTCCTGAAGGTTTATGGCGCGTGTTCCTGGAGTTCCTTGTTCATCACCTCTCGGGCTAGCTATAGTGAGGTAAGATCAATCTTTCTGCTTTACGATGGCCATGATCTCATCCGGGGTGATGATCGGTAGGCCCGACCTCTCTGCCACTTTCGGATCGTCAATGAAATGCTTTCGATCCCAGGTCACAAGGTAATCCACCCTGGCCTTGACCGCGGCTGCAACAATAGGGGCGTCTTTGAGGTTGATGTAGGTTGCTGCCCGCTTTAGCTCCTGCAAAGTTGGTTTCTCAGCAACGTCGGCAGTGACAAGGGTTAAAAGCTCGTGGAAAGCCGGTAAAGCCTCAGGTGCTTTCTGGGCAAGGTTCCTCTCGGCCTCCTTAAGGACATGTTGGCTAACGACGACCTTTATATTTCCCCGAATTGCCTCCCGCAAAAGATCGCGGGATGACCCAGCCTTAGAATAGCTGGCGGAGAAGAAAACGCTGGCATTGAGGAAGACCCTGATCATCCTTCTTTTTCCGCCCTAAGGCCGTACTCCTCCTCAACTACTTGGCCTCGGATCTCTCTCCCTGACTCAATCAGTTCCTCCAGGGTGACCCCTTGCTTCCTAAGCGCTTCCCCGATGCGGTCCAAAGCGTCCATAGCCAAAACCTCGCGAGGGGAGATCAGGATCCCCTCCTCGGTTTCGATAAAGGCCACAACACCTCCTTCCTCGATCCCAAGTTTCCGACGAAGCTCGATCGGGATGGTCACCTGGCCTCTTTTCTGGACCGTTGCTAGTTTCACCTGTTGAGCCATTCTAAACCCCCTGGGTCAAATCATACTTTCATAGAGTATGATAACACAGATCTTGCCCTCTGTCAAGAGGAAGTTGTTCTTATAGAGCGTGTTCCTGGAGCTCCTTGTTCATCACCTCTCGGGCTAGCTGGACATAGATCGAGGTAGTCTTCAGATCAGCGTGGCCTAAGGCTTCCTGGACGGTCCTCAGGCTTGTCCCCTTGGCCACGTGGTGGGTGGCAAAGGTGTGCCTTAGGGTCTGCACGGATGCTCCCTTAATCCCAGCCTCTTTGAGGTACTTCTTGACGACGTACTCATAGGCCCTGGGGCTCATCGGCTCCAGAAACTTGCTTACAAAGAGACGGCTTGAGTCAACGTTGGGCCTGACCTTGAGCCAGGCTTTGAGCGCCTTACAAGCCTTGTAGTTTAGAGTGATCGTCCGCTCTTTTCTTCCCTTGCCGTGGACAAAGAGCGACCCTGTATTTGCCGGGTTTCTTGAGATCCTGCTCGGCAGGTCTATATCATCCAGGGTAAGCCTTGCCAGCTCGGAAAGCCTGATCCCTGTTTGAAGCAGAAGCTCAATGATGGCTGCGTCCCTTGTATCGTGGCTGCAAGCCCTTGGAAGCGCCTGGTACTCCCTTGTGGTTAAGACCCTTGGCTCCTTGTGCTCCCTCGCCGGCAGGGTCAGCCTCTCAGCCACGTTGTTGGTGATATGTCCATACTGCCTGAGAAACCCAAAGAAGGACTTAATGGATGATGACTTTCTTCTCCTTGTGGTTCCGGCATGACCTCTTCTATCAAGCTCGGCCATGTAAGCCTCAAGGTCTTGGAGATCACCCTGATTAGGGGCTGCCTTGCCCTGCTTCTCCAAAAACCTGATTAGGTCGGCGATGTCATTTCGATAGTTGACCCGGGTTTTTTTGAGCCCAGTTTCGGGAGGGCATGTACACTAGCTCGTATTCTATTAAGGCTGTGCTTAAGGATTCTTCTCTCATTATTAGCCTCGTCGAGTGTAGTCAATTGATCTCAAGAGATTCTTGATCTTGGTTTCAACGTCCCGGCTGATCTTGAATCCCCTGCTCCTGAATATCGGTGACAGGTTCGCGTTAGCGTGTTTGCTTAAATAGAAACAGTAGTCCTCGTATCTTTGCAGGGTGCCTCCGTCGCCGATGATTGATTCGTCGTGATCCTCAATTTCTTGGAAAAAGCCTTGGAAGGGTTGGATGCCGTGAGTATCAAGAATCTCAAGCAATACGAACAACAATGAATGTTGGTCGTCACATACATCGTGGCCTGCTCGGTAGAAACGAGCATGTTCTCGTAGCTCGTCCGCTTCTCTGATCCTTCGGTGTTCCTTGGCTTTTTCGGCTAGTCTCTCATAGGTCGCTATTTGAAGTAGCACAGCGAAAGGCTCATCGAGAGGGTTTTTGCCTTCGTGATCATGTATCAAAGGTTCCAGGGGACCACGTGACATCTCGTGTACAAGTGCTCCTCTTAGGTTGCGCGGGAAATCATATCTGCAAGTAATGATATTTGTCCTCCACGTCCGTATCCTAGATCTCTTCCAATGCGAACTACATACTTCTGGATCTTTGGTGACATCCCAAAGATCTCCACGAGCACAACCCAAACCCTAGAGTCCACATCCATGATGTATTGTTGGAGTCTTCGCTTCGAGCCGGGATCCCAACTACCTTCTGCTATGACGTCAAAATGCGCCGTCTCTATTGAACCTCAAAAAACAAAGCTCTCCTTGTCAGAGAGCCTTCATATCCCCATATGTAGTGTTCTCCATTGTGATTACCCCTATATCTAGTGGTTTAGGTAGGGCGAGAGGGATTCGAACCCTCATGGAGTTTCCTCCAGCGGATTTTAAGTCCGCAGCGTCTGCCGTTCCGCCACCGCCCCCATAGACAAAGGGCTGATAGCAGCTCGTTTCGCTATCAGCCTTGGCGACCGATTATTCTAAAGGCGACGGCCGGATTTGAACCGGCGAATGAGGGTTTTGCAGACCCTTGCCTTTCCACTTGGCTACGTCGCCACCTAACCTTAGCTTCTAGCTATTGGCTCTTACAAAGCGGGCGATGGGATTCGAACCCACGACCTTCTCCTTGGCAAGGAGACATTCTACCACTGAACCACGCCCGCATAACGGCTGTTCGCCTTTCTCGAAT
>Ga0209979_1001037_pt1 | contig 32584 bp, 52 predicted proteins | sample AnhtaG_FD_183114 | JGI IMG/M metagenome (GOLD analysis project Ga0209979, IMG submission 183114) | Deep subsurface microbial communities from Anholt, Denmark to uncover new lineages of life (NeLLi) - Anholt_01485 metaG (SPAdes) (version 2) | ecosystem: Environmental > Aquatic > Marine > Oceanic... | reverse complement strand
AATTTAGTGGTAAGTTATAAGCCCCAGATTTTCAATGAATGACGAGGCGAGAAAGTCAAGAAGTATCAAGATAAGGCAGAGCATCCTCCAGGAGGCACACGAAAGAGCCAAAAGGGAGGGCAAAACGGTTGGCCTGGAGGGAGCCAAGTTCAACATCACCAGTAATGCTGTGCTGGTGGGGGTTGCCAAGACCGATGCCCCCCTTGCTGATGATGTGCGTCAGAAGCTTGAAAACAGGATACTTATGCGTCGCCTCGCCGAGCCGCAGGAGATTGCCAATGCTGTCGCCTATCTAGTGTCCGATGAGGCACAGTATATGACTGGGGCTGTAATGAATATGTTGGGCGGTCTTGACTTATTTGTGTTTTAAATGGTCAAGCTTCCCATTAACGGGCGACGCTCTGGTACAAACACGAGAAGAAGTAATTAAACTGGGGGGGACATGGAATTTCAAGACATAACCTTTTCCAAAGAAGAAGGAGTCGCTATCATCACCTTGAATCGACCCCCAGTGAATGCTATGAGATATCAAACCTACGTTGAGCTTGAGAAAGCCGCGGCATTCATCACCGCCGATGGAGAATTCAGAGCAGTTATCATCACTGGTGGCGGCGAGCGGGCATTCTGTGGTGGAGCTGATGTTCGGGCATTCTATGAGCTGAGGGGGTCGGTTTTTAATGTCAGAGAATATAACGCCAATGCCGGTTCTGCTTTAAGGAAGATCAGAGAACTTGAGGTGCCAGTGATTGGGGCAGCCCCCTATTTAGGAAGGCTAGGCTCTCAGGTGGCCGGCGGAGCCCCTAGTTCGCAACGGAGACGCACCAGAATCAAATTCCAGGCGTTTTCCCGAGGTGGTTAATGGATTTTATACCTTTGTTTTAAGAGGGGCGCCCGCCCCTCTTCTTGCCAAGGAGAGGGGGTTATTCTCAACAGCAAAACAGGCTCAACAATTGCCAAGAGCGTTACTTACTGCAAGAAAGCTTGAATCCTTACCTCATTGCACGATTTAGCGGAATGTGCATCTTGGCCAAGCAAATGGTTCCTAGCCTCAATCATAGTTATTCCGCTACTAATGTTTATCTGCTATAATTCAATTGGGCTAAAGAGTTACTTAAGGAGGGTGAGTATTTGCATCTTGGCTTTCCATAAAACGCCTGAGTTGCAGTTCAGTGCCGAACTCATTGTGTAACACATTTTAACGTATCTCAAGTACATAAATAAGAGGTTTCAAGGTCACGGGCAAAAAATGATAATACTTATCGCTGATGATGAACAATCTGTAAGGTCGTTGGTAAGAAGGCTTCTGGGCGACAAGTATATTGTGCTGGAGGCAGCCGATGGCGAGGAAGCAGTAGATATGGCTCGGCGACGTGAACCCGCCCTTATCCTGCTGGATATCCTGATGCCAAAGATGAGTGGCTACGCCGCTTTACGCGCAATTAAAACAGACCCGGTTACGAAGGGAATCCCCGTGGTCATGCTTACCGGTCTTGGCGATGAACTCGATAAGAAGCTTGCCAAGCAGATGGGCGCTGACGGATATATAACTAAGCCGTTTAGTTTGCAAGACCTGAGGAAGACAATCGGCAGATTGTTAAAAAGCCCTGGATAGGAAATAGCCTTTCTCAATTATACACACCCTTACACACTTGCTTGTTTTGTTGAGTCACAGTACAAAAAGGGGGACTCCGAGCTGCTGACTTTGCCTGGAGTCCTCTACTTTACAACGAGAGACGCTCTGTAGTCCAGATCTGGGCGGCTGACTTCTCTCCACTTTTCTCCTGAAAGAGCACGTTGTAGGTGGCGTTGGAATTGAAGGGTGGGTCAAGGTATATCAGGTCAACACTCTCAGAAGCTACGTGTTCACGCAGAATGTCCAGGTTATCCCCGAAGTAGAGCTTGTTTTTCCAACCGGGCAGTGTCATGTTATACATACCATAAGCCAAGTAGCGGGCGCTGTCAATGTCGTTTTTTATAGTGTCAAAAATTCTCTTTGCCGTCACCGGCTTACGCTCAAACTGAAGCTAGAATTTTGACGCTAATTTGGCGATAAACTGAAAAGAACTGGTTGTCACCAAACATTACTCTAGCTTCAAAACAGGGTTTTGGCAATTGACACAAAGGTTCTAATTTGAACGTAAAATGACTGTTTGACATTTTAGCTTAGAATTTTAAGTCCGCTGCGTCTGCCAATTCCGCCACCCCGGCTAAAGTAGTGGAGGCGACGACCGGATTCGAACCGGTGTATAGGGGTTTTGCAGACCCCCGCCTTAACCACTTGGCTACGTCGCCCCTTAAGTATTCTTTTTGGAGCGGAAGATGGGATTCGAACCCACGACCCTCTCCTTGGCAAGGAGATGCTCTACCGCTGAGCCACTTCCGCATTATTACCCGCGAAAATCAAGAATTTTCGCGGGAACCCGTTTCTTGGTGCCGAGGAGGAGATTTGAACTCCTACGAGCTTACGCTCACCACCCCCTCAAGATGGCGTGTCTACCAATTCCACCACCTCGGCCTTCTTTATTGCTTTTCCTCATCCTGCCAGGGGAAGTGCCATCTGCGCAATACCCGCCCTCGCCGGGCAAATCTCCCCCAAAGGAAGGAGAGTCCTAGAATAATAAGGATAGTGGGCCAGGTATAACCCCATAAAGAGCCGCTTAGCACATCCAGCTTAATCAGAAGAGCAATAACTCCTACGGCAACTAGGATTAAACCGACGAATATCATCATTATCTTTTGGCCAGAGGGGATTCCCCGACCTGCGGTTTTAGAGTCTTAAAGACTGATATACCCCCCCCTGCCACCAGATAGTATAATGTCTTGTCTGGTCTGGCGTCAATACATGGTTTATATCTGGCGGTACTATCCGGTGCTGAGGTGAGGCAGGGGAAAAAGGGGAAAACTGGCAGGAGTGGCAGGATTCGAACCCGCGACCTGCGGTTTTGGAGACCGCTGCTCTCCCAACTGAGCTACACTCCTAGCCCGATAATTATATTAGCACAAATTCCGACAAAAATTAACTGGTACTCCAGGAGCGGCTTACCCCCTCTCTGTGTCCCTTCCCAGTACTTCTCCCTCAGCTCGCGCTTCAAAATCTTGCCCGAAGGCTTCTTGGTTGGGATAGAGGAGCGCATTTCTATAGATTATATCTGCCCAGGTGCCTGTGTTGTAGCGGCACAACTCTTTTAATATGTAGTTGGCTGTCATTGTCTTACCTCCTCACCTCACATATACTACTAAATGCCCACAGCCTCTGTCTAGTCTACTATATAGCTCAAACCACACCCCTATTGACCTATTTGCCAAGAAGTCACTGAACCGGCCACACAATCACCCAAAAGTCCTGACTCTATTTAAGATAACTGTAGGTAATAAGTACTAAATTCGGGGGGAAAAGTTAGAAAAGGTTAGGTTAGATGTCTTGACTTTTGCCATTTGGCAAATTATACTAGTAATTCCGTACTAGCTCTTTAGTAATACTCGCCACCACCATGATTCCAGGATAACAGATAGGCTTAAGGGGCAGGATAAGTTGATATGCGGACACGACATACTCTGGATGGTAAGATGCGAAGCCTTACATGGATTGTGGGCGCTGTTGTGCTGCTCGCCATTGGTGGTGGCATTATTGTTGACATTGACCACGCCATTGCGCGGTTCGTGGCGCTCCCTGACGGAAGATTCCTTATGCCTTACTTTGCTGTGGCTGGGGGTGTGCTTGTGCTCGCTGGGATTGGCTTTCTTATCACATGTCTATGCCGATATACATGGATTAGGTTTCTGAAGAAAGAGATAAAGGACAAAATCGTACCGCGGCCATATTTACCTATGGGCAGCCAGCGATGGAGTGACGAGGTTTAAAGAACAATTTTCCCCTGGCGACCCACGAAGTGCTATCTCCTCTATCAATGATAAGGTAATCCACATTCACTTTTATTGCCTCTGGGGGGCTTTGCCTATTATATGGTACCCCTGGGGCGACTCGAACGCCCGACACGCGGTTTAGGAAACCGCTGCTCTATCCACCTGAGCTACAGGGGCATAATTAAAGCTGGGGTTACCATAGGCAGGAGTTTTGCACCGGCTTTAAGTCTCACCCTTTAACCCCATAACTCCTATTTAAAGATAATTGTAGCAACAAGACGTGTAGTCCGCAACTCTCAAGCTGTGTCCTGAAATCAACATTATTGACAAAGCCTCATGGGAGTGATAGTGTCAAGTCCTAAGTATGCGAAAGGGCCTTTAGAAGAGTATAAATAGTGGAGCAGGTACTTGACCCGGAAGCCCTGGTCTAGGGTTACTGACAAACAAAGCGAGGAGGAGAGGTATGGCACGAGGTTTTATGGGCAAGATGCTATGGGTTGACCTCTCCCGAAATAAGTTAAAGGACGAGGTACTTGATGAAAAGCTTGGCCGCCAGTTCATTGGCGGCTATGGGCTAGGCGCTAGAGTCCTCTTCAGCCGGCAGAAGGCTGGTGTCGACCCACTGGGCCCGAATAGTATTCTCGGGTTTACCACCGGCATGCTTACCGGTACCCCGGCAATTTCGTCTTCAAGGTACGTAGTGGTGGGGAAATCGCCCTTGACGGGGGGCTGGGGTGATGCCAATTCCGGCGGTAATTTCGGCCCTTACCTGAAGTTCGCCGGCTACGACGCGATGTTCTTTACCGGCATATCGAAAAAGCCGGTTTACCTCTTCATTGATAATGGAAAGCCCGAGCTTAGAGATGCCGCCCATCTGTGGGGGAAGGATACCTTCCAGACCGAAGACATACTCAAATCTGAATTGGGCAAGGAGGTGGAGGTAGCCTGCATCGGCCCGGCTGGAGAGAAGGTAGCCCGTATCGCCGCTGTGATGAACAACAAGGGCAGAGCGGCTGGTCGTTCGGGGCTGGGGGCGGTGATGGGCTCCAAGAAGCTTAAGGCAATAGCGGTTAAGGGCAACATGAATATCCCTCTCGCCGATGAAACGGAAGCCAAAACCTTGAGAAAAAAATACCTCGGTGAGCTGCGCGGGCATGTTGATATGTTGAAGGACTATGGCACGCCAGGCATCTTTATTCAATGCGCCGAAAGTGGTGATACGCCGACCAAAAACTGGTCAGGCACGGCGATTTTTGACTTCTTGGATTATGAAGACATCGCCGCCGAACCTGTTATTGAGCGCCAGGTGAGGAGGTATGCCTGTTATCGCTGCCCCATCGGGTGCGGTGGGCATATGAAGGAGGGCACCGGAGAGTATAAATATGAGGCAGGTGCTCACAAACCTGAGTATGAAACGCTGGGTATGTTTGGCGCCGATTGCCTTAACAGCAATCTTGAATCGATAATCAAACTAAACGATATCTGCAATCGCTACGGGGTTGACACCATCTCAGCCGGGGCTACCATGGCCTTCACTATTGAATGCTACGAGAGGGGGCTTATCACCAAAGCCGACACCGATGGCATTGAGATGACCTGGGGCAACCACAAATCCATCGTAGCCATGACCGAAAAAATGGTCAAGAGGGAAGGTTTTGGTGACGTATTAGCCGATGGGGTAAAGGTAGCCGCGAAGAAGATTGGCAAGGGCGCTAGCCGATACGCCGTACATATTCAGGGGCAAGAGGTGCCGGCACATGACCCCAAGTTCGGGTATCATTGGGGAATTACCTACCGCCTAGACGCTACTCCGGGCCGTCATACCCAAGGTCCGAGAATGCATCCCCCGGGACTGCCGATTCCCAAACACAAACGAAGGTCGTTTGCTGGCCAAGGTGAAGCCCACAAGCTAGGCAGCAACTTTAGCCATGTTGTGAGTTGCACCGGTACCTGCATGTTCGCGTACTGGGCTCTGCCCGACGTTGATTCCTTCCTTGAGTTTATGAGAGCGGTTTCCGGTTGGGACTTCACTGTTAGCGAGCTGTTTAAGACCGGGGAGAGAATTGCTAATATCCGACAGGCTTTCAATATTCACGAAGGGTTGAACCCGCTAAAGTTCAAAGTCCCTGGCAGGGTGTACGGCAATCCGCCACCAAAGAGGGGTCCCCTGGCCGGGATAACCGTTGATGAGGAAACCATGGACACAGAGTACCTGGCTGCCATGGACTGGGACCTCGAGACAGCCAAGCCGAGTAAAAAGAAATTACTGGAACTGGGCCTGGATGACGTGGCTAAAGAGCTCTGGCCATAAAAGAGGATATTAACGTTAAAGGGCAAGGGTTGGTCTATTGATGTGGATTCTACTTGAGCTTACGGGCGTTTCTTGCTAGGTTAACCACGGCTCAAGGGCATGGTAAAGAAGAAGGTGGAACCGCGGCCGGGTTCCGATTCGACCCAGATTCGGCCACCGTGTGCTTCCACCAGTCTGCGGCACACCAGAAGTCCCAGCCCAGCCCCCTTAACCCCATCAAGTCTGGAATCTTCAATACGCTGGAAGGGCTGGAATAGTTGGGCCTGGTCGGGGCGAGATATGCCGATCCCTTGGTCACTAACCGCGATAACTAAATGCTTCTCTTTTGGCCTGACCGAGACTCGTATCTCTCCTCCCTGCGGTGAGTACTTAACCGCGTTCTCAAGGAGATTGTAGAGGATACGCTCCAGTCTCAATTCGTCAGCATAAACCGGAGGAAGTTTTCTGGGGAGGTCTACAACAAACTGATGTGCTGAAGACTGGCGCTTTATTTCCTCGACGGCGCCTTGAATCACTTTTCTGACACTTATCGCTTCGGCATGGAGGAACAGGCGGTCTGCCTGCACTCTGGATAGCTCCAGGAGGTTGCCCAACATGTGAGATAGCGATTCTGCTTCCAAAGCTGCGTCCTGTAGCAGTTGACGTGTTTCTTCTGGGGATAGTCGTTCGCCTTCGGTTAGAGCCGTATTGACAGCTCCTGTGATTACGGTCAGAGGGCTGCGTAGCTCATGGGAGACAAGACCGATGAACTCGTCTTTTAGCTGGTCTAGCCTTTTGCGCTCGGTGATATCCACTGCCACCGAGCGGCTGGCGACCACTCGCCCTTCTTTATCACGCATCGGTCGCACTGATAGGCTAATCCACACATTACTGCCGTCGGCTCGGCACATCTCTAACTCTTCGTCAAGAATTTCCTCGCCAGCCAGGAACCTCTGAAAGACCTCCTGTGCCTTATCTTTGCCGTTTTCCGTATCGGCATACAGGTCTAACACTGGCCGCCCAATCAGCTCACCCCGACTGTAGCCAAGCAGTTCCGCAGCTCTGCGGTTGGCCCGCTCGATGTAACCATTTGTCCCCACCGAGAAGTAGGCATCGGGAGCCTCTTCATACAGGTCTCGATATTTCTCTTCGCTCTGCTTTAAGTCTCTAAACAGAAGGTTGTAAGGCTTGACCAGCCCGGTCTCGATAATAGCCTTGTAGATGAGATAGAAGGCGACGATTTTCAAAAAGTGCCCGATGAGGTTGGGAAGCGCGAAGGCATGTTCGTAGAATGTGAAAAACAATTCGGAAGCGATGGTCACGATGATGGCGGCGAGCAATAATCGTAATACGCCGGCATCAAACTCCCGGCGCTTTTGAAACATAGTGAAAATCGCACCTAGCAGAACCAGAGAAATGACATACTCACTGATTATTTTAAACGGCGTCAGGCCAGTGCCTTCAACAAAGCAGACGGGGAAGTTCTGCCAGTAGAAAATGGAGACTAACAAAAGTGCAGTAGCCACGCCGTAGCCGAGAAACAGGAAATTGACTCTCAGTTTACGACCGATGAGCAAGGGCGCAATGAGGAGAGAAAAAGCTTGGAAAAACCGGGCACAAATCCAGAGTTGAGCTGCCGTATTGGTGCCGTATCCCGGAAAGACCCCCATTCCCGGATAAACAAGGGTATGAGCTAGATCCAGATGACCGATGAACAGGAAGGCAATACCGATAAATATAAAGTAGCTATTGTTCAGGAAGCGGCGCGAGTTCCAGGCAATGATAAAAATGCTAAAGGCGACAATAATACTGAAGATTTCGGCAAAGCTATGGAAAAGGAGATAGTTGTACCAGCTGGAAAAATATAGTCCGCAGAAGACCAGTGCCCCAGCTAGGATTGCCAGATACCAGCCTGGCTTTCTAGCGGTCATTATTTGTGAAAAAACCCTGTTCATAATTGCTCTTGGTGCCGATGATACGCCCACAGCATCCAGCCGTCAAGGGGGGTACAGACTTCGTCCTGGTGGGAACCAGTTTTGACATCTGACGGGCACGGGGCTATTATTAGAGTCCAAGAATAGCTGGCTCGGAGATAGCAGATGAGGAAGTTTCGCATACTGGTGGTTGACGACGAGGAACGGATTATAAACTTCCTCAGGTCCAAGCTTAAAGCTTCAGGGTATGAGGTATTGACCGCCAATAATGGCCTTGGGGGCCTGGAGCAGGCTCAGGCTCAAGAGCCCGACCTGATTGTGCTTGACCTCCTTATGCCCAAAATGGACGGCTTGGAGATGCTCAAGGAGCTGCGCAGCTTTTCGGCGGTGCCGGTTATTATTCTGACTGCCAAAGGTGCTGATGCCGATAGAATTAAAGGGCTACAACTGGGGGCCGATGACTACCTGCCCAAGCCCTTCAACCCTGACGAACTGGTGGCCAGGATTGAGGCAATCAGGCGCCGGCTGGAACCCGAAAAAGGAAGTAAAATCCGAGAAGTTTTCAATCTAGGGGATGTAACCATCGATTTTAAGAAGCACAACGTGGTTGTCAGTGGTGAGCCAAAATACTTGACCCGAATCGAATGGCTTCTGCTCAGCCAGCTTGCTAGTAATGCTGGCCGTCTCATGCTATACGAGGACCTGCTCACCCGGGTCTGGGGGCCCGAATACCGCGATGATGTTCAGATCCTAAGGACATCAATCAGCCGTCTAAGAGGTAAGCTGGAAAGCGACCCTAGCAGTCCCAAGCTGATTCGCACCGTCCCCAAGACGGGCTACATCATAGACCAGCCCCTGCCCTGAAGCGCAATGTCATAATTTTGTAACTTTTTCTCCCCTCATTTTATGACTTCGTTATTGCTAGCTAGCTATTATTGTTGGTGAACATGCTTTTAGAGGTAGTGAAGTGTTGAGACTGAAGAGTTGTCCCAAGTGCAAAACGGGTGCTGTTGGGGTTGATAGAGACCACTACGGCTGGTATGAGTACTGCGTCCAGTGTGGCTATATACGTGACTTAATCGGCATGGTTGCTTCAGGGCAGGAGCAAGCTGATAGCGTAAAGGAGCGCCAGCGGGGGGTTAGCATTTCAGACAAAGGAGAGCAAGAGTATGCTTGATGGAAAGAGAATTGCCATCCTGGCTGAAGAGGACTTTGAGGACGCCGAACTTATTGTGACCATGAGGGTGATGAAGAATGCCGGCGCCAAAGTGGTGATTGTAGGCAGTGGCTCTCAGGAAGCTTACAAAGGCAAAAGGGGAAGCGCTACCATAGGAGTTGATGTTACTGCTGATAAGGTCAAGGCTGAAGATTTTGACGCTGTCATCGTGCCCGGTGGCTATGCTCCTGATAAGATGCGCTTGCACCAATCCATGGTTGACCTGGTGAGGAAGGCGCATGACTTAGGCAAGGTGGTAGCGGCTATTTGCCACGGACCGCAACTACTCCTCTCCGCCGACATAGTCAGGGGACGCCGGGTTACCTCCTGGCCTTCAGTAGCCGTGGACCTCAAAAACGCCGGTGCCAAATGGGTTGACGAACCTGTAGTTCAGGATGGAAATCTCATCACCTCGCGCAAGCCGGCAGACTTACCGAGGTTCAATGAAGCCATAATCGAGGCGCTGCGAGACTAGTTAATTCTTGTCAGATGAAAGGAGGCATGATGAATACTAAAGTACGGAACCTGGGTTTAATGGCCATCTTCTTTGGGGTTGTAGCTTTAGCCATGGGCATAGTTTTTGTCCAGCAGGGCTATGCCAAGGAAGCCTTTCTGCAAGAGGCGATGACGCAAGAGCAAATAACACTTGAGGGTGTAGAGGGTATCATAGATACTCCAGAGGAAGCCCAGATCGCAGGCGATACAGTCCGAGAACATCGGCATGGCATTGCCCCAACCTATGGAGAACTCCTAGGGGGAGAGCATTTTAATCCCGCCGACCCTGCCCAACTAACCTACGCCCAAGCTCTTAACATTGAGAACTACCTATATCTGGCTGTAGCCTCCTTCGGCGTTTTCACTTTGGCCAAGGCCACGGGTGCTTTCATGATAGTTATGGGCCTTGCCCTCGGCGCCACCGGATACGCAATGTGGAACCTAGCCAGAAAGGAGTAGGCTAATGAGCTATGAAGCAAAGTTTGTAAGACTACGCACCTATAATGTGTTCATGGGCTTTCTCCACTTAGCACAGGCTATTTTTATATTCATCTTAAGTAACGATTTCACATTACCCATTACCACGTCATTTTTGAATGTCATGCCTGAGACGGGTAAACTCTGGCCGGTCACTGATACGGCTGTTAATCTGCCTTTGGGGCCACTGGTGGCTATCTTTCTGCTCCTGTCAGCTGTTGCCCATTTCACCGTGGCTTCACCCGGTGTATTCGGATGGTACGTGAATAACCTTAAGAAAGGTATCAACTATGCCCGCTGGTATGAGTACGCGTTTAGTGCCTCCCTGATGATCGTACTCATCGGCATGCTGTGTGGTATCTACGACCTTGGCGCGCTGCTTATGGCCTTTGTCCTTACCGCAGTCATGAATCTCTGTGGGCTGATGATGGAAGTACATAATCAGACCACACAGAAGACAAATTGGACGGCGTACGTAATAGGATGTATTGCCGGTATAGTGCCGTGGGTTGCCATTGCCGTTTATTTCTTTGGCTCGCTGGCGACCGCTGAGGGCTCAGTTCCCACCTTCGTCTACTTCGTTTTACCGACGCTCTTCGTTTTCTTCTTTAGCTTCGCGCTTAATATGGTGCTTCAATACAAGAAAATCGGGCCATGGCGGGACTATCTCTTCGGCGAGAGGATGTACGTGCTTTTAAGCTTGATTGCCAAATCAGCACTGGCCTGGCAGATTTTTGCCGGTACATTGCGACCGGTGTAGTTGGGGGGGGTGAGCAATGGCATGCTGGAGAAGTTCCCCATAGTAGGTGAACTTAAATAGTGGGCGGTAGAGGACTCGAACCTCTGACCCCCTGCGTGTAAAGCAGGTGCTCTAACCAACTGAGCTAACCGCCCCCAGGTGGTGCGCTTGGCGGGTCTTGAACCCACGACCTCAGCCTCCGCAGGGCTGCGCTCTATCCTACTGAGCTACAAGCGCTAAAGTAAAAGTGGTGCCGAAGGGGAGATTTGAACTCCCATGCCCTTACGGACACTACGCCCTGAACGTAGCGCGTCTGCCATTCCGCCACTTCGGCATCACTACTTCAAGGGGATTATAACCACTTAAATAATTAAGCGTCAAGGGGATTGCTGGAAGGTCGTTTTTACCGCTTGGTATATTGAGGTGCCTTGCGCGCCCGCTTAAGCCCAGCCTTCTTCCTCTCCTTAACCCGAGGGTCCCTGGTCAGCAGTCCGTTCTGACGCAGTATAGGCTTGAGGCTCTCATCAGCCTTTACTAGGGCTCGGGCGATACCATGAGAGATAGCACCACTCTGCCCCGATATGCCACCCCCCTCCACCTTGACCACCGTATTATACTTGTCCAGGTTCTCGGTGGCCAAAAGTGGCTGTGCTATCACCCGGCGGTGCTCAGGGCGGGGGAATAACTGCTCATAGGGAATACCATTAACGATAATCTCACCAGTGCCGGGCAACAACCTTACCCTGGCTATAGCCGTCTTGCGCCGGCCTGTGCCATAAAAATAGGTTTGTTTCTTCGCCTGAGCCACCTTAATTCTTAAGCCTCCTTTGAGCTAGCCCCAGTCTGAGCCAGGTGAGGATGAGCCTCACCAGCATAGACCTTGAGCTTTTTCATCATTTTAGCCCCCAGACGATTGTGGGGCAACATGCCCTTGACGGCATGTTCAATCACCCGGGTAGGGTAGGTCTGCATCATTTTCTCCAGACTGATACTTTTAAGCCCCCCGGGGTATCCTGAGTGTCTATAGTAGAGCTTCTGCTCCGCCTTATTACCCGTAACCCGAACCTTATCGGCATTGATAATGACCACAAAATCGCCGGTATCCAGATTGCGGCTGAATATCGGCTTATGCTTGCCCATAAGCAAGCTAGCCACCTGGGTAGCCAGCCGGCCCAGAACCTTATCCGAAGCATCAATCACATGCCACTGACGCTCAATATCGGAGGCTTTGGTACTATAGGTTTTCATTTATCTCTCCGAAAGGACTGGGGTAATTTACCCGGTTAAGACACAACCCACAGGCAGGGGCGGTTGGTCCCGCCAGCGCTGGCTCTCTGGCTTCAAGTATACCATGAAATTCGCTGGCACTCATCTTACCCAAGCCAACCCTGATAAGCGCCCCAACGGTATTACGCACCTGATGAGTCAGGAAGGAGTTGGCCACCATATGGAAAATAACCAGTTCCCCGTCTCTCTCTATTTCGGCTTTTGAAACACGCCTTACCGTACTCTTGATTTCAGTCCCGTTACAACTGGCGAAGGAGGTAAAGTCGTGCTCGCCGATAAGCGTTTGAGCCGCCTGGTTCATGGCTTCAATATCTAGCGGGCTGGCCACTAGGTAAGAAAAGGCGCCTCTCACCGGAGAACGGGTGGGGCTATTTAGTATGTAGTAACTATATTCCCGGCTAAGGGCATCACTCCTGACATTAAAAGAATCGTCTATTCTATATGCCGCCTTTACCGCAATATCATCGGGCAAATAGTGGTTCAGCCCGGAAATAAAGGTATGGAGGGGCAGAGACGACCCCGTCCTGAAGCTGACCACCTGTCCCAAAGCATGAACTCCGGCATCGGTTCGGCTGGTCGCCATCACCCGACGTCTCTCCCCGGTAAGCCTCTCCAGGGCTTTTTCTATCTCCTTCTGGATTGAGGGCAGCCCGTTTTGCCACTGGAAGCCGTGGTAGCCTGTGCCATCATATTCCATAATCAATAAAATCTTGTTGGTCTTGGCCAACTATAACCTCCCTACTCCACCAGCTCCAGTTGAACCATGGGTGCTCCATCACCCAATCTGGGTCCCAGCTTAATAATGCGAGTATACCCGCCTGGGCGCTCAACATACCGGATAGCCAGGTCACTAAATACCTTATCGGTTATCTTCTTATCCAGGATAAAGGCAAGTGCCTGGCGACGGGAATGGAGTTTGCCTTCCTTACCCAGGGTAATCATCCGCTCGGCTAAGCCCCGTATTTCCTTAGCCTTAGCCTCGGTGGTAGTAATCTTCTCATAGTTGAGCAGGTCGGTCACCAGGTTGCGGTACAGCGCCCTGCGATGAGCTGAAGACCGCCCCAGTTTTCTACCCGCTACCTGGTGCCTCATGCTTCCTCCTCGGCCTCGTCCTTGCTTGTTTCCTTCTCAATCTGGGGGGTTAGAGACAACCCCAATCCCTGGAGCCGCTCCTCTACCTCCTGCCCGGACTTCTGCCCGAAATTGTGCAAGGCGAGCAATCCCCTCTCCCCACGGCTTATGAGTTCCCCCACGGTGGCGATGCCACCGCGCCTCAGACAATTCATGGTGCGCACCGAAAGGTCCAGTTGGTCCACCGGCATATTATACTTTTCCTCGCTAATAGAGGCACGAAGGAACTCCTTTTCCTCCTCCAGGCGAGAAATCCGGGCATAATCGATAAACGGGGTTAGCTGCTCTACCAGAATTTCGGCACTCTGGTTGATGGCGTCCACAGGAGAGATAGTGCCATCGGTCCATACCTCCAGCTCCAACCGCTCTCGGTTTGTCTCCCGGCTAATATGGGTAGGCTCAACGTTAAAATTGACCTTGCGTATCGGGGTAAAGATGGCATCCACCGGAATCACTCCTACCGGCAAGTTATCGCTGGACTCGGCCTCCCGGTAACCTTCACCCAATTCGACGTCAAACTCAAAATAGAGCTTGGCTTCAGGCGAATCCAAGGTAGCCAGATAAAGCTCAGGGTTGGCAATTTCAAAATCGGTGGAGGGCTCGATGTCAGCGGCACAAACTCGCCCCTCCCCTTCTACCTCCAGTATTAACTTACCTGGCTGACCAGAAAGGGGTTTTAACCGCAGCGCCTTGACATTAAGTAGAAACTCGGTGACATCTTCCTTGACAAAGGGGATAGCCGAGAATTCATGTTGAATTCCCTCTAGTCTAACCCGAGTCACCGCTGCCCCGGGAAGGTAGCCCAGGAGCACTCGCCGCAGGGCATTGCCCAAGGTAAGGCCAAAGCCTTTTTCCAGTGGCTCAGCTCTAAAGCGGCCAAAGTTATCCTCGCTCTCAACACACTCAATCATAGCTATGGCTAGACGAGACAAATTGTTACCTCCTTAACCTATCGCGAGTAGTACTCAACTACACTCTGCCACTCAAATTTAGCCTCAATGTCATCAGGAGTGGGCAGAGATAGAACCCGACCAACCAGTTTCTCTACGTCCAGGCTCAACCAGCTGGGAATAATCTTACTCTCAATACTGGCAACCACCTGTTTATAATACTCAGTTTTGGTGCTACTCTCTTTCCAACTAATGACATCACCTTCCTTGACCAGAGCGGAAGGTATATCTGTTTTGCGCTCATTGAGCAAGATATGCCCATGTTGCACCACCTGACGAGCTTGGGCGCGGGAGTCAGCGAAGCCCAAGCGATAGACCACATTATCCAGCCGCCTCTCCAGCAGCACCAGTAGGTTTTCCCCGGTGATACCTAACTGTCTCTCCGCCTTCCCAAAAATGCGGCGGAACTGTCTTTCCAAAATCCCATAGCTATAGCGAGCTTTTTGCTTCTCCCGGAGTTGCAACCCACGGTCGGAAGGCCGGCGGCGCCGCATGGGCTGTTGTCCCGGTGGTTTACTCCGCCTCTCCAGGGCGCACTTGGGAGTAAAACACCGGCCACCTTTAAGCATCAGTTTATCGCCGCTACGGCGACACAACCGACAAACGGCTGCTGTATACCTTGCCATCTCTACACCCGCCTTCTCTTACGCGGACGACATCCGTTATGCGGGATAGGGGTCACATCCCTGATGCTGGTAATGGCCAGACCTGAGCTCTGGAGAGAACGAATAGCCGCCTCTCGTCCACTGCCCGGTCCCCTGACATAGACCTCTACTTGACGCAAGCCATGCTCCATGCCCTTTCTGGCCGCATCGCGAGCTGCCAATTGAGCCGCATATGGGGTGCCCTTGCGTGAACCCTTAAACCCGGCGGAACCCGAGCTTCCCCAGGCAATAACATTCCCCTGGGGGTCAGTGAGGGTGACTATGGTGTTATTAAACGAGGACTGGATATAGGCTCTCCCTGCCGGGATAGACTTGCGTTCCCGCCTTTTTCTAATTCGCTTCTTTGGCATTCTACCTCCGTTGGCTGATAACCAGGTTACTTCTTAGTCGTGCCGCGCCTCTGTCCCCTACCGGCTACCGTCTTGCGGGGACCACGCTTGGCGCGAGCATTGGTCCGGGTTCGCTGCCCCCTGACCGGCAGGCCATGACGGTGCCGGCTGCCCCGATAGCTACCGATCTCAATCAGGCGCTTGATGTTGAGGTCAACCTCTTTTCTCAGTTCTCCCTCAACATTATACCCCCGGTCAATAATCTCTCGGATACGATTGACCTCGTCTTCCGCCAGGTCACTCACCTTAGTATAAGGGTCAACCCCGGCCTGGGCTATAATCTTCTGGCTGGCGCTGGAACCAATGCCGTAGATATACTGTAGTGAAACAAAAACCGGCTTATTTTTAGGTATATCTACTCCGGCGATACGTGCCATCTAAACACCTCCTTATCCCTGCCTCTGTTTATGTCTCGGGTTGGGACAAATAACTCTGACCACGCCCCGCCGTTTTACTATCTTGCACTTTTCACATCTAACCTTAACTGAAGCTTTTACTTTCATAATTGCTACCCTTTTACTTAAACCGATATGTAATCCTCCCCCGGCTCAGGTCATAAGGAGAAAGCTCTATCAGAACCCGGTCACCGGGCAGGATTCTGATATAATGCAATCTTATCTTGCCTGAAATGTGAGCCAGAATCTTATGCCCATCGGCCAACTCAACACGAAACATGGCATTAGGTAGCGGCTCAACTACCGTGCCCTCAACCTCAATGGCCTCCTTCTTAGGCATAAACTCCTTCCCTACTGGTAAGCACCTCAGCTTCACCATCAGTGATGGCGATGGTATGCTCAAAGTGGGCGGAAAGGCTACCGTCAGCGGTTAGCACTGTCCAGTGGTCATCACCAACCCGGGTACGCCAGTCACCCGCATTTACCATCGGTTCCAGGGCCAGGGCCATACCTTTCTCTAAAACCGGCCCTGTTCCCGGCATACCATAGTTGGGTATGTTAGGCTCCTCATGCATATCACGCCCAATACCATGGCCGGCATACTCGCGCACCACCGAATAGCCCCTGGACTCGGCATAGCTTTGAATAGCCGCTGAAATATCCCCCAACCTTGCCTTGGGGTGGGCAGCAGCCATGCCAGCCCTTAGGGCGTCTTCAGTAGTCTCCATAAGTCCTCTAGCCCGCAAACCAACCTCTCCCACGCCTATAGTAATAGCGGCATCGCCCTGAAAACCTCTAAAAGAGGCTCCCAGGTCTAGGGATACTATATCACCTTCGCGCAAAACCCGCTCCCCGGGAATGCCATGCACTACCTCATCATTTACCGAGACGCAGAGGTTAGCCGGAAACCCCCGATAGCCCTTAAACGAGGGTTTGGCTCCCAGCTTCTCCACCTCTCTAGCCGCAATAACATCTAGCTCCTTGGTTTTCATTCCCGCTCTCACTTGCTTACTCAAGATATCCAGCACGGTGGCCACAATTTTGCCCGCCTGGCGCATAAGAGTAATCTCTGTTTCCGATTTAATAATTATACCCACCTTACTATAAGCGCTTCCCCTTGATGGTGGCAACTATTCTCTTGCCCACCACATCCACACCACCCTCGCCATCTATTTCTACTAGCTTACCCCGCTGGGTATAATAATCAATCAGTGGCGCTGTCTCAACCGAGTAGACCTCCAGCCGCTTTCTGGTGCTTTCCTCGGCATCATCAGGGCGCTGATACAGCTCCCCGCCGCACTCATCACACTTGCCCCCAACCTTGGGGGGGGAATTGGTGGCATGGTATGGCGTCTGGCACTGGCGGCAAATCCAGCGTCCACCCAACCGATTCAGCAGCTCCTCCCTAGAGACCTTAATATATATCACCTTATCTATCGCCTTACCCTCACGAGCCAAGGCTTTATCCAGAGCCTTAGCCTGTTCCAGATTGCGGGGAAAGCCATCAAGGATTGCCCCGACCTGGCAATCTGGAGCCGAGATACGCTCCAGAACCACGCCTATGGTTATCTGGTTTGGGACCAGCACCCCCTTTTCCATATAAGACTTAGCCTTTAGGCCTAACTCAGTTCCCTCCTCTAGCGCCTGCCGAAACAGGTCGCCAGAGGCGATATGAACCAAGTTTAATTTCCTAGCCACATTGGCGGCCTGTGTTCCCTTGCCTGCCCCGGGAGCACCCAGAAAGATAATATACACCTTTATCCCTATTTAATGAAGCCCTCATAGCGCCGCATTACCAGTTGCGCCTCCATCTGCTTCATGGTATCCAGAACCACGCCGACTACAATCAGCAAACCCATGCTGGATAGCTGCATCACCTGAACATTGGTAATCTCCCGGGCGAGGAAGGGCATTATTGCCACTAGAGCCAGGAACAAAGCCCCTGCCCAGGTAATACGCTTTATCACCCCATCCAGATATTCCTTGGTATGAGGTCCGGGTCGAATCCCGGGGATAAATCCTCCCTGCCGCTGCAGGGTACCGGGCAAATCCTGCTGCTCAAACATTACCATGGTATAAAAGAAGGCAAAGCCAATCACCAATAGAAAGTAGAACCCCCAGTAAAAGAAGCCCGCAGGCAGCGCGGCATTGGGGTTAAACAAGTCCACAATAAAATTAGCAAAGTTAGGGTCAGCCCCGGCTGGACTGGCAAAATAACTGGCCACCACGCCGGGGAAGAGAACTAACGACATGGCAAAGATAAGGGGTATCATGCCGGCGGTGTTTACCCGCAGGGGGATATGGGTTGAGCCTGACTGCCGATACATCTTACCGCCCCGAAAGACGCTGCGGGAATACTGGACGGGAATACGCCGGTGTGCCTCAGTAAAGATGACGATGAAGATGGTAGTGGCTAGGGCGATGATAGCATAGAATACCAAGCCCCAGGGGAAGCCGGTTGCTGTCTCCAGAAAGCCCTGCTGGATCATTTCCGGTAAGCCAGCCACGATACCGCCAAAGATTATTATCGATATGCCGTTACCAATACCATATTCAGTAATACGCTCCCCCAGCCATACCAGGAACATGGTGCCGGCAATCAGGGAAAAAACCATGGCTACCAGTGGCAAAGCTGTAGTACTCTCAAGAACATCAGCATTCTGGAGCAAGACTATCTGCCCATAGCCGGCAATACCAGCCAGCGGGACAGTCAACCAGTGGGTAATACGATTAATCCTGTCTCTGCCCGCTTCCCCTTCCTGAGAAATGGCTCGTAGTTGAGGGATGATAGGCACCAGTAGCGTCATAACAATTGAAGCCGTGATATAGGGATAGACCCCCATAGCCGCTACACTGAACTGCCTCATGGCCCCCCCACTGAACATATCAAGCATGCCCAGCAAGGCGTTTTGCTCAAATAGCGTCTTCAGGGCATCGGGATCCACCCCGGGAAGAGGTACATGAGCAATAAAGCGAAAGATTACCAGAATGCCAAAGGTGATAAGAATCCGGCGCCTTAAATCAGGCAGACTGAAGGCATCAATCATCGCCTGCAGCAGTCGTGGTCTACTTGGTCTGGGCTTCACGGCCTATCTCCTCCGCTTTGCCCCCGGCTGCCTCTATCTTGGCTTTAGCGGCAGCGGAGAACTTATTTGCCTTTATCACCAGGGGGTTCTTAAGTTCCCCAGCGGCCAGAATCTTAATCGGGCGCTGTAGGGATTTTACCACCCCGGCGGCGACCAATTTCTCCGGCGTTACCTCACTTCCTGGCTCAAAGATGCCCAGTTTACCCAGATTGACCAGGCTATACTCCGTCCTGAAGATGTTGACAAAGCCACGCTTTTCCGGCAGACGCTTGATTAAGGGCAGTTGCCCACCTTCAAAGCCAGGGCGCATCTTATATCCAGCGCGAGACTTCTGCCCTTTACAGCCACGCCCAGAATAGGTGCCGTGCCCGCTTCCATCCCCGCGCCCCACTCTCTTTCTGGCTTTCTTAGCGCCAGGAGCCGGGGAGAGTTTTTCCTGCATCATTAGCCTTCTTCCTCCACCCTGATTAGATGCCTCACCTTATTAATCATACCCCGAACTGAGGGAGAATCATTATGGATAGCACTCTGATTTAGCCGATTAAGCCCCAGAGACTTCAAGGTTCTCTTCTGGACCTGGGCGTAGCCAATGCCACTCTTAATCCAGGTGATACGTAACTTAGCCACCGCTTATCTCCTCCTCAACCTCAGGGGTTACCTTACGTCGGGCTAACTCTTTTTTCATCTCTTTGAGCTGGCTAAGGGCAAGCATGGTAGCCTTAGCCGTGTTAATCTTATTGGCACTACCCAGCGACTTAGTAAGAATATCCTTGATTCCGGCGGCCTCCACCACCGCCCGGATGCTACCCCCGGCAATGATACCGGTACCTGGGGCAGCTGGCTTTAGCAAGACCTGGGCAGCGCCAAACTTAACCCTTATTTCATGGGGGATAGTAGTCCCGGCCAGGGGTACCTTAAGCAAATTCTTCCTGGCGATGGCGTTGGACTTGTTAATCGCTTCGGGCACACTGTTAGCCTTGCCCACACCAATGCCTACGTGACCATTGCCGTCCCCGGTTACCGATAGGGCGCTAAAACTGAGGCGTTTGCCTCCCTTCACCACCTTGGTCACCCGATTGATATATACCAGCTTATCATTCAGTTCCAGTTCAGTAGGGTCTATTCTGCTTATGGTTTGTGTCACTTGGTTAAAACTACCCCCTTAAAACTTGAGTCCCACCTGCCGAGCCGCCTCGGCCAGGGCTTTAACCCGGCCATGATATTTGTAGCCACCACGGTCGAAGACCACCTGCCCTATCCCTTTACTTAAAGCCCTTTTTGCCACCAGAGAACCAACCAGCTCGGCTTTAGCTGACTTGGCCTTGCTATCGGCTCCACCTTTTATCTCCACGTCTAAGGTTGAAGCCGTGACCAGCGTGTGTCCCTTTTCGTCATCGATAACCTGGGCGTAAATATGGTTCAAGCTACGAAAGACACAAAGTCGTGGCCTGGAGGCGATGCCCGCTATCTTGGCTCTGACTCGGCTGTGTCTTCTTTTGCGTGCCAGTCTGGGTTCAGCCATTATTGCCTCTTACCTATAGCCTTACCGGCTTTACCTGCCTTAAGGCGGACTGACTCGCCGGCATATCTAATACCCTTACCCTTGTAAGCATCAGGCGGATGGATAGCCCGGATTTCGGCGGCCATCTCGCCCACCACCTCCTTGTCAATCCCGCTGACCTTGATTCGGGTTCTCCCCTCTACCTCCAGGGATACTCCGGGTAAGGGTGATACCTCCACCGGATGCGAATAGCCAATGCGAAGTACCAGCTTATCGCTGGTCTTTTCCGCTCGGTAGCCCACTCCCACTATCTCGAGTTCCCTCTCAAAGCCGCTACTTACCCCCTGTACCATATTAGCCAAAAGACTTCGGGTCAGCCCATGCAAGGAACGATGTTCCTTACTATCGCTGGGTCGCGACACTATCAGGTTATCATTGTCTAGGGCAATACCCATATCCGGGTTGAAGCGGCGACTAAGCTCCCCCTTGGGACCGGTCACCGTGACCGCTTCCTTTTCAATACTCACCTTCACCCCTTGGGGCACTGGTATCGGCATCCGCCCCACCCTAGACATATATATCACCCCGAGAATTATTTACCATACATAGCATAGCAGTTCACCACCAATCCCCCGGCGCCAGGCCTGCTTTCCGGTCATTACCCCATTAGAGGTAGAAAGGATAGCGATGCCCAAACCGCCGTAAACGCGGGGAATTTCCTTCTGCTCCACATATACCCTCAGCCCAGGCTTACTCACCCGTTCCAAGCCGGAGAGGATGGGCTGGTTATTATCATCATATTTGAGATGGAGCTTGATTATGCGGTGTGGCTTACCCCGGAGCACCTCATAATCAGCGATGAAGCCCTCCCTTTTAAGGATGCGGGCAATAGACAGCTTCATCCTTGAGGCTGGAACCAGGACAAAATCGTGCCTGGCCATAATGGCATTGCGTATCCTGGTTAGCATATCAGCTATTGGGTCAGAGACAGTCATATTTAACCTACCAGCTTGCTTTTCTTACTCCGGGAATCTGCCCGGCCAGAGCTAACTTGCGGAAACAAATCCGGCATAAGCCAAACTTACGAATATAGGCACGGGGCCTGCCACACAGGTAACAGCGGTGATGCTCCTGCACCTTATATTTAGCCGAGCGTTTCCACTTTTCGATTTTTGATTTCTTAGCCATCTACTTTAGTCCCGGGCAAAGGGCATACCCAGCAGCTCCAAAAGGTGTCTACCTTCCTCGTCGGTCTTAGCCGTAGTGCCGATTGACATCTCCATTCCCCGCACCTTATCTATTTTATCGTAATCCACCTCGGGGAAAGCCAGCTGCTCCTTGAGCCCCAGGGTATAATTACCCCGCCTATCAAAAGAGTTGCGGGAAACCCCGTGAAACTCGCGCATCCGGGGTAGGGCAACATTTACCAGCTTGTCAAAGAAGTGATACATGCGCTCTCCCCTTAAGGTCACCTTCAGCCCGATAGTCATCCCCGCCCTCAACCTAAAGGCGGCGATAGATTTCTTGGCTCGGGTGGTAACCGGGTGTTGTCCCGAAATAGCCGTTAAATCCTTCTCCGCCGCCTCCAGAGCCTTAGCGTTCTGAATCGCCTCGCCCAGGCCGATATTAACCACTACCTTCTCCAGGCGCGGCACCTGCATTACATTCTTATACCCGTAAAGCTCCATCATGCGGGGAATGACCTCTTTTTTATACCTTTCCTTAAGATTTGACATTTAATCAATTACCTCACCGCAGGCGCGACAAAACCGCACCTTCCTGCCGTCAGCCAGGAAGCGGGAACCAACCCGGGCTGGATGATTGCACTTACTGCAAAGCAGCATAACGTCGGAGATATGAATTGTTGCCTCCCGCTCGATTATGCCTGCCTGCCTGACCCTCCCCCTTGCCCGGCTATGCTTCTTGATGAAGTTGATACCTTCCACCAGCAGCCGTTCCCGCTTTGGGTAAGCAAAGCGTACTCTGCCCTTCTTGCCCTTATCCTTACCGGCAATAACCACCACGGTATCGTTCTTTCTGATGTTCATCTATAGCACCTCAGGTGCCAGGGATATAATCTTGGTAAAATTGTCTCTCAGCTCCCTGGCTACTGGGCCAAATATTCTGGTTCCCTTAGGGTTATTCTTATCGGTTAAAATGACCGCCGCATTCTCATCAAACCTGATATAGGAGCCGTCAGGGCGCCGACATTGCTGGGCACAGCGAATAATAACCGCCCTGACCACCTCTCCCTTCTTCACCAACCCCCTGGGGGTTGCCTTTTTCACCGAGGCCACAATAATGTCCCCCACCCGGGCATATTTCTTCCTGGTACCACCTAAGACGCTGATACACATAATCTCCTTGGCCCCGGTATTATCGGCTGCCTTAATTCGGCTATAGGGTTGAATCATATTACTCTAGTCCGAAACCTCTTCCTCGGTTTTTTCCTTTGTTTTTGCCTTGGGTTTAGCCTCGGCTGCCTCTGCCTCGGGTTTTTCCTCAGCTTCAGCCTCAGCTGCCTCTGCCTTGGTTTCCACCTCAGCTTTAGCCTCAGCTACTTCTGCCTCGGGTTTTGTCTCAGCTTTAATCTCGGCTATCTCGGCCTCGGTTATTTCCTGAGGCGAAATCTCCACCACCTCTCCCCTGGTTATTATCTCAGCCACTCGCCATCGTTTATCTCGGGACAGGGGACGAGTTTCAACAATTTTAACCTTATCTCCTACATGGCACTCATTTTTCTCGTCATGAGCCTTATACTTGACCATTCTTCTGATGGTCTTCTTATATAACGGGTGAAGTCTAGGAGTTTCCACCGCCACCACCACCGTCTTATCCATCCTATCACTCACCACCTGACCCAGCCTAACTTTACGCTTACTTGGCATCGACTTCACCCTCCGACCAGCTCTCTTTCCCTGATGATATTATTCAGCCGGGCAATCTTCTTTTTAACCCGGGGAATCTCACGGTGGTTTACCAATTGCTTGGTCGCCAAGCGCAAGCGAAGGTTAAACAGCTCTTGACGAGCCTCCTCCAGTTGCTTGGCCAATTCTTCAGTGCTGAGAGCTCGAATCTCCTCAACCTTCACCTTTAAGTTACCCCCCCGGTTGCTGAATCGCTGTCAACGGCTACGCCGGTTTCCCGGAGCACAAATCTGGTATTTATGGGGAGCTTATGCGAAGCCAGGCGCATTGCCCCTCTAGCCACTGCCTCACTAACTCCCCCCATTTCAAATAGCATTCTACCTGGTTTAACCACCGCCACCCAATGTTCGGGGGCACCCTTACCCCCACCCATACGGGTTTCCGCTGGCTTCTTGGTCACCGGTTTATCGGGGAAGACACGGACCCACACGTTGCCACCGCGGCGAATATAGTGAGTGATGGCACGCCGTGCTGCCTCAATCTGTCGGCTGGTAACCCAGGCCGATTCCAGCGCCTGTAAGCCAAAATCGCCAAAGTCAATACTATTCCCCGCCTGGGCTCTACCCCGGCGGTGTCCTTTATGACTCTTGCGGTACTTCACCCGCTTGGGTTGTAGCATCTGTCTCCTCTTTTTCCTTAGTTACCGGCGGTTTTGCCTTGGTGGTCTTCCTTACCCTCCGCTTTGGAGCCTTCTCCTTCGCCTCTGGAGCTTTCTTCTCCGCCTTTGGAGCCTTCTCCTCAGCTATTGGTGCTACCGGTTCCGCCGGTTTCTCTTCTGGTTCTGGAGTTTTCTCCTCGGGCCTTGTCTCTCCTCTGCCGACGGCTGCTGGCGCGGCAGGCGCTTCCTCAACCTCCATAGTGCTAGGCTCGGGCAGAATATCACCCCGATAAATCCAGACCTTGACTCCAATCCGGCCCAGGGTGGTACGCGCCTCAGTAAGGCCATAATCAATATCAGCCCGCAGCGTATGCAAGGGGACTCGCCCCTGGTGCATAACCTCACGGCGAGCTATCTCAGCACCACCCAGTCTGCCGGCACAACCGATTCTCATCCCCTTAGCTCCAGCCTGCATGGTGCGGAACAGTGCTTGCTTCATGGCTCGGCGGAAAGCAACACGATGCTCAATCTGCTCCGCAACCGACCTGGCTACCAGATAGGCATCTAGTTCAGGTTGATGAACCTCCATGATGTTCAATTGAATCCTCTTGCCGATGAGGTTTTCCAGGTAAAGCCTCATTTCATCAACTCGCTGTCCTCCCCGCCCGATGACCACGCCAGGTCGGGCGGTATGGATAGTGATCGATACCTTGTTTGCCTGGCGCTCAATCTCCACCAGAGAGATACCGGCTTCAGGATATTTGGATTCAATAGCCTGCCGAAGCTTCAGGTCTTCCTGCAAAAAGCCTAGGTAGCTCTTATCGGCATACCACTTGGCCTGCCAATTGCGTATGACTCCCAGTCTGAAGCCTAAAGGATGAACCTTATGCCCCATTAAGCCTTCTCCTCGGCAACAACGACCGTTATATGGCTAGAACGCTTAAGGATAGGGGTGGCTCGTCCCCGGGCGCGGGGGCGAAACCTCTTTAAGGTTCTGGCCTCATCAGCAAATATGCCCACAATCTTTAGCTCTGCCGGGTCCATCTGATAATTGTTCTCGGCATTAGCCGCCGCTGATTTCACTACCTTGGCTACCACTCGAGCGGTGGGGGTAGGAGCAAACTGGAGCAAGGCTAGCGCCTCATCCACCTTCTTACCCCGCACCATATCTACCAGTAGACGCACCTTACGGGATGATATACCGGTGTCTTTAGATACTGCCCTCACTTCCATGTTATGCTCTAACCCCTTTTCCTTACCTGGGTAACTTTCTCACCCCTAGACACGTGTCCCCTGAAGGTTCGGGTCGAGGCAAACTCGCCCAGTTTGTGCCCCACCATATTCTCTGTGATATAGATGGGCACATGTCTCCGCCCGTCATGGACGCCAATAGTAAATCCCACCATCTGGGGTGTGATGGTAGACCAGCGCGACCAGGTCTTTATTACCGTCTTCTCGCTAGAGCGGCTTAATGCCTCAACCTTCTTCAGCAGTTTGCCGTCAACAGCCGGACCTTTCTTAGTTGACCTTGACATTTTTTACTTCCCTCTACGCTTGACAATCATCTTATCTGAAGCCTTTGGCTTGCGAGTCCTGTAGCCCAGGGCGGGCTTACCCCAGGGGGTTTTAGGCCCAGGCAAGCCTATCGGGGCTCTACCTTCCCCGCCACCATGAGGGTGGTCACGGGGGTTCATCGCCGAGCCCCTCACTGTGGGTCGCCAGCCCAACCACCGTTTACGGCCGGCCTTACCCAGATTGATACTGCGATGGTCAACATTGCCTATCTGCCCTATAGTAGCCAAACAATTGCTGCGGATACGCCGCACCTCGGCAGAGGGCAGGCGAACCAGGGCATATTCGCCCTCCTTGGCCATTAGCTGGGCGGCCGCCCCGGCACTTCGCACCAATTGCCCCCCTCGGCCCGTTTCCATCTCAATATTATGTATCAGCGTGCCGGTGGGGATTAGCCTCAATGGTAAAGCATTGCCCGGTTTCACCTCGGCCTCGTCGCCTGACTTTATAGTATCGCCAACACTGAGCCCCATAGGGGCGAGGATATAACGTTTCTCTCCATCAGCATAGTGGATAAGGGCAATACGGGCCGAGCGGTTGGGGTCGTATTCAATAGCCGCCACTCTGCCGGGGACGCCAGGCTTATCACGCTTAAAGTCTAGTAAGCGTAGCCTTCGCTTGGCCCCGCCGCCACGGTGGCGAACTGTTATCTTCCCCTGGTTACTACGCCCTGCCTTCCTCTTTAAGGGTGCGAGCAGCGATTTCTCCGGCTTAGCTTTGGTTATCTCCTCAAAGCTAGCGCCGCTCATACCCCGTCTGCCGGGGGAAGTGGGACGATATTGCTTTAGTGGCACTTATACCCCCTCAAACAGTTCTATCTTATCCCCTGGCTTAAGGGTAACAATCGCCTTTTTCCAGGACGGAGTCATTATCATTCTTCCCCGCACCCTTCGCTTCTTACCAGAAATGGTCATTACATTGACCTGGGTCACACTGACATTAAATGCCTTCTCCACAGCCTGTTTAATCTGTTCCTTATTAGCCTCCTCGGCTACCTCAAAGGCATATTTACCTATAGGAGCCTGAATGGCAGTATTCTTCTCCGTTATCAACGGGCGGTGCAATACCTCATACAGGTGCATTGCTTACCCCCCGTAGCTTTACCCCAGAAATCTCTGATTTCTGGGGGCCCCATAGTTGTTCCGCCTTGTGCACCGCAGCCTCGGTCATCAATAACATCTTATGGGAAAGAATGTCAACCACACTCAATATATTGGCGGGCAGGGTTTTAATCCCAGCCAGGTTGCGAGCTGACTTAGCTACGTTCTCCTCCGATTCGGCGGTAACGATAAGGGCTGAGGAGTCCACCCCCAGTGCTACCAAAATTCCTGCCATCTCCTTAGTCTTGGGCTGCTTAAGCTTCAGTTGCTCCAGAACCATTAGCTTTTCATCCCCTGCCTTGGCTGATAGGACACACCTTAGGGCTAGCTGGCGCATCTTCTGCGGCATGTCTTGCCGGTAGCTTCTGGGCTTGGGACCAAAAATGATTCCGCCTCCCCGGCGCAGTGGCGACCTTCGGCTGCCAGCCCGAGCCGAGCCGGTATGTTTCTGCCGAAACAGCTTCCGACCACCACCCGAGACCTCACTACGGGTCTTAGTGCTAGCCGTTCCCTGGCGGGCATTGGCCCGCTGCCTTACCAGTGCCTGGTGCACCACCGCCTGATTAAAGGGCACAGCAAAGACGCTATCACTTATCTCGATATGTTTAACCACCTCGCCGCTAAGGCTATAAACTGGAACTTCCACCCCTTACTTCTCCCCCTCTGATTTCTCTATCAGTAGCAATCCATTCCTGGCTCCGGGGACGGCTCCCCTGACCAGCAACAGGTTGCGCTCTGGGTCAGCTTTATATACCTCCAAGTGACGAACCGTCACCCGACTATTGCCCATATGGCCGGCCATACGCATTCCTTTGAGCACCCGGCCCGGGGTAGTGGTAGCCCCTATGGAGCCCGGAGCCCGGAGCCGGTCAGACTGCCCGTGGGTTTTGGGTCCGCCGGCGAAGTGATGGCGTTTTACCACCCCGGCAAAGCCCTTGCCCTTGGAAACGCCGGTAATATCAACCAGGTCGCCCTCCTTAAACAGGCTGGCATCAACCTTATCTCCTACCTTAATAGCCTCAGTATCATCCACCCTGAATTCTCTAAGGTGCTTAAATTGCCCCAGCTCCTTTAAGTGCCCCTTCTGGGGGGAGTTGAGCCTTTTAGCCTGGCCAAAGCCAAGCTGGGCAGCCTTATAACCTTCTTTGGCGGCAGTTTTAACCTGGGTCACCGTGCAGGGACCAGCCTCAATAGCGGTTACCGCCTCGGCTTTACCGTCTTCGGCGAATACCTGCCCCATGCCCAGCTTCTTGCCGATAATACCTTGAATCATATCTTTAAATCCTATAACTTAATATCTATTTCCACCCCTGCCGGCAGATTCAGGCTGCTCAGGGCGTCTATGGTTTTAGACGTCATCTCCACGATATCGATAAGGCGCTTATGGGTCCTAATCTCAAACTGCTCCTGCGAGTCCTTATCCTTAAAAGGCGAGCGGATAACACTGAACCTCTGAATCCGGGTGGGTAGTGGCACTGGGCCAGCCACCACAGCTCCAGTCCGCTCCACGGCAGCTACAATCTGCTCTACCGACAGGTCGAGAATCTTGTGGTCATAACCCTTTAACTTGATACGAACCCTCTGTTTAGCCATATAAAAACCTCTAATCTACCTAACCATAGCTTTGCCGGTTATCTGGTCGGCCAGTTCCGCGGGCACCTCCTGATGATGGTAGAACTCCAGGGAATAGGTCGCCCTGCCCTGAGTCAGTGACCTGAGAGTGGTGGCATAGCCGAAGGTTTCAGCTAAGGGGATAAGGGCATGAATAACCGACATCCCGTCATGCGCCCCGATAGACTCAATATGTCCCCGCCTGGAGTTGAGGTCACCCATTATATCACCCAGAAACGGCTCTGGGGCGGCTATTTCCAGCTTCATAATCGGCTCCAGGAGTATCGGCTTGGCTTTCATAACGCCATCCCGTAGCGCCATTGAGCCTGCCATCTTAAAGGCTATTTCTGAAGAGTCAACCTCGTGGTAGCTGCCATCATAAATGGTGGCCTTGATATCAACTATGGGATAGCCAGCCACCACACCGGTCTCCATATTCTCCTTAATGCCAATCTCGGCGGCCAGAATATACCGCTTGGGAATAGCCCCACCCTTAATATGGTCGACAAACTGAAAGCCACTGCCACGCTCCATAGGCTCGAGCCGAAGACAGACATGGCCATACTGACCACGCCCGCCGGTTTGCCGAATAAATCTCCCCTCTACCTCTACGGGCATAGAAATAGTCTCCTTATAAGCAACGCGGGGCTTACTTACCTTGGCCTCCACCCCAAATTCACTAACCAATCTGCTTACCAAGAATTCCAGGTGAAGCTCGCCCATACCTGAAATAATCGTCTGCCCCGCCTCCCGGTCGTAGTTTACCTTAAAGGTAGGGTCTTCCTCAGTTAGCCGGTGCAGGGCTCCACCCAGTTTATCCTGGTCAGCCCTGGTTCTGGGCTCAATGGCAACCGAGAGCACCGGCTCGGGGAAGCGGATAGGTTCCAGAAGCACCGGCTGGGAGTAATGGCATAGGGTATCGCCGGTGAAGGTATTTTTAAGCCCCAAGGTAGCTATGATAGCTCCAGCGCCTACCTCATCTACCTCCTCACGGCGATTGGCGTGCATCCGCAACAAGCGCCCGATGCGCTCTCTCTTGCCCCGGGTGGAGTTAAGTACCTGTGCCCCCACCTTTACCGTGCCCGAATATACTCTAAAATAGACCAGCCTGCCGACAAAGGGGTCAGAGACCACCTTAAAAGCCAGCGCTGAGAAGGGGGCATCATCTCTGGGGGGGCGAGTGACCTCGCCTCCTACCCTGGTATCAACAGCCCTCGCCGGTGGCATATCCAGCGGGGAGGGCAGATAGTTGACAATGGCGTCAAGTAAGGGGCGAATACTCTTGTTCCTCTGGGCACTGCCGCAGAGAACCGGCACCCCTTTTACCGCCAGGGTCACCCTTCTCAGGGCTTGCCTTAAATCGGAAGGGGTAATGCTACTACCCTCAAGATAAAGCGCTAAAATCTGGTCATCGCTTTCGGCCAGTTTCTCAATCAGGGCTTGACGAAACTGGGTACATCTTGCCTGCTCATACTCCGGGATAGCCACCTCCACCGGCGGCGAATTGGGGTCATCCTCAAAACGCCATGCCTTGTTCTCCACCAGGTCAATGATGCCCTGATACGAGGTCTCACTGCCTAGAGGTAACTGTACCAGCAGGGGCTTAGCCCTTAATCGCTCTTCAATCATAGACACAGTGCGGTCAAAATTGGCGCCAATTCGGTCCATCTTATTAATAAAGCAAATCCGGGACACATTATATCTATCAGCCTGCCGCCAAACCGTCTCTGACTGAGCCTCAACCCCAGCCACAGCATCAAAAACCACCACCCCTCCATCCAGCACTCTCAAGCTGCGCTCCACCTCGGCAGTGAAATCCACATGCCCCGGGGTGTCAATAATATTGATGCGGTGGTCCTGCCAATAACAGGTAGTAGCCGCCGCCGTGATGGTGATGCCCCGCCGCCTCTCCTCCTCCATCCAATCCATCACTGCTGTCCCTTCATCCACCTCGCCAATCTTATAGGTGCGACCAGTATAGTATAGTATTCTCTCAGTGACGGTGGTCTTACCGGCATCAATGTGAGCAATAATAGCAATATTTCGTATGCGTTCTAATGGGAAACGTCTGGGCACAGTCCTCTCCTTACCACCTGTAGTGGGCAAAGGCTCTATTAGCCTCAGCCATTCTATGGGTATCCTCACGCTTCTTTATGGTTACCCCTTGCCCCTGCGAAGCATCACTAAGTTCAGCCGCCAGTTTCTCCGCCATAGATTTGCCCCCTCGGGCACGGGTTGATGCTACCAGCCAGCGCAAAGCCAGAGACAGTCCGCGCTCAGGGCGGACCTCCACTGGCACCTGATAGGTGGCACCCCCCACCCGCCGGGGCTTAACCTCAAGCTGAGGAGTAGCATTCTTCACCGCCTGTTCCATAACAGTCACCGGCTCTTTTGCCCCCTGCTGCTTCATAATGTCGAGGGCACCATAGACTATTCCCTCAGCCACGCTCTTTTTGCCCCACACCATCACCTTGTTAATCAACCTGGCTGCAGTCTCATTGTGATATTTGGCATCGGGGGGTATCACTCTTCTTATGGCTCTACTTCGCCTTGGCATCTCTATCCCCTATTCCTCAGCCGCTACTTCAGCAGCTTTGACCACTCCTTTAGCAGCTCGTTTACTTCCGTACTTACTGCGACCCTGACGACGGTTAGCCACCCCGCTAGCATCTAGGGCACCGCGGATGATATGATACCGAACGCCGGGTAGATCCTTCACCCGCCCGCCGCGGATGAGGACCACCGAGTGCTCCTGAAGCTCATGCCCCTCACCGGGGATATAAGCCGTTACCTCTATTTGATTGGTCAGCCGCACCCTGGCTATCTTACGCAGCGCTGAATTGGGCTTTTTGGGGGTAGTCGTCTTAACCTGGACACAGACCCCACGCTTTTGTGGCGAGCCCTTCCCCTGCACCATTCTATTCCTCAAGGCATTATAGCTGAGGAGTAAAGCTGGCGCTTTGGTCTTCTTGACCATCTTCTTACGCCCTTTACGGACAAGCTGATTAACTGTAGGCAACTTTCTTTCTCCTAACCCACACAATTTAAATGGATGAGCTATAGCTCATCCATTCCCAGTCAAGGTCAACGAGTAAACCTCAGACTAGCTAATGCTAACTTGTAATATTACCACAGCTATTGGCTGGCTGTCAACAGATTGGCTACAATAGTGGATAAATTATGCTTGACAAAGTAAATGTATTATGCTAACATTTTATTAAGCTAATGGAGAAAGCAAAGACATAACTAGAGCGATTGGTGATAGTAAGCCAAGCGGCGGCTTGGTGATTTACCACCAAGCCGCCTTATTATGTCCAGCACATTAACAACTGAATATTGAGGGCTAATATCAAATCTGAAGCAGGTCAAGCGGGAGAAGGCACATGGTGGATGCCTTGGCATCAAGGGCCGATGAAGGGCGTGGCAAGGCTGCGAAAAGCCTCGGTGAGCTGTCGAGCAAGCTTAGCCGGGGATACCCGAATGGGGCAACCCACTCAGGTAAAACCTGAGTACCCCCAGCTGAACACATAGGCTGGGAGGAGGTAAGCAGGGGAAGTGAAACATCTCAGTACCCTGAGGAAAAGAAATCTCAAGAGATTCCCTAAGTAGTGGCGAACGAAAGGGGAAGAGCCCAAACCCGGTAAACCTAACGGCGTTAGGGCCTGTGTTTACCGGGGGTTGTAAGGCAGACATGACCGAACCTGACATAGGTCAAGGAGTTACCAACTGAACCCTAGTTGAAGGTCTCTGGAAAGGGCAACCATAGAGGGTGACAGTCCCGTAAGCGAAAGGGGGAAGCTCCTTGTCTGTACTTGAGTACCACGGGACACGAGGAATCCTGTGGGAAACTACCCTGACCACAGGGTAAGGCTAAATACCCTTGATGACCGATAGTGAACAAGTACCGTGAGGGAAAGGTGAAAAGAACCCCGGGAGGGGAGTGAAATAGAATCTGAAACCGTGTGCCAACAAGCAGTCAGAGGGGGAGCAATTCCCTGATGGCGTGCCTATTGAAGAATGAGCCGGTGAGTTAATCTGTGTGGCAGGTTAAGTAACTTACGTTACGTAGCCGTAGCGAAAGCGAGTCTTAATAGGGCGTTTGAAGTCGCATGGATTAGACCCGAAGCCGGGTGAGCTACCCATGGCCAGGGTGAAGCTTCGATAAAATCGGGGTGGAGGCCCGAACCGCTCAGTGATGCAAAACTGTCGGATGAGCTGTGGGTAGAGGTGAAATGCCAATCGAACCCGGTGATAGCTGGTTCTCCCCGAAATGCATTGAGGTGCAGCCTCAGGTATTAGTTAATGGAGGTAGGGCTCTGGATGGACTAGGGGGAGAGTATCTTACCAACTCCAACCA